>Ga0163146_10000385_pt1 | contig 62647 bp, 80 predicted proteins | sample OliLakLV19MP7G1_FD_148648 | JGI IMG/M metagenome (GOLD analysis project Ga0163146, IMG submission 148648) | Freshwater microbial mat bacterial communities from Lake Vanda, McMurdo Dry Valleys, Antarctica - Oligotrophic Lake LV.19.MP7.G1 | ecosystem: Environmental > Aquatic > Freshwater > Lake >... | reverse complement strand
GGATGGGATAGCCTTCTATCGAAACGGAAGCACGCGGTCCTCGCACGCTGTCGTCCATGAGATGGGGCACACGCTCGCTTATAAGGAATGGGGCTCGACGAATCCGCCCAGCACGTCAGCCTTCTACGCTGCGACAGTCAAGGAATATGAATATGGCCAGTTCGTTTCGAGCTATGCAAGCAAGTCGATAGCAGAGGATTTTGCGGAATCTATTCAGGAGTTCATTCAAAATCCCGATAACTTGAAGTCCGTAAGTCCCGCACGCTACGCAGCCATTAAGGAGATCCTCAAATGAGCAAGCAGAAAGCAGCAGATCCGGAGCTAGTGAATGACCCCGACGATCCCTACTGGATCGAGTCGACTCACAAGACTCCCAACGGGGGCATCCGCTCGTCGATTCACTTCCTCGACAAGCTCGGGAAAGAGGCGAAGCGAAGCGTGGCGACAAACGCGATCGTCCACGAGTACGATGCCAACGACGAGATCGTCCATTCCACTCACGCTGAACTCGAAAGCGTCGAGGACTAGCATGTTCGCCCCGCGGACGACTTACATCATGATTTCCCTAGAAGGCAGGAGGCCTAGATGACACGTCGCGAGATCGTCGTAACGCAGGACAAGAAAGCTCTAACGATCCACCTCATAATTGAGCAAGGTGGGCAAGTTCAGGACGAAATTATCCTGCCTTTGCAGCTAGCCCGATCACTTCGCAGCGCACTCGAGGCCGTCATCAGTGGACGAAAGCCTGCGTGTCGTGCGACCGAGAAGAAAGTCACCGTTTATTCCCCCGTCTGCCCTACGGCAATCCCTGGGGAGAATAACAGTGATTGGAACACCTATACTGGGAGACGATGATAATGGCCGAGCATCCTGCTGCGATTGCGTTTCGCGTTGCTGCGGTGATTCGAGCGACAACCTATAACACTGTCGCACATGGTCCTTGTCCTATCTGCGAGTATGGTCCCCAGCCTCTTCGCTTCGTTTTCTGCGGACCTAGCGTCTCGGATCAACTGATGTGCCACGAGTGTGCCGAGGGTGCTAATGAATCTTGAGCAGATCACCGCGTGATTCTAGAACAAGGAGACAACACTTGAGCAAGGATAAACTGGAGATAAAAGCTAACATGGCAGCGCGTCTCGCTGCCAGTGAATGCCTTTCCTTCGCTCAAGACTCCATGCGGATGCACTCGACCCGAGATGTTACGGTCGATGAGGACCGCTTCTGGGAGTGCGTTGCGACGCAAGCAGCAGCACACCTCGGAATGAAGCTCGTGATGGATGGGCCCAGTGACAAGATGAGCGATCGCGAGGCATCGCGTTTTGAGGATACTGTCATGCCCTTCGGCATCCATCGTAACTCGAAGGTAGGCGACGTCGCCCCTTCCTACTTTGTCAGCTTACTGGAAGGAGAGTTCACGCAGCAGTTGAAGCGGTACGTTGGTTGTAAACGATTCATGGATAGGCAACGGTAGCGCAAGGAGGATTGCAATGTTGGTTCTGTCACGGAAGAATGGCGAGAAAATCATCTATAGCCTCTCGCCCGAGACCGTCAAGATGCTCGCCGAGCACGGTGAAGGATGCCGCATCACGTTGACGGTGGTCCAGCTTCGCAGCGACAAGGTAAGGATCGGCAGCGTTGCCCCTGACCATGTTCGCATCGATCGCGAAGAAGTTTTCGAGCTCCGCAAACTCGCGGAGCCCGCGGACGTCGAAATGCAAGCGTGTGACCTCAATTCGCGTCTCTCCGATGCTTATGAGGCCGCTGCGAAGGGCGTGGAGTCGCACACCGAAGCTCCCCTGCCTCGTTCGAGTCCGCTTGAGGGGATGTGGTAATCTATTGACTGCCAACCCCTCACCTCTTTAGATTCTCTCGGCTTGCTTCTCACCGCTCCTGCTTGTCCTAACACCTCCCGTGAACGACAAGCAGGGCGGTCGAGAGGCATACTCATTCCCTTTGTCCTTTGGAGAAGCAAGATGGCCATCGATTTTCGTCCCGCTCTTGAGAACGCTCTAAACGAATTCCGTCAAGCCGGTGCCGATGCGAAGTTCACTCCGAGCGAGTGCCTGCGACTCGCTGCGAAAGCGATGGAGGTCCTCGAGAGTGTCGTGGGCTCGATCGCGAGCGACAGCGAGGAAGAATTCGAGCAGCTGGTCTGCGACGCCGAATGGGCCGTCGCCACCTATGTCGTTCCGTACAATATTCCGTTCATCAACGATTTCGCCGAGCGGATGCTGGTCGACCCCAACCTCATCACGATGGTCCGCCCGATGCTCGAGGCCCTTCGCGACAAGGTTCACCAAGCCCCGATCTGAAGGCTCCACGCATTTCCAAACCATTCACCATTTGTTCGAGGATAGGTCCATGAAAGAAAGTCTCCTATACGTCGTCGCGATGCTCGCGATGGCAGCCCCCATCCCGCAGCGTGAAGACACGCTGCGGGATGGGGAAGTGATCTACAGCACATACGAACCCGCCGCGATGCGCGAAAGTAAGATCTTTCGCCGGGCGATCTTCAAGTCCTGGTTGCGAGTGCAAGCCGTGCGACAAGACGATCCCGCTACTAAGAAGGCACTGCTGAAGGCAGTCGATGACGACAGCATTTTCGAGCAAGCCTTCGCCGGCACTCAAGAGGCCTACGACGCTCAAGCGGGCGGCAAGATTCAAGACTTCTTCTCCTTCCTGAAAGAGCACAAGGCCGAGATACTCAAGCTCATCCTGACCTTGATTACGATCCTCGAGCCGGAAGAACGACAAGCGATCCATCCCGACGGGACCCCTAAGTTGCCGGACACGGTGTTCCATCGCGATCGGTTTGAATCGTTCATCCCCGCCTCTTACTCCCTGCCTTGTGCGGGTGGAAACTGTCCGTCGCGTGTCGACAAACCTCGGCCTGTCGCTGCTGCAATCATTAATGATCGGTCTGGCGAGCGACGAAAGCCGATCCGCAACATGATGAGACGAACGCGAGCACGCTTTACCATCTAGCCACCTGACTCGATCGATTCGTCCTATCTAGGGTAGGGGAGTGCTGACTCCCCTACCTTTTCCTCATTCTCAACTCAAAGGAATCAAGCCGTGCGATTTCCCTTGTTTGCTGCCCTCGTGCTCTGCTGCTCGTCTGCGTTCGGGCAGATCAGTGTCCAGCGTGAGGTCGACCTCTACGACCCCATTATTGCCACGTGCAAGATTCCCGAATCGAAGGACACCGACGTCCAGATTACCTGGCGAGTGTCGAGCGGCAAGGTGCAGTATGAAACGCTCCCCGGACAGGGAGATAAGTTGTTCATCTGGGCTCCCCCGGGGGATCACTGGCTCGAGGCCACCGTTGCGTCGCAGCAGTATCGCGAGCTCCTCGTGCTCGTGCCCGATCCTGCGTTCCCCGACGACGCGAGCAAGGCGAAGCCGGAGAAGGTGAAGATCGCACTGGCATTCACACTGAACCGTTACACTGCCGATTTTACGGTTAAAGGTTCGGTACCGAACCCCGTGCCCCCGCAACCGAACCCCCAACCTCAGCCGCAGCCCTTGCCCCCGCTAGGTATGCCGTCTGCTGAAATGCAGCAGCTGGTTGCCCCGATCAAGGCCGTCATGCTGCAAGGGGACGCTGTGAAGGCTGCGAAGTGGCGAGAAGCGTGGCAGGATCTCTCGACCATCTTGCTGTCGAGTCCCCCTCCTGCGGGCTTAGGGGCCCTCAAGGGTACGATTACCACCTATGCGAACGCAGTCACGACGCGAGCAGGCTTGCAGAATGCCTTTCCGGGGTTCTCTGCTGCTCTGGAGAAGTCTTTCGCGACAGCGTTCGGGGCAGAGGATGGTGCCTACAATTCGGGGCGTGCGATCGAGTTCACCCAAGCGGTTGCTTGGGCGTGCTCGCGATAGCAGGGATTCAACGGGCAAGGATGCCCTTTCTTCTTTCTCATCTTAGGAGCTAGTCATGCCCTTGATTCGTCCCAAATCTGCTTTCCTTCCGCGATCGTTCTCGTGGTGGCCTGAAGGTGCTGTCGATCTCGTTCCCGAGAAGATCGAGCAGACTTACAAGGACGGCTATGCCGGTGTCTGGCACGATCCTGCTGCGACAGAAGTTTTCGAGTCGTTCATCGTCGCCCAGCCTTTCGGGGATCTGGACGGTCGACGTGTCTCGGACGCAAACTCGCTGACGGGAGCAGGCGAAGGCAAGCTCGTCATCCCTTACCGTCTTGTCGAGCAGCTTTTCCCGGGGTGCTGGCCCGGTGCTGCGCAGCAACGAGGCGATTGTGTCGCCCATTCCACGAAGAATGCCGCTCTGCTCACGATGGCTTGCGACATTGCAAGCGGCAAGCCTGACGAGGTCACTGGGAAGATCGAGGGCGCCCCGATCATCGATCCCGACGGTATCAAAAATGGAGCCCTCTCCACGGAAGCCATCTACTGGTATCGAGGATACTCAGGCGATGGCTGGTCGTGCGACGCGGCGGCCCAAATCGCTTGCAGTAAGTCGGGGCTTTGGCTGCGGAACAACTATCCGGAGATAAACGTCGATCTTCGCAAGTATTCAGGCAAGCTCGCCGGTCAGTACGGTCGAACGGCTCCCCCTCCTGAGTTCACGAAGGCTGGCCAGGAGCACTTGATTCGCACTGCCACGCGATTGCGTTCGCTTCGCGAGTGGTGTGATTACCTCGCGAACGGCTTCGGGCTGACAACGTGCGGCGGCGAGGGTTTCTCCAATCAGCGTGACGAGAACGGTGTGAGTCGTCGCAGCGGAAGCTGGTCGCACGCGCTTGCAGTGATCGGGGTCGACGAGCGTGACATCATTGTGGCGAAGTATGGGGAGCCGCTCGTCCTCATCCTCAATTCTTGGGGCAAGTGGAACACCGGTCCGCGTCGCATCATGGGGACGAATATTGACATCCCCGAAGGGGCTTTCTGGGCCCGGTGGAGCGATGTCAAGAATCGCCTTTGCCTTGCCCTCTCGGGTGCTGCGGGATGGCCCGCGAAGAAGCTCCCCGAGTTCTCGCTTTTGGTCGGTTAGAGTCCCGCTCGCTGGGCACTGGCTCGCCCGCAGCGGCCGCAAGGATGCGTGTCGTGGGCCACGGAAGGCCCTTTTGAAACACCCCTTACCTAGGAGACGCGAAATGAAGATCAGCAAGGACACAACCACCACGACCAATGTCATCATCACGGATGACGCTGATGTCACCATCGCCATCTTCACGCCCGGTGCCTATTGCATCGTCGCAGCGGCAAGCGATCTCGTGAAGATCTGCGGGGCAGGCTTCGGGTCGTTTGACTTGCCGCTGGCTTCCGTGACTTCCGTAGGCGGGGACGCTTTCGATTCGGAAGAAGACACTGCCGCGGACCTCGTCGATGCTCTTTCCCCAATGTTCGACTTTGTGACTGTCCCCGCACCTGGCGGCTAGTCTCGTCGTCGCTCATCCCTCCTTCAAGGGAGAACCCATGAAACGTCTACTGGTCCTCGTGCTCGTGTGCTCGATCGCGTCTCCGGCTGCTGCGGGCGAGTTCCTCGAACTTGCTGCTGGGATCGTTGCTTTGCACGCGAGCCCCTCTCCTCAGCCGTCTCCTACCCCTAATCCGCCCGTAAAGCCCTCTAGCGTCTGCGATAACTGCGACGGGGTGGGGAAACTGGGAGATGGGACGGTTTTCGTCGTGTGCCCCGTATGCAAGGGCTCAGGCAAGAAAACGACGAGCCCCGGGGGTGCTCAAGCTGTCGTCCCTCGTCTTCCGAACGGACAGGCTCCGGTAGATCCCCCTTCCGTTCGCGCGTCGACTCCCTCAAAAGCTCTGGCCGGTGATTGTGCCAGCGGTCAGTGCAGTACCAGTACACGATCGAGCAGCGGACGCCCCTCCTCATCGGGGCCGTTCCGAAGGCTGCTAGGTCGCTAGAGGCGATGGATGCCTCGAGACGTCTCGCGAGCGTGACTTACTCGCGAGACGTTCCTCTTTCCTAGTCTTCTGGAGTCTTTTCGATGGAATCGGATCCCTCGACTGCAATTGCAGTCATTACCATGATAATGACGATTTTCACGGCTGTCTTTTCGGCGTGGCGAGAAAAGCGGAACCGGAAATGGGATGCAGAGGATCGAGTCCGTCGGGAGCAAGAGATCGCAGAGCAAACCCGCAAGCTCATCACCCATACGGACGAGCTTGCCAAGGGGATCAACCAGAACGTCGACAAGAATACTGAGGTCAGTCGCGAAGCATTCAAGACAGCGAATGGCTTCAATGAGAAAATCCTGTCGCTCAAACAAGAGATCCTCGACGCGCGAAAATCAGGCATTATCTCGCGAGAGAGGCAGGCAGAACTCGCAGAACTCCTTGTGCAAATGGCTGCCCATCAGGCGCAGCAGCTTGCAAGCGATAGTGAGATCAAACGACGTCTTTCCAGTCCAACTACGATTCTCCCCCATTCGGAAGACGACGATCCACCGTCCGCGACCCCTTTGCCCATCGGCTAGGTGTTGACACGCCGACAAGTCGTCCATAGATTGTGCCACCTCACATGGAGAAGTTCCAATGAAAAATGTCCGATTCATCATGAACCTCGGCGGCAAAAGCCGCTACGAACAACTGGAAGGCCGCGAGCATCTCGTGGTCCCGGCAGTGATGATCGTGGAGGGCGTGCTGAACGGCAGCGCGGGACCTCTCTTCTATTCGGGCGCCGAGCTTGGGAAAGCCCCGAGCGTGTGGAATCATAAACCGCTTGTCGTCTATCACCCTGCGGAAGGGGCGAGCGCGTGTGACCCGCACATCCTGAACACGCGGAAGGTGGGAGTCATTCTCAACACCACGTATAAGGGACCCAAGCTCAAGACGGAAGCATGGATCGATGTCGCTCGCTGCTGCGAGATCGACAAGCGGATTATCGAAAACCTCGTTGCCAATAAGGCAGTCGAGATCAGCACTGGGTTGGGCTGCGAGATCGATGTAGCGGAAGGTGAGTTCGCGGGGGTTGCCTACAAGGGTATCGTTCGCAACTTCCAGCCGGATCATCTTGCAATCCTCCCCGATCAAGTCGGAGCGTGCTCGCTTGCTGCGGGTGCTGGCTTGCTTCGCAACGCGGACGGGGTCGTCGAGGTGGACGAGTTTGATCGAGCACGCTTGCACGCCCTTTCAGGCGCCGGCGTGATCGTGACGAACCTCAAGTCCTACGGAGAGATCACGACCGAACTTTACTCCCTTCTCCAAGCCCGTGAGGGCTATAACGCTTATATCGAGGCCGTATTCGACAGCTGGTTTGTATACCGGCTGAAGGACACGTCCTACAAACTGTCCTACACGTCGAGCGATCAGAAAACGACGATCGGTGACAGCCCTGAGGAAGTCTATCGCTCGACTTCCTATTTGACTCTGAATCAGGAGACGCTAATGAGCGTCTCCAACACCCCCACCAAGGAGACATTACCCATGTCCAAGAAGCTCCTGATTGACTCGCTGGTCGCCAACGGCGCCTTCGAGGAAGCGGATCGCGTGACCCTCGAAGTGTTCAGCGAGGAGAAGCTGACCAAGCTCGTCGCGAACACGACCAAGAAGCCCGAGCAGACTCCCCCGACGACCCCGGCGATTTTGCAGCCCGTCGTCGCCCCCGTTGTGAACAAGGTTCCCTCCATCGAGGAAACGCTCGCCGGCATGCATCCCGAGGTTGCCGCGAGCATTCGCAACTCGATGGCTGCCGAAGTGACCGCGAAGTCCGACCTGGCCGACAAGATTGTCGCCAACAAGTCGAACATCTTCACGAAGGCCCATCTGATGACCCGTCCGATCGAGGAGCTGAAAGGCATGGTCGCTTTGACCGGCGCCTCTTCGGCACCCGCTCCCGTCTTGAACTACGCAGGCGCCCAGGGCGGTCCCGTCAGCGTGTCCCCGACCGTCCACAACGAAGCTCCCCTGCCCCGCACTCCGTTGAGCTACGATCTGCCCAAGTAGTCTTCTGGGCGTGTCGTCTCGCATCACTTTTTCCATAGCGTTCAAACAACACCACCCAAGGAGAGTTTTAATGACCACTCCCAACACCATCGGCCTGATCGTTCACGGCCGGTACCGCGAGGCGGTTGCCTCGGGGATCATCAAGCCGGGCCACATGGGCAAGCTCGACAGCGACGGCAAGATTCTCAAGCATGCGACCTACGGCGGGAACGGTCCTGTCCTCGTTGCGATCGAGGATCGGTTGAGCGGCTACCAGAACGCCAATCGAAACATCATGGACGCCTACGCCGTCGATGATGTCGTGCCGTACCAGATGCCCATCCCCGGGGATCTGTTCCTCTGTCGTCTCCCCGCAAATGCTTCGGCAGTCGTGGTGGGCGACACGCTCATTAGCAACGGCGATGGAACGCTGGTCAAGCCGTCGAGCAATGGCAGCCACACGTTGTACGCGAGCGCTGCCGCGTCGACCGACGTGACCAACTCGGTCTCGACCGAACAGGATTTTTCGCAGACCTACACGGTCCCCGCGAACTTCCTGCAGGTCGGCGACATTTTGAAGATCAAGGGCTTCGCTGTCGTGTCTGCTGCCGCTGGCACCGACACTCTGACCGTGAAGTTCTATATCGGTTCGCAACTCATCACCGCGACCGCTGCCGTCAATGCGACGGCCGGCGACGTGGTTGAATGGGAGATCAACCTCGTCGTGCGGACGATCGGTGCCTCGGGCACGTTCGTCGCCTACGGGTTTGTGGCGAACGGCGTTCCCGGAACGGCGACTGCTCTGCCGTTCTTCCTCGGCTCGACCACGATCGACACGACCGCGACCAAGGTCATCAAGGCGAGTGCCACGTGGTCGGCTACCACCGCCACTTGCACGGTCGCGATTCAGGCCCAGACCATCACGATCGAGCGGGTCACCCCCTCGGCAGTGTTGTTCATGGCTGAGGAAGCCGTGGATAACTCGGCCGTTGCCGCCGAGGCGTTCATCCAAGCTCGCTGCGTGTAGTCTCCCTGCCCGCTTCTGATTGGTTCACTGATCGCCGGCACGTAAGTCGACGACAACAACAAAAAGGAGTTTTGAACATGCTGGATTTCATTTTGAATGGGCAGGGCCAGGGCAGCGTTGCCAATGCACTGCTCGACCACGACTTTGACACGGACGTCCTGCGTCCGTGGCGGGGTGAAGACGGGCGGAACTACATTCTCCAGAACGTCTTCAACCCGGAGACTCGCAAGCGAGAGGACAAGGTCATCTGCGTGCAGAATACCGGCATCACTGCCGCTCTGCGCAAGGACGACTGGGTGCACCTGGATGCCGCAATCATCAAGGTCGCCAAGCCTCGTCTACGTTTCGTGTCCGCCGTTCGTGGTGCCGGTCTGAACTACGTGATCCCGAACGGTTTCGGAAAGACCGTTTTGCAGCACGAGACCCAAACGGACATCAACGAAGCGTCCATCACGATGAACCCGGAGGCCGAGACCCCGAACGACCGCCCGGTCTTCGATCTCACGAATCTGCCTCTGCCGATCATCCACAAGGATTTCAGCTTCAACACGCGACAGCTGGCCGCTTCCCGCAACGGCGGCAGCCCGCTCGACACGACCACGGCCGAGTTGGCCTCGCGTCGTGTCTCGGAAGCTGTCGAGAAGTTGCATCTCGGCACTTTCTCGTCGGGGTACAAGTACGGCGGTGGCTACGTGTACGGTCTCACGACCTTCCCGAGCCGCATGACCAAGACCTTGACCAGTCCCGCTTCGCCGGGCTGGACTCCCGACGTGCTGCTGGACGAACTGCTCGCCATGAAGGAGCAGTCGCAGCTGGCGTACCACTACGGGCCGTGGATGCTTTTCAACTCCACCTCGTGGGACAAGTACCTGGACGCCGACTACTCGGCTGCCAAGGGCGACAACACGCTGCGCAAGCGGATCCTGATGGTCGATGGCTTCCAGGGCATGCAAACCCTGGACTATCTGCCCACCGGGACCATCTGCTTGGTGCAGATGAGCAGCGACATCATCCGCACGGTCGTCGGCATGGAGATGACGACCGTCCAGTGGGAGCCGACTCCCTTCAAGGTCAATTTCAAGGTCCTCTGCATCCTCGTGCCGCAGTATCGTGCCGACTCCAACGGCAATACCGGCATCGTTCACGGGCTCGTGGCGTAAGCCTCGAGCGACGAGACAATGGGAGGGGACATCCACCCTCCCTAGTTCTCTGATCTTTCCTTTTACGCATCTCAAGAAGGAAGCAAGCCATGGCGAAAGCACTCAAGGTCCGGTACTTCAAACTCCTGATCGGCTGTCATGCCGAGAAGAAGGAGACTTATCACGCGGGCGCTGTCATCGCAACCGCGAGCGATCTGGTCACCATGTTTGGAGTGGACAAGTTCAAGGAAGTCTCCGAGCGGTACGCGAAGAAGGTCTCACCCCCTCCCCCTCCCCCGCCGCCTAAGGCTGACGAGATCGACCCCGTCGAGGAAAACGAAGAAGAACTGATCGACGAGGACGACCTCGAGGACAACGGCGACGAGGAGGAAGAGGAAGAAAAGAAGGCTCCCGCTGTCGTCGCGAAAGCATCGAAGCTCGGCAAGGACGTGTCCGCGGAGTACAAGCTCGCGACGGACAACGACTTGTTGGTCTTGCAGAAAGGTCTCCAGTTCTTCGTTGCCGAGGCTGACAGCCCCGACGTGAAGAAGAACGCGAGCAAGTTGACGAGCAAGAAGGCCGTTGAGAAGTTCATCGCTGATCTGGTCAAGTAGCAACCCGACGCCGGGCGGTTAAACCCGGCAAACACAAGGAAGCATCCCATGGCAGTTCGCACGACTCAAGTGGCAGTGGAAGCGATCGTCTCCAATGACGATTCGACTGACCTGACCCCTTTCATCGAGGCAGCGAACTCCATGGTGGATGCGTGCTGTCTGACAGCAGGCTATACGGACGCGAAGCTCGAATTGATCGAGCGGTGGTTGTCTGCCCATTTCTTCTGTATCCTCGCCCCTCGCGCATCAGAAGAGGCAGCCGGCGCCGTTCGTGAACGCTTTGAGTCGAAGGTGGATCTGGGCCTAGACGTTACGCGATACGGGCAACAGGCGAAGCGTCTCGACACTGCGGGCGGGCTCGCTCTGCAAGACAGGCTCGCAAACGAAGGCAAGGTAGCCTACGTTGCAACCATTTCCTTCCTAGGGAACAAGTGTCGGCAGCCCATTTCCGATGAAACCTGCTGCGAAGATGAGGAGTAGACCATGGGCATCATCACCCGGATGCGGAAGCAGACCGCAGTCTATTGGGCTCCTCAAGCCGCTGCAAACGAGTTCGGACAGCCTGTTCCTGCTGCTGCGATCGAGATAGCTTGCCGATGGGAAGACGTCATTTCCCAGATCATCACAATGGATGGTCGCGAAGTGATGAGCAAGGCTCGCGTATACGTTGATCGTGACCTGGCAGTCGGAGGGGTTCTCTGGCTCGGGTTGCTTGCGGACGCTGACGCTGATCCGTTTGCCAATGTGAGTTCCTGGGAGATCCTGCGAGTCGAGAAGTTGCCCAAGTTGAATGCTCGCGAGTTCCTCCGAACCGTTTATCTGTAGGAGGCTTCGATGACTCGCGTTGACGGGGTAACGCATCTCATCAAGACAATCCGGGCTTTGAAGAAGCAAAAGGCGAAGCAACAGGAAAGAAACGTCATTCGGACGTGCCTCTACATTCAAAAGGAAAGCCAGAAGATTGTGCCCGTCGACACTGGGGCACTTAGGAATAGTGCTTTCACCCGAAAGGAAGGCAAAGGGTCGAAGACCGTTGGGATTGTCGGATACACGATGGATTACGCCATCTACGTTCACGAGGATCTCGACGCGCAGCACGCTCCGGGAAAGACAGCGAAGTACCTCGAGCGGATCTTGATCGAGCACAAGGCAGAGATTCGAGACATCCTTTTAGATACCAGTGATTGACCATGCCTCTGAACACTCCACCCGCGAAGATCTTAGCACGCTGGCTCATCGCCCAGGGTGTTTTCTCGCTGGCCGGAGATTGGCCTATTTACGTGTCGTCTCTCCCCGCTTCTCCTGATCTCGCTGCGTCCATCTACGATCTGCCCGGAGTCCCCGACGGACGCATCATGACGACCGGAGAACGCATTGAACATCCCAGGATCCAGATCAAGCTGCGAGCACTAACCTATCCCGTAGGATGGACGAAGCTGAAGGACGTGGAAGCTGCCCTGAACTCGATCCTTCGCAGCGAGATCGCAATCGTCGGAGATCAAACCTACTCGATCCAGTCAGCACGAACGGGCAACCCGTTCCATATCGGATATGAGCCCAAGAATCGGCGCCCGTTGTTCACCATCAACTCACGTTTGACCATCAACCCCGTTTGACAAGGAGAGTCCTATGTCGATTACCATGACCGTTACGAAGTCCATTGGGCTTAGCGGCAAGACGTTTGCCGAGCAGAAGTCCATTACCGCTGACGTCGGCGTTGTCGTCGAAAAGAGTGTCCCGGCTGCGAAGACCGGTGTCTTGACCGTGCGAACGGACGCGGATACCGGGTCGCTCACGCTCGCAGCGAGCCATGGCGTGCTTACCGGTGATCTGCTGCACATCTATTGGGTGGATGCCGGCGTCAACAAACGAGCCGTGTGCCCGTCGGCCGGCACGGTCGCGACACTCGTCGTGCCCATCGACAATTGCACCGGCGACGCTCTGCCGACTGCTGCCACGGCTGTCACGGTCATGGCGCCGCTGACCGAGGTCTTCAACGTCGTGGGCGACGACATGGTAGGCCTGACCATGTTCAGCGAGTCCGCTTTGGGTACGATCATCCTCGAAAATGATCTGACCCGCGTTTTCGATCTGGCAAGCCTGGCTTATGTCTGGTATGAGGATTGCGGTGATGTCAACCCGATCGCGGGGGACACGATCTCCGTGGTCTACTTCTCCCACGGGGACGTGTCGGCCAAGACGATGCGGGTCGGGGCTGCCTACAACTAACCACGAGCGTGCTCGCCCGTAGCGTGCTCGCGATCTGAACCCAAGAAAAGGAATAAAAGGAGTTTAACCATGAGTCGTCTTGACGACGGTTTTTCCACACTGATTACCTTCTCGCTCGCCACTCCGGCGTTTTATGAGAAGTCGGTCACGCCTCCGAGCATCGAGGCGGGTGGTGAGAATGACACCACGACGATGCGCAACACGACCTGGCGCACGAAGGCGCCGAAGCTCTTGAAGACGCTGGGCGAGTGCAGCGGAACCGCTGCCTACGACCCCGTCGTTTATAATGACATCGTGACGATGATCGGCCAGAACCAGCTGATTACCATCACGTTTTCGGACGGGGCCTCGCTTGCCTTCTGGGGCTGGCTGGATGCGTTCACTCCGGGCGAGTCGGTCGAGGGCGAGCAGCCCACGGCGGACTTCACCATCATTTGCAGCAACCAGAACGATTCGGGCGTGGAGACGGCTCCCGTCTACACTGCTGCAGCTTAGTCGACTCTCGACCGCTGCTCTGCGTTTTGTGACGCTCTGCGACGGCTGGGACTGATCGAGATTCGATCGCCAGCCGTCGCCTTTTCTCTCTTCTATGAAGGAAGCCAAGCCAATGTCAGACCATGAAGATGTCCAGCCGGATGCCGATGGCGTGCTCGTGTTCAAGCTCGTGAAAAAGTCCGTTCCCGTGAAGTTCGAGGTCCCCGAAGAAGTGGACGGTACGATCGTCCTCGACGCTGACAACTCGCCCAAGATCGTCGAGATGTCGTGCCGTATCGTCGAACTCGACGGGGCGGGTCGGGATATGTTCTTCACCAAGTCGAGCAAGCGAGCGAACTACGTCGGAGGCAAGCTGCAAGGCGTGAAGTCTTTCGACGGTGTCCAGACCGATCTGCTCGCACTCTGCCTCGTCGACAATTCCACGGGCAAATTTGTGCCCCAGGCGACCATGCAGAAATGGCCGGCCTCTGTCCTCGAGCAGTTGGACAAGGTCGCGAAGAAGCTGTCCCGGCTCGATCCCGAGAAGAAAGCCGATGAAGAGGAAGAGGCAAAAAACTCCTAGCGGGCGAGGAGTTGGAGTGGCTCCTGCTTGCGCATGAGCTAGGGATGAGCTTGCAGCGATGCAAGCAGGAAACGACGTCGACCGACTTTGTGAAGTGGCGTCTTTTCCTCAAGCGTCTCTGGAACATTCCAAGCAGGACCGACCACTACCTTGCCCAGATCGCGTGCGAAGTGGTACGCGGTCGAGCGAAGTATCCCAAGCGTGTGAAAATGGGCGCCTTCATCTTGAAGTTTAAGGACGTCAAGCCCGAAGCCGACTGGTCGAATCTCTCGCCAGAGGAACGTCTCGCACGCTCTAAGGGCGCCTGGTTGCAATCAATGGGCGTCCGTCCCGAGGAGGAAAAATGAGTTCTGCCGCCGAGATCGAGACCATGATTGTCCGCATCCTGGGAGATGCGACTGACTTTGACAAGGTCATGGATGAGTCGGTAAAGCAAATCATCCAAAAGGTCAAGCAGATCGAGAACGAAGCCAACAAGGCGATCGCGTCTCGCAACGCTGTCCTTGCGGAGGGTGCTCGCATTACGGAAGCCGTCGCGACGCCCACGGAACGCTTTGCCGAAGAATCGAAGCGGCTGAACTCCCTCCTTGCTCAAGGTGCAATCACTGGGCAAACGTGGAATCGGGCGATGGCTGCGGCTCGCAGCACGTTGCCGCAGGTTGCCGCAGCCCAGAAAGCAGTCGCGCAAGCGACCGAGCGACACAATGCGGACATGGCACGAGCAACCAGCCTAGTCTCGTCGCTGATGACTCCCACGGAACAGTATCGGAAGAAACTCGCCGAGCTAAACTCCCTCTACCAGCGAGGCTACATTTCGTCCCAGACCTATGCCCGTGGTGTGGCGGCCCTGGGGCGAGAATTCGCGACCGCTCAAAAGTATATGAGCATGGCAGCGAGCCAGCTGCGAAGTGTTGGCGGTCTGATGACTAGCGTCGGTATGCGGATGACTGTGGGGCTTACTGCTCCGCTGACGCTGCTCGGGTCTGTCGCCGTTCGGGAAATGGCGAAGTTTGACAAGACCATGACCGAGTCGATCGCGATCATGGGAAAGGTCAGTACCGAAACACGCGGTCAGATGGAAGCGGCTGCCATCGCGATCGCGAAGATTACCCCGAACGCTCCTGAGGAAGCTGCCCGAGCTTTCTACTTCCTCGCGCAAGCAGGCTACACTGCCGAGCAGTCCATCAAGCAACTACCCATTGTGGCAGATTACGCCACCGCTAGTGCTCAAAGCATGGAGAAGGCTGTCGAGCAGTTGAGCGACGCGCAGAGCATCATGGGCCTGACGTCGAAGGATCCGATCGAGAATATGAAACAAATGGCTCGCGTCGCTGACGTGGTGACTGAGGCTGCCAACCGATCGAAAGCATCCCAAGAGCAGTTCGCGAAAGCCCTCGCGACCAAGTCGGGTTCTGCTCTGCGACTCGTCAATAAGTCGCTCGAGGAAGGTACTGCGATTCTGATGGCTTACGCGGAAGTTGGTATCCGCGGTGAGCTTGCTGGTGAAAAGCTAGACATCATGCTTCGCGAACTTGACCGCGGCGTGCGAACGCACGGCGAGACGTGGAAAAAGCTCGGGATGGACGTCTACGATGCTAGCGGGGCTATGAGGCCAGTTGCTGACATCATCGGAGGTCTTGAGAAGGCCCTGGGACCCATGACGGACGAGCAGCGACAAGCCACGCTCGCGCAATTGGGCTTCCGTTCGCAGTCGAAGGCCGCTGTCCAGGCGTTGTTTGGGCAGTCGCAGGCGATTCGCGACTTTGAAAAGGGCCTTCAATCGGCTGGTGGTGCTGTCAAGCGAATGTCCGATGAGCAGTTGAAGTCCTTTTCCAATCAGTTGAAGATTCTCCAGAACCAACTTATTGTTGTGGCGATGGACATTGGTAAGATCCTTGCGCCTGCGATTATGTGGGTGAACGATCGTATTAAGGAGGGAATCAAATGGTGGGAATCTCTCTCGCTCACGGCAAAGCAAGTCATCGTCGGTATCGCGGCGGTACTTGCGGTGCTCGGTCCGCTTGCCGTGACTTTCGGAACAATCGTTACCGTGGTCGCTGGGTTCGTCGCCTTGCTTGCGAGCATTACGACTGTGGGACTCGCGGTGGCCGTTGGGCTAGCGTCAGTGGCAGCCCAGATCGTCGCTTTCGGAGCGGCCATCGCCTACGCCGTTTATCAAATTGTCGGTGCCGAAGGATTAATGAACATCTGGGAAACGATTACCGCGAAGGTCTATTCGTTCGTTGTCGCGGCTGTCGGATTTCTGATGCATCTAAGCCAGAATATCGAGATCCTTACCACATGGCTTTGGGAGAACTGGTTTAACCTCTTGACTGATCTCGTCAGCTTGTGGGGTATCAGTTTCGCGAGCTTCTACGGCTACGTGGCAGTGGCTCTTGAGACTGCTTTCCGATTGTTCATCGCATGGCAAGGATGGCTCGTCGGGCTCTTCAAGCGTTTGTTCAGCGTCGAATTCTTGCAAGCTGTCTGGAGCGGTATCAAAGCTGCGGGCGAGCTATTCGTGAAGTTTGCTCAAAGCGCGTGGGAGGCTCTGAAGGCAGCCTTCTCGGGTGGTAGCTTCTCGATGGAAGATCTCGCGAAGCAAATGGGCAGTGACTTTGATAAGGGGGCTGCCAATCTGAACTTCCTCGAGACTGCTGCCGACATCATGGGCGAGCAGGCCGGCAAGCTCAAGAATCCTCTAGACACGTTCACGAGCTCCATTGCTGAAGGACCCAAGTTCAATCTGACCATCCCAGGACAGGAGATGGGTCAGAAGCTCGCGGACGGTGTCGTCGACGGGGCGAAGGCAGTCCTCGACAAGGCTCCGCTCAAGGAAGAGGTCAATAAGTTCGTGAGCGAGCTTGCGACCGAGGTCGAAGAACTGACCGCGAAGCTCAAGGAGCAAGTGCTCACCTACGGGATGTCGAGCGAGGAGGCTGACATCTTCAAGCTGGCAACGAAGGGAGCGACGGACGCCCAGCTTGCCGAAGCTCGTGCGTTGTCTGCGACAATCAAAGCCCTTGACGAGGATAAGAAGCTCAAGGAAAAAGCAAAGCAGATCATCGAAAAGTCCTTGACCCCTGCGGAGAAGTTCAATGAGGTCCAGAAGGAATTGGAGCTCATGTTGAAGAAGGGCCACCTCACTGCCGAGCAGTTCCAGAAGGCAATGGCTGACGCTCGCAAGGACTTGAGCAAGGATATTAAGATCAAGGTCAACATGACAGGGCTCGACGCGCTTGAGGCCGGAACGCTCGAGGCTGCTGATCGACTCGCAAAGTATCGCGAGATGATCTACACCGGGCAATTTCACGCTCCCGACATCGGGCCTGCTGCTCGGGTTGCTCCAGCCCCGCAGCCCGTCGCTCCTAACGACCAGAAGCCCATCCCCGTTGAGGACGTGCAAGGGAAGGGCAAGGGAGGAGACGGTGAGGAGAAGTATGAGACGAAGGTCGTTGATCTCCTTACGATCATCGCACGCAACACAAACCCCGACAAAAACACTTTTGCCCCGGCGAACCTATGAGCAGTGCAGTCCTAGGAATGTTGGAATGGGGTCTCGGCCGCAACAAGGAAGGCCATCGAGAGTACACGGCCAAGTGGCTTGTCGAATCGACGGACCCCGACGATGGCCCGCAAACGATTCTGAACACCCCGGGACTTCCCGCGATCGGGTCTCCCTGGGCGTTTGGAAATGATAGTGATGCGTCTGCGCTCTGCTGGCCGGACTGGAAGTTCCAGATGATGACGCCGGGGGAGCCCTGCGTGCTCTGGATCTGCGAGCAGAAGTTTACGACCGAGCCGCTGTCACGCTGCCAGGACACGCAGATCGAGAATCCATTGGACGAACCTCCTCGCTTGTCGGGGTCGTTCGTGAAGTACACGAAGGAAGCACGATTCGACAAGGACGGCAACGCTGTCAAGAATTCGTCCTTTGAACTCTTCCGCGGCAAGCAAGTCGAGCGGGATTACAACCGACCAACCGTCAACATTGAATTCAACTCGCTGTCCTTGTCGCTCGGGTTGTTCAGCTATGCGATGGACACGGTCAACGATGCGACGCTTTGGGATCTCGAAGCACGCTCGATCAAGCTGTCCGCTGTCTCGTGGCAGCGTCAGCTATATGGAACGTGCTCCTACTACTATACCATCGGATATGAATTCGATGTCGATTTTGAAAAGTTCACGCGGAAGATCGTCGACGAGGGCAACAAGGTGATCCGTGGGCAGTGGATCGAGGGGGTCTGGACTGCGGATGGGGGTATCGACAAAGCCAACCCGCAAAACTACATCCAATTTAAGGATGTCAACGATGAAAATACGCGGGTCTTTCTGAAAGACGGCGAGCCGTTGAGCGACCTCGACGATCCTGTGGAACTGACCTTTGACTTCTACACCGAATCGAACCTACTCGCACTGGGCATCCCCAGTTCATTGACCTAAGGAGCAAGCCATGGGAAGCGAAGCGAATCGACGCAAGCGGGAATTGAAAGACATCCTCGAGAAGGGCCGCATCACCGTTGCTGACACGCTGCGAAAAGCAGCGAGGGCGATGCCATTGAAGCCCGCTCTTGAGGGGCAGGACCGCTTGACCGTCAACTGCGTTGTCCATCACGAACATCATGGGGAAGCTCCTTTGAGCGTCGACGCTCGCTGGAACCAGCTGCTTGAGACGAAAGCCCAGCCCTGGGTCCGACGTCTTGAGTTCGAGGTTAAGAAGGTCCCGCTGATTCCTGCGGAGTGCTGGATTGAGAATCCAGGCATGCTACTGATTGAGAATCGCGCAGGGCGAGCGTTGCAACGCAATCCGACGCAGGAAGAGAAAGACGAGATTACCGCTAGCGTGCTGCTCGTCTACTTGAGCGAAGCGAGCGTGGACCCCATCGTCATTCGACCCGGACGCTTTGCGTTCGTCGAGGTCTTGCATCCTCGGAATGTTTTTATCGCTGCTTGCGTCCCGGGCACGAAGGCCAATGTGTTCATTTTCTCAAAGTAGGATGTCATGGCGGAAAAGCGTTACTACCTGACCGAGGCGGATCGCAGACGTCTCAAGGGAAATATCGACGCGGTGAATAAGATGCCCGCGGACGGCGGCGGCATCTATTCGGGCGAGTTCCCGGAGACGTCCATTCCATCTCCCGAGACCTATATTGCGAAGATCAAGGACGAGGACGAGTGGATTGATCCGATCAGCGACGACGTTCCTGGCTCCGCTATCTGTAAGTTCTACCGGCAAGTTCGTGTTGGTGAGACAGGCGATACTGAGCTTAAGGTTGTCCAGATCGGCGACGTCGTTATGGAACGGCGTGTTTACAACGTGTCAGCACGCGGCATCCCTTACTGCCTTTATTTCAAGGTGACGCGAAGCAAGGCGGGCTTTTGGCAAGCGGAAGCGGTTCCCGTCATTCCGTACGGGCTGAGGGATTGCAAGCGCACGCGAGGCAATCTCGTCGTGTTGAATGATCTTTCTGCACACGTTGGAGATGTCGCCCGCTTTGATGGTACCTGTTGGGAGATCGTTTGCCTGCCGGAGACAGACCCCGAAACCGCTACGGGGTACGTCACCATTGAAGATTTTATGGGTGATTGCGATGCGTGTCGCAATTGCTGGAAGCTGACGAAATGTGGCGACGATGATCCTCCCGTCATCATTTACACTCGGAAGAATCTCTCCAGCGTGGAGAATAAGATCGTCCGCAACAAGGCGGATGGCTACTGCTACACGGTCACGCGGTCGCCTACGTGCGAGACGGTCAGCGAGTTCGATTACACCGATTATTACGATACCTGTGCCGGCTGCGTTGAATACTGCTGGACGCTCGTGAACTGTCTCGACTCCGAGGACATCATTTATGCCTTGGACGATCTTCGCAAGCTGACAAGAGAAGAGACCGAGGAACTGGTCATCTCCTTAAACTACACCTTCCTCCATGATTCCAAGTGCTACCAGGCAACAGCGTTCAATAATACGGAAGTCTGCACGGACGCAGAGTCCTACTCCATCACCAAGTATTATCAAGGCTGCAAGTCGTGCATTGAATCGGGCGATGGCGGGGGATGCGTCAAGCTGTCAGAGTGCGAGCCCTGGGAAGATGAGGAAGCCCAGGACATTATCTTCGCCAAATCTGTCACGATCGACGGGGAGCAAGTCGACTCGGGTGTCCTACTTAACGGAGACCTCGAAGCGGATCCCCCAGTCGATCCGCAGACTGTCGTCCGCCACTCCAACGGTAAATGCTATACGATCTCCGCAGCGACGCTAGAGGACTGCAGCACTGCGGAGACCAGCGTTGCGCTGCTTGAATCCTATGAGTCGTGCGAAGAATGCGCCAAGTGCTATCTGCTAACGAAGTGCGACGACGAGGAGACGACGAAGGTCACCTACTCTGATCTCGCAGGGCTGGGATTTAGCACTGGTCAGATCATCAAGGAGGACGACGACTCCTGCTGGACGATCACGAACGATACGGAAGTCTGGGACGAGACAGCGGTGGCGTTTACAGTCAAGGAGGACACGGAAGCCTTTTCAACGTGTGCAGAGTGCGGGGGCACGCAGAAGTACCTCCTTCAGAATCAGTGCCATAATGCCGAGTGCGGCAATGATCCCGAAGCGATGCCTGACATCGTGACTGACGAGGACCTACACAAGTTCGACGGAAAGCACGTCAAGCATAAAGGCATCTGTTACAAGGTGTCCAAGACGTCTTCCACAACGGAACTTACTGGGCAGGGATCTTTCGATACGGAGAACCTACCGGACTTCGATGATTGCGAAACGTGCAAAAACGCAGTCGTGACTTGGACGGAGGAGATTGTTCAGCGGATCTTCGTTGAATCGAATGCGTTGAAGTATGAAACGAAGAAGGTCATCCTTTCAGGCAAGGGGGGATGTAAGGGATCGGTCAAGACTGCCGATACAGGCAGCCCATGCGTCGCGGAACCTGCTGCAGGAGCTCCTGCTATTCAATTCTTCCCGCAAGACGACGACGCAGCATCACCTCCTGGAACCATAAGCGGCGGTGCAATCACGAGCGGATAGGTTACTTGAACTAAAGGAGATATTCGATGGCTGGAATGAAACTGACTGCGCAGACAGGCGACGTGGCTCTGGGCGTTGCCACGAAAAAAACCGTGGTCATGATAATCATGCCCACGAATCAGCGAGGAAAGCTGATCGGATGGGGCGTATCGTTCGACGGGGTCACCGCAGCAGCGGAGCCCGTGACGTGTGAACTCTTCCGCCCGACGAGTGCAGGGACCGGGACGAGCTTGACCCCCGCGAAGTTCGACGACGATCAGGCAGAGGCCATTCAGTCCACGGCCAAGCATACTTGCACGGTCGAGCCGACCTATGGGGACATCATTGAATCGAAGCTCGTCCATCCGCAAGGGGGTCGCTACGATCGCTATTTCCCTGAGGATATTCGCCCCCATATGAAAGGGGCGAGCCGAATGGGTATCGCTTGCACTGCCCCCGCGGCGGTGAACGTCTGCGCCTACTTGATCTACGAGGAGTAGGAGCAATGGCCGGGGATCATCTTCTATTCAAGGATGGGCATCTCGTCTTCAAGGACGGGCATCTCGTGTTTGGAGACGCTGCCGACAATCCTTGCGACTGCTGCGAAGCGGAAGAGATCCCCGAAGGCGATGATTGCTCGCTTTGCGCAGGCATCACACCGCTTTACATGGATGTGACGTTCTCAGGGTTCGGTTGCTGCTATGGAGGCGGAATGAACGCTACCTTCAAGCTGCCACAGGTCGATCCTTGCAACTGGCTCGACAGCTTTGTGGTCGGAGGTGCGACGGTCACGATTCGCATCACGCAGGATCTAGGCAATACGCTGCTGCAATGGAATGACGGAGACGACTTTTATGCCTGGAACAACTTCGGGGGCTTCCCGACCGATTGCGAGTCGATCACTTGGGAACCCCAAGCCCAGCCACCTAGCTTCGGTCCGTGTGCTGGGTGTCGTGATGCGGTGAGTGCAACCGCTGTCGCTGGAGCAGCCCCTTAGCCTGTCAACACTTTTAGGAAGGCGCAGAAGTGATCGGCGACGTCAGTAGGCAGCCAGTTCACGAATCGGACAGCGAGTTCGCCCAGGTCTTTATTCGCCCAGTGTCCGAGAGGAATCAAGCAAGCGTCGACGACGAGCACGCAGCCAATCAGCTTCCATTTGACAGGAATACCGGGTTGCGTGTTGATCGTTTGAGGTGATGCGTAAGGGTTCATTTGCGTCTCCGATTGGCTCGCGTTATAGTGTGCCCGGGTTACTCATGAGATTATCGGGTTGGGAAAATGGCTTTTCAACGTCTATCAAAACGACCGCCCAAGCAGATGCCGAAGCCCGCGGACGTTTCGCCCGCTAAAACGCAGTCGAATCGCCATCCTCCCTCCCTTGCAAAAAAAGCAAAAAATCTGTCAGTAGCAGCGATGAAATGGGTTAAGGCAGGGCGTCCAGTGCGTCCCCCTGCGAAGATCGTCGAATTGTATTCGGTGTGCGCAGCGTGTCCAGAATTCATTCCAGGACCAGTTGGTCAGACGGGATCATGCGGTCTCTGCGGCTGCGGGACGAACGCGGAAGGCGTGCTGCTGAACAAACTCGCGTGGTGGACAGAACAATGCCCAGCGACCCCTCCAAGGTGGACAGATCTCCAGCCGACTTCCCTTGCGATCATAGAATCTCCGATACCCCCTGTGGATCCGTCCCCTGCGGCAGATGCAGGGCCCCCGATGAGTCCGTGAACGTCTACAAATGTACCTTGTATGGAGAATGCACGATCGTCTCCACGCCATATCGACTCCAACCATGCCTTCAATGTCCTGATATGATTTGAAAGGAAACAAATGGCACTACTCGTCCCCAATGTTGGTGAGGTTCTCGCGTTGAAGAACTTCCTCAACCATACAGCTCCCGAAAATCAGAAGCTCGACCTCTACACGGGCAACGTCACCCCGGCCGAGACGGACACGCACGCGAGCTACACCGCAGCGACAAGCGGCGGCTACTCGCAAGCTGCTCTGACCGGCACCAGCTGGGTCGTCACCGCGGGCGCCCCGTCGGACGCTGCCTATGCGCAGCAGACCTTCACCTTCACGGGTGCTCCGTCGGTTACTTCCATGTATGGCTACTTCGTCACGCAGACGACGAGCGGCATCCTGATGTGGGCCGAGCGATTCTCTGCGGGTCCGTACGCCATGACGCAAAACGGCGATAACATCAAAATCACCCCGCGAATCACTGCCGACTAAATCAGGCAGTCTCCGGATTCAACCCTATTCAATTTTGATCGTTTCAAGGAGATAGAAAATGGCTCGCGACAAGGAATCGAAGGTCGTAGGAAACGGAGTCACCTCGGTCGAGGTCGAACGAACGACGCGGATGCATCCCCGAGCGGGTCGCCTCGTCGACGAGGTTCGTCCGGGCAGCTGGTGCTTCCATCTCGATCTCAAGAAGGTCGGGATCTGGCACAAGCGAGGTAGTGAGCCTGGGGAGTTCCACGCCGTGAACGACGACGGGACGACGGGGATGATTCTCATCTCGCAACTGCGAGAAGTTCGCAAGGCGAAGCTGGAAGAGATTCCGGTATCGCGTGTTCCGCGAGAAACCCCGGAGCAGATCGCCTTCCTGAATTCCTTGGGCTACCTGTAGGCCACAAGAGCTGGGCTTGTGGGGTTCGACTCCCCAACCGACCGAAAGGGTCCGCGGATGGGCTGCGGCAGCGAGTAGCTAAGATTGCGGGTGCGACACCCGTCGGCTCTTTTAAGGGATGATATGCCCGCAAAGTTCTCCAATCGCGCGTGGGAAACATCGACCACGACCGGCACCGGCACGTTGTCGTTGGCCGGCGTTATTGATGCCAAACACAAAACGCTGAAAGCTGTCGTTGGCACTGGCTCTCTTGTTTCTTATATCATCGTGCATCGCACGGCAGACGAGTACGAAGTCGGTTGGGGCATTGTCACCAGTGGCTCACCGGATACCCTTTCCCGCCTGTCGGTAGAGGAATCGTCTAACTCCGATGCCCTAGTATCCCTCTCCAGTGGCACCAAGGACGTTTACATTGTTTCGTCCGCTGCCATCCAGGGAGAAGACCCTGGCTTATGCCAATTCCGCTTGTCGCTGACAAGCGGAATTGCTGTCACAATCACCGACGTCACTGGGAGCAGTGCGAACACGATCTATGCTGTGCCGTACAAGGGCTGCTCGCTTAGTCTGTATAACGGCACGCGGTGGAAGCGATACACCTCCAGCCAGCTAACCATCGCCGTACCGGCGTCTAACTTCCGTATCTACGATGTGTTTGTTTGGGACAATGCGGGTACGTTAGAGCTTGAGTTGACCGCGTGGGATTCGGGCGGGCAGACGACGGGCAGCATCACGGGCTGCACCAACGCCACGCCGATCGTTGTCACATCGGCCAGCCACGGCCGGAGCGTCGGCGACCTGGTCGGGATCAACGGCACGGTGACCAATATCGCCCCCAACGGCAAGATCTGGTATCTGAGCAACACGACGACGACCTTCACCCTCGAAGGCAGCGTCGGCAACGGCGCCTCGGCATCGGGAGGCACGTGGTATCTCATCCCGGTCGCCCGCACGACCGGGCTAACGCTGCAAGACGGCGTGTACATGAAGAGTGGCGATTTGACGCGGCGATACCTCGGAACGTTCATGACGGGCCCGACGAGCGGTCAGACCGAGGACAGCGCGAATCGCCGACTCCTCTGGAACTATTACAATCAGACGCTGCGGCAGCTGTCTGCGGTCGACACGACAGACAGTTGGTCGTACACGACCAACACGTGGCGACCCAGCAACGCCAATACGGATATCGGCGTAGCGCAGTGCTGGCTTGTGACCGGTCTAGCAGGCGGATTGATGCGCGTGCGCAACAAGCAAATCGTCGGGAACGCCAGTGGTCCCGCGGCTGCGGCAGGGGTTGGCCTCAACCGCTGCGCCGCCAACGTCGCCCAGATATTCGGCGGGTTCACCTCAGGCGCCCGCTCCGCCGACGCACACTACACGGGCATCGCGCCTCTTGGCTTTTCATTTGTGCAACGGCTGGAAAACTCCGCGGTGGGTGGCACAAGCACTTGGTACGGCGATTTCGGGGTGACGGTCATGCAGTGTGGCATGATCGTGGAGGTTCCGACGTGAGCGACCGCATGGGGCAGGGGCAGGAAACCTGAACAGCTACGGACAGTCATTCGCGAAATACTCTGGCTACGGGGCGATGGGTATCAATGTCCTCCAAAGGCTGGAAATAAGTAGTGCTGGTGGGACTACAACGTGGTTAGGCGATAATGGACTTTCGTATCTCCAGACCGGCATGACTGCTGAGGTGATGGCATGAACAAAGCATCCGAACTATCCGATCAACTCATCGCCGCTGGCATTCCAATCGTCAGCACATCAGGCGGACGGCAGGACAATTTCAGGGTCTCGCAGCTTGCCGAAGGTGTGGAGTGGACGCCTAAAATCGAGCGGCAGATTGCCGAGATCACCGGCGCTTTCGACTGGACAGAAAAGCCCCAAGTCCCCCGCAAGGAATGGCTAGCGAAGATCGAGGCCATGACGCCTGAGGATCGTTTAGCTTTGCTTGAGAAAGTCAATGAGCAGGCCATGATCGACTACCTAGACCGCAATCAACGGGGCGAGACCGAAGTCAAGCACGAAGCGATTGCCGTCGATGCGATGAAAGGCCTTTGATGCGAAACGCTTGGTCTGTGATCGCAAGTAGCTTCACGGCATTGATATTCGCATTGGCATTTATAGTGGTTCCGTCCGTGGAGCCGGAGCCGACTAAGCCCGCATGCGGCAGTATTGCACTGCGAAATTTCAAGGTGATTGATGGCGATACCTTTCGTGCAGACTTTATCCTGCCGTACGGAATTGTGCTGGAATCACAAGTTGTTCGTTGCAATGACTATGACGCTTGGGAGTCGAAGAAGCTTCGCCGCACTGTCGGGCTGATTACCGACGCCGAGGTCGCGAAGGGTCTTCTGGCTAAGGCTGCGCTACAGAAACTAGCCGACACCAAACGCATGACATTACAACCGCCAAACGATGCCAAAAGGTACCGCGATGTATACGGTAGAATTCTTGGCAAGTTATTTGCAAACGATGAAAGCGTTGCAGAGCATATGTGCCGCGACGGCCATTGCCGTTCGGAACCACTGGTAGATGACTAAGGAAGGGAGGTAAGACATGATCGACGGCACAATCAGCGGTGCCCCAATCGCTGAATTCGTGATTGCTGGCTCAGGCGTGAGCATTACTAGTGTTGAATTTACTCCGTCTGGCGGCATGACGTTCGCAGGCGATGCTGATGTTTCTGTCGGATATGTAGAGACTCCTTCAGGTGGTTTGACGTTCGCTGGTGCTTCTGACGTCGTGCCTTCCTATGTCATTACGCCGACAGGTGGCATCACCTTCGTTGGTGTTGCGGATATTGTCCCCTCCTATGAGATCACTCCTTCAGGTGGTTTGACGTTTGCTGGTGTTGCTGACGTCGTTCTCTCGCAGAGCGTCACGGGATCAGGTGGGTTAGTTTTTGCGGGGACGGCAGATGTCGTTCTCTCGCAGAGCGTCACGGGATCAGGTGGCTTGACGTTCGCTGGTGCTGCTGATCTCGCAGCTTCTTTTGCGATCGTCGCGGCAGGTGGCATCATCTTCGCCGGTGCTGCTGACGTCGTGCCTAGCTATGTTATCACTCCTTCGGGTGGCTTGACGTTCGCTGGTGCTGCTGATCTCGCAGCTTCTTTTGCGATCGTCGCGGCAGGTGGCATCATCTTCGCTGGCTCGGCAGATGTCGTTCTTTCTCAGAGCGTCACCGGCTCGGGAGGATTGACGTTTGCTGGTGCTGCTGATCTCGCAGCTTCTTTTGCGACGACTGCGACGGGTGGGCTTGTATTCGCCGGTGCTGCTGACGTATTTGCAGAAGGAAGCATCATCGGAGATGGTGGTATCATCTTCGCTGGTGCCGCTGACGTCTTGGTTTCGTTTACGATCGATGCCGCAGGCGGCTTGACGTTTGCTGGTGCTGCTGACGTTGCTTTGGGATACACGCTCGAGGCTGCGGGCGGGGTAATCTTCGCGGGGGCTGCTGACGTCGTTTCGGGGTATGCGATCGCGGGGCTGGGAGGCATCACGTTCTCCGGCTCTGCAACCATCACCACGAGCTTCGCGACGACTGCGACGGGTGGGCTGTCGTTCGCGGGGGAAGCAGCCATCTCCGCAGGCTTCCTAGTCGAGTCGTCGGGCGGACTTGTATTCGCCGGAGCTGCCGACGTTGTGGTCGACACAACTGGAGTCACTGGGTCCGGAGGTATCATCTTCGCTGGTGCTGCAGATGTCGCGATCTCCGTCACCGTTGACGGAACGGGTGGCATCATCTTCGCGGGTGCTGCCCTCGTCTCCGTGGGGGCGGTCGATCAATCGCTTAAATCCCCCGCGCAAGTCGTCGCTTGGCTGCTCGCTGATGGAGGAATCGTATGGTCCATCTATGTCTCGTCGATGCCGGCAAATCCCGACGAGTGTATTGCCTTGTATGATGGAGACCCCGACGAGATCGACGACGGGCGAGAGATGCGATTGATGGAAGGAACCGAGATCAAGCATCCCATGGTCAGTCTGCATTTCCGGGCGACCGACTACGATGTCGCCTACCAGAAGGCTGTCGAGTGCTCAACATTGCTCGACAGCATGCTCCGCCGGGCGATCTACATTCTGCCGCATAGCTATGATCTGCAAGCGTGCTCGCGACTCGGGACGATTCGGCCCATCGCTGTCGAGAGTATGAACCAGCGGCACGTCTTTCGCGTCGACTACGCTTTGACCTTCGCGTCCTAGCGTTTCTTTCGCCGTCGCTTGCGATGCCGTTGCGTCGGGCAGACGAGGAAGCGTGGTTCTCGAGGATGCTTGTGGGATTGCCTTTTCCCGTTGTCAAAAGGCAAGAAGGTCCCGAAGTACCAGGACCGTTGTGTCTCGCCTACGCCTCGTGCGGGGATGCCTCTGCTCATACTCGCGACTCCCTAGCTTTGCCCATGCGATTGTCTGCTTTGCTAGTGCTTAGTTTATTGTGCCTTTGATGTCGTATGTTGGAATCCCGTACCTCGCCAGGACCGAAAAGCATACCTAAGCAATTTGGGAATTGTTTTGAAAGCTCATGCACCCAACTGTTTCCGGGCATTACGATCACGATCACTCTCCTAGATTGATTACGGTGCCGCATTCATACTCGGGCACCCCAGTCGCGATAAGGAACTGGAAATCCATCTCCTCTGCGAGCGTCTCCAGCATGATGCGAACGCGCTCGCGATACAAAGGAGAATGGACGAACTTGAAAGGCTCGTCCAGAACGAGGAGACGACGAGGAGACGGGCGAGTGAGCAGCAAGCAAGCAAGACGCAAAGCGAATGCAGCCACGTCGACGCAACCCCCTCCTGACCCGCTCCTCGGGGATAATTCGTGACCTTCTCGCACGAACACCAGACGCGCTTCCGTTCTCCCCCGTTTTCGCTCGAAATGGATCTTGAATTCGTAGGCCTCTTCTCCGAACACGCTCGACAAGCAGCGAGAGACGACTGCCGCAATTCTGTCGTGGGCTTGCTGCTGGATCGTCTGCGCGACGTTCTGGACGATCGTCTGCGCTTCGTTGATGTGCTCAAGCCTTTCCGCAGCCAGACGACGCTGAACACGCTCCTCCTTGAGACGTGCTCGCGTCGTGGCGTGCTCGACGGAGAGCTTGCTTGCCAGCTGTCGATAGGCCTTAAGGCTCACGTCACTGCTCCAAGATCCTTGACTTCCGTTTCAATGTAAACATCAATCCCATGCAACTGATCGTTGGTCCCTGATGTGCAGGGAGTGAAGAAATGTGGTCCATGCCTGAGCAGCGGACCTGGCTTTGCATCCTTCGGAAGCGTGAAGACTCCGTACAAGGTGCGGTTGGCAAACAGCAGTGTTACCTTCATTTTTCTTCTCCTAGGAGGTGACCGTATTCCTTTTCAAACTCTGCAAGCGCGACGCTGAAGGCAGCTTCCGCCTTCTTCTCTTGTCGCTCCAGCTTGTCCAGCATCGCTTTCGCTTCTGCGAGCGAGCGACAGCCGAACTCCGCGAGGAGCTCTTTCTTCAACTGCTCGAGGACCCCGGCAGCCTTGTCTGCCTTGCGTTGCTGGGCCTTAACGACTCGCTCCAGATGCTTGTATCGCTCGAGGTTCATCGTTCGGGCTCCTTGATTGATTCCAGAATGATCTTCCGCACGCGATCGTCCACCTTGTTGTCCTTCACGAAACGCTGGATGGCTTCTAGGAAGTCGAGCCCTTTCGCCCCAAGCGTTGATAGCTCGGCGATAAAATCACTCATGTCCAGTGTCTTCTCGACAAGCGACAAGGCTTGATCGAGATCAATGAACTTGTCCTCGCTTGTGTCAAGCTCGATCACGCGAAACGCTCCGCTGGTGAGGAGCAGGGCCACTTGAGGCTTGTAGGTAATCTCGTCTGCTTTGCGTCGCATGAGCGTCCCACAGTTGATGACCCAAGGATCCCATTCGCCAGTCTCGCCCATGAACCAGAAGCCCTTGTGGTTGTCTCCAAAGACTGCGGTATCGTATCCTCTCAATTGCCGAGACCAGTGCGTTGCGCTGCTCGTTTTTGGAGCGTCGGGATAACTCTTACCCTTCGTCCAAATGTAGGAGTGAATGACAGCAACGGAGACCACGTCGGGGTCGCGTTTCCTGTCGATATTCTTGACGGGGCAGCCCCAAGGGAATCCGTGCAGTGTCATGCCTTCAAGGAGACGCGGCACCCTGGGCGGGATCGTTTTAATTCTGCCAGCGGAGACGAGCACCCCATAGGCAGACTTTTGCATATCCTCGTAGTTGTGGAGTGGCAGATCATGCTGCCCTGGGACAGCGAAGACCTGCCTTGGGAGGTTGCCCATTGCAAAGTTGATGAGTTCGGGCGGAGCTTTCCAGTGGTCGAAGATGTCCCCAGCGATGACGCATGGGGCATCAAATCCTTCGCAGAGGCTTCGCACTTGATTAAGGACGCGAGCTTGTGCAGCATACCAATCGGGCTCTGCGCTGCGAGCGACGGGCGCCTTGTGACTCAGGTGGATGTCGGAGCAGAGCACGGCGAGCACATCACTTGGCCGCAGGTCGGACATACCAGTTTTGCTTTCGCCAGTCTCGCGGCTGTCTTGTGTTGAATTCTTTTGGCTTGACATAGATTGGAAGTCGCTTCCTGAATGCGTTTGATGATTGTTGCCAGTCTAGTTTGCTTTTCGTTTGATTCGGGTAGGGGAGGTAGATCGCGGGGCCGTCGCACGAGCAATGTAGCAGCCTGATCGATTCCCCGAATGAGGGGGCGAAGTTGTTGCGATCGCTGCTCGACAGCGATTTTCCCTGCTGCGAGCACGTCAAAACCCGCTTCTGCCGCTCTAGCAGCCCGTTTGACGCGGTTCCTAGCAGTCTGACCCCTGATGACGCTCGCACGCAGAGCCTCGATTCTGCGAGCCTCTAGAGCCCTTTGGGCCGCAGCGTGCTCGATCGTCGACAGTCGAGACGCGAAAGAAGGGACCCAAGTCAACTTGTCGCGAGCGATTTTTGCCTCGCGTGCTCGCTTGCGACAGACCTCGAGTTCGGACCTCGCCTGTCGTGCTCGCGTCGCGATCGCTGCAAGCGTCTCGTCGATCGCTGCGAGGTTCACGACTTGGTTAAGCTCGCGACTGACTTGCCCGGCTGACTCGGAGAACCAGAAATGCGGATCAAGCTGTCCTTGGAAGTTCTGCTCGGTCAGCAGCAGCAGGTCCGCGATCTCAGGAGGGACCTTGTCCCCAAAAGCTCGAAACTGCTTGCCGTCGAGCGTGTAGGAATTCTTACCACCCTTCGCTCGCACGATCTTCCGTCCGTCGACTGCAAGCGTTACTTTGGCGAATGAGCTTTCCCAGTTAATAAAAGAATCCGCGGGTCCATCAAATCGGTTCAAGCAAGCCCAACGAATCGCACGCAGAAGGCTGGACTTGCCCTCGTCACTTGCTCCGATGATGATCGTGACCCGCGGATCAAAAACGATCGTCTTCCGACGATGCGTTTGGAAGTTCCGAAGCTCGATGGACTCGATCACGTCACGCTTTCCAAGCGGGAAGGCTCGCGTTGATGCAATCCTCTTGTGTGCAGTATCGCCCTATGAAAAGGTCCTTGGGGATGTCGATCTTCATTGAAAGCCTCCAAAGAAAAAGCCGCGGCGACGTCGACGCGGCTGCTTGGTTTAGGAATGAACTAGCCGCCCGCGTTGGCCACGTCCGAGAAGCCGGTGGGGATCGAGTCGCTCCCCACACCCTTCGGATCATTGTGAACCTTGATGGGTTCCTTTCCCGTGTTCGCTTCGTTGGGCTGCTCGCTGCTCGTGCGAAGGCTTGAGAAGCCCAAAGCCGCTCCCAAGGCTTCCTTGGCTTGTGTGGCCATGTCCTTCGTGGGATGATTGGGATCGAGCTTCGCCTCCTCGAAGGGGAACGGGGTGCCCGGCTTGGGGATCTCCGCACCACTCGGCCTTGATGTTCTTCCGGACTTCTTTCTTGATCCGCTGCACTTCCAGCAGGAGATGCTTCCACTCGATCTTATCGACAAAAGCCGTCTTCCCGAGATAGCCGAAAATAGCGTCGATGATCTTCGCAGCGAGGTCGGCCCGCTCGTCTGCAGTCAACGTCGTGCGAGTGAGATCGCACGCGAGGATACCCAGTTCTCCAACCTTCTTGAGGTACTTTTTCTTTTTCATGGCATGCGTTCCTACGTCTAGTGATTCAAAACAGGAAAAGCTGACATAACACTATCGGGCTACCCGACGATCGACGCGATTTCCTCCTCCGTCAGGAGAGCACTCCCGCAATCGGGGCACGGCTTTCCCTCGAATTCCTCCGCCATGAAAGCATGCATTTTGTCCATGGCTGCTTTCACAAGTCGTCCTGCCATCGTCGTGCGACGCTTCAAAGCGTCCTCGTAGATGGTCATGGTCTCGGGGAAGAGTTCCGCCGCCATCGTCTTCATGGCGACAGCGTAGTCCCGGTGCTCGCTCTGCGCGTGGGCATCGTCTCGCAGCAGGAAGTATTTGAGGAGGTTGTTCAGATCCCAACAGGAATAAAACTGGGTGTAGATGCCAACGGGAAGCACGATGCGTGCCATCTCGCGAGCGACTCCCTTTTTGAGCAGCGACTGGTAGGTCCGGTACGCGAAACGGTAGGCGGTGTTTGCCTCGCTGCGAAGTGCTGCGTGGTCTAGCTCCTTCTCGGGAGCTTCCAGGGATCCTTGTTTGTTCTTGGTGTCCTGGATTCTGAACACGCTCGGCAGGTAAAAGTCGTCTGCAAGGTCCGTGTACCGAGCGGACACCTCATTCATGTTCTGCATCCGATGCCGCACGAACTGACGCGCAACGAAGATCGGCATTTTGATGTCGAACTTGACCTTCACCATCTCGAATGGCGAGGAGTGTTTATTCTTGAACAGGTAACGAAGGAGACCAATGTCCTTGTCGCGACCCTTACTGCCGCCGTTGTATGAAACGCGGGCAGCCTCAACGATGTCGAGATCCTTGCCCATGTGGTCAATGTAGCGAACGTGTCCGTGGTCGTGGACGTCGATCGTGTCGCCTTTACGAAGTGTCATGCTTTCTCTCCAGCTTGTCGGATGATGTCGGGGGTTAAACATTCCTTGAAGGACGCCCATGTCATCGCCACGAGCTTCATCCGATGAGCCGTGTAGATGATTGTTTCCTTCTTCGCTTTCTTCTCCACATGCTTGAAGCGGATTACGCTTCGCACTTGGAAGAGGGGGTAGGGACGGAAGAGCCAGTAAGGCTGCAAGATGTCGGCAAGGTCACGATGCATCAACACGATGTCCTCGCGTCGATCTCGCTTTGCAATGATGATCCACGAGAACGACCCAGCCCGTTCGTGTGCCTCGTGCGCTTGCTGGATCCATGCTTCCCACATCTGCTGGGCAGCTTTCTGGTTTCGCTCGAGGAGATTCGCGAGCGTTTCCGAATTGTAACCCCGCTTGACCTCGATCGTCATCAGATCGAGCAGCGGTAATCCCTTGGGGTCAATCGCAGCGATGTCCCCGCAGGACCCCGCAGTGCTCTTGCCTTGCTTGTGTCGTGTCGTCGCTCGTCCACCCGACTGCGACGACCGCCAGAAAACGTCATCGCGTTTTCCGTACGTCCACCAGAGGCTTAGCTCCTTGCAGATCGTGCGTTCAAAGTCTCCGCCTTTGGCCATCCTTGACTCCTAACAATCCTGAAAGATGCGAGCGAGCTTGAGCAGGTTTAGAAGTGCCAGCCGATCTTCGCTGCGATGTTGGAACTGGTGCGCCTAAACCAGGAAAGACTACGTCCGTCATGGAAGGTACATAGCGGGAACCTCCAACCCTCTGGACAAGCGAAGCGGAGCGAGCGCAGGCCAGTTGTTGGAGGTCTATCGTACTTTTGATTTGTACTAGTCATTTATACTTAGTCGTTCATTTTGAACGATCTGATCGTTCATTCTGACTAGTCCAGTGCGTTCATTCTGACTGGACTGAACTCTTTCGCTTCTTCCAATACGATGCCATCGCGGATTCCCGCCCGCGGAACGCTCGACTCTCGGGGTTCTCGCGAAAGGAGCTAATCGCCTCATCGTTGTCCATGTCGTAGGTGTATGCCACATCCATCGTGACCATCTTCCGATTGATTGCGACGAATCGCTTTTTGGGCATGCCCCGTTGACGGACCTTGACGTAGCCCCGCGCCTGTAGCTTGTTAAGGAGACGCTGCTGCGTGCTCGGCGAGATGTTCAGATCCCGGCAGACGGTTTTGACGGTGGCGTAGAAGTAGCCATCCGCCGTGAGCTTGTCGGCGATCTCGATTCCATTTCGCTTGAACCAGAGATAGCCCAGCAGCAGGGCCTCGTCTTGCGTCATCAGCTTGTAGTAGGGCATCGGAATCCTCAGGTAAGCGCCGAACTCGAATAGACGGGCGTCGAACGCTTTCGAGCGTTCGCTAAGATCATATCTCCCGATGGCCGGACTTACTTCCTGCCCAGCGTCGCTCGCGTGAACTTCTCCCCCGCCCTCTTGAGTCCCGGGAGACTCTTGATCCCCAGCTTGCGAAGCACCGGGAGCCACTTCTCCTGCGTGTTCTCGCTCGGTGCTAGGGGGAAGGCTTGAATCTCCGGGTAAGGAAGTCGCACGAGGATCATATTCCGGCGCCATATCTTGTTTCCTTTTACGCATTTGGTATAGGCAGCACTCTTGGGATCGAGGGCTCCATTGAGAAAGCGGCAAGCTGTCTTCTCACCCACGCCAACGATCCCTTTGATGTCGTCGGTCGCGCAGCCGGCCATTGCCTTGACGTCGACCCACTGCGAAGGCGTCACGCCCTTGAGCTTGGAGAACAGGTCTTCCGTCCACAGTTGCTTCGCGTGCGGGTTCCAAAGCGACACGCGAGACGACAGGAGTTGGTAGAGGTCCTGATCGCTGGACACGATAACGAAGTTTTTCTTTGGACGATCGAGCACGACCTTGGCGATGACATCATCCGCCTCGTATCCGTTTTGGTAAAGGATGTTCGTGAACCCCAGGGCAGGCAGGTACTCGCGACGCATCGCCTTGATTTGTTGCTTCACGAGGGCGATAGCTTCCTTCTGCTCGTCCGTCTTATTCTTGCGACGGCCGGACTTGTACTCCGGCCAGTCGAGAGATCGCAGGGGCTTCCCGTGATCGAAGCAAAAGGCAATCTTGGTCGTGTCGAACATCTCGAGGAGTTGGAGCACGTCTCGAAAGACCCCGTAGGCTACGCTCGTCGGGATCTCATCATAGACGAGGTTAGGCGTTGCGAAGAACGCACGGTAGGCAAGGTAGCTGACGTCAAGCAGCAGCCAGGGCTTGATCGTCTTATCCCATATCTGGGATCCGTCGCTGATGTTCTCGACAAGGGTCTCGACAAGGGTATGGGTCACGATCGTTCCTAGAAAAAGAAGGCTTTTTTTGATGGAAATGTTAAATTATCCTACAACTCTGTCTTGCCTATAGACCTCGTTAGGAGTGTAGTTTTTGAAACGCCGACGATTGTATCTTTCGGCGAGCTTCCATATTGCAGATTTACAAGCATCGGGTGATCGGTTGAGTACATAGGACAAAGCATTAGCGTCGGCGTTTATGCGAAGATAACCATCAAGGAGCGTGTTGAGGTCTCCCTCTGACCAAGGAGCTTGCGAGCAGCTTGATCCAATCGCCAAGGAGTCCTTTCCTTTCCTATTCGTATCTCCTTTTCCTCTCGCTCTTGCAACCTTCTTCGATCGAGTCCCATACCCCCTTCGCGAGCTTGCGGAGTTCCCTTTCTCCTTCGTCTCGCTCGATCGCCTTGATTAACTTCTCGCGAATCACACGATCCTCGCAGAACTCAGGAGCAGTGACCTTCCCCGCCCCCTCTTGCCCCGTCGTCTTCCAGTAGCCTTCAGCGGTCAGAAAGTCAACGCAGGATCCCACGTCGTCGATCCCGAGGTCATTCAGGATGGGAACGTAGCCTCGAGACTTCTTTCCAGTCACGTGGTTCTTCTTCACGTCGATCTGGCAAAGGATCCCGATCGAGCGGGGCTTACCCATGACCGTGCGCGTCAGAGTCTTCCGCGTGCTCGACCACAGTTGCAACGCGGAATAGAACTTGAGCACGCGACCGCCACTCACTGTCTTCTGATCCCCGAACCCCATCCCACCCACGTTGTCGCGCGTCTGCGAGATCATCACGAGGATGGACTCGATCTTCGGAAGAGCCGTGCGGATCTTCCGCAAGTTCTCCGAGTTTACCTTCGCTTTCGCCGCTCCGAAGTCCCCCGCCTCTTCCTTGTTGTTCTTCGCTGCACTCTTTTGTTTCTTGAACTTCTTCAAGAAGGCTTTGGGCATGAGCGCGTCCATCGAGTCGAGCACGAGCACGAACGGGCGCCCGTCGCTGATAAAGTCGTCCATCAGGTAATAGAACTCCTCAAGTGTCTCGGGAAAGAACTCCTCGAGACGCTTCATGGCACGCTTGCCAAAGAAGTGTTCACGATCCATCATGGAACCATGTTCGGGGTTCACGAGGATCAAGCGGTGATTGTCAAAGGCAGTGTTGCGAGCAGCCTCGGAAAAAAGCCCCAGGCAGATGAACGTCTTCCCGCTGTCGCTGTCTCCCACAAAATGAACGATCGTACCTATCGGGATGCCCCCGACAGTGCGACCGCTGCACTGGAGATTGATGATCGTGGACCCGGTGCTCAAGAGCTTCTTGGCGTGGATGACGGGTTTGGGGTTGCTCGCTGTCATCTCGTCCTTGATTGCGTCAATGTCTTTCGCCATGTGTCTCTCGCTCGTGAATGAAAAATGGAGCAAGCAGGATGTCCATTCCCTGCTTGCTCCGCATCCTTGCTAGGAATCCTTTCTTGCCGCTTCGCGTTGCGTCGTGCGAGGCTCCTTACTTCTTCCCCGTCTTCTTCGAGGGCGCCGGTTCGTCGTCGTCCTCGTCATCGTCAAAAGGGATGTCGTCGTCCTCGTCCTCCTCGTCGTCGTCCTTCTTGGACGTCTTCTTCGCCGGAGCTTTCTTCTTGGCAGGCTTGTCGTCGTCGTCTTCTTCGCCGTCGTCGTCGTCCTTAGCGGACTTCTTCGGAGGAGCTTTTTTCGCCGGGGCTTTCTTCTTCGAGGGCGCCGGTTCGTCCTCGTCGTCGTCGTCGTCTTCCTCGTCGTCGTCCTTACCGGACTTCTTCTTGGCAGGCTTGTCGTCGTCGTCGTCGTCGTCTTCTTCCTCGTCCTCTTCGTCCTCTTCGTCGTCCTTACCGGCCTTCTTCGCGGACTTCTTCTTGGAAGGCTTGTCGTCGTCGTCGTCGTCTTCTTCCTCGTCGTCGTCGCTCGCAGCCGGAGCCTTCGTGAGCTTCAAGGACTCATCGTCCCATCCGACGATATAGGGGTTTTCCTTGTCGTCGCACTTGACGTGGAGAAGTTCCTTGGTGGTGTCGACTTTGACGACCTTGCCGACGCGGGTCTTTTTCTTGTAGGTGAACTTCACCCACTGCCCCTTCTCGGCAGGAGCGGCATCGTCGTCGCGAAGATCTGCCTCGCCTTCTTCGTCGTCGTCCTCCTCGTCGTCGGCGTCCTCCTCGTCGTCGTCGTCCTCCTCGTCGTCGTCGTCCTCCTCGTCGTCGTCGTCCTTACCGGCCTTCTTCGCGGACTTCTTGGCAGGCTTCTTCGCCGTCTTCTTGGCAGGCTTGTCGTCGTCGTCTTCTTCGCCGTCGTCGTCGTCGTCGTCGTCTTCTTCGTCTTCTTCGTCCTCGCTGCCCGCGTGCAAGAGGTCCTTCAGATCCTTGTAGGATGTCTCGACCAGCATATCATCGAGGCAGGCGAGTTCGTCGAGGACACTTTCCTCGAACTGCTCTTTTCGTTCCTTGAATTCGATGTCCGCAAAATCGAGGAACGTCGAGCCCTTGTAGGTCTTCTCCTTTCCTACGACCCGTAGCATGAGTCCTTTGGTCGGATGGAAGAAGCAGTCAAACCGCTTCTTATCTTCCGGCTCGCAGTGAAGGACTTTCTCATTCAGGTAACCGCCGAAAAGATGAAACGAGACGTCCCACAACTGCCATCCCTTTTCCACGTCATCGTGGTCCCAGACCCAAAACAATTGCCGTTTCTTTTCTTTCAAGGAGTCTACTAGCTCCTTATCATAGTCCGCCTCCTTCTGGAGCCGGACGCAATACTCGACAACAGGGTCCTTCTTCTTGAAGGTCTTCCCCGGGGCAATGTACGAATCCCGATTGGGACCCAGGTCGCGATAGGAATAGTAGGTGCGTTCGTACCAGACCTGCTTTTCCTCTGCGTTCGGGTTCCCCTTGCCTGCTTCATAGGCACCGATCGAGATTCGATTGGCGCCCTTCTTCGCCTTAAAGAAGCTCACACCTGGCGGAGCTTTGATAAGAGACCGCGAGAAAGAGTCCTGCCTTTCGGCAGCCTCCCTTGCGCTCCCATAGTTCCGTTCCTTGTTGCTTGCTTTCTTAACCATCAAACTTACCTTTCCCTCTCAGGAGCTCGAAACGATGACGCCCAATGAGGACGCCCATCATGACGAGCTTGGCACAGATGAACAAATAAAACGGACTGCAAAAGATGAACACGAACAGGAAGAACAGGACAGGTAGGAGATCATTCATCATCGTCCTCGTCCTCCTCGTCGCGTCGATACTTCTTTCCGACCTTCGTTGGTGTGGAGTAGTATTGCTGCCCGTGAAGGTAGGCGAGATTCTCCAAGGCTTTCTTCCGATGATCGAGCGACGTCACCGCAGCTTGCAGCACGTCGACGGTATGCTTGGCGGCATTGACCACGTCCTGTTGCTTGCGGTACTTCTTCTGGAGGAGGATCGTGTTCTTCACCACCTCCTCCGTGATCTTTTCCACCTCGAACTGATCGGGCTCGCTGCGGATGTCGCGATCGAGCTCCGCACGAGTTACCTCAAGCAAGTTCTTCGCCTGCTCGTGTGCGAGCTTCGCGTCCGCAAGCTGCACGGCATAGCCGTGAAAACGATCGGGTTGACCTTCCCATTCTGTGTCAAGAGCCTCCTTATCGACAGCGAAGTCCGAGCGGACTTCCTTTGCCTTTGCTTTCTTCGCCATTGCTTCTTCTCCCAGGGACGTTTGATGTCGCTCTTTACTTTCGGGTCAGAACCTCATAGCACGAGGCAAGCAGACCCGGACGTCCCATATCAAAGTAGTTTTGCGAGAATGCCGTGAGCATCAGGAAAGCTCGCGTCTGCATTGCCTTGTTTGGGTTTTGCAGACAGCTGGCGGAGTAGGACAGGATCATTCGCCGGAGCGACTCGGGGTCCTCGTCGACGCCCTTGAGGATCTTGACCATGTCCGCCCAAGTTGTTCCAGCCTTCATCAAAGCGCGAGCAATCATGATCGCCTGATTATTCGCGTCCGCTGCCAGAATTGCTGCAAGCTGCTCGTCTTCATCCTCGACCCCTATGATCTGGTTGAGAATCACGAGGGCTTTGCGTGCTGACCCCTGCGAGCTTTCGACGAGTTTGTCCACAACGTCCTTTGTCAGCTTGCCTCCTTCCTTGTTCGCAACGTCGACGATCAGCGAACGCAGCACGTCGTCGGCACACAAGTCGACGTGGACCTCCGTGCAGCGAGTCTGGACCGTCTTGAGGAGCTTCCCCGGATCAGTCGTCGCGAGGAAGAAGTAAACGTGAGGAGGCGGCTCCTCGAGCGTCTTGAGGAAAGCATTCTGCGCGTCGTTCGTCAGCTTGTGTGCCTCGTCGATCAGCCACACGCGGCAATCTCCTCCCATGGGGAGATGGTTGACTTGCGAACGGATCTTGCGGACCTCGTCAATGCCTCGCACGTCTGCGCAGTTGAGTTCCGTAAAGTCGCGAGGCGAGCAGTTCAGCTTACTCTTGAGCACTCTCGCCAGCGTTGTCTTCCCGCATCCGCTCGGTCCCGTGAATAGGATGGTGTGTGGCACCTTCCCCGTCTTGACGAATCTCGACAGCAACGCCACTGCCTTCGTCTGGCCGGCCACTTCCTTGAACGTCTTGGGACGATACTTGCGGTGCAGTTCTTCCGACATTGCTTCCTCGTTTGTTCAGGTCTCGAATCTTGCCAGTGCCGCGTTCCACCTTGATGTTCAGGTGGCATTTCTTGAACTTCTTTCCCGAACTGCAGGGGCACGGGTCGTTGCGTCCGATGTTCTGCTTTTCGACAGGCAGAAGAACGGGTCCTTTCGTAGGTTCCTGCTTTCGCTCTGCTGCCTTCGCGAGCGACGAGTGATAAGCAGCCCTCGCCCAATGAGCAATCTTCGCATCTACCAACCCGATGACGGGTCGATGGACCTTTTTGATGATCGTCACGCGAGGGATCCCGTCACCGCTCGCCTCGAGAACTACCTCCTCGTCGTCGCCTGCTTGCTTGAGCTTGGACTCAATCTCCATCTTGAGTCGATCGCGGATCGCAGCTTCCGCACGATCAATAGCCTGCTCGCGAGTCAAGGCGGCTGTCATTTGTTCCTCGTTCACGATACCTTCTCCTTTTGAAACCAGTTGCCATCAAGTTTGCTCATCTCCATTTCGACTCCGATCGGGACATTGATCCAGGGGAAACGCTTGAGGAGATCGACCGTCATGATCTCGCGTAGCTTCGCAAGATATTCCTCTCGCTCATCCTCGTGAACGTCGCCTATGATCGAATCGTGGATCTGGCTGACGACTATGGACCGCATCTTGTTTTTACGAAGCCACTTTACAAGTCGGGTCAAGCACCAGAGCAGCATGTGGAATGCGGTGCCTTGGATCCGGTAGTTGATGACTTGCTTGCGGTTCATCACTAGCCCGTCGCTGTCGCGCGTGCAGACGAACCCCGTATAAAGCTCGCACCACCCGTCCCGTTGATACTCTTGCCAGACCTTTTTCTTCCAGTTGTTGTATCGACGATAACGCACGTTCCAGAACTCGTCCTCGACCTCCTTGACGTGTGCCTCAAAAGTCCCCTTCCTTGGACGCTGCTGCGGATCGCACGGCCCGAGTTCCGTGATCCCTTTCGCTCGCAGATGATCGTATAGAGGCACTCCTGACGTCGTAATGAGCTTCAAGCGGGCGACGTTCTCCCAGAGGTTGCGAGCGCAATCGATGTAATAGGATCCATAGAACTCGGGGAAGACGAACATATTTTTCCCGCAGTATCGAATGGTCTTGGTGACCTCTTCCTGCGGGAGCTTGAAACACTTCATTGCCATATCACGATGCATATCTCCTTCCGTATAGTCACGGATGAGATTCTTGTCCTTCGTGTAGCAGCACGCCCCCGCGACCTCAATGCCGCTAAAGTCACTTTCGATGATGCGATGCCCGGGGCGAGGGATGAACGCGCTTCGCACGAGCTTCGCGATTTCCTCGACCCGCGTTGGAAAGTTCTGCCCGTTGGGTTCTGTCGACGTGCTGCGATAGCTCGCGGCAATGTTCAGGTTGAAGTTGAAGTGGAGCAATCCGTCGCTCGTCGTGAAGTCTCGGATGCCCTCCATGAAGGTCGTCTTGGCCTTCGCGAGCTTCGCACGCTTGCGGAAGAGATGAAGGAAGGGGAGATCGATGTCGACGAGGTTCGACTCGCTCGATCTGGGCTGCCCCGTCGGGGTGCGTTCACGGCAGGGATACTTGAGCACGTCGAAAAGGATGTGGGCAAGCTGCTCACCGCTGCCTAGTTTAGTCTTGCTGCCGAAGTGCTTTCGCCAGAGTTTGTAGGTGTCGTCTTCCCGAAGCCGTTCGTCCATTTCCTTGAGCTTCTTCTCGGACTTCCGAATTGTTCGATCCAGATAGTCGAGATCCACCCGCATTCCATTTGCCTCGACCTGCGCAAGGGCGAGCGATCCTTCGTGGAATAACTGAACGGCTTCGGGGGACGAGCATTTCATTAGGTCGCGTCCTCGAGGGCTGCACGTTCGGCGACCAGATCACGTTCGATGGCTTGCTTCTCGGCGAACTTCTCGGGGAATCTTGCCGTTAGCTTGCAGATGGTCGCGTCCATTGCCTCGTCGATCGTGGATCCAAGAATCCAAAGCAAGACAGTCAACTGACCTAGGACATCGCCGATCCTTTCGACGAACTCGCAACGCTCGGCAACCTTGCCGTAAAAAATCTCCCGCTTGAGCAGATCGGTCAGCTTTCCGCTGGCAGCAGCAAGAGAAAGCACGGGGTCAATAATCGATGCTTCCTCGTGAAACTTGAGCCGCACTGCCGCTCTGCGCAAGGACGACTGGGTGCACCTGGATGCCGCAATCATACATTCCTCGAACGTCATCCCCCGCGAATCGCAGAGGATCGCAACGTACGAAAGGACGTCCCCGATTTCCTCGATCGTGTTGACGCGATCGAGATTGAAGCCCATCCCTCGTTGAAGGGTTTCGCAGAGTTCTCCGATCTCCGTCGCCAGTCCAAAGACGGCATGCGTTCTACGACCGAGCAGGGCTGTGGTTGACGGGGCCTCCGTTCGTATCGCGTCCTTGATGTAGGCAGTGGAATGAGCGTAACGCGGCATGAGCTTCTCCTCATAATGGGTGATGAGACCTGGACATCGTTCGTGAAACTTCGGGTCGAAGATCCTCACGGATCAACTCCGATAATGCCCATTTGAATTCGTGCAACCTTGTACTCCAGCAGCGCGTCGAGCCCACAATAGAGCAGCAGCTGGTCCATATCGATCTCGCGTTTGACGCGGTTCGTCTTCTGCCCCTTCGCTTGAAGGAAAGGCTTTATGTGATCGTCGTAGGACTCGACCCCGAGATGGATGAGTGCCTGAAACTTGATCGAGGTAATGTTCGGGCGGTTGTCAATGCAGTGCGCGACGTTCATGGTGTCCCAGAACCATCCTCGAACAGGACGACCGAATGCCCAGCGGGACCAGCGATCCTCGAACTTGAGATTGGAAGCAACCTTGGGCATCGTGCTTGCGAGATACTCTCCTGTGGCGGCGACAGCGCTTCCCAGCCAGGGGTAAGCGATGGTGTGCTTTCCCTTCCACGAGATTGAGCAGCAGACAATCGCAGCGCCTTCGTACTCAGGTTTGAGGCTCGTTGTTTCGTAGTCGAAAGCCGACAGACCGCCTCGCTTAATCATGCCGCGGATATGCTTCGCTGCGACGTCGGGATCCCTGATAATGGTGATGTCCTTCTTCCAATCAGGAACTTCATCCCACGGCTTGCTGTCGATCGCAGCAACAGTGGCAAGGTGCTGCTCGAAAAGCATCGCGGTCATGGGATACTGTCGAAGTATGGAGCTCGGGTGCCACGTCGGGCATACCCATGCGTTTAGCCTCTGGCTAGGGATCTTCCAGCCAGACCATCGCGAGATGCCTCCGACATCGTTGTCCTTGTAGAAAAGAGGGATGAGCGACGAGACAGCAGCCCCGCCCAGAGGCACGATCACGTTTGGCTGAAACTCGTCGATGGTCTTCGCAAGATTCGGGCGGCAGTAGTCGATTTGATTGGAGTCGGGGGTCGCGTTCTTCGGAGGACGGCAGATCAGGGCATTGGTGTAGCGGACATCGCTCTGCGGATCGATGCCTACCTTGCGTAGTGTGTCTCGCAGCAGTTGCCCCGAGTCGCCTACGAAATGCTTGCCTGCCTTGTCTTCATTCTCGCCAGGGGCTTCTCCCACGATGAGAATCTTCCGCTCGCCCTTCCCCGTTGGCTCCATCTTGGGTGACTTGCAATGGAGATACAATCCGCACGCTCCGCACTTGGGGACGAGCGATGTCGGGGCTTTCGTCACTCGTCCTTTGCTTGCGGGGAAGAAGCTCGCGGGCATTAGATGTCTCCTAAGGAAATGTCTGACTTGACTTGATTGCCCCAAGCATCCCAGCCCTCGCGCTTGCGACGCGCAAAGAGTTCAACCCGGGGGACTTTTCCAAAGAGGGATTCGAATAAGGAGGGGCATCTTACTCCTCCTCCTTCGCTGCTTCCTTCTCCTTCAGCCGCCCGAGCGCGACGACGTAGACAAATTTGCCCGTCTTGACCTTGAGACGATCCGCAGCGATGTGGCAATCATTGTACTTTTTGACGATCTCGGTCAGCAGCTTCGGACCCACCTTGAATGAGATCGCCTCGCCTTCGTAGGCGACTTTCTTGACCTCGACGAACCAGCCCGACGATCCTTCCCCGATCACCTTCAGCTTGCCGGTCTTGATCTCGACCGTGACCTCGTTCTCGTCTGCGTTCTCGGCAGAGTAAACCTCCGCACGATCCGAGGCCTCAATCAAGCCCTTGGGGAAAGTCATCTTGACGGACTTGCCCAGCTTGAGCGTGTTGTCCAGCGGCTCATACTCTTGCACATCACGCCGGCAGGAGAACGTCAGCCCCGTCTTGTTTCGGAAGTGGATCCAGGTGTCCGTCTCCGCGAATTCGACCATGTCCAAGGAGACGATATGCTTGATCGACGAGCCCCGCACGAGCATCGCCTCCCGGACGTTTGTCTCGAGGCTATAGCGGATGGCTTGGTGGTTGTCACAAGCCTCAATGAAGTTGGGGTGGACGTGCAAGCAAGTCGCGGCGTAGTTGGACTCATCCTTGCCTACGCACTGCGACGCGATATAGACCGCGTCCGTGAAGTCCTCGTGGAGAGGCTTCCACTTCGCGGCCTTCTCGACCTTGTCGAACGGGAGAAGAATCTCGGCCTGCGTGCGCGTGCCGTTGCGTCGCCCCTTCCCTCGGATAATGAACTCATCCCCCTCGATCATAACATCAATGTCATCCTCGGGGAGCTTGCGAAGGATGTTCAGCAGCGGCAAGGCTTGCACTGCACCCGCGAGTTTGCGAACAGGCTTCGGAAGCTGCCGGATGCAAGCAATCTCATCGTTGAAGGTGAAGACGTCCCCATTCTGGAACGCGAAGCAAGACGATTGCTCCACGACGTCTTGATTCGTCAGCCCAGGCTGGACACTCTCGAGGACCGTGAGAAACTCGGATCGATTCACTCTCATTTGGACATCCTGAACTGATGGACGTGTCGCTCGTGCTGACGCAGGCACTTGGAGCCCCACTCGCCCTTGGTGTGTTGGAAAGATAGAAGACGCTTGCGGAGGTTGAACTCCAGTTCGTAGGACATCATAGCCCCCGCGAAATAGATATGGGTGACGTGCTCCTTGAGGGCTTTATTGGCTCGTTTGATGAATTCAGCATTGACCCGGAGACGTTCTTCCACGTGCGTGGTCACGCCCTTCTCGATCGGGACAAGGACGACTCGCTTCTCCTTGTTGTGCCAAATTTCGCCGTCTGCTCGCTTGAGCTTATAGGATTCACTTTCTTGATTGAGCTTGAAGGCACCTACCTTGACATCGCACTCCTCGAGCCACTTGAGCACGCGAGGAGCGAAAGGTTTTTGGTTTCGACTGCGGCCGTCCATAGCATCTCTTTGGTTGCCACTCGCTCTGATCTGCGGCTCGATCGTGAAGTCCCATGAGTTCAGTCCTCGTGGAACGTATATGCCACCCCAGGCCCCTGCGAGTTTCCAAGATGCGCTATCGACGGAGTACCATTTCATTGCCTTCATTAGGTCGTAGCTTGTCACGGCAAAACCGTGCGTCCTGACCGTTGGAGTGTCCCCCGAAAAAAGAAACGGGCGAAGTGACTGAATCCATTCAATTTTGGTTGTAGCCCGAACTACTTTCCTAAGACTTCCTTTGAGAGGTCGGGGATCGATTATGTTTTGTAAAGATCCAAAATGCGGTCGAAAGCCCGGTCTTGTGTCGCGAAACTTTTCTTTTTGCCTGTCTCCCGTTGCGCGATCGTTCGCAGGGCTGATGCCGATATACTTCACCCCCGCGAGGAGATATTTGTCAAGCCACTTCACGTCGTCCCCCTGATGGAAGACGGGGATCACTTTGTCCTTGGGAAGACGCTCGATCATCATCTTCCAGTTATCCCAACCACGCTTGCATGAATCCTCGACTGCTTCCTTGGTCAGCGATGACTTGTCCCCGGGCTTCCCCGGGATCACATCAAGGTTGACATAGTAGGAGCATTCGGAGTGCTGCTCGCAGAAGGAGATATATTCCTCCAAGTCGATCGTCACTCCCCGCGTCCATACGGAGAACGCTCCCGAGTCGAGTATAAGAAGCCGCGTAGGATCGTTCACAAGTGTGGTGTTTCTTCCAATACTATTTGCGATGTCATCAACAGGAAGAACTGGAGGCAATGTCGCTCTTCCGCGGGGTTGCGAGGTTGCGGTGCAAGTCCACGCGGCTCCGGCCCATGCGCGCACCCACTTATTGCGCACGCCAAGCGAGCTGCCGTCGCAGATCATCGCGCTCGGGAACGGTGCGCCGATCGTCGCGGGCGAGTACTCGGCGTGCGGCAGCTCGAACGCTAGCCGCTTGTGAGGAATTATGATCTCGCGGCCGGGCGTCGCAAGCGTGTCCCACCAGCGCGAGCCGGGGCGGGCCGGGACCAACACCACCACCAGGGCGGCGTGGCTCCGCAGCCACGAGTCGATCGCGTCGGCCAGCTTGCGCAACGAGGTCCCGTAAGGCGGATTGATCCAGATCGCGTCATTAGGTCCGAGCGGTGGGAGCGTGGCCAAGTCGCGTGAATTGTCGTCGCACCAGTGATCGCCAGGATGGACCGACGCGCACGGATCGATCGTGCGCAGGGGCACGCCGGAGCGGCTGGCCGCACAGTGCTGAAGGAACGCGGAGCGCACCCAAGCGGGCGTGCGCCAATCGTCGCGGCTGGTCGCGGTGCGAGTGTGCGGGATGTTCATTGGGTTGCTGGACGTCATTCTTTTTTCCTTGTGTAGTGGACTGGGTTGGGTCTGGGTTCATCGCTTCTTCGCCTTGTTGTTGCTGCGATGAGCATCAACGCTCGTCGCGATACCGCCGCGTGCTGCAAACTTCATCCACACCGAGATCTGTTCCGGCTGGAGCTTTCTGGCGAGATCGTCGCAGATCCGATTGCAAATGGACTCCATAAAGGAGCCCTCGTTCCGAAACGCGAAGAGGTACAACTTGAGCGACTTGGTTTCCACACATAGCTTGTGGGCGACATACTCGATTTTGAGCGTCGCGAAGTCCGGCTGCCCCGTCTTGGGACAAAGCGATGTGAACTCGGAGAACTCGTGTCGGATGACGTTGCGCGTCCCGATCGCGGGGTTGACGAACGTCTCCAGGATGATGAGGTCCGGCTGCTTGTAGAGGTAGATAGTTCGCTCGCTGCCAAGATTCGCGAGCTTGTTAATGTCCTTCGTCATCTTCGTGACAGGTTCGCTATCTCGCACGTCCAACACGAATGCGTTGCGAGGGTCGTTCAAAATTGCCTCGCGTTGCTTTTGTCGTCTGCCTTTTGCCAACTTGCACCTCCTAACGAATGAACGCCAGAAACTCCTGCCTTACTTCGGGCTGGAGAAACTCGCCTTTGAGACTGCTAGTAACCATGGTCGAATTCTGCTTGTGAACCCCTCGGCAGACCATGCAGAAATGCTTGGCCTCGATGACGCAAGCAGCCCCCTTGGGCTTGAGGTATGCCATCAACGCTTCCGTGACCTGCTCCGTCAGTCGCTCCTGGATCTGCAAGCGACGCGAAAAGATCTCAAGCAAGCGGACGAGCTTGCTCACCCCAACGACCTTCCCGTCCGGAATGTACGCGATCGCAGCACTTCCAAAAAAAGGTTGCATGTGGTGTTCACAGACCGAATAAAATTCGATCTCCTTGAGGACTACCATCTCGTCGCAAGACCCGTCCGAGAACGTCTTGAGCACTGCTCTGGCATCCTTGCCGTAGCCTGAGTAGATCTCAGCCCACGACTTGACAACACGGAGCGGGGTTTCCAAGAGACCTTCTCGCGAAGCGTCGTCCCCGATCATGTTGAGGATCTCGCGGACGTGATCTTCTGCGCTGCCGGGCGTGTGGAAGTGCTGGCAAAGCGTGTCGTGGATCTCTTCCTCGGTGATAGCACCATCGCGGAATGCGATCTCTTCCATCAGTTGCTTGGCAGCTTGAGAATGGACGCTCATGAAAATCCTCGAGTGAAAAAGAAAACCGCCCGCACTCAACCCGTCCTGTTAGCGGGCAGCCCATCCCTGGGCTAGAGTGCGGGCAGGGTGATTTAGCCCAAGATGAGAGACCGCGACTCATAGGAGAGAGGGTCCTCGATGCCGTTCGCAGCGAACGCGGTCAGTCGTTCCTGACACGAGCCGCAGCGACCGCACGCGAGCACGCTGTCCTTGTAGCATGTTCGGGTCAGCGAGTAAGGCACCCCGAGTTTGCGACCTAGAGCAATAATCTTGGTCTTGTCCATGTTGAGAAATGGCGCCCGCAAGGTGACCTTCTTGTCGCTGCTTGCCTCGACTGTCTCCTTGGCGGGGTAGAAGAACTCGGGGCGGCAGTCAGGATAAATGTGATGATCGCCCGCGTGAATGCCCAGCCACACCTCATCCAATCCCGTGCTCTCCGCGTGCGCAGCGAGCAGCGAAAGGAAGATCAGATTCCGTCCGGGGACGACCGTCTTCCTCATGTTCTCCGCCTCGTAGTGCCCCTCGGGCACCTCTTGATCGAGAGACGTCAAAGCGCTGCGGAGATGCGACATTACGGGCGCGACGTCGAGGAGGATGAAAGGCACCTTGAAGTAGTTCGACGCGAGCGACCTTGCCGCCGTGTTCTCGTGCGGATTATGCTTGCTTCCATAGTAGAAGCCGACCGCCTCGACGTCGTGCCCCTGATCGAGTGCCTCCGCAAGGAGCGTTGTCGAGTCCATGCCCCCGCTAAACGATACCAATACCTTACTCATAAGATTCCTCCTTGTGATTAGAGCGACCAAGCCTGCCCGTGGCAAGCTAATCCAGTCCAACGAGCTTGTGAACTTGCAGACAGAGGCGATACCCGAATTTGAGGCAGCTATCGACAGCCGCCTTGACGTTCGCTTCATTCTGCTTGAGACGTTGGGTGGTGGTTAGGTTCTCGTCCAGCGAGTGATCGACAGGCTGGACGTAGACCTCGCCCTTGAAGTCTTCCCATTCGGGTCGCCCCGGGGGCCACTTCTCGCCCAGCGTGTTAGTAGGCAGTCCGTCTTCCCCGTCGACCTTCCCCGCCTCGAGAACATACTTCAATGCCGTGATGTGCGGCACCAAAGAGGCATTGATGTGCGGCAACTTCGGCGAGCAAACAATTGTTGGAAGCAAGCTCCAATCCTGCTGCTCGTCTTCCATGAACTTGGGATAGGCCCCATTCGTCTCTACTTGCGCGTGGAACCCCGATAGCCGCAGCAGTCGCAGAAAGGGTCCTAGATTCTGTCGAAAGGGCTCCCCGCCCGTGATGACGACCAATCGCGTTTCTCGAAATGCGTTATACTCAACCGAGTCTTGCAAGTTGGAAGGATTGTAGAAGCTGCGTCCGGTGGTGTAGTCCGTATCGCAGAAAGGGCACGCGAGGTTGCAGCCTGCGAGACGGACGAAGACCGCGGGCTTCCCCGCGTGAGGGCCCTCCCCTTGAATCGTGTGCCAGATTCGCACGACGTCAAGGGCCCCGTCGGAGCGAAGCGTGTAGCGTTCGGAAGGTTGTGGATTGTTCATAGTCTTCTCGGTAACAGGAAAGAAAAATCAGGGGATGCACCAATCAGAGTAGACCGGGCAGGAAGCCACTCGATTGATGCATCCCCCGCGATCAGTTATCGGGCTGCGAGTTCTGCCCCGAGTTCGCTAAAGTTCCGATCCACGCAGCAGTCTGCCCAGCAATTGGGCGTTTCGTACAAACGCAGATAAGGAACGTGGATGCCACAGGGGAGGAGAAGTTCGCGAGCGACAGCAAGCAACACAATCGACATATTTTCCGCTGTCGGGTTGGGATACTGCTCGGGCATGATGAACGGCTCCTTGCCACCCAGCACCTCCATCGCGTCGTCGTCGACGAGGAGTCGGTTCAGCTGGTAGAGCAATGGGTCCTTGGGATTCAGGATCATGTTGTGATCCCAGAGACGATCGATCCATCCCCCGACCAACTCCTTGATGACCGAGAAGTCTACGACCCTCCCGACCGTGTCAAGCTGACCTGCTCCGCAACTGATGTCGGCAACGTAGCGGTGCCCGTGGAGATGCTTGCACTTGGACTCGTGGCCCACGAGTCGGTGACCTGCGTCAAACTCGAGGCGGCGTGTGACGATCATTTTCTACCGAATCCTTTCTTCGATGGTACTTTAGGAAAAGTTGTCGCGGTATAAAAAGTGCGGCGACCGTCGCGCACGTCTTCGACCAGTTCGATGATCTCGGGAGCCCACGTCTTCCGAAGACCAAAATAGCGCGCCCAACTAATGAAACGCTTGAAGGGCTCGCGAGTCAGGCACGCGAAGTATCGTTGGACGATCTTATTTCGCTTGCCTAAAAAATCGAGTGAACGGCGGGATTTGCGATAGACAAGCATCCCGCGACGTGGCAAACTCGCTCGCTCACGAACTCGCTTTCCCGCAGCACGACCCAATTAAGTCGCTGCAAGCCCACGAGCTTCTCGTCCGGCGTTTGGTTGATGCCTACCATGCCTGTTACGTGTGCGTTTTTTCGTTTGTCGCCCGAGAAGTTTCGCATCGACAGCGTTTCCGCATCGTAGCTTTCCGCGTTGCTTTGCGTCGCTGTTACAACCAGCGAGTGAGTCTCTTGCCCCAGTGCTCGCAGTTCTTTCCACGTTGCGTTGATCTGATCGCGTTCGCTGTCCCCAGCGCTCGCAGGGGGCGACAGAAGGTCAGCGTAGTCGACCACGATGACGTCAGGCGATCCCCATCCCGCACGAGCCCACGAGTCGAGCACGCTGCGCATGCCGGAGACGCTGATCGACGAGTTAGGATGGGTCGATAGCTTGAGCTTATTTCCATACTTCTCGCGAGTGAGCTTCAAGTATTGATTGGCTTCCTTCCACGTCATCGCTTCCTCGAAGTGTCGCTCCTCTCGCTCGACTGCGGCAAAGCGAGTGTCTGGGACGTGCTCGATCGACGTGGGATACCAAACAGGCTTGTCCGATGTCGTCGCCTTCAAGGGACGCTTGGCAGCACGACACGCGAAGCGGAGCATAATTTGCCCTTCGCTCATATCACCCACCTCGAAGAACGCAACGTGGCGACCTTGCTGCATTGCTCGCCAAGCCATGTCCAAAAGCCAGAAGGTATTGTGGACGAGACAATCATTGGCGACAAAGCAATGGTGTTTGTTAACTCCAAGGTCGTAGGTCTTACGCTTGCCAACTGCTCTGATTGAAACAATAGGATCCCAGAGGACCTCTGAATCCAATAACGCCTTAACTCGCGAATCTTCAATGCCTCTGAGGCAAAGCCTCATCATCGGTTGCCGCAATCGTAATTGCTCTCGGATCTTCTCTGTCTGCTGACCAAACACTCTGAGCAACGATCCTTTACCGTCCTGCTTTACTGTCTCCCATAGCTCTCGCATAACCTCATAAGGAATGCGATCAAGGAATGACCGCATGGATGAATTGGGTGTCGGCTCTGTTTGCTTACCAGAAAGAAAGTTGATTTCCTCAAGGAACAAGTTCACGTATTCCTCAGAGCGTATCGAGATTCGCCAGGCGTCGAATAGTTCGCCTTCGCATGTCGCTTGCTCATAGGTCATCTGGAACACAATTCCAAACCTGCTCAGTAGGTGACCGATTTGATAAATTAACTTCTCATTCGCCAATGTAATCTCGATTTGCTTTCCCGACCGCGATGGATAAATAGATCCATCACAAGAGAAAAGGATCCGAAGGAACAACGCAATCTGATCCTTCGGACAGTTAAATACTTGAGGAGGAATTCGTTTGGTTTTAGCTGAGCAGCCCCGTAATTGGTACTTCCTCGTATAGGTCTGAGCGACACGATTGAGGAGAAAACTAATTCCATCGGGCCGGGCATCTATTCCTAGCTCGCGAATGGAATCCAGGAAATCATTTATCAGGATAGGATCGGTGTTTGTGAAACTCGCGTTACACCCCGCCTTCCTGCCTTGCCAATAATTCTGAGTGGTGCATCCTTCGGCAATCATATAGGCAACAAACTTTAATTCTGCCTCAGGTACGCGATTCATTCCAAAGAACGCAAGCCGTTTCGGAACAGCAATGAAATCTCCAGGACGAAGATCATCGAGGAACCGCCAGCCCGTCGGCGTTTGGTATTCGTGGTTTCCTGTCGTTGTTACTCGGCGTCCTGTTCGCGTCGTGACCTCGAAGCATTCCTTCTCTCCATTTGACCATAGTTGGGTGGGGGCCTGAGCTATGAATTTTTTGGTTTGTTGGTTTTGGACGATGATCTTATATGTCATTTCCTTTTCGACATACTCGCGAATTGTAACGATCCCTCCATCCTCAAGGAGAATCTCCGAATCCTCTGCGATACACTTGCCTCGCTTCTCGGGAGCCTCGAACGCGATCAAGCCATCTCGCTCAAGCGCGTCCTCGAAAAAGTTGCCAAGAGCCCCTGGGTACTTGATTAGAGGCTCCTTCTTCCGCTCGAAGGCTCGCTTGATCGCAGTGCGATCGCTCAAGACGTCGACCCCTGCCGCTGCTCCGATCTCGACACGGAACGACTTGTCGACACGCTGCGAGGCTTTCGCGACGTCTCCATTGGCAAGGTCTGACTCGATCGCGTCCCGCAGCTTCGCAAGTCGCACCTTCTCAAAGTGCTCTGCCGCGAGGTCAACGATGAGGTCCGTGTTCGACTCACGAGCGAGTGAAACATACTCGCCGGACAGCCCTTGCAGGAGCTTCTCGACAAGCTCGACAGTCTCCGCGTCGCGAGCTTTCGCGGCCCACGTTTCAAACAACGCCTCGATCGACTTGCCTGGGGCTTTGCCGTATCGCTCGTGGTAGTCGACGCACCACTGTCCGATGAGGTTCGCCCACCTCGAGTTAAAGAGGCCCTCTTTCGTCCAGCGTGATGAGATGCGACCGAGGACGCCGTCGTCGACGATCAAGCCGGTCAAGATGCGACGCTCGTGGGACCCGTCTCGTTTTTCTACTTGCACGACAAACCCTCCAGAAGCATATTCCAATATTTGAACTCACCACCCCAGGCATCCATTGCCCCTTTCATCGTCTTCTGGAATCGCTTCGCCTGAATGGAGAAGGCTTCGCGAGTCAGATCCCCATGCCATTCTTTCCAGTCCTTCACTTGTTTGTGAACATCACGCAGCCAGATCTCCACGTAGTGATCGCTTTGTCCGACGAGTGCTGCGAAGTGCTCGAGGTATCGCTTGAAGCGGTCGACGTCTTTCCCTTCCGCTGGGGACTTCGTTCGTAGTCTCTTTATACCTCGGGTCAACTCGTCGTGCGCGTCAAGCGACATCTGGACGACGACCTCCACCTGATCTCGCGTCCCTTTGGGCCATGCGAGCGAATGCAGTCGCTTGGTCACGCCCTTTGCCTTCTCGCTGATCTCGACACAAGCCCCGAGGTCTTTCTGGACGAGATCTTCCAGCCAGTTGAATCGCTTGCGGAAGGTAATGGCATCATCGATCCTGGGCACGTCTTTTCGTCGACAGTTTTGCCGGTACCAGTCGAGGGCTCGCGAGATTCTTTCCTCTGCCTTTTCCGTCAACTCTTGCCGCAGCAAGCGGAAAGCGTTTGCCTCTTTCTTGATGGACCATCTAGTTGGGCAACGCTTCCGAACGTCGACTACCAAGTGGTACAAAGCGTCTGCGCAACTTTCGTCGAATGTAGTCGATTTGGTGGGCTTCTCTTTTGCCTGGTTGAAGACTGCCACGGCAGAGGTTCCTCCATTATCTCGCTGGGACGTGGTGCACGTTTTGCTATTTGCTTTTCTATCTTCTTCTATACGTAGTATAGAAGGACCAGCGCAATCTATTGCGCTTTGACGCGCAATAGATTGCGCTGTCCGCGCAATAGATTGCGCTGTCCGCGCAACTCCTTGCATGGTGTTATCCCATGATGTGTAGAGTGTCCGCCGCCCTTCGTCCTGTCCTTGCTTCAAGAGCTTCAAGCGGATGAGCTTGCGGATGATTAGTTGAGCCATTCGCATCTTGACACCCATCAGCCCCGCAAGGTACTGCGTGGATGCCCAGCAAGGCATCCCTGAGGCTTCTGTCAGGCTTTCTACGATCGACAAAAGCATCATTTCCGAGTGAGTTATGACCTTGTCACGCATCAGAAACACGATCGAGGCGGGGATCCAGATGCCCCGAAACTGAAGGTTAGGCTCCTTGCCCATTGTCTATCCTATATCAAGAGTGATCGAAGTTCCATCAACTCGTCTTCGTCCGCTGTCGCTGCATCCTTCGCGTCGAGGATCACGTTCATCGTCTCACCCGGGAACGTCTCGAGGAGATCACATAGCTGCCTCGCTCGTCGCTGCGCTGCGGGCTCATTGTCAAAGCACACTATCCGCCTCGAGTACCGCGACATCCGCAGCACTTGAGCAGGCTTCCAGCCCGTGCCCAGCGTCGCGACAGCACCGGGACCGACTCGCCAGACATCAGTAGGACCCTCGTGTATGCTGATCGCGTTCGTGGCATAGTCTTCCCCATAGAGGAGCGTTTTATGCGGTACACTTTCATCCTCGTGCGATGACGATATGTAGCGGAGACCAGTGTCGACAAGTGATCGAGTCGTCCAGCTGACGATCTGCCCCCGCAGGTGGATGGGGATGAAGATTCGCCATGCGAGCTTGCTCGACAGTCCTATTCCTTGCACCTTCCAGAGGTCTTCGATCGCTCGAGGCTTGAAGCCTCTGCCACGTAGATAGACACGATGGGGCTTGAGAAGGGGACCCAGTCCGTTGGGGAGCTTGAGGCGTCCTGCTTCTCGCTCGATCACTTCGCGTGGTGAGCTATCGAGGTCGAGCGTCTTCACTTCGCTCCAGGAAAGCCCCGTCAGCGTGACGAGGGTCTTGGAGACATTGTGGGGTCCGCATCGCCAGCAGTTGACATAACCGCCTGCGAGATTGAACCCCATATAGGGCTTGTTTGGATCAAGCCCTCCAAAGCAGAAGGGGCAATGAAACTGGATCCACCCGGGCCTTGCATATTTGCCTTCTGTCTGGTAGGGGACGTTATGCCTTCTTAGTACGTCGGCAAACTTCATTGGGCACCTTGCCTGAGATTGCTTGCCGCATCATAAACGCAATACCGTCCTTCATCGACAGCCCTCGTTGTGCGCACCATCCTTTGAAATGCGCCTTGAGATCGGTGGGAAGACCTCGCACGTAAAGGACAGCGTCCTCTTCCCGGACCTTGTTACCGTGTGCCATTGTGACAACCTTCTTTCCGTTGGATGCAGTGACGTCCAAGTGGATGGATCATTTTGGGGATCATTAGGCCCTCACTTTCTCAAGCAATAATCGGGTCAACTCGTCGTGAAGATCAAGCGAGTCACCTTTTCCTATCCCGTCGAGCGTCTCCTCAAGGTCGCGTTGCTTTTTCTGGAGTAGCTTGCAGAGCAGATCCTCGATAGTGTCGCGACCAACAAGGTAGTAGGAGTGTGATCGCACGCCCTTCCGCCCACGCCCCAGCCCGTGCGTTCTCGCCTCTGCTTGTAGGTGCTCGCCGGAAGTCCATTCAAACTCGCAGAAGGCAGTGGTGCTCGTCGATGTGCAAGACCAACCAGAGTTTGCTGCCGTTGTGTTCGCGAAAAGGAGCTTGATCCGCTTGTCCTTATTGAATCGATCGACGACACGCTGCCTGGCTTGTCCTGTCACTGACCCGTTGATGAGCACGCACTTCGATCCGTAACGCTTGACGAGTTCTCCTAGGACGCTCCTGTGGTGTCCGAAGACGATGAGCTTCTCATCACTCTCGCTCTGGTAGTTGTCGATCCATTCGATGACCGAGGGGACCTTCAGACGAGCTATAAGCCGCAGCAGATAGCCTTGCTTCACCACCTGCTGGGCTTTGATGGCTTTCTTCGCGAGCCCCGCAGACTGCTTGGTAAGCCATCCAATGAAGTCCTTCTGGGCTGCGACGTATTCCTTCCGATTCTTGATCTCAAGCGGGACGATACTGCGTCCCTGCGCAGGTAGATCCTTGAGCACGTCTGCCTTGCGACGTCGAATCATGCAGGTCCGCCTGAGCTTGCGGCGGAGCTCGCTCAAGTTCTCGGCGCCCTTGTACTGCATTCCCCAAGGCTTTCGCTCGGGCTTGCAGTAGCGTTCCGCGAAGGCTCGAAAGCTGGGGAACTCTGCGGGGCACACGAGATTAAGCGAGGTCCAAAGTTCTGCGGGGCGATTGAGCAGCGGCGTTCCGCTCAAGCAGACGCGAAACTTCGCTCGCGAAGCAAGCAAGCGAGTCAGCTTGGTACGCTGCGCAGAGCGATTGGCAATCTTGTGGCATTCGTCGATCGCGACGACCCTCGGGTTGATCTCTGCGAGGACAGGCAACCAAAACTTGAGGATATCATAATTGATGATGACGAGCGGATGCTTTAGGTAAAACTTCTTCGGGATCGTCTGCCCCTCGAGGACGTGTGATCTCAACCCGAAGTGTGTCCATGCTTCTCGCTCCCAGTTCCACTTGAGATGTGCGGGGCAGATGACGAGCCCCGGGGAGCGATGCGTTTCGGCGAAGAACATGAGCCACTGGAGTGTCTTTCCCAGACCCATATCGTCAGCGAGCAGAGCGGAGCCCTTGAACTTCCAAATGCCTGCGACCCCCTCGACCTGATACTTATGCGGCTTCGTTCGCAGCTTCACAAGGCCCCCGCGATCTCTGCAAAGGACTCGCTGACCCGATCAATCGACCATCCAAAATCGATCAGCACTTCGGTCAAAGCGTTGCGAACATGATCGGGTTTACCCTTCCCGCGATCATGGACAGCGTGTACGAGGTCGATAGGGGCTGCGAGCGTCAGCTGGACGACTTGCTTCGCGTCGTCGCTCAACTCGTCGAGGAGATCCGTGAGCGCGAACGATGAGCGGTCAGAGCACCACTGCCATTCCGCGTTGTCGAGCGTACATTCCAGCGACGTGTATTCCTGCAGTAGTGCAGCACGACAGCCACGACGTCGGAAGTCCTCATAGATTTTCGAGCAGACTTTTTGGCATACGTGAGTCCCAAACGTGGCGCGGCTGGGATCGTAGTTGGTGAAGGCTTCTGCGAAGGCTACGTGGGCGATGCCCATCATATCATCGAAGTCTTGGCGATAGGAATGGCAGAAGTTGCGGACGATGTTCGCGATCATGTGGCGAAGGTCGGCGTACACTTCTGCGCGGGCATCTCGCGCCAATGCGACACTCATGGGAATCCTTTCGGCATCAACTACGGGAAAAAGAAGTTGACAAATATAAACTAGCTAACAGGGAGACACAAGCGGGCTAAACCTCGGGGCTCCCCGGGGGTTTTTCGATGATGAGCCAATCGGGCAATTCGTTGTCTCGCATGAGCAGCATAATGCCTCGTTCTTCTTCGGCAGTCGATGGGATCACTTTGTCTTTCGGTACGAAACGATTGGCAACCATGTGAATCATCGCCACGCACTTCGTTCCAAGCTCGTCGAAAGCGATCTGCCTTAATGCATGGAGACGTTTCTGCCGCTCTGCTTCCTCGTCGTCGCGAGGACCGAATCCGAGAAAGAAGAAGGTCATGCCTTCCTCGCAATTCTGTAAGCCTGTTTCCACCTCTCACGAGCCCCGCAGACAGCGGGCAGGGCGAAGAAGCAGGCGACAGCCCTCCGCAGCAAATGAGCTTGCGTATCGACCTTGTAGTGCCTTGCAGATGGGGGAACGTGGTACATTCCGGTCAGACTAAAGCCCAGAAAGGTTCCGAGATGCAAGCCCCATCCTTTCGTGTCTTTCCACTCGCAGCAGTAGTTGAGCTCCGGATAACGCTGTCGCAAGCGTCGATAGACGAGATCGCGGAGCGACAACGTAGGCAGGATATACCAGAGATCAAGTGAGCCATCGGTCAACGTGCGGGGCATCGTAGTCATTAGACGGCACCCCCTTTCTGCTGCGATGCGGGCCAGTCGTGCCCCTGATCGCCTCCCACGAGCACGCTCAAGCGGGATAGGACAGTCTGCGGACGATTCGCGAATTCCCCGTGGCTCTTTACAGTCGCCTTGACGTCGTACACTCGCCCCTCCTCGAGATCCTCGACGCTGCTGCTTGCGAACCACACAAAGTCCCGACCTTGCTCGTCGCTGAAGGAGCAGATTGTCGTGGTCCCGTAGTGCGACTCCTTCGCGAACGTGCGGACGAGCTTGAGCCCCTTGAAGACTTCACGCTTCCCGATCGTGCCTGCGTGCGACCCCGCGGGACGCTTCGCGATCTGCGTCCGCTTGATCTCCTGTTCCTTCTCGCGTCGATAGCCCGTGAACATGCTGCAAGCAAGCCCTGCCATCTTCGCGTTCAGTGATCCCATGCGTGCGATAGTGTTGATATTGGCAAGGTAAGTGTTGTCGTCGAACTGATCGATTCCCTTCGCCCAGTCGATGACTTGACGAGCTTCCTCCACATGCTTATCCGCAATCGCGTGCTCGGCCTGCGCGTTCGCATGATCTCGCTGGTCGCGAGCGTCGCGGCTCATGCAAGGCAGTAGCAGATAGAGGACAAAGTCCGCGGTCGCTGTCACGCTACCTCGCTGGCCGTCGCAGTATTCTTGGCTCAACTTGTACGCATTGCCTCGCGACATCCACCCTTTCTTGTCGACGACTGCGAGCGTTTGTGCCAGCATCAACTCGAGGTCCCACGAGAAGCACTGTCCGCCCGACGAGGACCAGGACTCGTCTTGCGCTTCGCTGAACAACTGATCCAACTCCATCAAGTGCTCTGCGTAGCTCGCGAGCGAATGGGGATCAGCGTTGAAGCCCAGGAAGTCTTTCAGGCACATACGACCAACGCACTTGTAAACGCCTTGCTCGTCCCGCACGACGAACGTCTTCTTCCGATTGCGTCGCTGCTTGCAGTGATCGCATTCTCCGATTCGCGTGCGGAAAGCAAGCGGGCACTTCTCGCCCGGCACTTCGCGAAGGATGTTCAGAGTCTCTTCCTCTGCTTGCACGCTCGCGAGCGTCGCGACGAACGTCCATCCGTTGAGCGTAGGAGATACACCGTCGATCGTGACACGCTTCCACTCCATCGTGCGACCCGTCGCGATCGAGCCCAGGGGGCGGACTTGCTCGTCTCGCAGCCATTGACGATCGCCAGAAGCCTTCACGACGAACTCGCAGCGATGATGGTCAGTCTCGATCCGAATCGAGACGCCAGCAACCTTCAGCTTGCTCGCTCGCTTGTCGAGCTTCGCGAGACGGGCTTGCAGGGCTTCTAGATTGCTTGCGGGGATGACGTAGGTTTGATGCATGTTGCTTCTCGCGATCGTTTCTAGGGGCTTGTGGGGGCTTAGTGTTGCTCTAACGATTGCGGGGGGCGTTGCTTCGATCTTTGCAATCGCAGCGAGACACTTAGGGCACGTCACTTTGGACTTGTCGTTCGTCGTCGAGGCAGACGACTTGCTGCCCCGGGGATTGACGTAGTGAGACTTCGCACGATTCGCAGCGCGTCGTTCCGCAGTGCAGATCGGGAACGCAGAGAAGAAGCGGGCAGTGGTGTCGCGGAAATGCATGATCGCAGTCGCTGTCGCCATGCATACAGGATCCCCATGAAAAGAAAGCGAGCAGCAGCTGGAGGGCTGCTGCTCGCTCGTGTCAAGCAGATGGAAAGGAGTCAGCCTACTTCTTCTGCTTGATCCAAAGGCCCTTGTCGTTCGACCGAACGTCCAGACCCTTCTCGGTCTTCATCCAGGACTTGGCGCCGCTGACCGTCGACCGCATGCCCTTCTCGGTGTGCGACCCGTCCGCGATCTGCGCAGCGAACTTCTTCACGAGCACATCGCCGACCTTCTGGTTGGTGATGGGCGCCTCTTCGGCACCCTTCATGAATTCTTCGATGATCGTCGCAATGATGCCTATGCCCTTCTTCCCGGGCTTCGGAGCTGCCTTCTTCTTCATCGGGACCTTGTCGTCGTCGCTGTCTTCTTCGGCCTTCTTCGCAGGCTTCTTCGTTTCCTTCTTGCCGGCCTTCTTCGCAGGCTTCTTCGTTTCCTTCTTGCCGGCCTTCTTCGCGGGCTTCTCTTCTTCCTCTTCCTCTTCCTCTTCCTCTTCCTCTTCCTCTTCCTCTTCCTCTTCCTCTTCCTCTTCCTCTTCCTCTTCCTCTTCCTCTTCCTCTTCCTCTTCCTCTTCCTCTTCCTCGTCTTCTTCTTCCTCGACAGCAGCCGCCTTCTTGCCTGCCTTCTTCGCGGGTTTCTCTTCCTCGTCATCGTCGCTCACGGCAGCGTTGCCGATGAGTTCGATCTCCTCCTCGGCCTCGATCGCCTTCAGCAGTTTCTTGAGGATCTTTTTCTGGGTCGCGTCCTCGATCTTCGCCATCGCGTCGTCGTCGACGAGCTTCGGCAACCCCTGGAGCTTCTCCAGCAGTCGCTTGTCGGTCCACTTGCTCGCGGTCGTGTACTCCAAGGCCTCGAAAACTGCATCCACGTCACTTCGTTTGGCTTTCATAGCTTGCTCCAGTTTGGAAACGGACATCAAAATACGGATGGCGGTATCTCGCGAGATCGCGAAGGCCCCAGTCTGCTCGCTGCGGCTTGTCTTGTCAACCTCGTCTGCGGTTATCGGGTCGACGTCGCCATTGTATGCCTTGCAGAACTCCGCAATGGCTTGCGAGTGCTGCTTGCAGATCGCTTCCGCGGCAAGAATGACGGGCGGCGTCATATCCTCGAGGTCGAGTTTAACCTCGACGAGGTATGTCTCCTCTTTCGCTGCTGCGCGTGGTGTGCAGCCGTGCAGATCAGAGATCCACGCGAGCTTCGCAGCAATCCCCTTTCCTTCCTGCTTCGCTGTCGCAAGCAGTTCATCCCACGTCGGGCATCCCTTCTTCTTGGAAAGGAAGTCGTTCGCAGCGCGGCCCACTTCCTTTTCCTTGCGTGCGATCACTGCTCGCTTCTTCGCGTCTGCTGCCGCATCGAAAGCTTGCTGACCACTGCGATGTCGAGGGCACTGCGATCAATGGGGTTTCCTGCTCGTTTGTTCATATGACTTCCTCCAGATACTCGGCGAACTTGAGAAAGCGGGCTCGCAGATATGTCGCGTCCGCGAGAAGTGTTCGCAACCCGATCGAGGATGCGACGACGTGCTGCAAGTCGTGGACGTCTTTCATCGCATCTTCGGCACACGAAGGAGCAAGCTCAAGCAGAGCCTCGCGAAGTGCTCGCAGCTTCTTCGCGAGCGTGTCCTCGCCCAGTTCGTCGTCCTCGATGCCCGCAGCTTCTTTTTCCTCTTCGCTGGGGTCGCTGGGGTCGATCTCTTCCCTCGCAGCGTCGAACGCCTGAATTCGCAAGCGAGGCATCTTGTGACGATTGCAGAGGAAGACGAAACGGGCGAGATCCTTCTGGCTCCAAACGCCCGGTGTGTCGCGAATCGTGCGAAGCTCGATCAGTTCCGCACGCTGCTCCTCTTCGTCCAGCCAGACCCCTCGCAGCTTCGCAGCAGTGAGGATCGTGACGGGTCGCCCCGTCTTCAAGTTCGTTCCCGTCCACCCGTTGTAAGACTTACTAAAGCGATGGAGCTTTGCAGTTGCATCGATGCGAACGGGGACGAGATTCCCCGAGATGCGAACGGTATACTTTTCGCCTACCACGACATCTTCGCTTTTCATCTTTTTCTCCTTGTGCTAGGGGATACTCTCGCTGTCTGCTCGCGCACGACGAGCAGACAGCAAGCGTCCTCCTAGCCCCGATCAAGCATCAACAAATTGAGGTCACGATTCGCGTGGGATTCGATGCTCTTGTGAGCGTGTGAACCAAAGCCCATCTTGCGAAGCTCCTTGCGAGCGCGACGACGCGAGCCCTTGTCCAGTTGAGCGAGCACAATCGCGGGGTGTTGGACTCGCGACTTGCTGCTCCCGAACTTGAGCCCGGTCGGGGTAGCGTAGACACGCGAGACGCTCGACAGCTTCGTGGAGGACATGCTTCTTCTCCTAAAAGTGAACAACAGGAAACGGAAACTCTCGTCGCTCTGCTCGCGTCGTGCAAGCAGAGCGGCAAGCGTGCTCGTTTCTACCCCCCAGCTTTGCCCACGAGCTTCACGATTTTGGCAATGTCGCTCTCGGAGAGTGCAGCGGCGTTCGTGTTGTACTTCGGATTCTTCCCGTCGCTCAAGCCCGTTGCGATCGTGCTCGCTGCGAGAGGAGCACTTGCGAGCTTTTCAGCGAGGCGAGTCGCTTGAGCAGTCGAGAAGCCCTCACGTCCCAGATACTTGAGGAAGCTCGTCGCAGAGTGCTCGAGGATCGTCACGCGAGCGTGTGCAGCCTTCGCGGGGGCTTTCTTCGCGGGAGCGTCGACGAGCTTGACAACTACGTCCTGCCCCTCGAGGACTTCTGTCAGCACTTTCTTAGGCTTGGTCACTTGAGCGACAGTCTTGACGATCTTCTTCGAGGTCTTCTTCGAGGTCTTCGAGGTCTTGGCAGTCATCTCGGTCTCCTTCGCTTCGGGTTTGGTGAAAGTGGCAAGCGTTCTTTTCGCGTCGTCTAGAATGGCAAGCGGCGTTGTCAGTACCAGCACCTTGGATCATTAATAATAGGGGTCACTCACGCGGACCCATCTCCAATCCCCCTTATAGTTCGAGCAGGCCGAGCAGGCCGAGCAGTGAGAGCAGGCCGAGCAGTGAGAGCAGTGAGTGCATCGCGAGCAGTCCTTGCAGCACGAGCATCGCGAGCAGTCCGAGCATCGCAAGCAGTCTGAACATCGCGAGCAGTCCGTGCAGCACGAGCAGTCCTCGCAGTCCGTGCAGGCCGAGCAGTCCGTGCAGTCCGAGCATCGCGAGCAGTGAGAGCAGTTCCAGCACCGCTTATTGCTCGCGTTGTCGTGCTCCCAATCGGGATGGGCTGCGGCATACTCGGCCGACACACCGTTTTCGCCCTTGTTTTCACGACGCAAAAAGTCGCTGAAGGTGGCGTAAATCTGAGTCTTATACATGCCGGGCTCCTTCGTTTGCGGCGTCGTTGCAGTCCGAGCAGTCCGTGCAGGCCGAGCAGTCCGTGCAGTCCGTGCATCGCGAGCAGCCCGAGCAGTACGTGCAGTCCGAGCATCGCGAGCAGCGAGAGCAGCCCGAGCAGCCCGAGCAGCCCGAGCAGTCCGAGCAGTCCGAGCAGTCCGTGCAGTACGTGCAGTACGTGCAGTCCGC
>Ga0163146_10000384_pt1 | contig 62652 bp, 66 predicted proteins | sample OliLakLV19MP7G1_FD_148648 | JGI IMG/M metagenome (GOLD analysis project Ga0163146, IMG submission 148648) | Freshwater microbial mat bacterial communities from Lake Vanda, McMurdo Dry Valleys, Antarctica - Oligotrophic Lake LV.19.MP7.G1 | ecosystem: Environmental > Aquatic > Freshwater > Lake >... | reverse complement strand
ATGCGCGCCTTCGGCCAGCTCGGCTTCAAACTTTACAGTAACCCGCGCCGTGTCGCCCTGCAGCGCCGCATCAACGATCTCAGCCGTCTTGAGCCTGACGAGTTCAGGGCCGGCGCCACCGACCTTCAATGCTGACGCCGTCATCCGTCACGCCCGTATGGCGCTCGGCGCCGGCGATGTGCTGGATCCAGAACATAAAGTCGTCGCCGTTGGCTCCGGCGGAAACTTCGCGCTTGCGGCGGCCCGGGCGCTCTACGACCATGTCGACGACGCCGAAGCGATTGCGCGGCAGGCGATGGCGATCGCGGCCGACATTTGCGTCTATACCAACGGCAATCTCACCGTGGAGAAGCTCGATGGCTGACCGCAGCGATTTGGAAGCCGCCGCCAGCGCCGGTGTCATCAACGCCGAGCAAGTCGGCCCGCTGCACGATTTTCTGGCCTCGCGCGGGGCCAGCCTGCGCGCCGCGCCGGGCGGGGAGGAGGATCTCCGCTTCATCCGCAACTTCCACGATGTCTTCCTCGCCATCGGCATCATTCTATTTGCGATCGGTCTCGCGGTTGCGATCGGCACGTACGTCGCTGGCGCTGATACCGCGAATGAAGGGGCCGGCTTGACCGGCCTTCTTGCCGCAGGCTCCGCGGCAATCATGTGGGGCCTCGGCGAAATCTTCGCGCGCCGCCGCCGCCTGTTCTTGCCGGCAATTGCGATTGTCATCGCGCTTACTTTGTTTTCGATCCTCGCAGCCGCCGCGCTCTACATCGGTTTTGTGTTGGGGCAAGGCTTCGACGGCGCCGAAAGGGGGCTTGAGAGCATGCCGCCCGAACTTCGCCTGCACGGTCGCCCGCTCGGCCATCGCTTGCTGAGCAAGCTCCGTCATCAAAGCCGCGTCTGCTGAATCGCCGCCGGCCTGCGCCAGTACAACGCCACCTGGGTCACGAACGGAAAGCGCGCGAACTTCGTCGCGCAGGGTCGTGCTCTCGATCATGCGCTGCATGATGCGGGTGTTGCCGCGGGCCATGACATCGCCGGAGACTGAGGCGAAATGCTCAGTCAGATCGCGCATGATGGTTTGCTCTTGGCGTACGCCCTCGCGCTCGGCGCCGACCAACACGATCGCCGCCGACAGCGTGGCCGTGACAGCCACTAGCAGCGTCGTGAACATCACCGCGCGCGCGGCGAGCCCCCGAGGGCGGCGAAGGCCAGCAAACTTCGTCAGCAGCGACATGGAAACTCCAGCGCGCACGCGAGCGCACGCGAGGAACTTCCGTTGCATTGGTTAGTGCGCTCTGAAAACCGCTGAAAATAGCTGTGTTTTTGCGTAAACGCGCAGTGACGCAGTTTAACGAGAGGTTTCAGCGCGGGCGCTTGATGAACACATAGAACGCGCCGCCGCCGCCGTGGCCCCTGTGCGCCGGCGCGTAGCCGCCGACGATGGAGCGGATCTCCGGCGCGGCGAGCCAGTCCGGCAGCAGCCGCTTCAGCACGCCCTCCCCGCCGCGCCCCATGCCAGTAACGACAATCACCGTAGTGTCGCCACGCGCCTGGGCCGCGCGCAGGAAGCGGAAAAGCGCGGGCATAGCGCTATCCTGGGTATGGCCGTGCAGATCGAGGGTGGCGCCGATTTCAAGCTTGCCGCGCCGCACGCGCTTTTCGCTGCCGCGGTTCTGCGGTGGCGCGGGCGGTGCAGGACGACGTGCCGGCGATGCTGGCGCGATGCTGGTTTTTAAAGGCTTTGGCGGCGGAGCGGCTGGCGCCGGCTCTTCTTCCGCATCATCCGCCGGAAGCGGTTTCCGCGTCTTTACGCTGGCGGCAACACGCCGCCAGAGCTTCTTTTCTTCGCCAGTGAGGTCGCGCTTACTTTTGCTCACGCAGCCTGGACGCGCGAGAGCAGCCAGTTCGGATCGGCCGACCGCACGTTGCGTTCGAACGTCCAGCGTTCACGGGCGTCACGTACGCCATGCGCGCCTTCGGCCAGCTCGGCTTCAAACTTTACAGTAACCCGCGCCGTGTCGCCCTGCAGCGCCGCATCAACGATCTCAGCCGTCTTGAGCCTGACGAGTTCAGGGCCGGCGCCACCGACCTTCTCGCGCTGTTCGATAGCGCTGGCGTAGGAATCAAACACGCGCGGCGTCAGCAAACCGGACAACGCCTCGCGATCACCCTTAGCGAACGCAGAGATGATGAGTTCGTATGCGGCGCGCGAACCGACGATGAAGTGCTCGATGTCAAAGCTGGGATCGACACGCACAATGGCCATGAGCCCCTCACCCGCTGGCCCGGTTGCGCCCTGCATCGCGGGCGGAGCGACGCCAGGCGTTTCGCGCGGCAACTCGCCCTGCGCGGGCGCCGGTTGCGGCGGACGCTCAGCCCCCGTGCGCTTGCCCAATGTCGTGTAGAGGCGGAACAGTACAAATCCAGCGACGAACGCCAGGACGACTATCTCGATCATACCCTGATCCAAAGAACGGTACTCCACAGGCGCGGCACGGTGAGCGCCAAATTAAGATAATGCCAACAGGCGTTCACTTCTAGCGTAGTTGCGTTGACCAGAGGTGCACCGCATTCTACGCGCCTCGTTTCAGGCCTTTTTCCAGCGAAAGTTGGCGCATGAACACCCATCCCCCACAGGAAGGCGGCCCCGCACCAGCGGATTCGCCTCATCTGCGCGTCCTTGCCCAATATGTGAAGGAGCTGTCATTTCGCAATGCCATGGGCGCCACGGCGCAGGCGTATGAGGTGCAGCCCTCCATCGATATGGGCGTGGAGGTGAAGTCGCGACCCATGGGCCAGGGCGAGGCGGTCGAGGTAGACCTCTGCATTAATGTCCACGCCAAGCGCCAGGACACGCTGATGTTCTCGGTTGATCTCGTTTATGCCGGGCTCTTCCAGTTCATGAACGTGCGCCCGGACGACGTCGAGCCGCTGATCTGGATCGAGTGCCCGCGGCTGCTTTTTCCGTTCAGCCGTCAGATCTTGGCCGAGATCACACGTGAGGGCGGCTACCCGCCGCTGCTGATTAATCCAATCGATTTCACGCCGCTCTATTGGGCCGAGCTGCGCGACCGCCAAAACCGCAGCGACGTACCGCTGCAGAACATCGGCGACATCCCCTCAGCTGCCAGCGGCTTCTAACCGGCCTTCAGCCACAGCGCGTTTGGCCCCAGCCCGGCGATGAAGGCCGCGTGCGCGGCTTCTTCTTCGGCGGTAGCGAGCGACGCAAGCGGCGTCGGGCGCGGCGCGCGGCGTGTGAACTCGACTGGCCGCAACACGGCGGCGTTGTCGGCCGCCGCCTCCCCTGCGTCGAACGACAAGCGCTGCTCGCGCCCGCCTTTCAGATGCAGGTACACCTCTGCCAGAATGCGCGAGTCGATCAGCGCGCCGTGGCCGCCGGCGCCTTTGCGGGCGGCTAGATCAAAGCCATAGCGATCGAGTTGGAAGCGGCGCGCCAGCGCATCCAGCGAGCAGGACGCACCGGGAAAACGTTTGCGCGCCATCGCCAGCGTATCGATGAAGCGCTCATTGCCGAATAGCGAGCGTTGCAGGCGGCGGAGCTCGGCATTCAGGAATCCTTGATCGAACGAGGCGTTGTGCGCCACCAGCGGCGAGTCGCCGACAAACTCAAGAAAGCCTTCAACGACATCGGCAAAGCGCGGCTTGTCGCGCAGAAAGTCTTCGTTCAGGCCGTGCACGCGCACCACTTCCTGCGGCACCGAGCGGCCCGGATTGACGTAAGCGTGAAACTCGCGGCCGGTGCGCTCAAGATTGAACACTTCGACGCAACCGATCTCGACGATGCGGTCGCGCTTGTTTTCTTCTTCGTGGTCGGGGAAGACGCCGGTGGTTTCCGTGTCGAACAGGATTTCGCGCATGTTTCGGGGCTAATCTCGTTCGTCCAGCGCGTCCAGCACCTGCCGGACTTGCGCGCGCGTGGCCTCGAAAGATCGCGACGTGTCGATGACGAAATCCGCCCGTGCGCATTTTTCCGCATCGGGGGTCTGCCGCGCTAGGATCGCGGCGAACTTTTCCTCGGTCATGCCGGGACGCGCCAGCACACGGGCGCGCTGCACCTCGGCCGGGGCGGATACGACGGCCACCTTGTTCACGAACTTGGCGCCGCCGGATTCGAAAAGCAGTGGAATGTCGAGCACCACGACTGCGGCGCCAGCGTCACGGCTGGCTTGGAGAAATGCCGCCTGCGCCTGGCGCACCAAAGGGTGGACGATGGCTTCCAGCTGCCTGATCGCCGCTTCGTCGCCGACCACGCGGGCGGAAAGGGCGTCGCGATCGACGCCGCCGTTCTTGGTCACACCAGCAAACACTGCTTCCACCGGCGCGACCGCCGCGCCGCCGGGGCCATATAAAGCATGCACTGCAGCGTCCGAATCGAAGAGGGGCGCACCCTCTTCCGCGAACATCCGCGCGACCGTCGATTTTCCCATGCCAATCGAGCCGGTGAGGCCGAGGATAATCATGCCAGCGCCGCTTCGAGCCGCGCGCGCGCCTTGGCTGCGTCGGGCTTGATCCCGAACCACAACTCAAACGCACGTGCGCCCTGATGAATCAGCATGCCGAGACCATCCATGGTCACGAGCCCCCGCGCACGCGCGGCGCGCAACAGGTCCGTTTCCAGAGGCCGGTAGACAATGTCCGCAACGATCGCGGTTGGCCGGCAGAGATCGATCGGCCAGTCGTGCGGCGGCTGCCCGTCCATGCCCAGGGTTGTGGTCTGCACCACCAAATCAGCCGCGCCAAAACCGCGCTCCAGGTCGTCCCAGCGCAACAAGCGTCCGTTTGGCAGTGCCGCGGCGGCGGCATCGCCGCGCGCGGTCGTGCGGTTGGCGAAGTGCACGGTGTCCGCATGGGGCGATAGCGCTTGACCAATGCCGAGGGCAGCGCCGCCGGCGCCCAGGATGAGCACGCGGTTTACGCGCGCGCGCCAATCGGGCGCCGCTTCGGTGAGCGCATCGATGAAACCGGCGCCGTCCGTGTTGAACCCAGAGAGCGAGCCATCTTCCTCCCAGCGCAACACATTCGCCACCGCGCTCTCGCTGCGGTCCGCCGCTTTCGCCGCTGCGTCCTTGTGCGGCACGGTGACGTTGAGGCCGGCAAAGCCGAAGCCCTTGAGTGCGCGGATGGCGGCGACCGGATCGTCGCTCTTCAGCGGCAGCGCCACGTAGATGGCGTCGAGCCCATGATCGGCGATCCAGCCGTTGTGCATCAAAGGCGAGAGCGAATGGCTCACCGGATCGCCGATAACGGCGAGGACTTTGGTTGCGGCGGTGATGGTCATGCGCGGCCAACGCCATGTTCGCGCAGGAACGCCAGAAGCGGCAGAAGCGGCAATCCAAGCACTGAGAAATAGTCGCCCTCAACACGCTCGAACAATTGCGCGCCCAAGCCTTCGAGCTGATAGGCCCCGACGGAGCGGAGCACGTCATCCCCTGCCCGCGCCAAATAATCGTCGAGAAACGCGTCGGAAAATGCGCGCATGCGAAGCCGCGGCGTATCGATGTAGCGCCAGATCACAGCGCCCTCGCGCGCCACCACGGCGGCGGTCAGCAGTTCATGACTGCGGCCGCGCAACCGCAACAAGTGTTCGCGCGCCTCGGCGGCGTCCTTAGGTTTATCGAGTGTGTCGCCTTCGACGGCGAGCATCTGGTCAGCGCCGACCACCAAGCCGTGGCGTTTCCGCGAAACAGAGAGCGCTTTCAGCTCGGCCAGCGCGTCAGCCTGGTCGCGCGGCTTCAGGCCCTCCGCCCGCAAGCTCGCCTTCGCCGCCTCTTCGTCAACACGCGGCGCGTCAACTTCGAACACCAGCCCAGCGGCCTCAAGCATGCGCCGCCGCGCTACGCTTCCGGAGGCGAGGATCAGGCTCACGCGCCCCGATGCTCGGCCAACAGATTTAGTACAGCTGCCGCCGTCTCTTCGATCGAGCGGCGCGAGACGTCAATGGTCGGCCATCCTTCGCGCTCAAACAGCTTCTGCGCCTCCATGACCTCGCGGCGCACCTCTTGTTCGTCGGTGTAGCTGCCGGCGCGCGTCTCCTTCATCGCCATCAAGCGATTGCGGCGAATGTGAATGAGGCGATCAGCCGAGATCAGCAGCCCGACCACCAGGGGCCGCACCTCGGCGAACAATTCTGGCGGTAGCGGCACGCCCGGGACCATTGGCACGTTGGCAGCCTTCACGCCGCGGTGGGCTAGGTAAACGCTGGTCGGTGTTTTCGAGGTGCGGCTGACGCCCACCAGGATCACGTCCGCATCGCGGAGTTCGACCACCTGTTGGCCATCGTCATGATCCATGGCGAAATCGAGCGCATCGATGCGTTTAAAATACTCGGCGTTGAGCTTCCGCGCCGCCCCTACCCGATGGTTCAGCTCCTGGCCGAGATAGCGGGACGTGATATCCAGCACCGGGTCCAACACGGCGACGCAGGGCATATTCATGACCTTGCAGGCGTCCTCCAGCATTGCGCGATGGTCGAGGTTGGAGAGCGTGAACATGACGACGCCGGGCGCCGCCTCAATCTCTCGGATCACCCGCTCCAGCTGCCGCGCCGAGCGGACCAGAAAGTAAGAGTGTTCCACCGGCAGGATGTTATCGAACTGGGCGCAGGTCGCGCGCATAACGCCGGCCAGCGTCTCGCCGGTCGAGTCGGACACCAAGTGGACATTGAAATAGATGGCGAGGCGTTCACGCATATTGGTCACATATCAGTCTTGGGCGGAGTGTGGACAAGCTGTTGGTAGGAGTTCTAAGGAACCGCCGCCGAGAACGAAAACGCTACCTCGGCCCAATTTCACTTCCCCCCATGGGCGATTCCTCCCCGCGCTACTCACACTGCGGCATTGTGGATGAAAAGGAATCAGAAGCCCGAGACCGCCAATACAAAGTCTTTGCCGCCAACAGCTTCAACCCTGGCGCCGGCAGGGACAAGTTTGTGGATTGCGTGTGGACATCCAGGTTGTCCCAGTTTGCGTATCGCCACAACAACGAGTCCCGATTAATCACGTTTCAGAATTTAGATTTTGGAAGAAGACATGACCGAAGGGGAAAACCCTCCCGCCCTCTTGCGTGTACTGAACGGAGAGAGGCTTGATCCTCCTCCGATTTGGATCATGCGTCAGGCGGGTCGCTATCTGCCGGAATACCGGGAACTCCGGACCAGGGCGAAAAGCTTCCTCGATTTTTGCTATTCCCCTGCCCTGGCGACCGAGGCGGTGATGCAGCCCTTGCGGCGCTTTCCACTCGATGCCGCGATCCTATTCTCCGATATCCTCGTTGTGCCGGATGCGCTTGGACAAAAGGTCTGGTTCGTTGAAGGCGAAGGACCGCGCTTAGATCCGCTCATCTCCCAGGCAGAGTGGAAGCTTGGCGATCCCGGCAAAGCCATCCAACGGCTGGCGCCAGTCTATGAAGCGGTCGAGCGGATTAAGGGTGGTTTGCCGGACGGCGTCGCCCTGATCGGTTTCGCTGGCAGCCCATGGACGGTCGCCACGTACATGCTTCAGGGCCGCGGCGGCGATAAGGACGAGGCCCGCCGCGCTGTTTATCAGCGGCCCGCGGATATCGTTGCTTTGCTCAATCTGCTGGTTGAAACCACGGCGCAACATCTGGCCGCGCAGGTGAAAGCCGGAGCTGATTGTTTGCAGATTTTCGAGAGCTGGGCCGAGGGCTTGCCACCGATCGTCTTCCAAACCGTCGTCATTGAACCCACGCGGAAGCTGATCCATCGGTTGCGTGAGCTAGGCGTTACTGTGCCGGTCATCGGTTTCCCGCGTGGCGCTGGCGCGCAGATTGCGGCCTACGCAAACGAAACGGGTGTCAATGCGCTTGGCGTCGATACGCAAACGCCGGCTGAATATGCGTTCGAAGTTGCGCCGGATGGCATGGCGCTGCAGGGCAATCTCGATCCGCAAACCTTGGTGGTTGGCGGCGATGCGTTAGAGCGCGCTGTGCGTGATGTGCTCATTGCTTTTAAGAGTTCGCCGCACATCTTCAATCTTGGCCATGGCATCACGCCGCAAGCGACGCCTGAAAATGTCGCACATCTCGTGCGCGTGGTAAAAGGCGGATGAGCGCTGTCCCGCTTGAAAGTCAGCCCTCCTCCGAACCGGAGGAAGGGCCAGGCTTGCGCATCATGACGTCGCGTCGTGTCGCGATCATTTTGTTCAATCTCGGCGGCCCGGACTCGCAAGACGCGGTGCGACCGTTTCTGTTCAACTTGTTCAACGACAAAGCCATCATCGGCCTGCCGCAACCGATGCGCTTTCTTATCGCGCAACTGATATCCCGCACGCGCGAGAACCTGGCGAAGGCGAATTACGCGCTGATGGGCGGCGGCTCACCCATTTTGCCGGAAACCGTGAAACAAGCGGATGCCCTCGAAGCCGAGATCGGCAAACGCGTCAGCAACGTGACGTTCAAGTGCTTTCCGGCGATGCGCTATTGGCGACCGTTCGTGAAGGACGCCGCGAAAACGGCGGAAGCTTGGGGCGCTACTGACGCCGTGTTATTGCCGCTCTACCCGCAATTTTCATCCACTACGAGCGCGTCATCCTTGAGCGCCTGGGCCCGCGCCAGCAAGCTGCCGTCGTCCACGATTTGCTGCTACCCTGCTGGAGCTTCGTTCGCGCAAGCGCATGCCGACGCGATCCTCAAGACGTGGCGCGAGGAGGGCTCGCCACCGCGGCCGCGCGTGCTGTTTTCCGCCCACGGGCTACCTCAGAGCGTGATTAAGCGCGGCGATCCGTATCAGTGGCAGGTGGAGCAGAGCGTTGCTGCGGTGCGTAAACTGCTCCCGGCCGACTGGGACATCCGAACCTGCTACCAATCGCGAGTCGGGCCGACGAAATGGATCGAGCCGTCGACCGAGGACGAAATCCGCACCGCCGCCAAAGATGGCGCTGGGGTCATCGTCTCCCCCATCGCGTTCGTGACCGAGCACGTCGAGACCTTGGTTGAACTCGACGTTGAGTATGCTCATCTCGCCCGAGAGCTGGGTCTGCCATTTTATCTTCGGGCCTCAGCGCCAGGCGTGGCCCCGCGTTTCATCGACGCGCTTGCCGATTTGGTAGAGCGCGCTCTGGCCGCACCGGGTAAGACACAATCGGAGACCGGGGGCAGGCTCTGCCCTGCACAGTGGGGCCTCTGCGGCCAAGGGAGCGGGCGGTGATGGATCACGTGATCGGTTACGACCTAGCGCGCGGCCTGCACATCATCGCCGTCATCGCCTGGATTGCCGGCCTGCTCATGATGCCGCGCTTCTACGCCTACATCACCGCCTCCCAACCGGGCGGCGAACTCGAAACATCGATGCTGAAGGCGGCGCGCAGCCTCCGGCTGATCATTCTTGGGCCGGCCTTCGTGCTGACCTGGGCCTTCGGCTTGTTCCTGTTTGTGACCTACGTCAGCGGCGATTGGAACCGGCCCTTGCCGGACGTGCTCGCCGCCGTGCCCCACTGGTTCTGGGGCAAACTTCTCCTAGTGCTGGGCTTGAGCGGCTACCAGGGCTTCCTATCTGCAGAGGGACGCCGCTTGGCTAAGGGCGAGCGCCGGCGGACCGAGAAATTCTGGCGGCTTATGGGCGAAGTCCCATTTCTTGTCGCCATCGCCGCCGTGTTGCTGGCGACACTCGAGCCCTGATCTGGTAAGGTCCGCTTGACGGTTAGGGCGCTATGTGGTGTCCATGCGGCTAAGCGTGCTTTCCCAAAGCGCGCGTGCGACGGCGGCGCCGCAATTCTTCCCATCCGCTGAATTTTCCTTCCATCAGACGGCCCTGCCCGCGCGAACCCGCGCCTGGCGTCGTCCCCCCGAGAAGACCATGACTGAAACACAAGCTATCGAAGAGCTCACCTCGCTCACGCTGCAGGAGCTCAAGCGCAAAACCCCGGCCGAAATTCTTGCTCTCGCGGAATCGCTTGAGATCGAGGGGGCCAACACACTCCGCACCCAGGACATGCTGTTCTCGATCCTGAAGTCCGTCGCCGAGCGCGGCGTCGAGATCGGCGGCGCCGGTGTCTGCGAAATTTTACCGGACGGCTTCGGCTTCCTGCGCTCGCCGCAATCGAGCTATCTGCCGGGCCCGGACGACATCTACATTTCGCCTCAGCAAATCCGAAAGTTCGGTTTGCGCACCGGCGACACGGTCGAAGGCCAGATCAAGGCCCCGAAGGATGGCGAACGCTATTTCGCTTTGACTAAGGTGAACTCGGTCAATTTCGAGGACCCGGATAAAGTCCGCCACAAGGTCCACTTCGACAATCTAACGCCGCTCTACCCGACCGAGCGCCTGAAGATGGAGCTCGACGATCCGACCATCAAAGACAAAACCGGCCGCATCATCGACATCGTCGCGCCGATCGGCAAAGGTCAGCGCTCGCTAATCGTCGCCCAGCCGCGGACGGGTAAAACCGTTATCCTTCAGAACATCGCCAAGGCGATCGAAGCCAACCATCCGGAAGTGTTTCTGATGGTGCTGCTGATCGACGAACGCCCGGAAGAAGTCACCGACATGCGCCGCACGGTGAAGGGTGAGGTCGTGTCCTCGACGTTCGACGAGCCGGCGCAGCGCCACGTCGCGGTTGCGGAAATGGTGATCGAGAAGGCCAAGCGCCTCGCCGAACATGGCAAGGACGTTGTGATCCTGCTCGACTCCGTCACCCGCCTCGGCCGCGCCTACAACACCGTCGTGCCCTCCTCGGGCAAGGTGCTGACCGGCGGCGTCGACGCCAACGCGCTGCAGCGCCCGAAACGCTTCTTCGGCGCCGCGCGCAATCTTGAAGAAGGCGGCTCGCTCACCATCATCGCGACGGCGCTGATCGATACTGGTTCGCGCATGGACGAAGTCATCTTCGAAGAATTCAAAGGCACCGGTAACAGCGAACTCCAACTCGATCGCAAAGTCGCCGACCGCCGCATCTTCCCGGCCATCGACGTCCTGAAGTCCGGCACCCGCAAGGACGAGCTCATCACGCCGAAGGAGCATCTGCAAAAGATGTACGTGCTCCGCCGTATCCTCTCGCCGATGGGCACCCAGGACGCGATCGAGTTTCTGCTCGATAAGCTCAAAGGTTCGAAGAACAACGACGATTTCTTCCAGAGCATGAATACGTAGGCTCCCGGATAAACCGGGCGAACCAGAGGCGCGGCGCAAGTCGCGCCTCTTTTGCGTTTGGCGTCCCGGTGCTAAGCGTTGCTCAAACGGAGGGACGCTCATGCTCAAAATCTATCACTCGCAAGGCGCGCGCTCGCTGCGCGTGCTGTGGCTGTGCGAGGAAATGGGCGTGCCGTACGAGACGGCGGAGGCCTCGTTCTTTAAGCCGAGCGACGAGTTCAAAACCGTGAACCCGCTGCGCACCGTGCCGGCGATGCAGGACGGCGATGTCAGCATGATCGAGTCCGTCGCCATGATGATCTACATCATGACCAAGCACGGCCCGACCGACCTCGAAGTGAAGCCGAACGAGCCGGGCTATAGCGACTATCTGCAATTCATGCTGTTCGGCGAAGCCGGCGTGGCAGCCTACGGCAATCCCCTCGTCGCTACGCGCTTCATGGCGCCTGAGGATCAAAAGCAAAACTGGACCGTCGGCTATCTCACCAACGCCATCATCAAGCGGCTGGAGTTCGTGTGCGAGCGTCTCGGTGACAACCAATTCGTTGCCGCCAACCGCTTCACCGCCGCCGACATCTCGGTTTCTTACATCGTCAGCGCCGCCAAGTTCGCCGACATCGAGGACAAAATCCCCGCTCGCATGCGCGCCTATTACGACAACTTGGCGCAGCGCCCGGCGTTTCAGCGCGCAGCGGCGGTGAAGTAATTTCCGAGTCATTCCAGGCGAGCGGAGGCCGATCTGGAATCCAGGGCTAGCGGTAGAGCGGCGGCCCTGGATTCCAGGTCTCGCTCCGCTCCCCTGGAATGACTCCAAGCTCTATGGGATCAGCACTAGGCTTCCCGCAGTTTTCCGGCCTTCCAAATCAGCGTGCGCCTGCACGGCGTCGGCGAGTACGTAGCGTGTCGGCGCTGCGATTTTCACCGCGCCGCTAGCGATGACACCGAACAGATCGCTCGCAGTTTCATCGAGCTGCTCCACCGTTGTCGTGTAGTGAAACAACGTTGGCCTTGTGAGGAAGAGCGAGCCGCGTTGCTGTAGCGCTGATGGCGCAATCGCCTCCGGCGGACCGGACGCATTGCCGAACGACACCATCATGCCGAGCAGCCGCAAGCTATCGAGCGACGCGACGAACGTATCCTTGCCGACGCTATCGTAGACAACATGCGCGCCGGCGCCGGTGATCTCTTTCACGCGCTTTGCGATGTCATCACGGCCGCTGATGATCGTGTGATCGGCGCCGAGCGCCTTCGCGATTTCGGCCTTCGCATCACTACCGACAACGGCGATCACCGTTGCGCCAAGGTGCTTGGCCCATTGCGTCGCGATCTGGCCAACGCCGCCAGCGGCTGCGTGGATCACAACGAAATGGCCGCGTTCCACGCGAAACGTCTTACGCAATAGGAAACGCGCGGTCATGCCTTTGAGCAGTGACGCCGCCGCGATCTCGTACGAAACCGCACCCGGCACTTTCACTGCCTTGGCTTCGTTGACGACGTTGGCTTCCGCGTAAGCGCCGATCGGACCGCTCGCATAGGCGATGCGATCGCCGGGCTTGAAGCGCGTGACGTTCGCGCCGATGGCTTCGACCTCACCCGCCGCTTCCAGACCTAAGCCAGTCGGCAGCGCATTCTTGTACAACCCGGTGCGGTGATAGACGTCGATGAAGTTCACGCCGATAGCGTGGTGGCGCACGAGGACTTCGTGCGCGCCGGGCTCCGGCGCGGCGATTTCCGCAAGCCGCATCACTTCTAGCCCGCCGTTCTGTTCGATGCGTATGGCTTTCATGCGCTCGTTCGGTTTGCTTGCGGGCCCACGGCTAGTCCGCACCGAGGCAGCGCATCGGCGCGTAGCCCTCGACGCCGTCTGCGGTATCGACGGCGCGATAGGCGGCTTCCGGCGCATTCACGGCAATGCCCTGCACGCCCGCTTCCACGGCGGCGGCGAAATCGGCGCCGCGGTCGAACAGCCCCCAACGCGCTTCGACGCCGCGAGCATTGAGTGCCGCGAGCAGATCGGCGTCCAGCGCATCCGTGCCAAGCCAAGCCACGATTCGGCTAAGGTCGACGCCGCGGCGTTCGAGGGTATCAAGATCGCGCACGCTGGTAACCGTCGTGTAGATCATCGCCTCCGGCGCGACACGCGCGAGCCGGGACGCGCCATCAACGCTGTAGGTGATGAAGACCACGCGATGAATTGCGCCAGCCTCCGTCACTTCGCGCGCCACGTCCTCGTAAGAAACGCCGCGCTTAACGTCGAGCTCAAGAATCGCGCGCCGTTCTGCCCAGTCTAATGCCTGGCGCAGCGTAGGCGGGTGCGCCTCAAGAACGTCCCCCCGGTCGTCGCGCAAACGTAGCGCCTGAAACTGAGCGAGGGTCAGCGATCCCACAGCGCCGGCGCCATCTGTTGTGCGATGTACCGTGTCGTCGTGCATAAGCACGAGCACGCCGTCGCGAGTTTGTGCGATGTCCGTTTCGATCATCACGGAGGCATTGGCAGTTGTAGCGGCGAAGGCCTCGACTGAGTTCTCGGCGAAGCCTGGCTGGGGGCCGCCGCGATGCGCCGAAACCACGGTGGCGTTGTTGGTACGCAGGCAATCGAAGAATGCAGGCATATCATTCAAGGCAAGGACAAGCGGCGCCGCGGCGCGTGTCGAGACCTCCGCCTCGCCCTCCTGCACGCCCGGCCCGCAAGCACCCAGCGCCAGGGCCGCAGCAATCAGAGCGCGCTTCATGCGAGGTTTGCGTTGAAAAATGAGATCGTCCGCCCGTCAGCAATCTGCGTCGCCGCCGCATCGTAGTGCGCGCCGCCTTCGCGCGTGAAGGCGTGATCCTGCTCGGCGTATTCGTGCACGGTGACGAGCGGATTGCTGCTCAGCGTCTCGCGGATCGTGTTCAGCGCCTCGACCGGGATGAAGCCGTCCTTCATTGGGTTATGGAGCATCAGCGGCTTCTTGATGCCGCTGGCCTCGCCCAGCGCGGTGTGGATGCCGCCGCCATGATACGCGACGGTTGCGTCCGTATCCGTCCGGCACGCCGCCAGGAACGCGATGTAGCCGCCCATGCAATAGCCCATCACGCCGGCCTTGCTGACGCCTTGCCCCCGCGCCCAGGCGAGCGTCGCCGCCACGTCCTTGACGCTGGCGTTCTTGTCGAGCTGGTTCATGTAGTCGAGCGCCTGCTTCCACTCGGCTTCGCTCTGGTCGGTCAGATCGATGCCCGGCTTAATTCGCCAGAAGAGATCGGGCGCCATCGCCAGGAAACCCTCGCGCGCCAGCCAATCGGCCTTGCCGCGCATCACCGCGTTCACGCCGAAGATTTCCTGCACCACCACAACCGCGCCCTTGGGCGTGCCGCTGGGACGGGCGACGTAGGCTTTGAATGCGCCATCGGGACCGCTGATCTCTTCCCATTCACCCATCGTCGTCGCTCCGTCTCTGTCTCTTCAGGCTGGGCCGCGTTATAGACGCCTCAGCCGCGAAAGGAATTCGAGCCATGAAGTTCACCGTCAACGTCGAGTGCTCGCCGGAGGAAGCGCGCCGCTTCATGGGCCTGCCGGATGTCACGCCGATCAACGAGGCCCTGGTCGCCGAGATGACCAAGCGCATGGAGAAGAACCTGTCGCTGATGAGCGGCGAGTCCATGATGAGCTCCTGGATGAGCGTCGGCACACAGGCGCAGGACGCTTTCGTGAAGCTGATGACCTCGGCGGCCGGCGGCGCTGGCGCTGCCGGTGCTCCACGTGAAAAGCCCTAAGAGCGGCTTATAGTTTTTCACATGAAACCGGACACCATCGTCGCGCTGGCGACGGGCGCGGGCCGCGCCGGTGTCGCGGTGATTCGGCTGAGCGGCGCCGCCGCCGGGGTCGTGCTGCGCGCTCTGACTGCCCGCGATCTGCCCAAGCCGCGCGCCGCCACCCGCGAAGCTTTCTGCGATCCGCGCACGGGTTTATCGCTCGATGACGGCCTGGCGCTCTGGTTTCCCGGCCCCCACAGCTTCACCGGCGAGGACGTCGCCGAACTGCATATTCACGGCGGCCCAGCGGTCATCGCAGCGATGATCGACGCCTGTCTGAGCCAGCCAGGCGTCCGCGTCGCTGAGCCCGGCGAATACACGCGCCGCGCCTTCGAGAACGGCAAGCTCGACCTGGCCGAAGCCGAAGGCCTGGCCGACCTCGTGGACGCTGAAACCGAAGGTCAGCGCCGCCAAGCGCTCCGGCAGCGCCGCGGGGCCCTGAGCGCCGTCTATGAAGGCTGGCGGGGCAAACTGATCGAGGCGGCGGCTCTGATCGAAGCGGAGATCGACTTCCCGGATGAGGATTTGCCCGGAGCGCTCTCCAAGCGGGCCGTGCCGATCCTGCAAGCGCTGGCCAATGACATGGGCGCTCACCTCGACGACGCCCATCGCGGCGAACGCATCCGCGACGGCTTCCGCATCGCCATCATCGGCCCACCCAACGCCGGCAAGTCGAGCTTGTTGAACGCGCTGGCGCAGCGCGAGGCGGCGATCGTGAGCGAGATACCGGGCACGACCCGAGACGTGGTCGAGGTTCGCCTGGTATTGGCCGGCTACCCAGTCTGGATCGCCGATACTGCGGGACTGCGGGAAGCCGCCGACGCTATCGAAGCCGAAGGTGTGCGCCGGGCGCTGGAGCGGGCTGAGGAGGCCGATCTGCGCATTGCCCTGGTCGAAATCGGCCACGACATTCCGCCGGAGCTAGAGGCGGCCATCCGCGAGGGCGACCTGCTCGTCCGCTCGAAGGCTGACCGGGTCGCCGCGCATTCATCCGGCGATATGCTGGAGGTCTCGGCGCTGACCGGCATCGGCCTCAGGCTACTGCATACCCAGATCGAAGAGCGTGTCGCCGAGGCCCTCGGCCACGACGAAGCGCCCGTGCTCACCCGCGCCCGGCATCGGCGGCTGGTGGAAGAGGCGCGGGCGGCGCTGCTGCGCGCGATCCCGGCGCTCGACCAGGGGCCGGAAATGGCGGCCGAGGATGTGCGCGTCGCCGCCGATCAGGTCGGTCGTTTGACGGGGCGTATCGACGTCGAAGACTTGCTCGACGAGATCTTTTCGAGCTTCTGCATCGGCAAGTGAGACTCGCACGAAAACCGCGTGGAATGTGCAGTTTCACGCGAAACTGATGAAGGCGCGTTAGCGAGTTTCGCGTGAAAAATGCGTCGCCATTTGCAGGTTGGAGCGCGGGCCTCCGGCTCGCAAACTCGGCGCGCGCGCGTTCTTGAGCGCTCGCGCGGTGCTCAAAGCCGGTGACGGGCCGGGGGCCCGCGCTCCAACCTGCAACGTGCCGTGACGATCCCCGTTCGCTTGTATATGAAGCGCCAACATATGAGCTCTGCGCACTCCTACGACGTCATTGTCATCGGCGGCGGCCATGCCGGCTGCGAGGCTGCCGCGGCGGCTGCGCGCTACGGCGCGCGGACGCTGTTGCTGACGCACAAGCTCGAAACCATTGGCGAGATGAGCTGCAACCCGGCCATTGGCGGGCTGGGCAAGGGCCACCTCGTCCGCGAGATCGATGCGCTCGACGGCGTTATGGGTCGGGTGGCGGATGCCGCCGGCATCCAGTTCCGGCTACTCAATCGCTCGAAGGGTCCGGCTGTGCGCGGGCCGCGGGCGCAGTCGGACCGCAAGCTCTACCGCCAGGCCATGCAAGCGGCGTTGGCGGAGCAGGCACACCTCACGGTCGTGGCGGGGGCGGTCGAAGATCTAATCACAACCGTCATCCCGGGCGAGCGGAGCGAGACCCGGGACCCAGGGGCCAGCGACGAGCTTGGTGCCCCTGGGTCCCGGATGCCGCCTCGCGGCTCCGGGATGACGGTGGTGGGGGTTGTCACACAGGACGGCCAAGAGTTTCGAGCAGAACGCATCGTCCTCACCACCGGCACGTTCCTCAAGGGCGTCATTCATATCGGCGCCAAACGCATCCCGGCGGGCCGCCATGGCGAGGCGCCCGCCATCGGGCTCGCGGATCGCTTGTACGGCGCGGGTTTCGCGATGGGGCGGCTGAAGACCGGCACACCGGCGCGGCTCAAATCCAGCTCGATCGATTGGGCCGCGCTGGAGAAGCAGTACGGCGACGACGAGCCGTCGCCATTCTCATTCCTGACCACGCGCATCACCAATGAGCAGGTGGCCTGCGGCGTCACCTACACGAACGCGGAAACGCATCGGATCATCGAAGAATCGCTGTCGAAGAGCGCCGTGTATTCCGGCGCGATCAGCGGTCGCGGGCCGCGCTATTGTCCATCGATCGAAGACAAGGTCGTGCGCTTCGCCGATAAGTCCGCGCACCAGATCTTCCTCGAACCGGAAGGGCTGGACGACGACACCGTCTATCCGAACGGCATCAGCACATCGCTGCCGGAGGACGTCCAGGAGCGCTTCATTCGCACCATCGCCGGGCTTGAGAACGTCGTCATCAAGCGCCACGCCTATGCGATCGAATACGATTACGTCGACCCGCGCGAGCTGATGCCGACACTGGAGACGAAGCGCATCAAGGGCCTCTATCTCGCCGGCCAGATCAATGGCACGACGGGCTACGAGGAGGCCGCGGCGCAAGGCTTGATCGCTGGCCTCAATGCGGCGCGCGCCGCGGGAGGAGGCGCGCCGTTCGAGATCAACCGCGCTGAGGGATACATCGGCGTGATGATCGATGACCTCGTCACGCGCGGCGTCACCGAGCCCTATCGCATGTTCACCTCGCGCGCCGAGTATCGCTTGAGCTTGCGCGCTGACAACGCCGACCAACGGCTCACGCCGAAAGGCATTGAGCTTGGCTGCGTGAGCTTAACGCGAAACGGCGCTTTTGCTGGCAAAATGCGCGAAATCGAGACGGCCCGCCTAATGGCGCGCGGGCTCAATCTGACGCCGCAGCAAGCTGAAGCGCGCGGGCTGAAAGTAAACCAGGACGGCGTGCGCCGCGATGCGCTCCAGCTGCTCGCATATCCCTCAATCTCGTTCGATCAACTCGCTGGCATTTGGCCGGAGCTTGGCTCGCTCAGCCCGCAGGCGCGCGAGCAGATCGAGATTGACGCGATGTATTCCGGCTATCTCGAACGCCAAGCGCTCGATGTCGAAGCCTTCAAGCGCGACGAGGATCTGCGGCTTTCCGCTGATCTAGATTATGCCGGCGTCGGCGGACTCTCGAACGAAGTGCGCGAGAAGCTCGCGGCGGCCCGGCCGGTCACGCTCGGCCAGGCCTCGCGCATCGAAGGCGTCACGCCCGGCGCGCTCACCGCATTGCTGGCGCATGTGAAGCGCGAACAAAGGAAGCGAGCATGAGCTTGAGCCGCGATACGCTTTTCATTCTGCGCGCGCCGTTCGAGGATGCCGAGATGGACGGGACTTGGTTTTGCACTGCGTGCGCGACCATGGAGGGCGCGCTGCTGGCGAATCCGCATTGGGCCAACCGCATCGACGTGAAGCGCAGCGCTCACCCACGGCCCCGCCACGACATCATCGTGCTGATCGGTGAGGAGAACCAGTCGATGCCGGTGCTGGTCTTGGCCGATGGCTCTACACCGCCGGCGGACGCCAAGGCATTCGAGGGCCGCTATTTCCTCGATGAGCCCAAATCGATCACCCGCTACCTAGCCGCCAAATACGGCGGAGCAGGGCCGCACCCGTGAGCCGCGCTGGGTATAGGTTGGAGCGCGGGCCTCCTGGCCCGCAGCTTCGACCGGCAACAAAATGCGGGCCGGCGGCCCGCGCTCCAAACTGCCGGCGAGGCGGCCCGTGAACTACGGTCCAGACGACTTCCAGCGGGACCTGGGTTTTCCCGTTCCCCGTGAAACAATCGCCCGGCTGGAGACCCACAGGCGCCTCCTGGCAGAGTGGTCCGAGCGGATGAATCTGGTGGGACCCAAGGAGCTAGACCTGTTTTGGAGCCGGCATGCGCTGGATAGTGCCCAGTTGCTCAAATTCGCTCCGGAGGCGAAAGTCTGGGTCGACCTAGGATCGGGAGCTGGGTTCCCCGGACTGATCGTGGCGGCCTTTCTGGCCGATCGCCCCGATACCGTGGTCCATCTCGTTGAATCCACCGGCAAAAAAGCGGCATTCCTGCGCGCGGTAGCGGAGGAGGTCGGGCTGGCGGTAAAGGTCTTCAACCTTCGGATCGAGGATTTCGGCGTGGGCGAAGGGCCGTATGACGTGGTTACCGCCCGTGCGTTGGCGCCCTTGAACCGACTCATCCCCTATGCGAAGCCGCTTCTAGATCGCGGCGCGCAAGGTCTCTTCCATAAAGGCGCTGACTTAGACGCCGAGCTGGCCGCCGCGAAACACGTCCTAAATGGTGGGGCGTACCAAGCAGACGTGCTGGAGAGCCTGAGCGATCCGCGCGGCCGCATTGTTCGCATAACAAAGGCCCGCTGACCGCTCCGGCTCCGCAAAGGAGAACGTGGACATGCGGGCTTTGGCGATCGCCAACCAGAAGGGCGGCGTAGGCAAAACGACGACCGCGATCAATCTCGGCACCGCCTTGGCGGCCGCCGGGAAGGGCGTGCTGATCTTCGACACCGATCCGCAGGGCAATGCCTCGACCGGGCTCGACATCCATCCGCACGACCGCACGGTGACGAGCTATGATGTGCTGGTTGGCCAGCTGCCGCTGTCGAAGGCGGTGCTGCCGACGAAGGTGCCGCACTTGTTCATCACGCCGGGCGACGCACGCCTCTCGGGCGTCGAGGGCGAGTTGATGGGCGAAGCGCAGCCGCAATTTTTTCTGCGCAATGCGTTCGATAAATTCCGCGCGGAATCGACGCTTGGCATCGACTACATTCTGATCGATTGCCCGCCATCTCTAAACGTTTTGACGGTGAATGCGCTCACGGCGGCGAACGGCGTTTTGGTGCCATTGCAAACGGAATACTTCGCACTTGAAGGTCTCGCGCAATTGGTTGCGACCATCAACGCCGTGAAGGTCAACCTAAATCCAGCGCTCGAAATCCAAGGCGTCGTGCTGACCATGTATGACAAGCGCACGACGCTCAGCGAGCAGGTGGCCCAAGAGGTGAGGGCGCACTTCCCGGACAAGGTCTACGAGACCGTGATCCCACGCAACGTGCGCATCAGCGAAGCGCCAAGCCATGGCCTGCCCGCGATCATCTACGATCAGAACGCCTCGGGCAGCAAAGCCTACATCAAGCTTGCTAAAGAGCTGATTGAACGTGAGCGAATGTTGGCTGCGGCCTGATAAACGCTCGGAAATTTTTACCGGTGGGCAAGGATTGCCGATCAAGTTGTTAAGCATACCGAATCGGGTCGGCGAAAGACGAGGGGCGATATGAGCGATTTGAGACCGCGAGGACTGGGCCGGGGACTCTCCGCTCTGCTTGGCGAACCGGTGCGCACCGAAACTGCGACACCGACGCCGGCGAATGCTCCGGCTTGGCCTGCGCCGCAGCCCGAGGCGCCGCGCGCGCCGATCGATCCGCCGCGCAATGTGTTCGAGCTACCTATGAGCACGATGCAAACGCCGCCCGCGCAACCGGTCGCGCCGTCTGTCGCCGCCGCGCCGCCAGTGGCAACGCCGGCGCCTGTTGCTGCATCGCCGGTGGCGGACGTTGGTCCGCGCGGCATCGCCATCGATCTAGTGCAACGCAATCCGCAACAGCCGCGCAAGCACTTCGACGAAGCTGAGCTGACGGATCTCGCCAACTCGATCAAAACGCACGGTGTGCTGCAACCGATCCTGGTGCGCCCGATCGCCGATGGCCGCTTTGAAATCGTCGCCGGCGAACGCCGCTGGCGCGCGGCGCAGCGCGCGGGCTTACACTCGATCCCAGCCGTCATTCGCGACCTCAACGAAGTTGAAGTCGTCGAGATCGCCATCGTCGAAAACGTGCAACGCACGGACCTGAACCCAATCGAAGAGGCGCAAGGCTTCCAAGCGCTGATCGATCGCTTCGGCCGTACGCAGCAGGAAATCGCTGACGCCGTCGGTAAGTCGCGGCCGCACATCGCCAACATGCTGCGCTTGTTGGCGCTGCCGGACGACCTGCAGGAAATGGTGCGCGACGGGCGGCTCTCGTCCGGCCATGCGCGCGCCATTCTGACGGCGCCCGATCCGCGCGGCTTGGCGCAGCGTGCGATCAGCGAAGGGCTGAACGTCCGCGAAGTCGAACGCATCGCGCAAGTGGCGAAGGACGAAAAGCACGGCCCGCGTGCGTCGGTCGTCGCTGCCGAAGCCAAGAGCGCAGATACGCGCGCGCTGGAGCAAAGCATCTCCAACGCGCTCGGCCTCGACGTGACGATCACCGACAAGAGCGGCGCAGGGGAGGTGAAAATCTCCTACAAGTCGCTCGAGCAGCTCGATGACGTCATCCGTCGTCTGCGCGGCGGGCTCTGATCCAGGAACAAATAGCGTCGTCATTCCGGGGCGCCGTGCGCGGCGAACCCGGAACCAGGGCTACAAGCTGAACTTCGTCATCCCCTGGATTCCGGATCGCGCTTCGCGAGTCCGGAATGACGGTGGTAGGCGTGTTCGCGAGTTGCGCCTAGCGTTCCAGTGATGAACAGCGTCTACGCTTCACTCGGCGCCACTGTGTTTGAGACCATGTCGCGCCTGGCGGCGGAGCGGGGCGCGATCAATCTCGGCCAGGGCTTTCCCGAGGACGACGGCCCGCGCGACATTCTCGAAGCCGCCGCGCGCGCCACGCTCGAGGGCCTCAACCAGTATCCGCCAATGCGCGGTCTGGCGGCGTTGCGCGAAGCCGTCGCGGCGCACTACGCCGCGCACCAAGGCATCGCGTTCGACTGGCAGCGCGAGGTGACGATCACCTCCGGCGCCACCGAAGCTATTGCCGCCGCGCTCCTCGCCTTCATCGAACCTGGCGACGAAGTGGTGCTGTTCGAGCCGATGTACGACGCGTATTTGCCGATGGTGCGGCGCGCCGGCGGCGTGCCGCGCGTGGTGCGCTTAGCGCCGCCGCATTGGCGCATGGACCGTGAAACAGTCGCGGCGGCTTTTAGCAACAAAACTCGCGTCGTGGTCATCAACACGCCGCACAATCCGTGCGCCTCGGTGATGAGCCGTGGCGAGCTCGAAATGCTGGCCGAGCTTTGCCGCGCATACGGCGCCATTTGCCTCAGCGACGAGGTTTGGGAGCATGTGGTCTTCGATGATGCCGCGCATGTCTCGATGCTTGACGTGATGCGCGATCACACCTTGAAGGTTGGCTCGGCTGGTAAAATGTTCTCGCTCACCGGCTGGAAAGTGGGCTTTGCCTGCGGCGCGCCTGAGCTTACCGAGCAATTCGTCAAGGCGCACCAATTCCTCACCTTCACGACGCCGCCGAATCTCCAGCGCGGCGTAACCTACGCGCTCGGCAAGGAACGCGCTTATTTCGATGAGATGCGCGCCGGCTTTCAGCGCGCGCGCGACCGATTGGTGGCGGCGCTAGAAGGCGAGGGGTTTACGATGCTTCCGTCGAAGGGCGCCTATTTCGTCAGCATCGATCTCGCTGCTTCTGGGATCGCCATGAGCGACGTCGCCTTCGCGCAACATGCGATCGAGCACGGCGTCGCCACTATTCCGCTTTCAGGCTTCTACGCCAACCCGTCGCCGCCGAACCTTGTGCGCCTCTGCTTCGCCAAGCGTGATGATACGCTTAATCGCGGTGCAGAGGCGCTGATCAAGGCTAAACGCTCAGCGTAGCACCTGCCGCGCATCGACGATCTCAACGTCCGTCATCATGCTGAGATAGGCGTCGAACCAAGCTTTGTGCGCGGAGCCAGTGATAACCAGCACGCGCGCGCCGGGCCGCGAAGCGATGGCTTCCCGAATGTTGGCGACTTGGCGCAGATTGCGGGTCTCCCACTCAGCAACGCGCGTGCGCCCGACATTGTTCGGACTCGGCCGCTGGATCATCGACAGCCATTGCGCGTCTGAATCAATGCGGCCGGCGGCAGGTGAGTTGAGCATGCGGTAGGTGGCGAGCGTTTGCTCCGGCGTCGTCAAGTTCTGGCCCGCCTCACGCATCGGCGCAAAGCGCGGATCGCTTATCACTTGCTCAAACCATGGTTCGGCGAAGAACGCTTCAAGGTCCGGCGTGCGGTCTTGCAAGACGTCGTCACTTCCGTGGTCATCGACGGGATAGACCCGTTCGAGCCCGAGCCGCACCGCCAGCCGCGAGCCGATCATGTGGTTCTCGTTGCGGCGGGTATCGTACTGAGCCATTTGCTCGACCATCAGCGAGCTGACGCCGTCCTCGGCGATCCGCTCTGCCGGGTCGAGCCGCCACCATTGCACCAAAGCCGAACTCGGATCGCCGGACGCGACGAACAACGCCGCCAAACGTCGGCGCTGCGCGGCCGTCGGCTCAGCCGGCCAGTCAGCCAGCGCCTGCCGCACCGCAGCCTCTGCATCGGGAAAGTCCAGCTGCAGGCCGTGGCGCACGCCGGCAGCCATGGTCATTACCCGCCCGCCATAGGACGTGGCGACTTCCGGATAGATGCCGCGATAGCGCCAGAGCGCGTCGATGCTTTCGCCGCTGAGCGCTTCGATGGCGATGATGTCGGGCCGGAAGTCGGCGAGGCGATCGAGCAACGGCGCCAGCACGGCGGGATCGAAGGTGTCCGGCGCGCCACTGAGATGCGGTGAGCCCAGCACCAGAACCTGGGTCGGTTCGCCGACGTAGCGATCCTGATAGGTGCGCGGGTCAAATTTCTGCGCCGCGGCGGGCAGGGCGATGGCGGCAATTACACACGCCGCGGCGATCACAAATCTCATAGCATCCCCTCGTGCAAAGCTCTCAACTGGGGACGCACTCAGCCGTGGGTTTGGATGCATGCACGTACAAAAACAGCGAAGGCCGCGGAGGGGGAGCTGCCTCCGCGGCCTTCTCTTTTGGCCGCCTCGTGTCGCGGGGAGCTACGCGATGCGCGTGGCGGCGGTGGTCGGTGTGCTTAGGCGACGATCAGCGCGGCTTGACTTAGCGTCGCGTAGGCTATCGGCGCCATCAGTAGGGCCGCGATCATCAGGCTATAAAACTTAGTCATCTGGTTAGCTCCGTCAAAGCGCCCTCGCTTCGATAAGCAAACCTAGCAAGCGCTTTACCCTGGCGATGTGACGGTGGTCACCAGCGGCGCAGGCACGTCCACAGGGTCCGTTTCGCCGCGCGAAACAATAGTCGCAATCACCAGATCGCCAGTGACGTTGAGCGTGGTGCGGCACATGTCGAGGAAGCGGTCGACGCCGAGTATGAGGCCGATGCCTTCGGGCGGGACGCCTACCATCACCAAGATCATCGCGATCACAGGCAGCGATCCCGCCGGCACGCCGGCCGTGCCGATGCCGCCAAGAATGCACACCAGCATCACGATAACTTGCTGCGTCAACGTCAGATCGATGCCGAAGAATTGCGCCAGGAAGAGAACGGTGACGCCTTCGAATAACGCCGTGCCGTTCTGGTTGGCGGTGGCGCCTACGGTAAGGACGAACCGAGCAATCTTGCGCGGCAGCTTCAGTTCGGTTTCGGCGGCGCGCAGCGAGACGGGCAGGGTGGCGTTCGATGACGCCGTGGAGAACGCCACTACCATGGGCTCGCGCACCTGCGCGAAGAAGGCTAGCGGGTTACGACCGCCGAGCAGCAATATGCAGAGCGGATAGACGATGAACATGTGGATCGCCATCGCCGCCACGGCGACGCCAACGAACGCCGCCAGCCGCACCAGCAGATCCCAGCCGAACAAAGCCGCCAGGTTGAACATCAGGCAGGCGATGGCGATCGGCGCCAGTTTGATGACGAGGTTGATGAGCTTCATCATCACCTCGAACAGGCCCTGGATCGCGTGTTGCAGCTGGTCGGTCGCCGGTGAGCGCGCCATCACCAGTCCAATGCCGAACAGCAGCGCAAACACCATTACCGGCAAAACCAGATTGTTGCTGGCGGCGGCGAACACGTTGGAGGGGATCAGCTCAAGGAAAAATTGGCCGAGGTTCAGCTCATCCGGTGCATTTTCAACGATGCCGGCGGCGCCCTCGGCGCCTTGCGCCAATAGCTGTTGCGCCAGTGCCGGATCGACGCCGTCGCCGGGCCGCAGCGTGTTGACCATCACCAAGCCGATTACCACCGCGATGGTGGAGATCACGACCGTGAGCAGCAGCGTTTTCCAACCGACACGGCCGAGCGCGCCCAGGTCGCCCATCTCGGCGACGCCGATCACCAGCGCGCTGAACAAAAGCGGCAGGACCAGCATGAAAAGCAAGCGCAGGAAGATTTGGCCGAGCGGGCCGGTGATGTTCGACGTCAGCCACAACACCCAATCGGTCTCGGGGCCGATGTTGAGGTTGACGTAAAGCCCGGCGCCCAAACCGATGGCGAAGCCGAGCAGCATCAAGAGGTGGAGCGGGATGCCGCCTTTTTTGGTCGCTTCCATCTTCGCTGCCCCGTGCTTGCTCTGTTCTGTCAGGCTTGGCTAGCGGCGACGGCGGGTGGGATCAACCCGCGCCGTACCCGAAGCGGAGCATGAGCGAAGGCCGCGGAGGGGGAGTTGCCTCCGCGGCCTTCCCTTTTGCCGTCCAAAGTTCGCGGGGAGCTACGCGACGGTGTGGGCGGCTTGAGTGAGCGCGATCAGCGCCACCGGTGCGAACACGGCGCACGCGGCGACGAAGGCGTAAAGTTTGGTCATGGGACTTTTTTCTAAAGTGCTTGAGTGCGGGTCAGCCGTTTAGGCGACCATCAGCGCCGCTTGGTTGAGCGTGGCGTACGCCATCGGCGCCAACAGCATCGCGGCGAACAGAAGAGAATAAAATTTGGTCATTTGCCTGGTCCCGGTGGGAGCACCTCGCTCCGTTGAAGAGAACCTAAGCGCTGACCGGGCGGGCGGATGTGACGATGGTCACGGAGAAGCCGCCTAGCCTCTCGCCATCACACATTTGGGGGCAAACGAATTGTCTTCAAGAATTGTCCGCGATGTCGTTTTTGGACGATCTCGAACGCCTAACTACGGCAGGGGAGACGCGCATTGATGTCATCAGCAGACACAGAAACCCCGCAGCCCTTCTTCCACGGGACGCGCGCCGACCTCTGCGTCGGCGATTTCATCGCGCCGGGCTTCACCTCCAATTACGGCAGTCGCCGGAAGGCGAATTTCGTTTATCTGAGCGCGACGCTTGAGGCTGCGATCTGGGGCGCGGAGCTGGCGGTCGGCGAGGGGCGCCAGCGCATCTACATCGTCGCACCGACCGGGGCGATCGAGGATGACCCGAACCTGACCAACAAGAAATTCCCCGGCAATCCGACGAAATCCTACCGATCGCAGGAGCCGTTGCGGGTGATCGACGAAGTCACCGAGTGGCGAGGCCATAGCGCCGAAGCGGTGAGGGCGATGAGGGATCGTCTCGAAGAGCTGAAGAGCCAGGGCGTCGAAGCGATAGACGAGTAAACCAAGGCGCTGTCACTCGCGGCCCCAGGTACCGCCCGCCCTTTGATGTCTCCAGTTGAACGCGTTGCTATCCGCGTCCGGACGGCCCACCGTGACCGTATCGCTCGCCTGCGTTTAGGGCGCGAGCGGCTGGGAGATGCGCAGCTCTTGCCCCCTTTAGGCTTGAGCTATGACCTCCACCACAGTCACGAATCGACTCCTACTTAGTCTAAGCAAGGCGGATCGTCGTCTGCTGGCGACGGGGCTTGAACGGGTCGACCTCGAACTTCGGCGCCCCATCGAAGAAGCCAACACGCCGATCAAGCACGTCTACTTTCCCGATCACGGCATCATTTCAGTGGTGGTCAAATCGGCCGGGCTTGAGATCGAAGCCGGCCTTGTCGGCCGCGAGGGGATGTCAGGCACGGCCGTCGTGCTTGGCGACGACCGTTCGCCGAATGACGCCTACGTGCAGATCGCCGGCGGCGCGCATCGCATCACGACCAGACGCCTCCGCGCGGCGTTGGAAGCCAGCAAAACAATGCGGCAAATCATGCAACGCTACGTGCACGTTTTCATGGTGCAAGTCGCGCAGACCGCGTTCGCGAATGGCAAGGCCAACATCGAGGACCGCTTGGCGCGCTGGCTGCTGATGGCGCATGACCGTCAAGATGACGACGAGCTGCAGCTCACCCACGAATTTCTGTCCGTCATGCTCGGCGTGCGCCGATCCGGCGTGACTGAGGCGCTGCAGGAACTGGAGTCCAAGGGGCTCGTGCGCGCCAGCCGCGGCGTCATCCGCGTTGTTGACCGGCGGAAGTTGCTGAAGGCGGCCGGCAGCGCCTACGGCGTTCCGGAAGCTGAATACAAGCGCCTGCTCAGTTAGAGCGAAACACTCAAACTCCGCGGCGGAAAAGAGTGTGCGGTATCGAACACTTTAACGGAATCGATGCGACGAGCCGCCCCAGTCACTCAAAGCTTGGCCTTGGCTTTGGGCTCGGCGATCGAAGCAACCCCCATCGATGGAACGTTTTGAGAATTGTACGATAGCGGACAGGTCGTGTCCTCCAACCGACCTGTAATCGTGCTAAGAGAGCGATATGTCGCTGATTGAGCAAAGCTCCGTCAAAAACCGTATTCTCGCGGCACTGCCCGCGCCAGAATTCGATGCGCTTGCGGCGAAGGCGCTGACGCGGGTTGAGCTTGCCTTCGGTCAGCCTTTGCAGAGAGCTGGCGACAAAATTGAACTGGTCTATTTTGTCGAGAACGGGTTCATCTCGGCGCTGGCGATGCTGGCGGACGGACAGCCGCTGGAAATCGGCCTCATCGGTTCGGAAGGTCTTGCGGGCGTTTCCGTCGTGCTCGGGGCGACGAACTCCTACAGCGAAACCATGTGCCAGACGGGCGGAGCCGCATATCGCGCCTCGGCCGCGGCCTTGAAGGAGGCAATCGTTGAAGCGCCGGTGCTACGCGACTTGCTGCTTCGGTATGTGCATGCGTTCAACGTCCAGGTGGCGCAGACGGCGGCCTGCAACGCGCACCACGAACTTGGCCAAAGGCTCGCGCGCTGGCTGCTGGCGGCGCACGATCGCAGTGACGGCGCGCAGCTGTCACTGACCCAGGATTTGATCGCCGTGATGTTGGGCGTTGGGCGTTCGACGGTGAGCATCGCCGCAAGCACTTTACAGCGGGCGGGCGTCATCCGCTATCAACACGGACACATCACCATCACCGACCGCGCCGGTCTCGAGGCCGCCGCCTGCGAGTGCTACCAAAGGGTGGCGAACGAGTATCGCAGTATGCTCGGCGAGCCCCGGCACGCGCCTGGGATTCCCACCTGACAGCAGCTACGGAAAGAATTGCGACATAACTTCGGTGACGTGGCCGTTATTGACGAACACCCAGATCGCGCACGATTCACCGGGGCAGAACGACGTGCTCTCCGGGACGGGATTTGCAACAAGGTCAGCGTAGCTGGCGCGCTCCAGATCCGAGCCGCCGGCTGCGACAAGGCGATAAGCCAGGGCGTCGGGAGCGATGTCCAAGCGCCGCGTCGTCGCCGTCTCGTTGACGAGGTAATAGTCGTTCGGCGGCGGAGATTCTTCCTGGCGGGCCGTTGCTTGGGCAGCGGCGGCATCACCCACGTAAAAGCATGCGAGATCGAAATCGATCCCCGTCGCGTCCCATCTGGTCGCGTAGCCAAACCAGGCGCCATCGGGCAGCGTCGTCGCGCCTGGTGCGCAACCAGAACCGAGCGCGCCGCCGCCTTCAGCGAACGCCTGTGGCGCGGCGGGCGGATCGCCCGCGGTGAAAACGGCGGGCGCTGCAATGTCGGTGGCGGGCGGTGGTGATGGCGCCGGCTCTGGCGTACATGCGGCGACTGCGCCAAGCAGGATGAATGCGTGCAGTGATTTCATTTCATCGTCCCACCAGATTGGCGACGCCGCGATAGGCGTCGGCGGCGATCAGCTCTTGCGGTGCGCCCGCGGTCTTGGAACGCAATTCTGCACCCCACAAAATGTCGAACGCCGTGCTCAACTTCTTGGCGTTCCAGGTGCGCGCCTGCGCGGCGACTGCATCGCGCTCTTTCCAAAACACCGGCGGCCGCAGCTTGGCTATAGCGTCGGTGGGACTCAGGCCGCCGTCGATCAAGAGCCTCGCCTCGCGCAACTGATGCATCCGTCGCAGCAGCGCTCGCAATGCGGAGACGCCGGACAGCGCATCAATGCGCGCCAGCGATTCCACCGCCTGCGCAGCGCGGCCTTGGGCAGCAGCGAGGCTGGCGGCGTCGAGCGCGCTTTCGCCTTCGTCCGTCATTAGGGCCGCGAGATCATCGACGCTGACGCCGCGCCCGAGCCCGTGCGCGTAAAGCGCCAGCTTCTCGATCTCGCGCGCGGCCAGTCCACGATCAGTGGGCAAGGCGGCGAGAAACACATCCTCTGCGCCCTGTTCGAAGCTGATGCCAAAATCTTTCGCAAGCCCGCGGGCGTAGTGCGCACGCTCGGCGTCCGTCTCTTCGTAAAATGCAATGACGCCGGCATTTTTGGCGGCAGTGAATTTCTTCACCAGCTCAGCGCTGGCGCCGAGATCACCGGCTTCCACAATGAGATACCCAAAGGGATCCCCGCGTTCGAAGCCTTCAAGCGCATCAACGACAGCTGCGTCCGCGCCTTTCCCCGATAGGCGCGCCCACACGATCGTCGGCCCGCCCAGCAGCGATTGCGCCGAGAGCGCATCGACGAGGCGAGCGCTGTCTTGCTTGATGTCGTCATCGCCGAGTTTGGTCACCGCGTAAGGATCGTTAGATTTGCCGACCGCCCACGCGCTCAATTTCTGCGCTGCCTCGTGGATGAAGCTTTCGTTCGGGCCATAGAGCAGGATGGCGCGGACGGCTTTATCCGGCTTGTCGAGGAAGCGCCGGATCGAGGCGCCCTGGATCTTCACGGCATGCTCACCGCGCCGCGGCTTCAGTGCGCGCTTGCGCCATGCGCAACGCCAACTCGGAGCGGAAACGCTGCGCCATGGTTTCGGCGGCGCGCTCGCGCGCGTCGTCCTGCGACGCGATTTCACCGAAAGCGGCGGTCGGGATGTCGTAATTGACCACCGTGAAAACCGATCCGCGCATCACCTGCGCGCCGGGCGCCGCCGGCGTCAGGATGTAATTGGCGATGAGGCGCAGTTCAGCCCGGGTCGCCGATTCATCGCGGCGAATGCCGAGCGGGACGACTTGTTCGGAGAGTGTGATCTCAAGGTGCGCCGGCGTGCCGTCGCCATTCTCAACCGAGAGGATGCGGCTGAGTTCAGTGCGCAGCACATGGCCGGCTTTGCCCTCGATCTCACCGATCTGAACCGGCCCAATGGCGTCGCCGCCCCCCGCCGGGGCGTACATCGGCTGGAAGCCGCAGGCGGCCACGAGCAGGGTAAGGCTGGCGATCAGTACGCGCATTGGGTTCTCCGCCCGCGATCTTAGCTCAGTTCGCGACGATATTGACGATCCTGTCAGTGACGACAATCACCTTACGAACAGTCTGGCCTTCAAGGAATTGCACCACGGCGGCGTGTTTGAGGGCCATTTCGCGCACCTCGGCCTCGGGCGCGCCCTTGGGGACCTCGACCTCGGCACGTTTCTTACCGTTCACCTGGATCGGGAGCGTGACGGTGTTGCGCGCCGCCAGGGCCGGATCGGCGACCGGCCAGGGCGCGGTGGCGACAAAGCCGGTCATGCCCAGCTTCTCCCAGCACTCCTCGGCCAGGTGCGGCATGAAGGGGGAGATCAGCTGCGCCAGGATGCGCAGCGCTTCGCCGCGTGCGAACACAGCCCCGTCGTCGGCGCTCTTCAGCTTGGCGATGGCGTTGACCAGCTCGTAGCCGCGCGCGACGGCTACATTGAAGCGGAAGTGCTCGATATCGTCGGTGACGCTCTGCACCGCGCGGTGCGCCAACTGCCGAAGCGCCAGCGCTTCGCCTTCGCTGGCGGCGTTTGGCGCGGTGTCGCCCGGCTTGGGCGCGGGCCGGCCATGCGCTTCCGTCAGCGTCCAAACGCGCTGCACGAAACCCCAGGCGCCTTTGACGCCGGAAGCCGTCCATTCGACGTCGCGCTCCGGCGGTGAGTCCGAAAGCACGAACCAGCGCGCGACATCAGCGCCGAAATCGGTGACGAACGCATCGAGGTCGACGACGTTCTTCTTTGACTTTGACATTTTCTCGATGGCGCCGACTTCAACCGGCTCGCCGGCGGCGACGGTCACGCGCTTGCCGTCACGTACGTCCGTTTCTTCCGGCAGCAGCCAAGCGCCAGCGGCGCTCTTGTAGGTCTCGTGAACCACCATGCCTTGCGTGAACAGGCTCTTGAACGGCTCGCCGCTAGGCAGATCGAGATAGCCGCAGTCACGCATCGCGCGGGTGAAAAAGCGCGCGTACAGCAAGTGCAGCACCGCATGCTCGACGCCGCCGACATATTGATCGACCGGCAGCCAATAGCTCGCCAGCGCCTTATCGAATGGCTGCGCTTCGTTGTTCGGGTCGGTGAAGCGCGCAAAATACCAGCTCGAATCCACGAAGGTGTCGAGGGTATCGGTTTCGCGTGTGGCCGCGCCGCCGCACTGCGGGCAGATGGTGTGCTTCCAGGTCGGGTGGCGATCGAGCGGGTTGCCGGGATGATCGCGGTCGAAGGTGACATCGTCCGGCAGCGCCACCGGCAGGTCTTTCTCCGGCACCGGCACGACACCGCATTTGGCGCAGTGGATCGCCGGGATCGGACAACCCCAATAGCGTTGCCGTGAAACACCCCAATCGCGCAGCCGCCATTGCGTCGTCGCTTCGCCTGCGCCGAGCTTTACGAGTTCATCAATCGCTCGCGCGATCGCATCGCGCGTACCCAACCCATCAAGGAACCCGGAATTGTATATGACGCCATCGTCGGTGAACGCCTCGTCCGTCACCGTATAGGTTGCTGCGTCCGCGCCGGGCGGCAGCACCACCGGCTTGAACGGCAGTTTGTACTTGTTGGCGAAATCCAAGTCGCGCTGATCGCCAGCCGGCGATCCGAAAATGGCCCCGGTCCCATACGTCGAGAGCACGAAATTCGCGCCCCACACCGGCAAAATCCAATCGGGATCGAACGGGTGACGCACGCGCACGCCGAGATCGACGCCGAACTTCGGCGCTTTCTCGATGTCCGCCTCCGACGTGCCGAGATGCGCGCAGTCTTCGATGAACTTCGCCACCGCCGGATTGTGCGCGGCGATCGCTTTGGACAGCGGATGGTCCGGCGCCAGCGCCAGGAAACTCGCGCCGAACAGCGTGTCAGGCCGCGTCGTGTAAACCTCGACTGGATCGCGCGCGTGGTTCGGCTCGCCCGCAGGCGAGGGCGGTAGGAAGGACGGCGCTTCGGCGATGTCCCACCAGATCTTCGCGCCCTGGCTCTTGCCGATCCAGTTCGACTGCATCAGCCGCACTTTGTCTGGCCACTTGTCCAGGCCGCCGATGGCCTGCAGCAAGTCGTCTGCGTAAGCCGTGACCTTAAACATCCACTGTTCGAGCTCGCGCGTCTCAACTGGCGCGCCTGAGCGCCAGCCCTTGCCGTCGACCACCTGCTCGTTGGCGAGCACGGTGTTGTCGACCGGGTCCCAGTTCACCTTTTGCTTCTTGCGGTAGACCAAGTCCTTCCGCCAGAAAGCCAAGAACAGTGCTTGCTGGTGTTTGTAATAGGCGACGTCGCACGTGGCGATTTCGCGTGACCAGTCGATGGCCAGCCCCAGCAATTTCAGCTGTTCGCGCATCGCCGCGATGTTGTCGTAGGTCCAACCCTTGGGATGGATGCCCCGCTCTATGGCGGCGTTTTCCGCCGGCAGGCCGAACGCGTCCCAGCCCATCGGGTGCAGCACGTTGTAGCCGTTGGCGCGCCGGAAACGGGCGATGACATCGCCCATCGTGTAATTGCGCGAGTGGCCGACATGGATGCGCCCCGATGGGTAGGGGAACATCTCGAGGATGTAGGCTTTCTTTTTTCCGTTCGTGGCATCGGGCGTCAGCGCGCGGTCGATTCCAGCGGCGTCCCACTTGGCGCGCCACTTAGGCTCGACTTCGCGATGATTGTACCGTGACGACATAGCTGCTTACGCCCCTGCGTGGAGCGTTTTTGGTGACTGCAAACGCTCGGTGTGTCTAGCGGACGTTGCTAAGTCGCAGCTGACGGGCGCGGGTCAGGATCGCGTTTTCGATCTGGACTTCCGTTTCCGGATCGACCGTCGCGTCGCTCCAGGCGCCGTTCGTTTGCGTTTGGCGGAAGATCGAGACGTTGAGCGCGTCGGCGCGCAGGCGGGTGTCGAGAATATACACCGTCGCCTTGAAGCGCTCGTTCGGCGTCGTCGCGTCGGAATACCAATCAGTGATGATGACCCCGCCGAAAGGATCGGCCGAGGACAGCGGCATAAAGTTCAGCGTGTCGAGCGAAGCGCGCCACAGGAACGAGTTCACGCCGATGCCGGCTTGGGCCTCGCCGCCACCACCACCGCCGCCGCCGCCAAAGATCGACACACCGCCTTGGTCGCGGTTGTCGTCCGCCCGGGACTGGCCTTCTGGACCGTCATCGCTGCGGAACATTGAGCATGCTGAAAGCGCTACGGCCGCCACCATGAAGAGAGCGCCCTTCAAGAGCGTCCGCCCAGCCTGCGTCATCGATATTCCCTCCGCGTGTTTTTCGCCGCCACGTCTATCCCGAAGCGGGCGGCCCGCTCCTATATCATGGGCTCGGTGCGGGGCCAGTGCTCCACTGCGATGCCGGCTATGTTGTGGCGGTTACTCACCGGATTGGATAAATCAACCGGAACAACCGCCGCGGCCCAGATTTTGACGAAATATTCGCAAGGACGTGTGTCCTATAGTTCACAGCGTCCAGGGTTCGATTCAGTTATAGTGTTGGGCTAGGGCTTCGGGATTTAGGGGTACTTTGGTGTTTCGGCCTTCCGCATTGGTGATCGCAGGCGCTGCCGTTTTGGCGACGGTCGGCGTTGCGCATGCCCAACAGGCCCCTGGCGTGGCTGCCCCTACGGAAGCCACGCAGCAACGGGGCGCGGTGCCTTGGTACCAGCGCTTCACGACCTCCAATGGCGTCACCGAAACCATCACCGGCGACAGCGAGAATGACCGCATCCTCGCTCCGGCCTGGACGCTGACCCAGCGATGGGGTGTCACCGTCGATCTCCGGGAAGCCCAGCGTATCGAGCGCTCCCCGGAAGGCAGCCGCGGCGACCAAGCTTCGGTGGGCGCGTTCTACCAATTCACGCCGAACATGCGCGTTGGCGGTGAAGTCAGCCTCGAAAGCAACGAGCGTCCGATTGCGATCGTGCCGGCTGATGGCGACGAGCCGCGCGCCGGCGTGCGCATCGAGTCCGCGTTCCGCTTCTAGGCGTCCACAAACGCAGCGACAGCGGCGCAGCCAGCGAAACCGCGTCCGCTGAGCAAACGTACGTTCTGCGCGGAGATTCCCCCCAAAGCGATGACCGGCGTTTGGGCACCGCGCGCCAATTGGCTGGCGTGAAAAAGGCCCAGCGGCGCATTGCCGGAGCTGCTGCGCGTCGGCAGCACCGGCGCCAATATGCAGGCGTCGGCGCTCAGGGCATCGGCGCGGGCGAGGGCCGCCGCATCATGCGCAGCGATAGTGCAAAGCCCGGTGTTGCGTACTTCCGGCGCGAGCCTCTCCGGCCAGTGCACACCGTGCGCGCCAACGCGGGCCGCAAGCTCCGGATCGCCGGCGATCAGCAAAACTAAGCTCCGCGCACGCGCGATGGAGGCCAGGCGCCGCGCGGTGCGGCCGCGCTCCGGCACACCGAAATGGCGATATACAATGGCGGTTCGGCGCGGCAGCCGACGCGCGATGGCGCAAGGGTCAGGCGTACGTTCGGGGTCGGTGAAGAAAAACAGCGACGGAATCGCTGGCGCCCCCGCCTCGCGGTTGAGCCGGCGGGCTGCGACCGCTAGTGCCTGGATGGAGCCCATGAGCATCGCCCCCCAAATCAGCAAAGACATCGCCGCCCAACGCGCTGCCATCCTGGCGCGCATCGCCGACGCCGCCCGCGCCGCCGGGCGCGCCAGCGATGCTGTTGCGCTGGTGGCGGTGTCAAAGCAACAGCCGGACGAGCGCGTCGACGCCATCCTGGCGACGGGCCAACGCGTATTCGGGGAAAACCGGGTGCAGGAGGCGCAGGCGCGTTGGGGCGAGCGGCGCGGGCAATATCCTGACCTCCGCTTGCGCCTGATCGGCCCGCTGCAGTCCAACAAAGCCGAGGACGCGGTTCGTCTCTTCGATGCCATCGATAGTCTCGACCGCCCGAAGCTGTCGGCGGCATTGGCGGAGGCGGCGCAGAAAGTCGGTCGCTGCCCGGAGTTGCTGGTGCAGGTAAATACTGGCGAGGAGCCGCAAAAGGCCGGGATCGCCCCCCTCGAAGCGGACGCCTTCATAAAGGCGACGCGCGAGACTTACGGGCTGCCCGTCACCGGTCTCATGTGCATCCCGCCAGCGGACGAGGAGCCGGCCATGCACTTTGCGCTCCTGGCCAAGATCGCCGCCCGCAACGGCCTCGCCCGGCTCTCCATGGGCATGAGCGACGATTTCGAGACCGCGATCCGCTTCGGTTCAACGCACGTCAGGGTCGGCTCGGCCTTGTTCGGAGCGCGGGGCCCCTAGTGCGCCCGGTTGCAAAGGGTTGAAAGGACATGGTCATTGCCTTCAGGGTAGGCTGACGTCCCATGGCCCGTGATACCATCATTCTGATCATCGACGACGATGCCGACCTGCGGCAGGCGTTGGTCGAGCAATTCGACCTCGAAGAAGGCTTCGGCGCCGTTGGCGTGGCCAGTGCCGAAGAAGGCTTCACCGCGGCCACATCGGAAAAGCCAGCCGCCATCGTGCTCGATGTCTCGCTCCCGGACATGGACGGCTTTGCCGCCTGCCGGCAACTGCGCGAGCAGGGCGTCAAAGCCCCGATCATCATGCTGACGGGCGCTGCCCAGGAAGAAGAACAACAGGTCCAGGGCCTCGACGCCGGCGCCAATGACTACGTGCTGAAGCCGTTCAAATTCTCGGTGCTGCTTGCCCGTATCCGCGCCCATCTGCGCAGCCATGAAGCCAGCGAAGACGCCGTCTATCGCATCGGCCCATACGAATTCCGACCGGCCATGCGCCTCTTGGTCGACCCGGCGCAAAAGAAAATTCGCCTCACCGATAAGGAAGCCGCGATCCTGCGCTATCTCTATCGCTCTGGCGAAAAACCTGTCGGCCGCGAGGAGCTGCTGCGTGAAGTGTGGGGATACAACGCCAACGTCACCACCCACACGCTCGAGACGCACATCTACCGCCTCCGTCAAAAGATCGAGCCCGACGCGCAAAGTCCGAAGTTGCTGATCACTGAAACCGGCGGCTATCGGTTGCAGGTCTAGGACCTTCGCGTGCAGCGGCGCCATCCGCGCCGGCAGCGCACGTAAAAACGCCCCGGCCTGAGCCGGGGCGTTGATGTGGCTGGTCGTGAATCCGCCGGTTTACCAGCGCGACCATGTGTCAGAGACGGCCGTGGCCGAGGTCCAGGCGCCGTCGTTGGCGTTGTCCTGGAGGGTGCCGCCGTTCAGGTTGACGCGGAGGCCAACGCGGAACGTCTCGCCGTCATAGTCGGTGCCAATGTTGGGCTCGTACTCGGAGTCCGTGTAGCCGCCGAACAGTTCAAGGTTGTTCGGGAACTGATACGCGCCGCCGATCGAAAGCTCGAGGATATCGTAGTCGTTGCTCGAGTTGATCTGCGTAAACGACGCGCCGCCGGTCAGCGCCAGGTTCGGCGTAAAGAAGAATGCGCCGCCACCACGGACAGTGGAGCCGTCATAGCCATTGTCGCCGAAATCCGTGATCGCCACGAATCCATCGAGCGAAAAGTTGCCGAAGGCAGTACGGGTTTCGCCGCCAAGAACCACGCCGCCATCGTCAAAGTACGAGACCATGCCGCCGAAGGCGCCTACGTCCCACGCGCCAAGGTCCCACGACAGGTGCGCCGCTGCGTAGCTTTGGGTGTAGCTGCCGTTGCAGCACTCCCAATCCTGCAATGTCGTGCGGCCGTCGGCCTGCAGCGTCATCGTGTCCGACAGTTCGTGAACCACCGTGCCGCCGAGGCTGTAATCTTGGTGTTGGCTCGAGCCAATATCGTTGTTGTCGTAGGTGAGCGTGAGAGATCCGCTCGTCTCGGCCATCGCTAGGCCAGGCGTCAACATTGCCACCGCAGCTGCTGCACCCAAGAGCATCGTTTTCATCGTGTGTCCTTTTTCGATCAGCCGGCGCCCCCGGCGCCTGCGTACGGTCGCCAACTAAGATCCGAATGCTTAATCAGACCTTGCCGAGCCGGCGCACGCGGCTAAGGCGGCCGCTGTGTGTGGTATTTCTGTCGCGGGCGCGTTTAGCCGGCAATGCCAAAGCGCCGCCGACATTTTCGCGATGGTTCAGTCAGAAGCTAAGACGCGACGGGGTGATCGTCCTTCGCGCGCGCCGCTGACGGACCGCGCGCAGCGGCCATTTTTGCAGCCGACTTGCCCGTTCGAGCTTCGCCGAGGCGCTCGACCAAAGCACCGTACTCGTCCCACAAGCGCTGGGGCAGACGGTCGCCGAACTTCTCGTAGTGCGCCGGGATCAGGTCGGCCTCTTCGGCCCAAACGTCGAGATCAACGCTGGTCAGCAGATCGAGCGCTTCGTCGTTCAACTTCAAGCCGCTGACGTCGAGCGCGCCTTTCGCCGGCACGTTTCCGATCGCGGTTTGCTTCGCTTCGGCTTTGCTGTCGAGGCGATCGGAAATCCATTTCAGCACGCGCGCGTTTTCGCCGAAGCCCGGCCAGATGAACTTGCCGTTGTGATCCTTGCGGAACCAGTTGACGAAATAGATCTTCGGCAGCTTCGCGCCTTTGCGTTCACCAACCTTCAGCCAATGCGCGAAGTAATCGCCCATGTGATAGCCGCAGAACGGCAGCATCGCGAACGGATCGCGGCGCAGTTCGCCGACCTTGTTCTCCGCCGCCGCGGTGCCTTCCGACGCCACGTTCGACGCCAAGAACACGCCATGCGCCCAGTCGAACGCTTCCGTCACGAGCGGCACCGCCGAGGCGCGGCGGCCGCCGAACAGGATCGCGTCTATTGGCACGCCAGCGGGATCTTCCCATTCCGGCGCGATCACCGGGCATTGGCCGGCGGGCACGGCGAAACGTGAGTTCGGGTGCGCGGCAGGTTCGCCCAATTCGGGCGACCACTTGCGGCCCTTCCAGTCGGTGAGATTGGCCGGCGGTTCGGCGCTCAGGCCCTCCCACCACACGTCGCCATTTTCAGTGAGCGCGACGTTGGTGAACACGGTGTTGGCGTAAAGCGTGTCGAGCGCGCTCTTGTTGGTTTTCGAGCCGGTGCCGGGCGCGACGCCGAAGAAGCCGGCTTCCGGATTGATCGCGTACAAGCGGCCGTCATCGCCAAAGCGCATCCAAGCGATGTCGTCGCCGATGGTCTCGGCTTTCCAGCCCGGAATGGTCGGTTGCAGCATGGCGAGGTTGGTCTTGCCGCAGGCGGACGGGAAGGCGGCGGCGATGTATTTCGCGTCGCCTTTCGGGTTGGTCAGCTTCAAGATCAGCATGTGCTCGGCGAGCCAACCCTCATCGCGCGCCATCACCGACGCGATGCGTAGCGCGAAGCACTTCTTGCCGAGCAGCGCATTGCCGCCGTAGCCAGAGCCATAGCTCCAGATTTCGCGCGTTTCGGGGAAATGCACGATCCACTTTTCGGCGTTGCACGGCCACGGCACGTCTTTTTCGCCGCTGGCCAGCGGCGCGCCGAGCGTGTGGACGGCCGGCACGAAGAAGCCGTCATCGCCCAGCTCTGCCAGCGCGCCCTTGCCCATGCGGGTCATGATCCGCATGGAGGCGGCGACGTAGCCGCTATCGGTGATCTCTACGCCGAGCTGTGAAATCTTCGAACCCAGCGGCCCCATGCAGAACGGCACCACGTACATCGTGCGCCCGCGCATGCAGCCGTCGAACAACCCGTTGAGGCGCGTGCGCATCTCGGCTGGCGGCTCCCAATTGTTGGTCGGGCCAGCGTCATCTTTATCTTGCGAGCAAATGAAGGTGCGGCTCTCGACGCGCGCGACGTCTTTCGGATCGGAGGCGGCGTAGAACGAGTTCGGACGCGCCTCGGGATTGATCTGCTTCAGCGTGCCTGCGGCGACCAGCTCCATCGTCAGCTGCTTCCACTCCGCCTCAGAGCCGTCGCACCAGTAGACGCGGTCCGGCTTGGTGAGCGCGGCGATCTCCTCCACCCACTGCACGAGTTTCTTGTGGTTGGTCGGGGCCGGATACAGGCCGTCGATCTTAGCAGTCACGGAATCCCTCCAGGCGCCGATGTGGTTCCGGCGCTCGTCGCACGTCGTCAAAGTGTGTGACTGAGGGTGTATGTCAAACGCGTTCTACGGGCCAATGTGGCGTTCACGCGCATTCCCAATTGCTACCGGTGGCAATCGCGTTTGCCGAGCAGAACTGGATGCATGGCTCCCTTCGCAGGCGCGAAGATGCAATGCGGCTGGAACGGGAGAGCAGGGACGCCGCGCGCTCCCGTCGAAGCTCAAGCCCGCTGAGTCGTTGTCCAGTCGGCCATGATCCGATCAAGAACCGAGAGCGGGACCGCGCCGTTGGCCAGCATGGTGTCGTGGAAGGCTTTCAGGTCGAAGCGGCTGCCCAGCGCTGTGCGCGAAGCGTCGCGCATTCGGTTGATGGCCTGGCGGCCGACCATGTAGCTGCAAGCTTGGCCGGGCCACACCGCGTAGCGCTCGATCTCCGTGGTGATCGAGCTTTCCTGATCGCCGGTGGCTTCCATCATTGAGGCGATCGCTTGCTCGCGGCTCCAGCGTTTGTGGTGCATGCCGGTGTCGACGACGAGGCGCGAGGCGCGGAACGTCATTGATTGCAGATAGCCGAGGCGCCCCAGCGGGTTGTCGGCATAGACGCCAAGTTCGTCGGCCAGCTGCTCCGCGTAGAGACCCCAGCCTTCACTGAAGGCGGAAAAGCCTAGCATGGCGCTGCGGATGAACGGGATCGAGCCCGACTCCTGCTGGATCGAGACCTGCCAATGATGACCCGGCACGCCTTCGTGGTAGTTCAGCGTCGGCAGTGTGAATCTCGGCCATTCGCGCGTGTCGCGCAGGTTGATGTAATAAGCGCCCGGTCGTGAGCCATCGAGCGCGGCGCGCTGATAATAGCCGCCCGGCGCGCCAGCTTCGGTCGTCACCGGTACGCGCCGGATTTCGAGCTGTGCTTGCGCTAGCGTGTTGAACGCTTGCGGCATCAGCGACTCGATGTGGCGGGTCTGCGTGTTGAGATCGGCGAGGATTTGCGCCCGGCCAGCATCGGTGTTCGGATAGAGCTGATCAGGCCGGCGCGAGAGTTGTTGCACCCGCTGCGCAACGCTGCCGCGGGTGAGGCCCTGAGCGCGCAGGATCGTGTTCATCTCGTTGTGGAAGCCGCGGATGAGTTCGACGCCCATGTCGTGAATTTCGTCCGGCGACATCGTCGTCGTCGTGCGGCTTTGCAGCGAAGCGGCGTACATTTCAGCCCCGTGCGGCAAACGCCAGACACCAGCGTCATGGACGGCGCTACGGCGCGCTTCCGCGAGCGCCGCCTTCTGCCGCTCATACGCCGGCAGGATTGCGTCACGCACAGCGGATTCGGCGCGCGTTACATAGCCGGCGCGGGCGCCTTCCGGAATTTCGGCGACGCTCGGCAGGCGGCGCACCAAGGATTGCACCAGCACGGTGTCCGCGGGCGCGGTCGACGCAAACGCATCCATCTGTACCAGCGCGCGATCAATAGCGAAGTCGGGCGGGATGACGCCGGTGGCTGCGTCTTCGCGGATGATGGTGGTTTCCTGATCAAGCACGCGCACGTATTCGCCGAGGCGAGCGAGATAAGCGTCAGCCTCATCGCGCGTGCGCAGGGGGTGCTGAGAATCCATGAAATCGGGGAAGTCGCCGTAAGCGCCGGTGAGCTGTGTCACTACATAGGGCGCGCCCGCACCGCCGCCGACTTCGAACTGCGAGTTGGCTAGATTGTAGTCGTACGAGGTGGCGACGACGTCGAGGGTCACTGCCTCGTTGGCCGCCAGGCCATTGCGGTCGATGGCGCGAAGTTCGACTAGGGCGTTCTGAATGATGCCGCGATAGCGGCGCGCGCCGTCCTTCGAAGCGTCGCTCAACTTGTCGACGAAGCGATAGCCGGCGCGTTCTTCGGTCAGCCCCAGCGCCGTGCAGCGTTCTGGCGATTGACGTAAGATGGCCGCGACGGTGCGGTCGAGCGTGGCGGTGAGTTCCTGGCTTGGCGTCAGCGGCGCCGCGACCTGCGTCGGCTCAGGCGTCGCGGCCCCGGAGGCGCAGCCGGAAAGCACCGCGACACTGGCTGCGCCAGCGCCAAGGAGCGCGCGTCGAGAAAGCTGCATCATGTCCCCTTGAATTATTGGCGTGCATTCTAACCGCGCGCGCGCCTGCCTCAATGCTGCTTGCGACGAAAGCCTCAGAGCTTCAGCCCGGCGACCACCGGCACATGGTCGCTGGGGCGCTCCCACGATCTGCACGGGATGTGGATGTGGAACGCTTCGGGACGCGAGGTCACAGCGATGTCGCTGGTGGCCCAGATGTGATCCAGGCGGCGGCCGCGGTTGTTTTTGGTCCAATCGGGGCTGCGATAACTCCACCAGGTGAAGAGCTTTTCCGGATCGGGCTTGTGTTGGCGCGCGAGGTCAACAAAGCCGCCGAGATCGCGCACGGCGTTCAGCCGGTCAGTCTCGCCGGGCGTGTGGCTGACGACGTTGAGCAATTGCCGGTGGCTCCAGACGTCGAACTCACCGGGCGCGACGTTGAGATCGCCGACCAGCACTGTCGGTGTCTGGCCTTTGCGTTTCTTGTAGAGCGCCTTCATTTTGTCGAGCACGTTGAGTTTGTGCACGAACTTGGGGTTGGTCAGCTCGGGCAGGTCAGCGCCGGCTGGCACATAAAGATTGTGTACCTCGATGCCGTCGATCAGCGCCGCGGCGATCCGCGCTTCTTGCTTCGGGCAGATCGCCGGCGCTTCGACCGGCTCCAGTTTCACGCGTGAAACGATGGCGACGCCGTGCCAGCCCTTCTGGCCGACAACGTGGATGTGCTTGTAGCCTGCCTCTTTGAATGCCTTGGCCGGAAACTCGCCGTCGCGGCATTTGATTTCCTGGAGGCACAACACGTCCGGCTTCGCTTCGGCCAGGAAGCGGCACACCGTGTTGATGCGCAGCCGCACGGAATTGATGTTCCAGGTCGCGATTTTCAGCATGCGGGATGTCATGGCGTGCGCCGGCTCAAAAACGAAGAGGCCCGGCGCATTCAGCTGCCGGGCCTCTGAGCGCCTTGAGGGGGGCGCATATCGCCGGCAGGGGATGTCCGGCAGAAGCGGGCGCCGCGCTGGATCCGTCAGCGGGGGGGACGACGCATCCAGGGGGATGAGCGACGACCGCTGGGTTGCATATACAACACAGGCCCGAATTTTTCAAGGATTGCGATGGCGAAACAGCTTGCAAAAACAGCAAGGTTTCGCTCCGGCGCGTGACTAGCGGCGGCGGGGGGCTAGGACGTCCTCCAGGCGGAAGAGGCCGCGGTCGAGGCTCGCCGGCTGCGTGACGTTGGTCAGCGCGATGTTGGTGCGGGCGCCGGTGGCGTCGACTACATCCCACTCGCGCAATTGGCCGTCGTTGAACTTCAGCGAAATGACGCCGTCGGTTTGGCCAGCGCGATCGCGCGCCGTCACCAAAGTCCACTCCCCTTGGCGCGACACGCGGATGATGCGTGCATTGCGCTCAAGATCGATACGCTCGCCCAAGATCAAGCTCAGCGGCGTCGACCGCAGCGGCGTCCGCTCCGTCGTCCGCAACGCAGTATCGCGGAGCGAGACGACGCTGCCGTCCGACACGATCAGGATGGTGGCGGGGGAGTCGTATTGGAAGCGGAGGCGGCCGGGGCGTTGGATGTAGAGATCGCCCGTGGCTCGGGCGCCGTCCGGGGCGGTTTGGACGAAGCGGGCTTGAAGGCGCTGGATGGCGTTGAGGGCGCTGTTGGCTTGGGCGATGGCGGCGGCGCGTTCGGCCCCTTCCAGCGTCACCAGGCTGGAGCTGGCGGTCACGACCGCGCCGGGGCGGGCGGTTTGCGCGGTAGCGGGGAGCGCGAGCGCCAGAGCGACGGCGGCGGCGAGGGCGAGTGCATGTCTCATCGGGGTCATGTGCCCTGAACGCGTGGCGGAAAAAAGGGTTCGGTTTGCCCAGAAAGGGCCTTTTGGCTTCAGCTTGGGTTCATCCAGGCTTGCCGCCGCGACGGCCGAGGGCCTTATAAAGGCTGACGATTCGCGGGGTACGGCATGTTCGGCGCTGACACTACCATGCTGCCCTCCATCGGCTGGGCCGGCTTTCTGGACTGGCAGCACATGCTGCAATCGTTCCTGGCGCTGGTGCTGGCCACCACGCTCGGCGCCATCATCGCCTTCCACCCGACCACCGCCCGCACCATCGACACGCGCGAGGAGGCGGAGCTGCCGAAGGTGCTGATCATGTACGCGCTGGTCGGCGCGGTGGTCGGCGAGATCGTGCTGAAATACGGCATGGTCGTCGGCTTCGTGATTTTCGGCCTCGGCGGTCTGATGCGCTTCCGCACCGATGCCGCCTCTACCCGCGACACTGGTCGGCTCATCATCGTGACTTTGATCGGGCTCATCTCTGGGCTGAACTTGCCGCACTTCGCGGTGATGGCGAGCGCCTTTGCCTGGGTGCTGATCTATGTTTTCGATGGGCACCCGGTCTATCAGCTGGAAGTACACGAGCTGCCGAAGGGCCGCGTCAAGGACGCCGCCGCCGCCTATCGCGCCGTGCTCGCCGAGCAGAAATGCACGTTGATCAGCGAGGACAAATCCTTCGCCAAGGGGCGCATCGATTACGTCTTCCGCGCCCCGCGCGCGACCACGCAAGCGCAGCTCCACACCGCCTTCTGCGAAACCGTGCCGATTGATGTGCGCGGTGAGATTGATTGGGAAATTGAGTAGCGGTTGTCGGGGTTCGGTTTTCGGGGATCGGAAGCGCAGACGTGCGTCGTTGGCCGCGCCGTTACTCACGAACGCGATCACCGATACCCGACAACCGATTCCCGAACCAACGGGAGGCGGGGCGCGCGATGACGCGCGGACGTAAGTAGAGACTGCCAGCTCTTGCGAGCCAGCGCGCGTTTTCACGCGCCCCTTGCGGCCTGTGCTCGCCGGCGCCTCGCGCGGAGGTCTTTCACTCCGGTGGATGGCCCGCCGACGGCGTGCGTCACTCTCCCGACGAGAGTGCGGCGCCCAGCAGTTTCGGGTGCTTCCCGCTGGCTATCGGCTTTGGGCTTTCGCCCTCACCTCACGCTCGACCACATCCCCCGCACCTCAAAGGTTCGGTGCACTTCGAAATCCTCCCATGCGAGGGACGAGCTGAGTGTACGCCCTGTCGGAAGGGGGGCGGATAGATTTTCTGCGGAGCGTTGCTGGACAAGGGTTTGCGGCGGAAAGTTGGGGGATAGAGCATGCGCTGTTGCGTCGTCTCAGAGCAACGGTGCCTGGGAGGCCAGCTGCTATGCCTCCGCTACGTGGACCTAAGGCGGCGGACCTACCTGCCCCCGGTTTCGGTAGGGCTATACACATAGATGATGTTGAAATCACTAGGTTTTTTGCGGGCAACCAGAATCGACCTATATAATATATACTGGTGTAGGGGACATGAGACGAGAAACTCGATAAAGAGGCTGGTATACAGTCAGAAAATCGTTTGATTTCTGCGGAATAGATCCGGTTCCCGCCCTAGACCTGTATAGGACATACAGATGCACATCCCGCAGCGCCCTTTGCCGATTGCCGAACTCACCAAAAAGTTGGCTGAGAAGGGCGACCCCGGGCGTCTGATCTCTCTATTTGGGCGGAAGATGGTCGATGAAAAAGGGCGTTACCTCCACTGGGATGAGTTCCGTCGCAAAGTAAATGATGATGGACTGTCTCTTGATGAGGGCTGGTTTGCCATCAGAACAGCCCGAATCACGGCCGCTCAATTCATCCCACTTATGGACACAGCCAATCGCCGTTTCAGCTACTGCGAGCCGTCAAGCCTTCGAGCAACTCTGCAATTCGTAGACCTAAATGCCGGGGGGACGCTCGGAACCGCACCTCGTGGACTTACCCAAGCGCAAGGAAGCCAGTATTTCACCCGCACTCTGGCGGAGGAGCCGTTTGCAAGCTCCTTCATTGAAGGAGCAGCGACCACGAGGCAGCGCGCCAAGCAGCTAATTTATAACAATCGTTCTCCGCGCACTCGAGACGAGCGGATGGTTCTTAACAATTACAAAGGGATGCAGTTCATCAAATCTGTAATTGCTGAGCCTTTAACCGTTCAAACGATTCTGGAAACCCATCGAATTATAACAGACAGTACGCTCGACTTTCCGGACGATGCCGGTCGTTTGAGACAGAATGACGAGGTGGTCGTCGAAGATCTGGCGGGTGAAATTCTTCACCAACCTCCGCCATTCGAAGACCTACCAGTACGCCTCCAGCGCCTATGTGATTTCGCCAATGCAGAAGACGAGCCTGGTTCATTCGTTCATCCGATCATCAAGGCGTTCACTCTACACTTTGCGTTGGCATACGAGCACCCGTTTGCGGATGGCAACGGCAGAACCGCGAGAGCCTTGTTTTACTGGTCTGCGTTACGTAGCGGCTATTGGCTCATTGAATATGTTTCAATTTCAAGCGTGATTGCGGAGGCAAAGACCGCCTACGGGCAAGCGTTCTTGAAAACAGAAACTGACGAGAGCGATCTGACCTATTTCCTGCTCCATCAGGCTTCAGTGTTGAAAACTGCTATCGAGCGGCTGCTACAGTACGCCCAACGAAAACGCGAGGAGGTGGCCGCATTTGAGAAAAAGATTCTTGATGATGAAGGCGAATTCAACAGTCGCCAAACGCACATTTTGAACGAAGCCGTACGCAATCGGATTTCATCCCTGACGATTTCAGACCACGAAAAACTGCACAAAGTCAGTCGTCTCACGGCTCGAAAAGATCTTGAAGAACTGGTGCAAATTGGTTTGTTCAAAAAGAGAATGAAAGGCCGCGCCAATGTCTATTCGCCTGTAACAGACCTAGCTGAACGGCTAGCATCGCGCGTGTCCGGCTAGCCGGGACGCGGGATTATCCTCACGCCGCGCCGGCTGCGCCCCGCGCTCCTGATGGTATTGCGCGAAGCCTTGACGCGTATCCACCCTAATCCTCATCCACCACGTCAACCAGAATATCGCGTTTCCCGGCGGCGTTGGCTTCCGAGATGATCCCGGCCTTTTCCATCTTCTCGATCAAAGTGGCGGCGCGGTTGTAGCCGATTTGTAGGCGGCGCTGCAGATAGCTGGTGCTCGCTTTGCGGTCGCGGCGGACGATCTCGATGGCGCGGTCGAGCAGGTCGCCGCCTTCGCCATCGGCGTCGAACAATTCCGGATTGTCCTCGTCGCCGGCGTTCTCGTTCGGCTCTTGGGTGACGTCGGTGCGATATTGCGGCGCGCCTTGGTCTTTCAGCATGGCGACGACGCGTTCGACTTCGCCGTCGGTGACGAAGGGTCCGTGCAGACGGCGGATGCGGCCGCCGCCGGCCATGAACAACAAGTCGCCCTGGCCGAGGAGTTGTTCGGCGCCTTGCTCACCGAGGATGGTGCGCGAGTCGATTTTGCTGGTGACCTGATAGGAGATGCGAGTCGGGAAGTTGGCCTTGATGGTGCCGGTGATGACGTCGACGCTGGGGCGCTGCGTCGCCATGATGACGTGGATGCCGGCGGCGCGCGCCATTTGCGCCAGACGCTGCACGGCGGCTTCGATCTCCTTGCCGGCGGTGATCATGAGGTCGGCCATCTCGTCGATGACGACGACGATGTAGGGCATCGGCTCGAGCGGCAGCTCGCGCGTTTCGTAGATCGGCTCGCCGGAGGTGGGGTCAAAGCCCGCATGCACGGTGCGCTCAAGGCGCTCGCCGCGCTCCAATGCGTCGCGGACGCGGTCATTGTAGCCGGTGATGTTGCGCACGCCGAGCTTGGACATGCGGCGATAGCGGTCCTCCATCTCGCGCACGGTCCATTTCAGCGCGACGACGGCTTTCTTCGGATCGGTGACGACCGGGTGGAGGAGGTGCGGGATGCCCTCATAGACGCTGAGCTCCAGCATCTTGGGGTCGATCATGATGAAGCGGCACTCGTCCGGCGTGTGGCGGTAGAGCAGCGACAAGATCATGGCGTTGATGCCGACCGATTTGCCCGAGCCGGTGGTGCCGGCGATGAGCAGGTGGGGCATCTTGGTGAGGTCGGCGGCGAAGGGGTCGCCTTCGATGGTCTCGCCCAGCGCCAACGGCAGATCGCCTTGCGTGCCGGCGAAACTGGCGGAGTTCAGCAGCGAGCGCAGGAAAACCGTCTCGCGCTTGCCGTTCGGCAGCTCGATGCCGATGGCGTTGCGGCCAGGGATAACAGCAACGCGCGCGGCGGTGGCGGACATGGAGCGCGCGATGTCGTCGGAAAGGCCGATGACGCGCGAGGATTTGACGCCGGCGGCGGGCTCGAACTCAAACAAAGTGACGACCGGGCCGGGGCGGGCGCTGAGCACTTCGCCCTGCACGCCGAAGTCGGCCAGCACGCCTTCGAGCTGGCGGCTCATCGCGTGCAGCGTTTGCGCATCGGTTTGGGTGACGCGCGCTTTCGGCGTGGTGAGGAGATCGGTGTCCGGCAGATCGAAGTCGCGGCCGAACAGCTGCGAGGCGTGCTGCTTTTCTTTCTTCACCGGCTTCGGCTGCGGCTTTTGACGTGGCGCTTCGGCTTCGGTGCGTTCGCGCGGCGCGGGGCGCGGGGCCGGGCGCGGCGCGCGCGGCGCGGCGGCGCGTTCTTCTGCGCGCTCCGGGATCGCGCGGCGGTACGTTTCATCTCCCTCATCGCGGCGCGTCTTCTCCGAGACGTAGCCGATGGCGCGTTGTGTCGCCGCTGCACCGCCAACAGCGGCGCGGCGCGCCACTTGTGCGGCGCTCTTTACATCTTCGGCGCGCACCTGGAACGCCCAGCCAATGCTGAGCAGCCCGCCTATGGCGCAGAGCACGCCGGTGATCACCAACGGAAACGGCAAGCCCGGCATCGAGGCGAGCGCGGCGATCATGCCGGCGATCCAATCGCCCATCAGGCCGCCAAAGCCGGCGCCCAGCGGCCAGCCTTGCGGCGTCGGGATGGTCGCGGCGGCGGCGGCGAGCAACAGAATGCCGAGGATCGAGACGCCCACGCGGCGTTTGTCGATGCGCGCCACCAGTTGGCGGCGCCAAATGCGTAAACAGCCGGCGGCGAGCAGCGCCGCCATGGCTAACGGCGCCGCGGCGCCGAGCGTTTGGATAACGAGATCAGCGAGGAGCGCGCCCGGGCCGCCGAACAGATTGCTGGTGGGGCCGTCGACCGCGGTGTTGAGGCTCGGATCTTCCGGCGAGTAGGTCAGCACGGCGCCGAGGCCGTAGGCGCCGACAATGGCGGCGGCGACGGACAACGTCGCTCGCTTCAGGGCCAAGCGGCCTGCTGCGGAAGAAGAGACGGAGGGGATTCTTCCCCCTTGGTGATAGGCGTCTGTCATGTGGATTGAGGCGCTCGTTCTGCCGCTGTCAGGTTCGCGACTTTTGGGCCTCCCGGTAAACGAGCAATGAAGATTCGGTCCCGAACAGGGTTACCGGCGCAGTCATTTGGGGTGCGGAAAAGGGCTGTTTACAAAGGTAAAAAGAAAAGAGCGCGGCTCCGGGTGAAGCCGCGCTCTGAAGTGGGAGGAGCCGTCTTTGCGTTAGGTGTGGTAGGCGACCTCGCCGTGTTCCGCGTAGTCGACGCCCTCGGCCTCGACTTCCTTGGAGACACGCCCGCCCGTCAGGCCGCGCGCGATGACCCAAACGATCAAGCTGCCTACCGCAGACCAGCCGATCGTTACGGCGACGCCGAGCGCTTGCTTGGTCACTTGCGCAACGATGCCGGGATATTCAGCCGCTCCCGTCACGTAATTGACGATGCCCGCGCCGCCGAATTCCGGATTGACGACGATCCCGGTGCCGATAGCGCCGACGATGCCGCCAATGCCGTGGATGCCGAAGACGTCGAGACTGTCATCGTATTTCAGCAAGGACTTCAGGCCCGAGCAGGCGAACAGACAGATCGGACCCACAACGAGGCCAAGGATGAGCGCGCCAACCGGGCCGGCAAAGCCCGCGGCTGGCGTGATCGCGACCAAGCCGGCGACGGCGCCGGAGGCGAGGCCCAGCAAACTTGGCTTACCTTTGGTCAGCCATTCCGTGAGCATCCACGAGAGCGCGGCGCCTGCGGGTGCGACGAGCGTGTTGATCAACGCCAGCGCCGCATAGGAATTGCTCTCAAGGTTGGAGCCGGCGTTGAAGCCGATCCAGCCCACCCAAAGCAGGCCCGAGCCGATTACGGTGAAGGTCAGATTGTGCGGCGGCATCGGTTCTTTGCGATAGCCGGTGCGTGAGCCGAGTAGGATGGCGCCGACAAGCGCGGCGACGCCGGAGTTGATGTGAACGACCGTGCCGCCGGCAAAATCGAGCGCACCGAAATTCCAGATGAGACCGGCCCCCGCGGCGAGCGCTTCGGCGTTGGCCGGATCAGCTGCCATCATCGGCCCGCCCCACCACCAGACCATGTGCGCCATCGGATAATAGACGAGCACTGGCCAGAGAATGGCGAAGATGACTACAGCGCTGAACTTCACGCGTTCGGCGACGCCGCCGATGACAAGGGCTGCGGTGATGCAGGCGAACGTCATCTGGAAAGCGACGAAAACTAGCTCTGGTATGGAGATTCCGACCGAGAAGGTTTCGACCAAGGTCGATGTATCGACGCCCGCTAAGAAGAACTTGCTCATGCCGCCGACGAAGCGATTGAGCGGCCCGCCGTCGGTGAAGGCGAGCGAGTAGCCAAACAGCAGCCACATCACCATGCCGATGGCGGTGACGACGAACACTTGGCTGAGGATCGACACCATGTTCTTGGCGCGCACGAGCCCGCCATAGAAGAGCGCTAGGCCCGGGATGATCATCAGAAGCACGATGACGGTGGAGATCAGCATCCATGCCGTGTCGCCCTTGTCGACGATCGGCCCGGCGGCTTCTTCAACGATCGCTTCTTCGACGACGAGTTCTGCGGGCGCTGCGGCTTCCGCCACGGGCGTCGAGGCGGTTTCCTGTGCGAACGCCATGTCCGGCGCCATCATGCCGAGCGCGCAGGCCCCTAGAACTGCCGCGCCCCCGATCCGTACTGCGCGCCATAGCGCTCGCAGCTTATCCTTGGTGATCATGCCCCGCTCCCTCATGGTTTGGCTGAGGTGATTGGTCGGGGCGACGGGGCTGGGGGCAAGATTGAGAGCCCCAAGCATTGTGCAGTGCGGCATCAACGCTCAAAAAAGTGGCGCCCTGCCTCCCGCTTGCGCGCCAGCGCCGCATCGACCGGTTGAGTGGCGGCACGCTATCGTTGGCTATGAGCAATGGACGTCCCAAGACTCTGGGTTTCGACGCTGACGTGATCCTCTCCGGCGGCGGCCTGGTTGGGCAGACTTTGGCGCTGGCGCTGGATCAGGCCGGGGTCTCGGTGATTGTGGTCGACGCCTCGAAGCCGGCCGACACGCTGGCGGCTAGTTTTGACGGCCGCGCCTTCGCTATCGCCTTCGCTTCCTACCGTATGTGGCGCGCGCTTGGACTCGGCGAAGAACTCGACGCGGTGGCGCAGCCGATCGAGCAGATCATGGTGACGGACGGCAAGCTCGCTGACGGCGGCCGCCGCGGCGGGCCCTCGCTGCTGCACCTGCATTTCGACCGCGCCGAACTCAACGAAGATGGCGAGCCGCTCGGCTTGATGCTGGAGGCGCGGCACGTGCGCCGGGCGCTCGACAATGGCGTCAAAGCGCGACCGCAGATCCGCATGATCCAGCCGATGTCGGTGAGCGCGTTGGAACGCGATCCGGCCGGCGTGACGGTGACGCTGACTGATGGCGAGCGCTTGCGCGCGCCGCTGCTTGTCGGCGCCGATGGCCGGCGCTCGTTCGTGCGCGGCGCTGTTGGCATTCGCACGATCGGTTGGGACTATCCGGTGACGGCGATCGTGGCGACGATCGCGCATGAGAAACCGCACGGCGCGGTGGCGCATGAGTTCTTTCTGCCGAACGGGCCGTTCGCGATCCTACCGCTAAAAGGCAATCGCTCGAACATCGTCTGGGCCGAGCCGCGCGCGGCGGCGGAGGCGCTGCTGAAGATGAACGAAGCGGACTTCCTGGCCGAGCTTGGCCGGCGCTTCGGTGATTTTCTGGGTGAGCTTTCGTTGGAGGGTCCGCGCTTTGGCTATCCGCTGTCGCTGCAATTGGCGGAGCGCATGATCGATGCGCGCGTGGCGCTTGCGGGCGATAGCGCGCACGGCATTCATCCGCTGGCGGGGCAGGGCTTGAATCTAGGGCTAAAGGATTGCGCGGCGTTGGCGGAATGCATTGCCGATGCAATGTCGGTCGGGCTCGATCCGGGCGATGTGTCGGCGCTGGAGCGCTATCAACGCTGGCGCCGGTTCGACAATGTCAGCATGGCGCTCGGCATGGAATTTTTCGACAAGATGTTCTCGAACAATTTCGCGCCGCTGCGTGTCGCGCGCCGCGCGGGGCTTGCGGCGGTGAACGCTGCGGGCCCGGCGCGGCGGTTCTTTATGAAGTACGCGGGCGGCGCTGCGGGCGATCTGCCGAAGCTGCTGCGCGGAGAGAGCTTGGCGGCTTGAAGTATGTTCTGGACCGTATTCCCGTTCCCGAGAGGCTTCTAAGCGACCCCACTTCGTTGGCGGAGTGGCTGTTCGAATTCTTCGAAGTCACGATTGAGGAATTAGGACGCAAAGAAATTGAGCCACGCTGTCGACAGGCCGCACACCTCATTCTCTTTGACGGCATAATGCAAGGCAGCGGCCCTGCGTATTATTTACAACAATACGGTTGGTCTGCAGCCCGAGCTGAAGACATTGCGAGCGCCTATCGTGAGATCGGCTGCGCATTATGTGCTTCGGCGCTTGAGGCTGTAGGTGACCATCCAACTGCCGAAGCGTTGCTGGGTGTTGCCGAGCAGCGAAATTGCAATGTTGGCGAAGCGATCGGCGCGCATCTCCGCAAGCGTGGCTTAACAATGCCCGTCCGCGAGGCGGCGTTCGAAAAGATCGTCAGCAAGATTCTCTCCAAGAGCGCTGTCCATCGTGCCCGGGAACGGAGGCGCGAGGCGGAAACCGAGAAATTCCGCGCGGCCATGCGAGAGCAGCATCGAATCGTTCTCGAGCTTAGTGGGCGCGCGGGTTTGGCAGTGAGGCTGTCCCAGTGCTGGCAAGGCGCTTGGAAGGACGGCGAATTCTCTGCCGACTGCAACGTCTACCACATTTTGGATTCTTCTTCTGAGCCACCCAAAGTCACGCCAGACCAAGTGGCCTATTTCGAGGATAATGATCGCGGCGTGCTGGCGCGCTACCCCGATGGTCCGCGTCTCGCGGAATGCGTGATTGAGCCGGGCGCCACGCTCTATCGTCCGAAATATCCGAGGGGGCGTCTCGAGGAAGAATAAGGCGTCAGCTTACGCGCTCGCGTCAGTGTGTACATGCGCGCCTGAAGGCGCGCGGTGCGTTGCGATATGCGCCGCCAGCCGCCGCGCGAGGGCGACGATGGTGAGCGTGGGGTTGGCTTGGCCGCCGCTGGGAAACACGCTGCCAGCGGCGACGTAGAGATTATCGACGCCACGCACGCGGAGATCGGTGTCGACGACGCCGTTTGTATCGCGGCTCATCGCGGCGCCGCCGAGTTGATGGTAGCCATCGCGGGCGGCGGCGCGGACGCGGGCGATGCGTTGGTCGTGGTCGCCGTCGAAGACGAGGCGCCCGGCGCCGGCCGCTTGCAGATCGGCGTCGAGCAGATCGTGCGCGCGCACTACGGCTTCGATCTCTTCATCCTGCATGCGGAAATCGATGTTGAGCTTCGGCAGGCCGACGGAGTCGAGCGTGTCGGCGAGGGAGATGCGGTTGTCGGCGTGCGGCGGCTGTTCGGCATGGTAGTCGAGCCGCCAGGCATTGGCGCTGGCGCGCGTCAGCGTGGTGTTGCGCGGGTGGCGGCCGGTGAGACGCGCGGCGGCGAGCAAGTACGCGGCGCTGGCAAGGCCGGAGGCGGCGCTGAGCGGCGCGCGCGCGACGTTGGCGATGTGTGGGCCGAGCGCGCCGTCGCCGCGTCCGAAGCGCAGCATGCGGGTGGCGAGATAGCGCGCCGAGGCGGTGGCGTTGCCGTGCGCGGGATCGGCGGCGTCGCCGTTCTCCAGCCAGAAGGCGATGTTGACGATGTTCTGGTCGAGCACCGTGCGCGGCAATGGCCGCAGGCGCCGGCGTGCGTGGACGCCGTCGCCAAGTGGACGCGTGGTGAAGGCGGCGACGTCGCTTGCGTCTGTTGGCGCGAGCGCGGCGATCGTGCCGGTGAGGTGGCCCATGTAGCCGCGGCCGAGCGGCCCATCGGCGCCGCCGAACAGAGCGGGGCGCTCACGCTGCAGCAGCAGCAACAATTTCAGACTGCCAAGCCCGCCGCTGGTCAGCACGACGTGCTGGGCCCGCACGCGCCGTTCTTGCCCATGCGCGCGCACGCGTACGGTGCTGACGCGGCCGCCGTCGAGCTCGATGGCGATGACGCGCGCGCCGGTGATGATGGCCGGCCCATCAGCGACCGCGATGCGCGCGCGCCAGCGGCGCGCCATGTTCAGCTCCGGCCCCCAGCATTCGTCTCGCAGTGCGTCGAAGTGGTTGAGCTTGCCGAAAGCGCCAGGCGGCGGGCTTTCGCTGACGGCGCGGCTGCCGAGAAATGCGGCGGCTTTCTCCCACCAGGGCAGCATTTCATCGAGCGCGATCGGCCAGAGGCGGAAATCCACCGGATCGAACGGCACGCTGCGGCCGCCCCACCAATGCGTTGAGCCGCCCAGCGCCGAGGCGGCGATGATGTCGACCGGATCGTGAAATTCGGGATGCGCGATCTCGGCGGCGCGCACGTCCGGCTCGCCCGGCACAGGCCGCGCGCCGCCCGCTTCCAGCAGCGCCACCCGCAAGCCGCGGTCGTGCAAATCGAACGCGCACGCGAGGCCCGCGGGACCTGCGCCGACAACGCAAACGTCAAACTCGGAGTCGAGCGCGGAGGGGGACGCGAGAGGCATGGGTGCGCGGGAGAGTACGTGCGGCGCGGGCGAGCACCAATCAGCTTCGCGCGAAGCGGCGCGAATTAAGCATTAAGACGGCTCAGCCCGTCGGCTCGCAAACAGGACAGTGCAAATTGCTCGCGCCCGGGTCACGTGCGAGGTCTTCGGTGCGTTTGCATTGGATGCAGACGTAGCGGACGCCGGGGCGTTGATTGTGCGCGCCGATGAACGTCATGAGGCCGCCGTTCTCGCGGGCGACTTCGATGGCTTGGCGCTGAAGTTCGCGCAGCTGTGCTTTGTCATCCTTGGTCGGCACTAAGCTTCGTCGCGGAGCATGCGTTGCGCCAGCGTTTCACGGTAGACGCGGAGCAGCTTTTCTTTGTCGCGGCCGAGATCGTAGAGCAGGTCCCAGGAGAAGAGGCCGGTGTCGTGGCCGTCGTCGAAGGTGATGCGCACGGCGTAGCGGCCGACGGCGTCGGCGCGGACGACGTTGACGTTGGCTTTGCCGGTGACAGGCGGCGGCGGGTTGGGGCCATGGCCCTTGTTCTCGGCGCTCGGGCTTTCGACGCGCAGCAGCTCGAACGGAATCTCGAACATCTCGCCATCATCGAATTCGATGATCAGCGCTTTGGCCTCGCGGTCGAAGACGAGATCGGTGGGCCAGGGGCGGGTCACGGGCTCGGCGCTCATTCGTCCGCTCCTAGCTCGCGCGCTTCGTCGATCAGCATGATCGGGACGCCGTCGCGGACGGGGTAGGCGAGGCGGGCGCGTTCGCTGATCAGTTCTTGGCGCTCGCGGTCGTAGCGCAGCGAGGTGCGTGTTTGTGGGCAGACGAGCACTTCGAGCAGCTTCGGATCGGGCTCGCTCATTGCATTGGCCTTTGCGGATCGTCGGAGGCGGAATCCCATTCGAGCAACGCCACCAGCGCCTGGGCGCGGTCTTCGAGCGTGATCGATTCCAGCAACGCTTGTTTGGCGGCGGCGTCGAAGGGACAAATCTGCGCGGCCACGTTGATGACGGTTTCCAGTGGCGCTTGCTCGACCGAGTTCCAATCGACTTGGAAGCCATGCAATGCGGCGTAGGTTTTCAGCGAGGCGATCAGCGCGCCACGATCGATCGAGCGGCCCGCTGACGGCGCGAAGTCGTCGGCGAACGGTTCGTAATTGACGATCGCTTGGCGATACGGCGAGCCGGCCTCAAATTCCTGTTCGAGATCGAAGCGGCAGATGCCAGTGAGCGTCACCAGATAACGGCCGTCCTCGGTTTCGCTGAACGAGGTGATGCGGCCGACGGTGCCGACATCGGCGAGCAGCGGCGTCGCTTCATCCTCTTCGCCGGTGCTCGGCTGGATCATGCCGATCAGCCGATCGCCGCCAAGCGCATCGTCGACCATGTTGAGATAGCGCGGCTCGAACACGTTGAGCGCCAGCACGCCGCGCGGCAGCAGAATGACGCCGCTCAGCGGGAAGAGCGGCAGTGTCTGCGGCAGGTCTTCGGGTTTGCGATAGCCAAACGCGCTCATGAGAACAGGATCGCGGAAAGCTTGCGGCGGCCTTGCTTGGCGACGTCGGAACTGAGGCCGGCGGCTTCGAACACTTTGAGCAGCTGCGCGCGTGCAGCGCCCTCGTTCCATTCGCGGTTCTTGGTGATGATGGTGAGCAGCTGATCGCTCGCGGCTTCGAAGTCGCCGCGCGCCGACAGCGCTTCGGCCAGATCGAAGCGCGCTTGCAGGTCGTTCGGATCGGCGGCGACCCTGGCGCTGAGCTCGTCGCTGGCGCCGGCAGCTTCGCTGTTGCCGGCGAGTTCGAGCGCGGCGCGGACGCCGGCGATTTCGGGATCGTTGGCTTTTTCAGGCGGCGTCATATCGAGCACGGCGTTGGCCTCTTCGATGTCCCCATTTGCGATCAGCACGCGCGCCATGCCGGCGATAGCTTTGGTGTTGAGCGGATCGAGTTGCAGCACCGCCGCGAACGATTGCGCCGCGCCGCCAATGTCGCCGAGCCGCAGGCTTTCCGCCGCTTGCTCGAGCAAGGGCTCGATCTCCGCTTCCAGGCTGGCGCCGCCGAGGCGATCGACGAACAGTTTGATCTGGCTTTCCGGAATGACGCCCATGAAGCCATCGACGGGCCGGCCTTGATCGAAGGCGTACACAGCCGGGATTGAACGCACGCCGAGTTGGCCGGCGACGCCTGGGTTCTCATCGATGTTGATCTTCACCAGCCGCACTTTGCCGCCGGCGGCGCGCACGGCTTTTTCCAGCGGCGGGCCGAGCTGACGGCAGGGGCCACACCAGGGGGCCCAGAAATCCACGATCACCGGCGCGGTGTTCGAGGCTTCGATCACGTCGGCCATGAAGGCTTGGTCAGATCCGTCCTTGACGAGATCGGCATCAGGCGCGGCGGCGGCGTCGAGAAAAGTCATGCGGTCCCTCTGAAATTCAGGACTGAAGATGGGCCGGCGGGGCCTCGGGTTCAATTCTTGTCGGCTGACCTTCAGCGTCGAAGCTAAGCCGGATCGGCTCGCGGCCCAGCGCGCGGATGAATTTCAGCATGCTGTCCGGGCTGATGGCGGTGGTGGCGGTGTTGCGGAGCGGATGGAAGTTCACCGGGTCGTGGGCAAAGAAGCCCTCGTCGAGCAACAGGGTGACGCGACGTTCTGGGTCGTTGATCAGCGCGAACAGCGTCACCGAGCCGGGCTCCACGCCCAGATTTTCCATCAGCCGCTCCGCCGAGCCGAAGCTGAAGCGGCCGCTGCCGATCGTCTTGGAGACGGCGTTCAGGTCGATGGCGGTGTCGCCGAGCGCGCAAAGGAGAAAGAGCGCGCCTTTTTTGTCTTTCAAAAACAGGTTCTTGGAGTGCCCGCCCGGCATCCTGGCCTTGAGGTCGGCGCCTTCTTCGACGGTGAACACGGGCCGATGCTCGGTCGTGTGGTGGGCGATGCCGAGACGGTCGAACAGCGCAAATAAGTCGGCCTCGGTGGCGGGGCGCGTGGCGGCGTGTGGCGAGACGGTCATAACGCCGTATAAGTCGCAAGCATGAAGCTGACTTGCTACCCGTTGCAGGCGCGACCGGCGGAAATCCGGCCAGGACGGCCGGAGCGGGAGTGGATGGACGCGTTCACCGACCGTCACGCCTATCGCTGCCTGCCGCTGACCATCGCCAATTGCACCGGCTGGGAGGTGCTGGTTCCCGCGCCGTTCAGCGTCAGCTGGAATGGCGGCCCGGCGCTGAGCGATGTGACCTTTCGGAGCGACGGCGACATCCACAAACACTTCGCCGCCTCGATGTTCGCGCGCGGCGTCGTCACCTTCAACACGGGCTATTTGTTCCGCACCGAGCCGGGCTGGGATACCTGGGTTGGCGGCGCGCCGAACTGGATCAAGCACGGCATTCAGGCGCTGACCGGCATTGTCGAGACCAGCTGGCTACCGCAAGCGTTCACGATGAACTGGCGTTTCACCGCACCGGGCACGGTGTCGTTCGAGGCGGGCGAGCCGTTCTGCATGATCATGCCGGTGCCGCACGCGGCGATCGATGACTGCACGCCGGTGATCAGATCCCTCGCCGACAATCCAGCGCTCGAAGCGGAAACCAAAGAGTGGATGAAGAGCCGCACTGAGTTTATCGCCCGCGTGCGCGCCGGCGATACCGACGCTGTCGGTCAGGTCTGGCAACGGACCTATTTTGCCGGCAAGACCCTGCGCGGCGAGGCCGCGCCCGGCGATCACATTCACAAGCGCCGCTTGGCGCCGCCGCGTCCCGCCGGCGCAGACGACGTTTAGGACCACGATGAAACTCACCTGCTACCAAGTCGATCCGCAACCGGCCGAGCTCGTGCCCGGCTCGCCCGACCGCGACTGGATGGACAAGTTCACCGATCGCCACCCGTACCGCTGCTTGCCGCTGGTGGTCGCCAACACGACCGGTTGGGCGTTGCTCTCTCCGGTGAGTTTCACGGCGACGTGGAATGGCGGTCCGCGCACCGAAGATATCCGCCTCGATCCCGATGACGATACGCCGGTGTCGCTGCTGAAGCGCTGGGCCGTGTCGCACTTTTCCGGCGGGGTGCTCACATTTCATACCGGCTATCTCTTCCGCACTGAGCCGGGCTGGGATTTGTGGGTCGGCGGTCCGCCCAATCACATCAAGGATGGCGTGCAGCCGCTGACCGGCGTGGTCGAGACCTATTGGCTGCCGTTCCCCTTCACGATGAACTGGCGCTTCACGCGGCCGGGCATGATCTCGTTCAAGAAGAACGAGCCATTCTGTTTCATCTATCCGATCCCGCACGAGGAAATGGACGCGACGCAGCCGATCGTGAAATCCATCCACGATGATCCGGAACTGAAGCGCCAGTACGATGCGTGGGGCGAAAGCCGCACCAACTTCCTGACGCGGCTCGACGAGAAAGACGCAGAAGCGATCAAGAACGGTTGGCAGCGCGACTATTTCCGCGGCCGCACTCCCGAAGGCTACGTCGCGCCGGATAGCCACATCAACCGCCGGCGGCTTAAGCCGCCGCGGAAGGCTGAGCCGGGGGAGTGAGGGCGCATCTAGGCGCGCCTTGCTCGGCATCTACTCAGCGAAGCGGCCTCGGGAGGGGAACATGGATCGTCGCGCCTTTAATCTGGGCGTCGCAGCTTTGTTGGCGGCGGCGGCCGCGCCGTCGACCGCCTCAGCGCAGGGCGACGGCATCAGCGCCCGAGCGCGCTCGGTTTTCCGCCGCGCCACGGTGCTCGACTGCAATCTGGGTCCGCCGATCTACTCGCCTGACTTGCCACTGCCGCAGGCGACGCTCGACATCGCGCGCAATACCGGCGTCTCGGCGATCAAGACGACGATGGGCGGCTTCAACGCGACGTTCGAAGATACGCTGGCGGAGATCGCGTATTATCAGCGCATCATCGAGACGCATCCTGATTACTTTTCGCAAGTGCGCACCGTCGCCGACATCGCCGCCGCCAAGCGGGGCCGCAAACTCGGCATCATCTTCTCGTTCGAGAGCGCCGCGTGCCTTGAGGACAAGATCGACCGCATCGACCTGTTTCGCAATCTCGGCGTGCGTGTGATGCAGCTTGGCTACAACACGGCGTCGCCGTTTGGCGGGGGAGTCATGTCGCCGCCCGATGTTGGACTTACCGATCTCGGCCGCGAAGCCGTCGCGCGCATGAACGCGCAAGGCGTCGCGCTCGATCTCAGCCACGCCAACCCGGCGACGACGGCGGCCGCGATCGCCGCCTCCACCAAGCCGCCGCTGATCACCCACGCCGGCTCTGCTGCGGTGCATCCGCATCTACGCAACAAGAGCGACGAGCAGATGCGCGCCTTGGTCGACAAGGGCGGCGTCATCGGCATCTACGATCTCTTCTATCTCGCCCCCGCCGGCCGTCAGCCGGACTTGAACGACTACATGGCGCACATGACGCACGCGCTGAATGTCTGCGGCGAGGATCATGTCGGCATCGGCAGCGACACAACCTTCACTGCGATGGCGTGGTCAGACGAAGAGCGTGCCGCGTGGAACGCCGAAACCGACCGCCGCGTCGCCGCGGGCGTCGCTGCGCCCGAGGAGGACGGCCGCTTGCCGCTGACCGAGGGCCTTAACCGGCCGGACCGCACTTTGGTGATTGCCGATGCGCTGCTCGACCGGGGCTATGCCTCGCGGGTGGTCGAGAAGGTGCTGGGCGGCAATTTCATCCGCGCCTTCGGGGAGATCTGGGGCTAGACGGCCAGGCCGGCCCCCGAGCCAGCCTCGCCCCTTGCCTCCGCCGCCGCGCTCTGCGATATGAGCGCCCCTCAGACGGGGCGTGCCCCGTTTACCCACGGATGCGGGCGTAGCTCAGGGGTAGAGCACAACCTTGCCAAGGTTGGGGTCGTGAGTTCGAATCTCATCGCCCGCTCCAGTTTTGCCTAATAAAATCAACGACTTAGGTCGGATTTGGATTGGTAGCAAAGGCCTCCGGAGGGGCGTTATCCACAAGCTGCTACCAATTTGCTACCAAAACGCGATAGCCACGAAGTTGTGGATAACTTTGCACCCAGATGGTGCCCACGCACGATCAGCACCGCAGATTGTCTTGCCGCCTGCATCCCGCTCGGGCCGAGGCGATTTCGACCGCATCAAGAATGCGGTGCCGAGAAGCGCAGATGGCTGATGTTCGAGCGCGCCAAGCTAGGAGGCGACGTAGCCGGCGTGATCCTCAATGTGGTCGCCAAGAGCGTCGGGTGTGGCCGCGATGGTTACCCCCTGGCTCATAATATCGGCCAGAGAAAAGCTGGTGGTCGCCGCCGCGAAAGGGGCAAACGCAATCTTAATTTCGGCGGCTTTTCAGTCACCTAGACAGACGTGTGGCTGCTAGGGACGCGCCCCTGACGATTTCGGGGAATGGACCTTTAAGCCTAGCGTGATTACCTACTGGGTCGGCGGGGCAGCTTTTTGGGTTCATATGGCTTGGGCAGGCGAAGTGCTTCGGATCGTGTTTTGGCCTGCTACGGCGGGGCAGGACGCGCCTGAGCTTTTCCAATTGATTGCCGGCCAAAGTGCCGACAACACGCAGAAAAAAGGCTTGGCGCTGCCTGTGCTTTCCTTGGCTGCGGGCGAGTGGCGCGGATTTGCTCTAACCGTTGCGGTCCAGGTTGGGCGTTTCGAGGCGGCGCTTACGATGGTCGATCCGGAACCAACCGCGCCTACCTTGGTGCCCCACATTCCGCGTGAACTCCTGTCCGAAGCAATCGACGCAATGAGAATTCTCACAGAGAAGCTCAGCGATATTGGTCCTGCAAATCGTTTGGCCGCGCACATGCAGCTCGTCGAAGCCTTAGATACTGTCGAAGCGGGCACGGCATTTTTGAATGCCGAGCTTGGAAACATCTTTCCGGCGGAAGCTGATCACATTCAGTACCAGCTGAACGTTCGTCGCGCTGTCGATGATCTCAGCATCAACCGTATCGCCAAGTGGGGCGTGATAACTGTGTCAACCATGCAAGTCGCTCTCGACGCTGGCGGCAGCAATGTGCTCGCGCCGGTTAAGGGCGAAGAACGGCACCTCACGTTTTTGCATCTGGACATCAACAATGTGCCGCAGGAATCCCCGATGGCGCCAGCCGCTGAAAAGGCGCTGGGCAAAGTGCTGTGGGATGAGGCGGACAAAATTATGAAGGGAGGAAAACGTGCACTCAGCTGAGAACATAATCGCGCGCAATCCCTTGGCTCCGACGATCAAGCGGAGCACTCCGTGGACGCAACTAATTCGCGTGGACAGTGACGAAGCACACACGTTGCCTGGAAAATATTTCGGCAAGACGCCTCTAGCTGACCTCATCACCAGTTCGACGATCACAAACGCCACAGCGGTTGCTAGCGCGCCTACGATTAGCACCGACACTTACTATTTTCAGAGCTTTGGTGCGCTGCTGGAGAAGCCCGCGCTCAATTTTACCTCTTGCGTCGCGCTGGGCTCGGAGCCATCCCCCGATGCTCGCCTTGGTTGTTACGTACAAGTTTTGCTTCCCTCGCCAAGGGCTGATGTAGCCGGTGCGGGCGATCAAAAGCAGTGGCGTGGCGTGTCTAACGAGATCGACGCAATCGAGAGACTAATTGCCGATTGGGACGCCGACGGTGCAGTCAAACCTGACCAGAAGCTCGTCGAGCAATTGCGCGATGTGCTCGGTAAGTTGCAAGGAATGAACGCGCCCGCGCCGAGTGAGGCGTTTGCAGTAGGCGACGGCGAGATAGGGTTGCGCTGGCGCACGGCGGACACTTTCGCTTCCGCTTCGTTTTTGCCGGATGGCTGCTTCCTTGCTTCGGTGCGCAGCCCGCGACTTCCGAACCGTTTCAGCCTAGACGCCGTCTGGGAATCCCGCCCTAGTTTGCGACCTTTTGTAAGGGCGCTTTTGGAGCGCTAGCGGGGACTTATGGCGGAATTGGCCGCGTGGACCGACCGCGATGATCGGGAACAGCGCTGCGGCCACAGCGGCTCTGCCGTTGCCGATTCGGAGAGCGTGGGTCTGTTCCTCTTCAAGCGAACGGGCGAGAAGTTGAAGATGGACGCGTTCTTTAGACGCGAGCGTCTCGCTGCCTACAAGCTCACCCAGATATCCAACGACTGCGGCGAAAGCGACGGCGTTTCGGTATGCCGTCGCAATATTCCAGACGAGGAGCTGTTGGCGGCAGCGAAGACTCAAGCGGCTCAGAGAACAGAGCGTGTATTCGAGGGCGTCGCACTTGTCAACGCCGGACCAAAAATACATCACGCGGGCGGCGTAAAAGTACATCACTGACGGTGGATGCAGGTGTTAACGCAGAGGGCCCCCGATCGGGGGC
>Ga0163146_10000370_pt1 | contig 63707 bp, 51 predicted proteins | sample OliLakLV19MP7G1_FD_148648 | JGI IMG/M metagenome (GOLD analysis project Ga0163146, IMG submission 148648) | Freshwater microbial mat bacterial communities from Lake Vanda, McMurdo Dry Valleys, Antarctica - Oligotrophic Lake LV.19.MP7.G1 | ecosystem: Environmental > Aquatic > Freshwater > Lake >... | reverse complement strand
AGAGCGGTTGGGCGCAGGCCTTTCGCGTCGTGCGTCACGACAACTCGAGAGCGGTGGCGGGCGCGAAGGCCCTCGTCGATGGTCGCGAGGCGGGCGTCACCGGCGCGGATGGGCGCATCGTGCTGCGCGCGGGAACCAGGCCGGCTCGCGTTCAGTTCCGCTTCAAGGACTGGAACATGCGCGGGAATGCAGTCCTTTCGCCCACGAACGCTTCGGCCGAGTTCGAGAACACCGTGCGCCTCGAAGTGCCGAAGAACGCGCGCAAGAAGAAGCCGTGAGGTCCGGCGGTCCTGTGGACGCACGCGCGCGGTCGGGGGCGCGTCGTCGCCTGCACGCTCGGACACGACGGCCGCGCGCACGAACTGCCCGCGTTCCGCGCGCTGTTGCAGAACGCCCTCCGCTACTCGATGGAGCCTCGAACCGGGCGATGAGGCCCGTCGCGTTCGCGGAGTCGGCGCTCGTCCTCCTGCTGGCGCGCGGCGCGCGGCGGGAGGCACACGACGCCCACGGCGATTCACCGCTCGCGTGGGCCAGTTGGCATCGACGGCCGGCGAACGTGCTCGAGCTCCTGCTCTACGGCGAGCATCGGCTGCATCCGACCTCGGTCCAGATGGCCAGAGATCTGCCGCACCTCGGACGCGCGGACGCGATGGAGCTGCATCCTCTCGGAAAGCCGAGACTCTGAGAGCCCGTGAAGAAATCGAGTCTACGGGCTCTCAGATTCATGTGGCGACGCTTCGCGTCGCGAGAGCGTGTGACTTCTTCACACGCTCTGAGTCGGCACGGGGGAGCGGCGGGGCATCGAGCTCGGGTACATTCCGCGGCGATGCAACCCGCGACCGGATCCCCTTGGGAACTCTTCGACAGGATCAAGCTCGACGAAGCGGCGGCGCGCGTGCGCGGCGTCGTCGAGCGCACGCCGCTCCTACCGTTCGACGCGGGCGACCCGCGCATCGAGTTGCGCGGAAAGATGGAGAACCGCCAGGAAACGGGCTCGTTCAAGGCACGCGGTGCGTGGAACCAAGTCGCGCAGCTCGACGCGGCGCAGAAAAGGGCCGGCGTCGTGTGCGCGAGCTCGGGCAATCACGGAAAAGCTCTCGCGTGGGCCGCGCAGCGTGCCGGCGTGCCCGCGACGATCGTGATGCCGAAGAACGCGTACGCGAACAAGGTTCAGGCGTGTCGCGATCACGGCGCGACCGTCGTCCTCGCCGAGGATCGCAACGGCGCCGATCGTGAGTGCGCGGCCCGCGTCGCGGCTGGCATGACGCTCGTCCATCCGTACGACGCCGAGCGCACGATCCAGGGCGCGGGCACGGTCGGGCTCGAGATCGCCGAGGACTGGCCCACGGTCGAGGTCGTCGTCGTGTGCGTCGGCGGTGGGGGACTCGTGTCGGGTACCTCGCTCGCATTGCGCCGGAAACTCGGCCGAAACGTGCGCATCTACGGAGCCGAACCCGAGGGATCGCCGTCGCTGACACTTGGGATCGCGGCCGGCGCGCCGGTGCACTTAGAGGAGATCACGAGCAAGGTGCAGGGCCTCACGCCGACCTATTCGGGCCAGATCAACGTCGACGTTTGTCGCGCGACGCTCGACGGGACCATCCTGCTTCCCGACGAGATCATCTTCGCGGGTCAGAAGCGCCTCGTCGCCGAGGGTGAGATCGTCGAGCCCGCGGGTGCGGCGGCGTTCGCGGCCGTCGTTGCGCGACGATTGCCGGCCGAGCTCGTCGCCGGTCGATCCGCGAAGGATCCGCTGCGCGTCGCCGTCGTCGTTTCGGGCGGGAATCCCGATCCGGCGCAGCTCGAATCCGTCCGCGCCGAAATCGAACACGAACGGCTGATGCCGTGACGAAGCGCGTCGTACTCGTCAAACCGTCGGGTCCGCGCAACGCCGGCTCGATCCTGCGCGTCGCCTCCAATTTTGGCCCGGTCGAGCTGGTGCTCGTCGCGCCGGAAAGGGCGTCGCTGCTCGTCCATCCGGACTTCGTGCAGATGTCGCACGGTGTGGAAGGTGGCGCGTCGCGCTTTCGCGTCGTCGCCACGCTGGGCGAGGCACTCGATGGGTGCGCGCGCGGGATCGGCTTCACGGCGCGCGCTCACGAACACCGGAAACGCCGCGAATGGCGCGAGTTCCGCGATGAGGTGCGGGCGGAAGCGAACGATCCGGAAACGACGGTGGCGCTGGTTTTCGGCAACGAGGAGCGCGGCCTCGAATCGGAGGACGTGAAGCTCCTGCGCGACCTGGTCTGGATCGCCACGGGCGCTGAGCACAGTTCGCTGAACCTCGCCATGGCGGTCGGGATCGTCTTGTCCGATTTGTATTCCGATGCGGGCTCGAAACTACGAGAACGCGGCGCAAAACCGCTCTCCACCGAGGCGCGCGAGTATCTCAAGGCGAATCTGACCCACACGCTCGGGGATCGCGTCGCGAAGTCGAAGTCGGCGCGCGTCGACATCCGCGCTTCGGTCGAGCGCGTGTTCTCTCGCGCCGAGCTCGAGGACCGCGACGCGCGCGCTTGGCACCTCATGTGTCGCGCGTTGGGCAGCGAGCTCACGCCGAAGGACCTCGGTCTCACGACTCACGAGCGCCGCGGTCGTCATCGCCGCGAGCAGGCGCGGCGCCTCGATCTCGATTCGTCGAGCTGATCCTGTTCGCGTCAGGCCGCGCCGATGGCGTCGAAGTCCACGCGTTCGAGGACGTCGAACGGACCTTGCACGAGGATCTCGTCGCCCGCTTCGATGCGCGTGTCGGGATCGGGGAACAGGCGCGCTTCACCCGATTTCGGCCGGCGTTCGACGACTCCGACGCCGTGTGCACGGGTCAACTCGCCTACGCTGCGTCCTGCCGCCGGGCTTTTGGGCGCGACGACGCAACGTTGCGTCACGACGAGCACGCCGTCGATCAGCGTGCTGGCCACGATGTTCTTCTCCAACGCCGCGACGGCAAACGCCGGGGCGGAGAGATCGCTCGACGAGAGCACGGAGCGGATCTGGAATCCCTCGCTCACCTTCGCGGCCATGTTCGGGTCGAACATGCGCAGAACCACGCGGATTTTGGGCTTCAGGCGCCGCGCATCGAGCGCGATCTCGAGGTTCGCGAGGTCGTCGTCCGTCGCGAGGATCAGGCTCCGCGCGCGTGCGATCCCGGTGTCGACGAGGAACGCCTCGCGGCGCGCATCGCCGACGAACAGTGGCGAGCCGTCGTGGCGTACGTCTTCCAGGAACTCACCCAGCGGATCGCGCTCGATAGCGACGACGCGCGTGCCCATCGCGCGCAACAAATGGAACACGCGGATGCCGAGCTTTCCGAGGCCCACGAGGACGACGTGATTCTCCATCGAGTTCGCCATGATCCGACACCGTTCCGTTTCACCGCGACGCCGGTCGCGCACCAAGTGGCTGACCTCGACGATCGCTTCGACGAGGACGGTGAGGCCGAGCACGGGCACCAGGAAATAGAGGAACTGCAAGAAGCCGTCGCGCGGGAACTCGCCGGACGCTTCGCCGAAAACGAGTGACTACGCGCGAAAAATGCTCTCGGTCCAGGTGGATTCGCGCCCCGGTTCGAGCGCGCGAAAGGCGGCCGCTCCGCCGGCCAAGACGCCCGCGAGCGCGACGAGGCTCCAACCACGGTGCGCGAGGACCGCGCAGAGGAAGCACGACTCGCGCCACACCCTTTCGCGCCACGAGGGACGACGGTCGCTCGCGGCTCGGATCCTCACGTCGCGCGGAGATTACGGGGCCTCTGGCGTGCTCGTCCACGTCGGACGTCTCGGAGCGGCGAACATGGACATGCGCCGCACGGAGTTCGTCTGTGAGCCGGCGCTCTCGAGAGGCAACGCCGTCCTTGCCCGACCGGGCGCGCGCGCGCAAGATAGCCCGCCCATGGTCCGTCTCGATCGCATCTACACGCGCGGTGGCGACGAGGGGCTCACGAGCCTCGGCGACGGCCAACGCGTCCCGAAGCACCACCCGCGCGTCGCCGCGTACGGCACGGTGGACGAATTGTCGTCCGTGCTCGGCCTTTTGATCGCCAGCGGCATCGACGAGCCGCACTACGGCGAGATGCAGGTGATTCAGAACGATTTGTTCGATGTCGGCGCGGACCTGTGCGTCCCCGGCGAGGCCGGCGCGCGCTTACGCATCACGCCGGCCTACACGAAGCGGCTCGAGGACTTGATCGATCGCGACAACGCGCGCATCGAACCGCTGAAATCGTTCATTCTGCCGGGCGGAACGGCGCAATCGGCGTGGTTGCACCTGGGGCGTTGCGTGTGTCGTCGAGCCGAGCGGCACGTGTCCGAGATGCTCGCGGACCCGCTCGAGAAAGACCGCGTGAACGTCGAGGTGTTGCGCTACCTGAACCGCCTCTCGGACTTGCTGTTCGTCCTCGCACGCGTGCAGAACGGCCTGGGCAAGCAGGACATCCTGTGGAAGCCGGGCTCGCAGTCCGCGGGCTGAACGGCGTCGCTCGGAGACCTCGCGAACGCACCGTTCGCGTCCACTAGCGCGGTTGGAACGTTGCGAGCGCCTTCGCCGCCTCGCGTCGCACGGCAGCGAACGGATGATCGGTATTCACGCGCAGAGCGGGGATCGCCGCCTCGATGCGCAGGACCCCGGAAGCCCAGCACGCCGTCGCGCGCACGAGCGGATCCGGGTCCTCGAGGCGCGGCACGATCTGCGCGGCGGATGCCGCATCGACGATGGGCGCGTAGTCGGGCGGGGCGAACATCGCGGTCACGATTTGATTCGTGAGGAACCAAACGGCCTCTCTGCGCAGGACTGCGTCCATGCCGGCGAGCGCCGCGACGAGTTCCGCCGGCTGATCGACCGCGATTCCGGCCGCGCGTCCGTCTCCGACCTGCGGGAACGGGCCCCGAGCCATCGGAACGAGACGGTGCGCCAGATCGCGCGGATCCAACGCGACTCGAGCACGCCGATCGAACTGCCAGGCCTCGTCGCCGATCCAAAGAACGTCACCGCGCGCGACGATCTCACCGGTCGTGACGGGCTCTTCGCGTGTCGGTCCGTCGAAGCGGAACGTCTCGCGCTCGACGAATAGGACGCGATCGCCCTCGCGGCGCACCTCGAGGAACGTGCGGTCGCGCTCGTCGCGCCAGAGCCCTTCGTCGACGAACATCGCGAGAGCCGGTGACTCGACTTCGGGTTCGGTCAAGGCAGCTTCGATGCGCGCGCGGAGGTCGCGCACGACGCGCTCGTGCTCGATGCCCGTAGCTTTACCGCGGAATCCGCTGTGCACAGCGCGCGGCGAGCCGTCGCGACCGAAGATGACGAGCGTCGGGAATGCGACGACACGATCGAGAGCGCCCAACGCCATCGCGGCTCGCTCTTTGTCCGCAGTGCCGCAGAGCAGGAACTCATGTCGTGCTCCGTGACGCTCGCGCATCCTCTCGAGTTGTCGCTGCGCGCGAGCCTCGTCACCCGCGGCTTCGAAGCCCAGGGTGACGACCGCTAGACCGCGATCGGAAAGTTCGACGGCGAGCGGCGCGAGCCACGCGAGCTCGTCGTGGCAGTTCGGGCACCAGGAGCCCGCGATCTGCACGACGAGCGCGTGCGCTGTGCGCAAGTGCTCGGCCGGCGAACGCGGCTTTCCGTCGCGATCGAGACCCTCGATCCACAGGAGTCCCGGTTCGCTCGACCAGCGCGCCGCAGCGAATTCGTCATGAATTTCAGCTTTGTCGTCGCGCCGAGCCGTCCACGTCCGCTGCCACGTCGCGCCGCTCGCGAACGATCCCTTCAAGGTGCCATCGGCCTCGAGACGCGCGTCGTAGAGGAAGGCGTGCGCGCCGTCGAAGCACGAGAGCCGCAAGCGCCCGGCCTGGAAAACGCCCGCGAGGTAACGGTGGTCGCCCGTCGTCGTGAGGAACGTACCCGCGACGTCGTTCCCGGCAGGCGCGAGGATCATGACGGCGGGCTCGGCCTCTTCCGCGAAGCGCACGGACCAGCGGCCCGCGACGCGTTCCGGCTCGAGGCGCGTATCGGCCGCGAGCACGAAGCGCGTCGCGGCACCAGCGCGAGCGCCGAAGCCCATCTCGCGATCGTGTCCATCGGTGGCGTGCTTGCGCCACACACCACTGAGTTCGCGACCATCGGTCGATGGGCGCGCGATCACACTCGAATCGAAGTGGGGGAAGGCGATGCGCACGCTCCCGTCGGCATCGAACTCGAGCGGACGCTCGATGACCTCTTCGCCGTTCCGGATCGTCGCGAGGTGCTCGTCACCGCGCGCCTCGACCGTGAAATCGAACGGCAGCTCGCCCAGCGGACTCGCGAGGACCGCGCGCCACGGCCCGGGCGCGAGCTGGCCCATCGTGAGCAAAGCTACAGCGGGAAAGGCCAAGGTGTTGAGCACGGCCCGATCGTATCGCGGTGCTACGCTGTCGCATGCATGGCGATCGAAGCCCGACTCATCGTGGTGCGCGGTCGCGTGCAGGGAGTCGGGTTCCGACACCACACTCGCGTTCGCGCGCGCGAGCTCGATCTGGACGGCTGGGTGCGGAATTGCGCCGACGGAAGCGTCGAAGTCTGGGCGCGGGGCGCGACGTCACAGCTCGACCTCATGATCGAGTTCCTGCGACGCGGTCCAGCGGGCGCGCGCGTCGACGCGCTGCATGTGACGGGGACCGAACCGGGTCCGACGTCCGTCGGTTTTCGAGTGCTCGCATCGATTTAGTTCGCGCGTCACTTTCCCCGCCCGGTGTCCATTTGCAGATCGTTTGCACGAGCGTTGTGCTGTGACTCACTTGTAGAAAGGGCCGCTCGCAACGCGCGACGAAGCGGGTTCATGCGGCGCAATTTCGGGGCGGCAGACGCCTGAACTTCGCACCCGGATCGCGTGTCGGCGCGTGACGACGCGCGTTCCGTCCTCGATTTCGACTCGGACGGATGGCATGCGTCCGCGCACGAGCACGCGGCAAGGTCGTCCCTTGCGATCGGGCAACTTGGAGCGCCACCACCACGCATGGGTGAAGGGATCCGAGGGCACTCTTTCGGGCACCGCCTCCCTTCGTATCCGGGCACAGATTTTGGAAGCAGGAGTTCGCTCGGCGGTCTGGATGTGTTCCCGGCCGAGAACGAGCACACGGGTCCATCAGATCGAGGAGTTCCAAGTGAATCAGCGCAACGGAGACAGGAACAACGAGGTTTACGGCCGGTCGGGCAACGACGAGAGCTACGAACGCGAAGGGCGCGGCCAAGATTCGCGCAGCGAATCGAGTGGTCGATGGGGCGAAGAGAATCGTCCCGAATCGCAAGGCGGGGCCGGTCGTGCTGCCGGACAGCGCAGTCTGGGTCAGAACTGGCAAGGCGAAGACGCCGGACGCTCGTCGCGCGGCGAGTCGGGTTACGGCGGCTCGAGCTACGGCGGCTACGGCAGCGGCTCGATGGGACGCTCGTTCGACGAAGCTCGCCACGAGAGCGAACGTTCCTCGAGCGGCGGCTCGGGTCGCGGCGGATTCGAGGACGGCGACGAGCTCGGCAGCGGTTCGCGTCGCGGCGGCAGTTCGTACGGCGGATCCAGCTCCTACGGCGGCGCCGAGCGCGGCGGCTCGCGGTCCTTCCAAGGCGAATACGGTGATCGCGGGAACTGGGGCAACGCCGGTTCCAACTCGCGCGCTCCGGGCATGGGCGCCTACGGCTACAGCGGGTTCGACGCGCAGGGATCGCAGGGCGGGGGCTTTGGAACCCAGCGCGGTTACGGGGGTCAACAACAGTCGGGCTCGCGCGGCGGCTACGGCGGCTCGATGGGTTCGAGCTCGGGCTCGATGGGCGGAAGCTACGGCACGAACGGCTCGATGGGCTCGTCGACCTTCGGTGGATCGACGGGTATGGGCTCCGGCTCTGGCACGCAGCATGAACGCGGTGCCTTCTTCGGCCGTGGTCCGAAGGGCTACCGTCGCAGCGACGAACGCATCCAAGAGGAAGTGTCCGAGCGTCTGAAGGACCATGACGAGATCGACGCTTCGGAAATCGAAGTGACGGTGAGCGGTGGCACCGTGACGCTCTCGGGCACCGTTCCGGATCGCCAGTCGAAGCGTTTGGCCGAACAGTGCATCGAGGATTGCTCGGGCGTCGACGACGTCACGAACCAGATCCGCGTCGCTTCGAAGAACGAAGACAAGGACAAGGACGGAAACTCCAAGGCCTCTGCGTCGTCGAACTCCTCGACATCGAAGAGCACGATCCAACCGCAGCGTTCCCAGACGTCCTCGACGACGTCCCAGCCCGCGCGCAGCTGATTCGCGCAGACTGGAGAGCACGCCGGGACCCTCTTCCGGCGTGCTCTTTGCACTTTCGCTCACGACGGCACGAATCGTGAAGAGATCCCGCGGCTCTCGGCAGAACAGGGCCCGCGTGACGACGCACCGGATCCGACTCACACCGTCTGACTCGAGGACTCACCAGCCATGGCAACGACCCTCCGCAAATTGCGCAAGAAGTCCCGTGCCTCCTCGAAGGCGAAGAAGAAACCCGCCGACACCGCACCCACGAAGACGCACGACGTCTGGCGCGGAGTGATCTCGTTCGGACTCGTGGAGATCCCGGTGGCCCTCGTTTCGACCAAGAAATCCGCTGGTTTATCGCTGTCCATGCTAGACAAGCGCGACCTCTCCCCGATCGGTTACAAGCGCTACAACAAGTCTACGGAGGCGGAGGTGCCGTGGGCCGACATCGTCCACGGCTACGAGTACGAGAAGGGCAACTTCGTCGTGGTCGGCAAGAAGGACATCGCCAAGGCGGATCCCGAACTCGCGGGAATGATCGTGATCGATCAATTCGTCGACGCGAGCGAAGTGTCACCGATCCAGTTCGACCGGCCGTATTACATGGAGCCCCTCAACGCGCGCAGCAAGGGCTACTCGCTGCTCCGCGCGGCATTGGAGAACACGGGCAAGGTCGGGGTGGCCCGGATGGTCCTGCGCACGCGCCAGTACGTCGCGCTCGTCGCCGTGCACGGGCCTGCGCTGCTGCTACATCTCCTGCGCTTCGACGCCGAGATCCGCCCGCCGAGCGCGCTCGAGAACCTCGGCGGCTCCGTGCGCGTGACGGAAGCCGAGTCGAAGATGGCCGAGAAGTTGATCGAGGACATGAGCGGCCCGTGGGAACCGGCCAACTACATCGACGAGTACACCAGTGCGCTGATAGGCGTGATCGAGCGCAAGGTGAAGTCCGGGGACGTGCATGCCGTCGAGAAGGACGAGTCGGAGCCCAAGCGTTCGCGAGAGGTCGTCGATCTCATGCCGCTCTTGAAACGCAGTCTCGAAAGGCCGCGGTCCCCGGGACGCGCGGCGCCGGTTCGACCCCGCGCGGCGGCGCGAACTCGGCCCCCCACACGGCGCGCGAGTCGTGTGCGTCGGGCGTGAGGCCGTCGCGTGGGCTTGAAGGAGTACCGAGCCAAGCGCGACTTTCGCCGCACGCAAGAGCCTGCGGGTGAAACGCCACGCGGCTCTGCCTCGAAGCGACGGACGTTCTTCGTGCAGAAGCACGCTGCAACGCACCTGCACTACGATTTCCGCCTGGAGCACCGTGGCGTCTTGCTGTCGTGGGCGATTCCCAAGGGCCCGAGTCTCGACAGTTCCGTCAAACGCTTGGCCGTGCAGGTGGAAGACCATCCGCTCGCCTACGGATCGTTCGAAGGGACTATTGCCCAGGGCCTCTACGGCGCCGGTTCCGTGATCGTCTGGGATCGCGGGACGTGGACGCCGGAGGCTGACGTCGACGAGGGTTTGAGCCGCGGGCGGCTCTTGTTCGAGCTCGCGGGCGCGCGGTTGCGGGGCGCGTGGAAGCTCGTGCGCATGGCTTCACGCGGAGAGACGAAAGCGCAATGGTTGCTCGTGAAGTCCGAGGACGAGTTCGCTCGAGGAGAAAGCGAAGGGTCCGTCGTGGCGGATTACACGACGAGCGTCGTGTCGAACCGTTCGGTGGAAGAAGTCACGGACGGCGTGACGAAACGCGACTCGAAGAAGAAGGGTGCATCGCGAAAGCCTGCTCGCGAGCAGCACCCCGGCACTGCCCGACCTCGTGCCTCGAAACCGTTGACGAAGTCGAAGAGTGCGCCACGGAAAACAGGCGGAACTCTCGTGTCGCGCGTGTCTGCCCGCCGAGTGTCCGCCCGCGCACCACGGAAAGCTGCGCCGGCTCCGAGCGCCGTCCGCGCCGAGCTGCCCGACTTCGTCGCGCCACAACTCGCGCGGCTCGTGACGAAGATCCCGGAGGGTGACGATTGGATCCACGAGATCAAGCTCGATGGGTATCGGATGCAGGTGCGTCGCGACGGAGATCGCGTGACGTGGACATCGCGCAACCAGCTCGACTGGAGCGGCAACTTCGCCGACTTGGATCCACACGTACTGCGCTTGCCGTGCCGTGCCGCGCTGCTCGACGTGGAGGTCGTCTGCCTCGGCGAGGACGGCGCGAGTTCCTTCTCCGCCCTCCAGCAGGCGTTGAGCGAAGATCGTTCCGACGACCTGGTCGTGTACGCGTTCGACTTGCTGCACCTCGACGGATGGGATCTCCGTGAGTGCACGCTGCTCGACCGAAAGGTTTTGCTCCACGATCTGCTCGGAAAGCGTGCTGCGGCGCGCGTGCGCTTCAGCGAGCACGCTGTCGGTCGCGGCGAAGAACTCTTGCCCGCGGCGTGCGCGCGCGAGCTGGAGGGCATCGTCTCGAAGGTCGCCGACTCGCCCTACGTCTCCGGTCGCGATGGTTCGTGGACCAAGACGAAGTGCGGCCGCTCGCAGGAATTCGTCGTCATCGGGTGGTCGTCCTCCAAGGCCGCGCGAAGCGGCATCGGAGCCTTGCTCCTCGCGCATCATGACGGCGGTGTACTGGTATCCGTCGGCCGGGTGGGTTCAGGATTCGATGCGCGGACGGCGGCCGAGTTGGCCGCCCGCCTCGCGAAAATCGAGCGATCTCACCCCGCCCGTGAAGTGACCGGAGCCGTCAGCGGTCCCGGCGTTCACTGGGTGGACCCGAAGTTGGTCGCTCAGGTCGGATTCGCGGGATGGACACATGGTGAACAGCTCCGACACGCGCGTTTCCTGGGGCTGCGCACGGACAAATCGACGAGGGACGTCGTGCGCGAGGTCGCGCATCGCACAGCGCCAACTTCTTCGCTCCCGGAGGCTCGCGTGAAAAAGCACTCTGCGAAACGCCCCGCTGATCGTTCTGCTGCATCGAAGTCGCCGAGCACGCGCTCCACACGCGTCACGCTCACGCACCCCGACCGCGTCGTCGATGCGGAAAGCGGTGCGCGAAAGATCGACGTGGCCGCGTTCGTCGAGCGTTATGCGGAACGGATGCTGCCGCACGTCGCCGGTCGCCCGCTCTCCATGCTGCGATGTCCGTCGGGAGTCGGTGGTCCATGCTTCTTCCAGCGCCATGCGAACGGCCGTCTCGCCGCGGGTCTGTCCGAGATCGACGTGGGCGGGACTGCGGATTACGTGATCGTCGAGGACGAACGCGGGCTGGCGGCGCTCGTGCAGGACAACGTGCTCGAGTTCCATCCGTGGGGAGCGACATCCGGCGATCCCGAACTGCCCGATCGCATGGTGTTCGACCTCGATCCGGCCGAGGACGTTCCGTGGTCTCGCGTCGTCGATGGCGCGCGCGCGGTGCGCAGCTTGCTCGAGCGCCTCGACCTCGAGACGGTCCTGAAGACGTCGGGCGGCAAAGGACTCCACGTGGTCGCGCCGCTCACCGGTCGCGACGATTGGGAACGCGTGTCGAGCTTCGCGCGCGCTGTCGCGGACCAGCTCGCGCGCGACGACGGGGGCTTCATCGCCACGGCGTCGAAACGTTTGCGACAAGGCCGGATCTTCGTCGATTACCTGCGCAATCGTCGCGGGTCGACGACCGTCGCACCGTGGTCGCCGCGGGCGCGCACCGGTCTCCCCGTGTCGGTCCCGATTCCTTGGAGTGCGCTCGGACGCACACGCGCTGGGGACGACGCGCACGTGCTCGATATGACTTCGAAACGAATCTCCGCCGACGCGTGGAGCGGCTGGAGCCGCATCCGGCAGAAACTTCCACGCACGGGGCGTTGAGGGTTCGAATCCGCGGGCTTTGCGGGGGTTCTCCCGCGCGATGCAAATCGTTCTCGAGGCGGCGCGACCGGGTCCGTGAAGCCCCGCGAGGGCCCGCATACCTCGATCTGACCAGTCCTCCCGCTCACTCTCACTATCCTGACCACGTACCCGCGAGGTCCTGAGCGCGATTGCGCTCCGATCTGGTCGACCCGCACGCATCGAATCCGAAGAAAGACCACCGCCATGAAGAACATCAACACCTGGATCGCCGCCGGCCTCGGCACGATCGCGCTCATCGCCGTCGCCGGGGCGCTCCCGACGGGAGACGTCACGAAGGAAACGCCGCCCGTGAAGCGCGAGGAGCCCGTCGCCGACGCGAAGGCCACGATCGGCAAGGCCGCACCGGACTTCGAACTCAAGGACCTCGACGGCAAGGCCGTCAAGCTGTCCGACTACAAGGGCAAGATCGTCGTGCTCGAGTGGTTCAACCCCGAGTGCCCGTTCGTCGTGCGTAACTACGGCGAGACGGGATCGCTGCGCGGTCAGGCCGCGCGCGTCGCCAAGGAAGGCGTCGTATGGCTCTCGGTCAACTCCGGCGCGGCCGGCAAGCAGGGTGTCGGCGTCGAGAAGAACAAGAAGGCGAAGGGCGACTGGAAAATCGAGTGCCCGATCCTGCTCGACGAGAAGGGTGACGTCGGCCGTCGCTACGAAGCGAAGACCACGCCGCACATGTACGTCATCGACGCGAAGGGGGTCCTCGTGTACCGCGGCGCGATCGACAATGCGCCGGACGGCAAGCCGGAAGGCGACAAGCTCGTGAACTATGTCGACGCGGCGATCGCCGACCTCAAGGCGGGCAAGCCGGTCGGCAAGGCTGAGACGAAGTCGTACGGCTGCTCGGTCAAGTACTGACAGGTCGGGGCGATTCGCGCCCCCTCGAACGAGAAGGGCCGCGGCAGGATTCCTGCAGCGGCCCTTCTCGTTCGAGCGCGATCTCGACGTCGAGCGCGATCTCGACCGGCCCGAGAGGCCGAAGAAATCGACCGTGCTGCCTGTCAGGAACGGTGGCGCCGCATCGCGACGGCTGCGAGCCCGTGAATGCATCACGGTCTACGTGTCGCTGCGATCAGCGATCCGACTTGCGCGGCAAGCTCTCCATTTGCTCGCGAATGTGCATCAGTTCACCGCGCAGCGCTTCGGCTTCGTCACGCAGACTGCGCATGGCGTCCTCGATCGCGCGGCGATCTTCGGAAACTCCTCGGGGCGCCGTCGGAGGGGGCATCGCGGGCACGGACCCTGCGCGGGCCGGAGCGGGCGAGCGCGTGAACGGCGCCAGCGGTGTCACGGGCGCGACGGGTTCTAGCGGCGCCACGGGGGCGACCGGTGCCACCGGGGAGATCCGCCACGTCCCGTTCGGAACTTCGACTGCGCGCGGGTAACCGTCCACCGTGTATTCGCGCCAGCCTGGGCCGCCGTTCGACTCGTACGTGAACGCGCGCGGTGCGCGCACTCTCGTCGGCCGCGCAGCCCGCGACTTGCGTCCGCCGGCGAGTGCTTCTTCGAGCGCAGCGACGCGTTCCTCGAGCGAGCCGTCCATCGTCGCGTGGCCCTTGGCGCGCGCCATGTCTTCGAGTGCACGAACGCGATCTTCGAGGGCCTCCGACTCGTGCGCGTCGGCTTCCTCGGCGAGTTGGAATGCCCTGACACCTGCGGGCAGATCGATGTCGGTCCACACTTCTTCGAGAGCCTTGCGCGCCGACGCCATGGCTTCGGTCGTCAGCTTGCGGATCTCGATCGGGTCGATGTACGCGAATGCTTCCGGATTGTCGCGACGCGCTTCGTCCAACTCGGCAGCGACTTCGCGCTCGGCCTCCAAGTGAGCCTCGCGTGCCTCGTGCATCGCTTCACGCATGTCTTCCGCCGCTTCGCGTTGGGCCTCACGCGCTTCGTCTTGCGCGCAACGCTGCGCGGCGCGCACTTCTTCCATCGCGGCGCGCGTGAACTCGGCCGCTTCCGCCAGCGCTTCGCGCGCGACTTCCTGCGCGGACTCGATGGCGGCACGCAAGCTCTCGCGAGTCTCGTCGTCCATGACTTGTCCGCTCAGTGCACCAGCGCGCGCGCCGCGGATCACCTGCGCGAGTCCAGCCAGCAACTGAGTCGCAGGTTCGAGTCCGACCACCACAGGCTCCGTGCAGCCCGTCGGGATCGAAGCCTGCGCGAAGAGCGACGCCCGAGCCGGTCCCGTTGTGGTGGCTTGGGAGTTCGTCGATGTGCACGAAGTCGAGCTCGGGCTCGAGCCCGTGCCGAGGCCGACCGCGACCAGACCGCCTGGTCCCGCGCACACCGGCGACGCGCTCGTCGTACGGACCCTCACCTCGGGATCGACGACGACGACCGTGGCCTGCGGATTCGCCTTGGCCTTCGGATCGCACTTGGGATCACACTTCGGATCGCAATTCGGATCGCACGGAGACGCCGCGGCGTGGGCGGCGAGGACGGACATCAGCAGGAATGCACGCATGGTCATCGATCCTCGGCCGTCGGGCCGGTTGTGGCGGGAGAGAGGAGGGTGTTCCTCGATACGTCGATCAGCGCCGTGAGCGCGGATTCGCGGTACCGCAGGGCTTCGACGCGGAGCGCGAGCGCGTCCACGTCGGGGAGAAGTCGTGTGCCGCCCGCGCGCTCGTCGAGCGCAGTGCGCAGGTCCGTAACTTCGCGTTCGAGCTCGACCAGGACGTCGGCGAGCGCGGTCGATGCGGGCTCGGGCATCGGGCTGTGCGACACGAGGTCGCGCGCTACGGAATCGGGCAGCCAGGTCGTGGCCACGTCGCCGCCGCCGAGTGGTCCCAACATGGGTCCGTGCTGCAGCAAAGCCGGTGACTTCGGCGCGTCGACCGTCGTCTTCAGGTGATCGAGCGGGCGTTCCGACACGGCGGCGAGAGCCGGTTCGCCGAGATCCTCGCTCGGTTCGCGCGTCGATTCGATCGCATCGACCCAGTCCGCATTCGATCTCGAAGTCGAGTCCATCGAGTCGCTTTCGCGCTCGCTCGCATCCGTCGCGAGCCACATTTCGAGGCGCAAATCGAGCGGTAACGGCTTGGGCCCTCGCTGGGCCGCGAAACCCGGCACGACGGCCACGGCGCTGGCTGCGAGTGCCACGACTCCGGCCGTGAAGAGCGGTCGGCGCCGCCCGCTGTCGAGCGCGTGCGAATCGTCCACGAGTCGCTCGACGCGCCGCGAGAGCCGGGCTCCGTGCGAAGCCATCGATGCCGCGAGCCGCAAAGTACCGTGACTCGGCACGAGCCACGACGCGACCTCGGTCAAGCACGAAGCGAGCGGCAATCGTCCGCCGGTCCACACGACCGCGCGGTCATCGCACAAGAGCTCCGCGTCGTCCTCGAGTCGGCGCGCGACGACGCGATTCAATGGCTGCAGGCAGAACACGATCTCGAGCGCGCGGAACACGAGCAACCAGGCCGGATCGCCGCGCCGCGCGTGCGCGACTTCGTGACCGAACAGCGCGGCGAGCTCGTCGTCGCATAGGTCGTCGAGTGCGCGCGGCGGCACGCAAACCTCGCGCCGAAGCACGCCGCGCGTCATGGGGGCGGCGAGGTTTTGGGCCACGAGGAGCCGAACGCCGAACAGGCCGTCACGTCGTAGGCCGGCACGGGTGAGCACCTCATCGAACGTGGCGAGGACGTCGGGCAGGGCCACGGGTTCAGCGCCCAGGAGGGAACTGCGCAATTCGCGCCAGCCGAAGAATCGACGGGCGAATGAAGCGCTCGCGACCAGGACCCACGACGCGACGAACGCGGCGATCCAGAACGAACGCGGATCGTTCGCGCTCGCGGGAGCGCTTGGTTGGGCGCGAAGTCCGCTGCTCGGCGATTCGACGGTGGGCGTGACGAGGCCGGATACGTGCTGCATCACGCTGACGGCCGGCCAGAGGTAGATCGGAACGGTCAGGAGGTTCGAGTGCGAACTCGTCGTCGGCTGCGGCACCCCGACGTTGTCGGCGATCGTGGCCGCAGGTGCTGGCGAGGCGGGGAACGTCGTCGATCCCGACGGCGTCGCGACCGCACGGTCGCTGTCTGCCGCGATCACCACGGTTTCGAGGAGCGCCGGTCGGAGCCCGAACGGCTCGATTCCGAGCGCCGTTTGCACGCTGGCCGTCACGATTCCCCCGAGCAACGCCACGCGTCCGACGCGCTCGCGCCAAGCCGGAGCCCCGTCCGCGAGCCGTTGTGAACGCTTCGCCGCGCGCTCGATCCAGGCGAACGCGACGAGCGCCGCCAGGAGTAGAGCCGTGCTGTGCAACGCGTACGTGACGAGCCAAGCCACGCCGTCGAGAACGAAGCCGGGCAGTTCACTTTGCACGGCGTCCATCCTTCCTCGGCGTCGCCAAGGTCTTCGTGGTCGCGGTCGCCTTCTTCGCGGCGAGCAGGGCGCGGAGCCGCGTCAGCTCGGCACGGTCGATGTCCTGTTCGTCGAGGAGGTGCGAGACCAGCGCGCCGTAGTCGCCTTGGAACAATCGCTCGGTCAATTCGGTGACCATCGAACGCCGCACCAAGTCCTCTTGCACCAACGCGCGGTACACGAAAAGTCGGCCCTCGGACCGGTGGGCCACGACGCCCTTCTTCTCCATCTTCGTGAGCATCGTCGCGATCGTCGTGAGCGCGCGCTCGTGCTTTTCACTCTCCGCGAGGCGCTCCTGGACGCGCGCGACCGTTGCTTCGACTTCCTCCCAGAGCACGCGCATGATCGCGTACTGCAGATCTCCGAGGTTGTGCTGGCCACCCATGGGATGCCTCCCTGTCTCGACTTCGCGCGGCATTGCGGTTGCCGGCAGCGGCGCGTCCCCCTCTCCCAGGACGACGGCCGCCGCCGGACCGCGAGTGCCGTTCTACTACCGGAGTAGTTGAGCCGCCAGCGGCCCCGCGCACTTTTTCCGACGGCTTACGGCGTGACGCATCGAACGTCCGATCTCACCCGAGACCGCACGCCCGTAGCCGAACCGCGCGTTCGTCTCGCCCGCCCGATCGCGGCGGGGTACGCTTCCCGTTTCCCGGGCCGCCTCCGAAGTTCGTTCCAGCCCCTCTCCGCCGCGTCCGCCAAGCCATGCACGTCCTCGGGATTTCCGCGCTCTACCACGACAGCGCAGCGGCCCTCCTGCGGGACGGCGAGATCGTGGCTGCGGCTCAAGAAGAACGCTTCAGTCGGCGCAAGCACGACGATCGCTTCCCCAGCGCGGCGGTCCGCTACTGCCTCGAAACGGCCGGAATTCAGGCCAAGGACGTCGACCTCGTCGCGTTCTACGAGAAGCCGCTGCTGAAGTTCGAGCGCCTCGTCGAGACGTACGTCGGGTTCGCGCCCGCGGGTTTGCAGTCGTTCCGCCAGGCATTGCCGCGTTGGGTCGGGGGCAAGCTCTTCGTCCCGCGGATGCTCGACCGCGAGCTCAGGCTGAAGGGCAAGCGCTACATCTTCCCCGAGCATCACGAGTCACACTGCGCGGGGGCATTCTTCCCGTCACCGTTCGAGGAGGCGGCGATCCTCACGATGGACGGCGTGGGGGAATGGGCGACGACGACGCTCGGCCACGGACGTGGCAACAAGATCGAGCTGCATCAGGAGATCCGCTTCCCGCACTCGCTCGGGCTCCTTTATTCGGCGTTCACGTACCAGCTCGGCTTCGAGGTCAACGAGGGCGAGTACAAGGTCATGGGCCTCGCGCCCTATGGCGAGCCGCGTTTCGTCGAGAAGATCCTGACGCATCTCGTCGACCTGAAGGCCGACGGGTCCTTCTGGCTCGACATGCAGTACTTCGAGTACTGCCAAGGGCTCACGATGACGTCGCGGCTCTTCGACGAGCTGTTCGGCGTGAAGCCGCGCAAGAAGGACGAGCCGCTCGAGGCCGTGCACATGGACCTGGCCGCGTCCGTCCAGAAAGTCGTCGAAGAGGTCGTGCTGCGCGCCGCGCGACACCTCCATTCGCGCACGAAATCGCGCAATTTGTGCCTGTCAGGCGGCGTCGCGCTGAATTGCGTCGCGAACGGTCGCGTGCTGCGCGAGGGACCGTTCGAGAACGTGTGGGTGCAACCGGCTTCGGGCGACGCCGGATCAGCGCTCGGTGCGGCCTTCTTCACGCACCACCAATTGCTCGGGAAGCCGCGTACGCCGCGCGCGAGCGATTCGCAACAGGGTTCGCTGCTCGGCTCGTCCTACACCAGCGCGGAGATCGGCCGCTTTCTCGATGCCGAGGGCGCGTCGTACCGACGGCTCTCGAAGGACGAGATCGACCGCGAGACCGCACGACTGCTCGCCGACGGCAAGGTCGTCGGTTGGTTCCAGGGCCGCATGGAATACGGCCCGCGCGCGTTGGGCAGCCGCAGCTTGCTCGGTGATCCGCGCCGCGCGGACATGCAGGCCGTGATGAACCTCAAGGTGAAGTTTCGCGAGTCGTTCCGGCCGTTCGCGCCGTGCGTCCTGCGCGAGCACGCGCACGAGTGGTTCGACGTCCGGAAAGGCGAGGACAGCCCGTACATGCTGCTCGTCACTCCCGTGCGCGCGGAAAAACGGCTTTCGCCCGAACCGGGTGACGCGGCGCTCGTCGGCATCGATCGCTTGAAGGCACGGCGCTCCACGATTCCCGCCGTCACGCACGTCGACGGCTCTGCGCGCATCCAAACCGTCGATTCAGAGCGGCATCCGCGCCTCGAATCGCTCTTGCGTGCATTCCACGCGCAAACCGGCACGCCGCTGCTCGTGAACACGAGCTTCAACCTGGGTTGGGAGCCGATCGTCGAGAGTCCGCGCGACGCGTGGCGCACGTTCCAGTCGTGTGGAATCGACGCGCTCGTGCTCGAAGATCACATCCTGCTGAAGTCGGAGCAGAAGTCGGCGCTCGAATCTCGTCGCCCTCGCGCCGACGGCCAGGGCGAAGACGATGCGGGCTTGCGCGCCGTGTGGTCGTGCCCGGCATGCGGCGGAGCACTGCGCGGCGAAGGCTCGCGCGCCGCGTGCGCGTCCTGTGCGAAAGAGTTCGTCAGCGAGGAGGGCATCTGGCGTCTCTTCCACCCGCACGAAAAAGTCGAGGGCGACGTCACCGACCTGGTGAAGTCGTTCTACGAGTCGAATCCGTTCCCGAACTACGACGGGCACGAGAGCTTGCGTTCGCTGATCGACAAGTCCCGCCGCGGCATCTACGCACGGTTGCTCGACGAGCAGATCGCCTACGGCACGCGGATCCTCGAGGTCGGTTGCGGTACGGGACAACTGTCGAACTTCCTCGGCATCGGCGGCCGCACGGTCGTCGGCGCGGATCTGTGCCTCAACTCCTTGCGCCTCGCCGAGAGTTTTCGAGGCCGTCATGGCCTCGAAAACGTGCGTTTCGCGCAGATGAACCTGTTCCGTCCGGCGTTCGAGGACAACGCGTTCGACCTCGTGATGTGCAACGGCGTCCTGCACCACACGAGCGATCCCGAAGGCGGATTCCGGCGCATCGCTCGCCTCGTCAAGCCCGGCGGACACATCGTGATCGGGCTGTACAACACGTGGGGTCGCCTCGCGCTCGACGCGCGGCGCGTGATCTTCAACGCGACGGGCGGCCGCATGCGCTGGATCGATGGGTACATCCGCGAGACGCGGATGAGCCGCGAGAAGCAAGAGTCGTGGTTCAACGACCAGTACCGTCACCCGCACGAGAGCAAGCACACGATGGGCGAGGTGCTGCGCTGGTTCGACGAGTCGGGCTTCGAGTTCGTGAACGCCGTGCCGAAGCTCCGTCCGTGGGATCCGTTCACCTCGAACGAGAAGCTTTTCGAGAAGGCCGAACGCGGCACGACGCTCGATCACGGCCTCGCGCAGGCGAAGATGGTGTTCACGGGTTCGCGCGAAGGCGGCTTCTACATCTTGATCGGGAAGAGGGCCGCTTCGTGATCGAACTTCCTTGGTACCCGTCGTCGAAGCAACTGCGACAGTTCGCGTTCGTCGCGCCGTTCGGCTTCGCGATGATCGGCTTCGCAGTTTGGCGCTGGACCGGCAGCCGCGACTGGTGGATCGGCCTCGCCGTGTTCGGAGTGCTCCTCGCATGCGCCGGCGCCGTGCGTCCCGGCCTCGTCCGACCGTTCTATCTCGTCGCGCTGGCCCTGGCCTTCCCGATCGGATGGTTGGTCTCGAACTTGGCGTTCCTCGGGATGTACTACCTGCTCCTGACCCCGCTGGCGCTCTTCTTCCGCCTTACCGGGCGCGACGCGCTTGTGCTCCGCCGCCCTCGTGCCGATAGTCATTGGTCGAACCGCGGGCCGGCGAGCGATCCGGCGCGGTACTGGAACCAAGGCTAGAACTTCTCCCATGTCCGCCGAGCCCCGCGATCCCAAGCAGAACGAGTTCCTCCAGGAATCCCAGGAGGAGCGCGATTCGTTCCTGAGCGACTACTTCGTGTTCCTGAAACGGACGCGGAAGTGGTGGATGCTCCCGGTGCTCGTCGTCGTGCTCTTGTTCGGGCTCCTCGTCGTCCTCTCGGCGACGGGCGCTGCGCCGTTCATCTACACGCTCTTCTGAGAGCCCGAGAAGATTCGAGCCTACGGGCTCTCAGAGCGTGTGAAGAAATCAGGCTCTCCTCCACGTTTTGTGAAACGTGGAGGAGAGCCAGAAATAACACGCTCTCGCGACGCGAAGCGTCGCCACAGGAATCTGAGAGCCCGTAGACTCGATTTCTTCACGGGCTCTCAGAGCCTGGTGACGCCGCTTCGCCGCTGCCTCGAGAGTGTGATTGCTGCACACGCCCTGATCGCGACGCGACACGGACCGCGTCGCCGTGATCAGCCCTGGCGGTAGTAACTCGCGGCATCGTCGTGCTTGCGACGCGGCTCCCAGGCGGATGCGCCGGACTTCGTGCGCACCCACAGCGGATCGCGCCCGAACAGGCGGAAGACGAGCGCCAGCGGCGTGAGCATCAAGTAGTAGAAGATCGCGATGAAGACATTCGAGACGATCCAACCGATCGGCATCGCGAGCAGCATGAGCAGCGCGAAGACGAGCCGGATCGACGTCGGTCGCGTGACGCCTGCGACCAGGATCACGAGACCGAAGCCGACTCCGATCCACGTCGCGAGCATCGGCGCGCCGAGTCGATGGATCATGAATCCGAGCAAACCGAAACCGATCGGTGCCGCCCACGCGAACTGGCGCAGCTGACTCGTCGTGGGATTCCAACCGCTCGGAATCACGACGCCCTCCGCTTACCGATCATGATGAAGAACCCGCCTTCGCGGTTGCCCGACACGATCATGCCGATCTGCACGAGACCGCGCTCGAGCGACGATCCGCGCGGCGACGGGTTGAACAAATCCTCGCGCTCCGTGAACGAATGCCACGGCGTCGTCTTCGGAACGGAGCTCACGAAGTCGAAGCCCGCCTCGTCGAACCAGCCCAGGACTTCACCCATCGATTGTTTCGTCTCGTGCGGGTGGCGGTACTGGTCGTAGAACCAGGCGTCCTGTTTCTCGGGGCTCATGCGTTGTCCGCGCAGGTGCGGATCGACCCACCGGAAACGTCCACCGGTCATGCGGAAGAACTGGCGACGCGTGTCGACCGCGAGGCGACCCCACGTGTTGTAGAGCCCGATCACGATGTGGCCGCCGGGCTTGACGAGACGCGCGATCGACTTGAATCCGCCGTGCGGATCGGTGGTCGTGAGCAAGACGCCGTTGCACAGGACGACGTCGAAGCTCTCCGGCGCGAACGCCGGTCGGAACAAGTTCATCTGCACGAAACGCACGCGATTCAACGCGTGGCGCGAGCGAAATCCTTCGGCGAGCTTCAACGAGTTGCCGCACAGGTCGGCGCCGACCACGGTGCGATTACCGATGCCGAGGAAGTTCGAGAGCTGCCCGGTTCCGCAGCCGACTTCGATGATGCGCGAGTCGAACGGGATCTGCTCGCCCAGTAGCCGCGCGTAGATTCCGCGTCGCGCCTTGTCCATCAGCGATGCGACGGACTCGTCCTCGTCGTAATTCGGGAACGGGTGCTCCTCGTAGAAGCCCTTCACGATCTGAGTGATGTCGCCGTCGAAGGGTGCGCTGGGCTGGAACATGCGCCAGATCCCGCCGTCCTTCGCGCGCGCTGCGCCGCAGCCGCGACACTTCGCGTTCCCGCCGTCCACCGCGAGTGCGCCGCCGCAAGCCGGGCAACGGAGCAGGTCCTCGAGCGCTGGATCGCGCTCGACGCCGGTCGATGAGTCCACGCGGCGTGCTTCGAGCGTCGCGCGTTGGCGCGACTTCAGCACGAGCGCGTCCTCGATGACGAGCGCGTCTGCTTCGGACGACATGAACGTGCGCCACGCGTCGAGCGGGCTGGCGACGAGCGGCTCGCCGGCAAGGTGGAAACCCGCGTTCAAGAGCAGCGGACACCCCGTGCGTTCTTCGAACGCGCGCAGCACGGCGTGCAACGCTGGACTGAGTTCTGCATCGACAGTCTGGAGCCGCACGGGACCGCGTTGCTCGGCCAGCGCGGGCAAAGTGGTTTCGGCGAACGCGACGCTCGACCCGCCTGCGAGACGCGCCGTTGCGCGCGCCGACGAACTCTCCGTTCTCAGAGCCTGTGGAGGCGGCGCTAGTGGTTTCTCTGAGCGCGTGGGCTCGATTTCCCCACGCGTTCTCAGCGGAACGGCAGCGAGCATGTACGGGCTCTCGAACCCGGCCGGGACGTCGAACCACTCGGACGCGCGCTCGGCCAGAATGCTCGGGGAAAGCGTGCGGAACGCGTCGCGGAAGAGGACGCGTGAATTGAGGTTTCGGCGAACGTCGGGCTTGCGCGGGTCGGCGAGGAAGGCACGCGCGCCGAGCCCGTGTTGCCCGTATTCGAGCGGCCCCTGGAACCACGCGACGACCTTTCCGTCGGCGAGGAGCTCGGCGACGCGCGCGTCGCGTTCCGAGCCGCGGAGGACCTCGTAGGTCGCTTCGGCCTCGCGCAACGTTCGCTCGACCTCGTGCATCGAGTAGCGCGGCCCTACGAGCGGGTTCGCCGTCCGTGTGCGATCGTGCGCATCGCGTTTCCCGTCGAGCAGCCCGTGTTGGACGAGGAGAGCCGCGCCGAGCGCCGCGCCGGCATCGCCCGTCGCCGACTGGAACCACACGTGCTCGAACGGACCTTCGCCTTGGATCCGGCCGCACAAGGGTGCATTCGTGAAGACGCTGCCGGCAGCGGCCAACTCTCGTGCACCGCTCGTCGCATGGAGGTGGCGCACGACGCGCAGCACGATCTCCTCGATCGCGTGCTGGATCGAAGCCGCGATGTCCGCGTGACGCCGGTCGAGTGCTTCATCCGGACGGCGCGCCGGACCGCCGAACAATGCGTCGAACCGCGCCGACGTGCTGGCGATGCCTTGCTCGAAGCGGAAGTAGCTCGTGTCGAGTCGGAACGAACCGTCAGCCTTCAGGTCGACGATGTCACCGAGGATCTTCGCTGAATACGTGGCCTCACCTTGCGATGCGAGGTCGACGATCTCCGCGCCTCCGTCGCGCGCGGGGAAACCCAGGTAGGCCGTGAACGCTGCGTGGAGCAATCCGACCGAGTGGGGAAAGCGGACTTCTTGCGTGAGTTCGACTTTGGCTCCGCGACCCGTGCCCGTCGCCATCGTCGCCCACTCGCCCGCGCCGTCGAGCGTCAGCACCGCAGCACTTTCGAACGGCGACGGGAAGAATGCGGCCGCGGCGAGTGCTTCGTGTCGATCGACGAACACGTAGCGCTTCTTCGCGAGACCCAGCGCCTTGTCGAGTTCGCGCGCGACGTAGAGTCGACGTCCGAGTGATCCGGGCAGCGCGCGGCGGAACGCGGAGAATCCGGTAGGTGCGTAGGCCAGGAACGTCTCGATCTGACGCTCGAAGGTCCACAGCGGCTTTTCGTCGATCGCGATGAACGCCAAGTCCGTCGCGCGGATGCCGGCCGACTCGAGGCACCACTTCACCGCCTGGTGTGGGAAGCCCGGTTGCGGCTTCACGCGCGTGAAGCGTTCCTCCTGCGCGGCGGCGACGATTCGCCCGTCCTCGAGGAGGGCAGCGGCGCTGTCGTGGCCCAGGCACGAGATTCCGAGGATGTGCATGCGAGGGCGCGCGGTAGGATTGGCCTGCCGGATCGAGCTCGCGGCAAGTATACACCTCGGAAGGCCTTCCTCCGACCCGACATCGACGATCCCGGTCACTCCGCTCCAGCCATCATTTCGCGCCTTTCGAGCACGTTTTTCCGATGAAGGAGTCCAGACCGAAGCGCGGGCGCAGGTGGCAGTTCGCGGCTTTCACCGCGGCGTCCTTGGTCGTCCTGCTGCTCCTGGTCGAGCTCGCGTTGGCCTGGTTCGCCCCGGTCAAGTTCCGCCGACCGCTCGAAGTTCCCGACCACGTTTGGACGACGGTCGTACACCGTCGGTCGAGCGTTCCCGGACTGCGCTACGAGCTGACGCCCGGCGCGAAGGCCGATCTGCGCACCGCACAGATCGAGGTGAACTCGTTAGGTTTCCGCGGGCCCGAGATCAGCGTCGTGAAGCCTCCGAACACGATCCGCATCGTGGCGATGGGTGCTTCGGTCGCATTCGGCTGGACCGTTCCGAACGAGGAGAGCTATCCGGGGCACCTCGAACGTCGCTTGAACGATCGCGCGAAAGGGACACCGCGTCACTACGAGGTGCTGAACTTCGGCGTCGGTGGCTACGCGACGCGCGACGAAGTGGCGGCGCTCGAGGGCAAGGCTCTCGCTCTCGATCCCGATCTCGTGATCATCGACTTCCACCCCAACGGTCCCGAGTCGGAGCCGGTGCAACCGCTCCACCAAGTCTTCCGCGATACCGAATGGTGGGAGCGCTGGAACTTGTTGCGGCTCATGGCGTACGGGCGTCGACAGTGGGGCGTGATGACACTCGGCGGAGGGCAGGAGTACCGCTACCTCGCGTCACCCGAGGGACCGCACTGGCCCACCCTGATCCAGGCCTACGACAAAGCCAAAGCGCTGTGTGACGCGCGGAATCTGCGCGTCTTGATCGCGATTTTCCCGACGCTCGGCGATCGCAAGGAGTGGGCCGAGTATCCGTTCCACGACATCCACGAACAGGTGAAGAACGCGGCGCTCGAGCGCGGATTCGTGCCCGTGGACATCCTGCCCGTCTACGAGAAGAGCGGCTACGACGTCCCATCGATCGCCGCGGATTCGGAACACCCGAATTCGTTGGGGCTCGATCTCGCGGCCGCCGAACTCGAGCGCGTGATCCTCGAGCGACACCAGGAACTCTTGAAGCTACCTCCACCCGGTGCTTCGGATCCTGCGGGCACTCCGCCTCGATGAGCCCGACTCGACGTGCGCGCTCGAGCAAGGTCCGTCGTGCGTGATCGATGGACGCAGAGAACGCCGACGAGCGTCGTGCGTGCCGCTGCGATCGTGAGTGTCCTGGCCGCATCGTGTGCTGCTCCAGCGCACCCGCAGCGGACTCTGACTCCTGCACGCGGCCCATTGCCCGAGCGCTCGAACGGGCCGGTTGCGCAGACCTTCATGGTGCTTCGTCCACGTAGCGCCGCGATCACAGCTATCGGCGACGTCGATCTTCGCGTGCAGAGTGCGTACTCGAGCATCTTCGAGGTCGGCGAAGGGACACTCGGCTCCGTGTCCTTCGACGGCGAACTCTGGCGCACGAGCGCGGCGTTGCGCACCGGCATCGGGCCGAGCACCGATCTCGAGATCGAGGTGCCCGTTCTCTTCGCCACGAGCGGATTCCTCGACGTTTTCATCGAGACTTGGCACTCGATCTTGGGCTTGCCCGATTCCGGCCGCGAGACCCGTCCGCAGTTCGACTACGACATGCGCGTCGAGGCCGGCGGCGTCGAGGCCTACTCGCTCGAAGGGGATCGCCTCGGTTTGTGCGACGTGCCGATCGTCGTCACTCACTGCATCGTCGATGCACGCGGAGCATCACCCGCCGTCTTCGTGCAGGGCGCACTCGAGCTTCCGACCGGTAGTGAAGAGCGCGGCTTCGGCAACGGTGCGATCGACTGGGGTCTCGGAGTCGGGATCGAATCGGACCTCGGTGATTGGATCGTGGGGGGTGGACTCGGGTGGACGGATCGTCAACAGCCTTCGAGCTTCGCGCGCGCGGGGCTCGATGCCGACGACAGTGTCGCCGCGCACGCGAGTGCCGAATGGCGCGCGCAGGATTCGTGGTCAGTTCTGCTCGGACTGCGCTTCGAGAACGCCGTCACGGAGTCGCTCGAGATCGAGGAACTCAGCGGCGAAGTGCTGGAGCTCGACATGGGCGTCGCGATCGACGGTTGCGGGGCCACGCGGTGGTTCGTGGGCTTCTCCGAGGATCTGATCTCGGCCTCGGGCCCGGATTTCACGGCATTTCTGGGCTTCCAGGCCGGCTTCTGATCAGAGATCGAAGCGCAGTCGAACGTCGCGCGCCTTCTCGGCGGTGAAACCGATCGTCGCGGAGCGCGAAGGGCCCGACACGAGCCAGCGCACACGCACCTCGCCGCGACTGCCGATCCCGCGATCGAGCACGAGGCGCGCTGGGTCGTGCTCCGCGATCTCCATGGCCTCCGGTCGCCAACGGTCGCGCCGGAATCCGCCGGCGAGCACCGTGAGTCCTTCGCCGGAGATCGAGAAGACGTCCGGGGTCCCGATCTTCTTCGAAGCAGCGCGAGCGGTGCGCGTGGGGATCGCGTGCAGATTCTTGAAGATCACGTCGATGGCGCGAACGCCGCCGCCAAGATCTGTGACCTCGGGCGCTTCGATCGTGACACGCGGCATGTTCCGCGCGTGCTCGATCGCGAACAAGGCGTTCCGCGCCACCATCTCTTCGATCATGAAGCTCGGCGGGACGCGACCCGTGTCCTTGCGGAAGCCGCCGATCTCGATGCTGCCGTAGAACGGATGCTCGAACGGCCGCCAATCGATGTATCCCGCGCCGAGGAGGAGCTCGTCGTCGAGTTCGAGGCGATCCTTCTGGAACCCACCCGGACCGCCCATGCGTGCCGGTTGTTCCGCGCGCGGACGACCGGTCAGTTGTTCCGAGTTCCACAGCTCGTTCGTGAACGAGATCACGCCGAGTCCTTCGTAGCCCCACGTCGCGAAGCCGCCCCACACGGTGTACAGATCCTTCCAGATGACCATGTAGCGGTAGAACGGCAGCATGCGTTCGCCGGTCTTGCCGATCTCGTCGAAGACGCGCACGTCGTCGCGCTCGTACTCGCCGAACGGTTCGGCACCGGGACCGCGCAAGATCATTCCGCCAGCGTTGTGATACGACTGCAAAGCCGCGAGGTTCGGACGCGCGAGGATGTACTCGGCGATGCAGCGCGTCTCCGGCCAAAACAGCGGGTACGGACCCGCGCCGCCTTGCACGTGCTCGGGCTCCCACATCGACGGCCACGCACGATTCATGTCGTAGCCGCCGACTTCGTCCTCGTTCACGCGGCCATCGCCGTCGTCGTCGATTCCCTCCTCGCCCAGCGGGATCCAGTCGCCGCGACGACCGTCGTCGTTCGTCGGCACAGGAACGAGGATGCGCGGATCGTCTTGGTCGAGGCGGTGCGTGCCGCGACCGGGCACGTGTTTTCGCATCTGCGTGATGTGGCCATTGCCGTCGAGATCGTTCGGCGGATCTTCATCGAGCCGACCGTCGCGGTCGTCGTCGGTCGGCTGGACGCCCGTGCGTGAGCTGGACGAATCGTGCGCGCGCTGGAACCAGTGCGCGCGCCCGTCGGGGTTGACGAGCGGCAGCAGATGGAAGACGGACCCATCGAGAAGGTCCTTCACCAGCGGTTCGGCCTTGTTTTCCAGCAAATACCACGCGACGTACAGCACGGCCTCACCGCCCTGGACCTCGTTGCCGTGGACGTTCCCGTCGATCCACATCGACGGCTTGTCGTCGTCGGTTCCAGTCGAACGATCGGACAGCGTGTACACGCGCATGACGCGGCCTTCGACGCTACGACCGATGTCTTCGTGACGCAGGAGGTCGGGGAATGCCGCTTCGAGCCGCGCGAAGTGCGCGTGGATCTCGGGCTCGTCGTACAAGCGATTCCACGCGATCTCGACCTTCGGACGCGAGCCGACGGGAGTGCCAGGGAAGCCGCTCTGGAACTGTGCGGCGGCAAGGAGGAGCGAGAGCATCATCGAGCGGCCTCCGGCACGACGCGGATGGAACCAGCGGAGTCGGTGTCGACCGCGACCGCAATTCGATCGATGGACGGTGCGCGTACGATCCACGCGAGTTCGCGGCGACCGCCGCTGCCGGCGAGGTCCGAGACGAGCTCCTCACGCGGACCGGCGACGAGCGCAGCGCCCTCGCCGAATTCGAGGCGCACCCGCGCCGGGCGTAGCGATCGCGCGCGTTTGGCCAGCGCGCTCTGCAACGGGAGCAAGCTCTCGTTCGCGATCACTGCTTCGACGCGCCACGTGTCCGCGCCGAGCGAGCGCGCCACGACGTCGCGAACCGTGACGCGCGGCAGTGCCGATCCCAGTACGAGCAGGAACGCACGCGCTCTATCAGCTATCTCCGCACGCATCTCCGGCGGCGGTTCGTGCAGCGCGAACGGTGCGAAACCGCCGACCTCGACGTGATCGAAGTCCGGATGCTCGATGCGCGTCCACGGACGAAACCCGTTCGACTCCGCGCGCGCGTCGAACCAGCGCAAGCGCTTCGCGTCGTCCGAGGGCTTCGGTTCGTCCGACTTCTTCGGATCGGCCGGTTTCTCGGCCGATTTCGGGGCGTCCTTGTCGGCGGGCTTAACGGGCGTCTTCTCGTCGAGCGGCACGGACCACGGCGCGATGTTCACGGTCCACAGTCCACGCTGCGACTGGATCCAGGCTTGGAAAGTGCCCGAGTCGCGCGACTCGGTTTTCGAGCTCGCGCCGCCGAGCGCCTTCCAGCGCAACCCAAGTTCCGCGTAGATGTCCGCGTCGATCGCGGGGATCCCCTCGGAAGGATTCGCGCTGCGGCGACCAGAGTCTTCCTTCACCTTGGGCTTCTCGGCGAGGCCATCGAGCAGCCCGTACGTCACGACGAGCGCGATGTCCGGATGCAGCAGCACGAAGTCCGCCAGCGCGCGCGCCTCGGGAGACTCGGTGGGAAAGCGTCCCGATTCGCTCGCGTGCTCGACCCATCCTTGCGGGAAGTTGCGATTCACGAGGCCATCGTTCGGCGGATCTTCGCCCGCTTCGCCGTCTCCGTCCGTGTCGCGCGACTCGACGAGCAGTTTCCAACGACCGCGCTGGCCTTTCGATGCATCGGCCTTGACGAGCACACGCGGATCAGTCGGATCCTCGAGCCATTCGCCCTCGGGATCGAGAACGCGCATCCAGCCGATCACTCCGTCGCCGTCGACGTCCGCGGGACCATCCTCGCCGTTCCGTCCGTCGCGATCGTCGTCGATGCCTGCCGCCGTCGCGCCCGACTCTCCCCGAGGCGATCCGGTGCGATTCTCGGCTGCATCGGGGTTCGCGCGCGGAACCAGGTACAGGGTCGTCGTCTCGAGGAAGGCGCGCACGTTCTCGTCACTTGCAGCGCGTGCGATCAACTCGCGAGCGTGGTCGAGGACTAGATCACTCGTCCATGCGAGCTCCACGTCGAGTGCCGCGACGACGAGGATCGCCGGTCGGCCGGGCGTGATCGTCCCGCGCGCGACACGCAGTGCTTCGATCGGACGACCGCCGCGAGAAGTGCCCACGGGGAGCGTCGTGACGTCAGAGGGATGCGCGGCCGTCATCTCGCCCAGCGCGCGCGCCAGCGCGTCAGAATCGAGCACATCGACCCGGCGAGCCGCGGGTGGGGAGTCTTGCGCGGTGACGCGTGGAAGCGAGCCGAGTGCGACGAGGAACGCGGTCAAGAGCAGAACGGATTGGATCGGCAGCATGGGGGTCCAGAGCCTAACGGCAGACGACCCGCGACGCGTGACATCTAGACGGCTTCAACGACGTAGGAAGGCTTCGAGCTCGTCGATCCGCGCCGTGACGTCGGACTCGCCTATCGCGATGAGACCCGCGATGTAGTCCCTCTGGAACATGACCATCGACAGGAAGTCGTTCGAACGCGCTTCTCGCGTACCCCAGCCGCGCGTGAGGAATCGGAAGGCGAACGGGAGCCGCGCCTCGAACTCGTTGGCGAGCGTCCCCAGGTCGCGCGACGGTCGCAGGACGAAGAGTTCGATCGGGCGCAGCGATCCACGACGCTCGGGAGGCATGGTCTCGATGAGTTCGTTCACCCGTCGCATCGAGAGCGCATCTGCATCGAATGAGTCGAGGAACACTGCGTTCATGAGCACACCGGCGATCTGCGCCGGCGGGGGATACGCCGCAGGATACTGCGAGTCCACTTCCCTATCGCTGGGCGTGTAGCGCGTCGAAACGGCCAGGATCTTCGATGCGCCCAAGTGGATCGCCGGCGAGAGCGGTGCCGTCAGGCGAATGCCGCCGTCGCCGTACCAGCGACCATCGATCGGGACGGCGGGGAAGAAGAGCGGCAACGACGCCGACGCGAGGACATGATCGACGCGCAGCCGCGTTCGCTCGCCGACACGCTGGTCGCGGCTCCAAAGCGGCATCTCGCCGCCCTGCACCCACGTGACGGAGCGGCCGCTCGTGTAGCACGAGGCCGTGATCGCGACGGCGCGTAGGGAGCCGCGCGCGAGGTTCGTTTCGATGCCGCTCATCGACCCGTCGGGCGCGCACAACGTCCTCTGGAGCAGGTCGTGCAGCGGCCGCGTGTCGACGAGGGCGCTCGATCGCGGTGCACGGATGAGACCGCCGGACATGAGACGAAGACCCGTGCGCGAAACGTTCTTCGCGAGCGAGAGACTGCCCATCCTGAACACGTCGTCCGCGCGTAGATCGCGCCACATCTTCCGCAGGCCATCGACTTTCTCGAGGAACGGCTCCGTGTGCGACGCGAGCCAAGCCGCGTTGATGGCTCCGGCCGAGACACCGGTCACGATCGGCGGCTCGAGCTCCGGGAAACGCCGCGAGAGTCCTCGGAGAACGCCGGCTTGATACGCCGCGCGCGCACCGCCTCCCGAGAGCACTAGCGCGAGTTGGCCCGACACCTCGCGGATCCTAGCGACCTGACGCGGCGTCGCGAACCTCGTTCCGGAAGAGCAGAGCGCCGTGCTGAGCTCCGCTACGATGCGTTCGATGTCGGACGCAGCGTCTGCTCGCGCGAACACGGGCTCGCCGACGCGGCGCGGCTTTCCGTGGGTTTATGTGCTCTGCGCGACAGCCGTCGCTGTCGCGCTGCGGTTGCCGGGGCTCTTCGAGGACCCGTGGATCGACGAGATCTGGTCGTGGGGGCTGGCGCAAAGCCGCGCGAGCGCGACCGAGATCTTCCTGATCCGGAGCTCGAACAGTCACGCGCTGAACACGTTGTGGATGTGGGTCAGCGGCGACGCGCGCGACTTCGTGGTCTACCGGCTGCCCGCATTCGTCGGGGGCGTCGCGTGCGTCCCGCTCGCGGCTCGGATCGCATCGCGCGCGGGCCGGAACGCCGCGGTCGCTGCGGCCTGGATCGCCAGCGTGGCCTACTTGCCGATCGTGTACTCGGGCGAGGCCCGCGGTTACGCGCCGATGTGTTGTGCTTCGCTCGCTGCGCTCGAATGCGCCTGGACCTGGCTCGACGGTGGACGGCGCCGTTGGCTCGTATCGACCTGGATCTCGTTCACGATAGGACTCCTGTTCCAGACGCTCTTCGTCGTCGCATTCGTCGCGATCGCGGTCGGAGTCCTGGCGCGACTCCGCGGCGAGCGCCGTCCGCGAGCGCTGTTGCGTGCTGCGCTGTTCCTCGCGCCGCCTCTCGGGATCACGGTTGCGTGGTGGTTCTTCAATGTTCGCCACGTCTTCAACGCCGGCGCTCCGCCGTGGGATCTCGCCGAGGTCCTGTCCGACACCGTGGCCGTGGCTTTCGGGTTGCCACGAGTCGGTTGGGCGATCGCGCTCGGCGCGTTCCTCGGGCTGGTGATCGTCATCCTGGATGTGCGCCACCTCGCGTCGCTGGGCAATCGACTCGGGGTCGTTCAGGTGGGAGTCGTCGGCGTCACCTCCGCCGTCACCGTCTGGCTCCTCTGGGACGACTACCTGGCGGCACGCTATTTCCTGGTGCCGATCGTCTTCTTCGGCCTGTCGCTCGCACGCGTCCTCGGTCGCATCGCCGACTCAGGGAGGGCGGGTGCCGTAATCGCCGCGCTGCTCTTCGCGTTGTTCGCCGCGGGAAACGCTGCTCACACGGTGCCCTTCCTACGCGCCCCGCGCGGGACGATTGGCGAGCTCGTTCGCGGTATGGCCGCATCGAGCTCGGCGAACCCGATCGTCGTGACAGGCAACTTCGACTTCAACGTCGGCGCGCTGCTCGAATGGCACGCGCGATCGCTGCCCGTGGGGCGCACGGTGCGCTACGCGGCACGGCGCGACATCTCTGCGCTGGCTCCGGATTTCGCCGTGATCGAAGAGCCGCGGTTCGAGCGCGATCCGGTGGCGATGATCCAGATCGGGAACGTGCTCTACGAACTCGTTGGCACGTCCCGGCACGCGGGTCCTATCGGAGCGGATTGGGCCGTGTACCAGCGAACGTCACGGTGAAGTCGCAGGGGTTGCAGAGGGAATCGGGTCGGTCGTGCGCAAGGAGCGAGCCCGCATCGCGAACTCTTCGCTCCAAGCGATCGCGCTCGCCAGGGTCGTCACCACGTGAACACGATTCGAATCCGGGAGGCGCCTACGCATTTCTTCAACCGACAGATCTTCACCCCACAGCGCGACGAGGATCTCGACGCGCGACTCGACGGCCAAGAGCTTCTTGCAAAGCGAGCGCAGGTGCAGGAAGTGAGTCGGAAGGATGGAAGAGATCATGATCGCGTCGTACTCGCCCCGTGCGGCTGCCTCGAGGACCTCAGACAACAAATGATTTTCTGGAGAGGTAGTAGGCTGAAATCCGCGCGACTTGAGCGTGCTGACCATGAGGCGACAGCCGACGGAGTCGAACTCGTCGCGCGCAGGCAGGCACAGGATGCGCACATCACTCGCTCCGGGCAGTTGCGCAGTCGCCGGTGCTTGCTCGTCGATTTCGTCCACGAGTCCATGTGCGAGTACCGCGATTCGCGCACGCGTATCACCGTCCATCCGATTCTCTGCGTGCGCGATGCCTGTCATTCCCAGCGCGGGGAGGAGGACGCGATCAGCCGTCTCGACCCATGAACTGCGCGTGCGTTCGTCGCGGAGGACCTCCCAGGCTTCGTACGGGTCGTTCGCGATCAGCCGGTGGTGAAGTCGCGATGGCTGCGAGAGGGCCGGCTCCTCGCGGAAGAGAAGGTCGAGAAAGCGCAGGGTCGAAAAACGCTTGCCCAGGACCAACAGGCAAACACTCAATGGGGCCGCGAGTACGAGGCCGATCGGTCCCCAAATCCATGTCCAGAACGCGGTCGAAACGAGCAGCGCGAACGGCGATATGCCGGTACAAGCGCCGTAGATCCTCGGCTCGAGCACGTTGTTCGTGATGAGCTCGAGGCCGATCAATGCGCCGGCCGCGAGCCAAGTCTGTTCCCAGCCGTCCGAGCTTGCGAAGGACACGAGGATCGGCGCCAACGTGGATACCGCGGGGCCGAGGTAGGGAACGAATCGCAGCACAACACCCAGCAGTCCCCATACGAGCGGATTCGGCACACCGATCCACCAGAGCACGAGCCCCATGGTGATCCCGTGGATGCCGTTCACGAACAGTTGGCGTCGCAAGTAGGAACTCACGCGCGCCGAAGCGTCGTCGGCAGCACGCGTCGTGCTCAGCAAGTCGTGCTCGCCCGCGAGCGCGAGCAGACGGTCGCGCAAATCCTCCCAACAAAGGAGGATCACGAACGCGAGAAGGAACACCAACGCGAACACGGCACCGAGCTCCACCACGGAGCCCAGGGTGTCGGGTAGGGATCCAAAAGTTCCTCCGTCGTTCGCGATAACCGTCACCGGCGGTTGTCCGGTCGTCGCCAGCGGGGTCACGGCTGCACCTCTGTTCGACAGGTCTTCACTCAGATCCCGCACGGTGCTGTTCGCCCGTTCGAACGTGTCTCCGAACGTCGCACGAAAATCCGCCGCCTTCGCGCGCACGTTCGCGCGGTACTCGGGCATCTCGTTGATGAAGTCGTTGACTTGTCCAGCCAATATCCAACCGAGTCCGGCGACCAGCGCTCCGACACCCACGGTGGTGGCTATGGTCGCCGCGAGGCGCGGTAGACCCACGCGCTCCAATCGTCGAACTGCTGGAGCGAGCACGAACGCCACGAAAACGGCCAGAGCAACGGGCAACAGGAAATCCCGCGCGAAGTACAGCACCAGTACGACGCTGCAGAGCACGAACCATGTCGTGGCGCGCGTCGAGAGGAGCTTCGTGTCCATGCGAACCCTTTGAGAGGAGGGACGCGACTCAGATGATTGCGTCTAGTGGGAAAGAAGCGGCGGGCAACCCTGTGCTTGTGCCCCCCCGGGAACTCGCTGGATCACCCGCCGCGTACGAGAAATCGCGCTCAGTGCGCGCGCGCCGACTTGCCTAGGAAGGCCAGGGCTCCGCCGCCGATCAAGAGTGCGGCTCCACCGATCAAGTACCACATCGTCGTGTCAGTGAACCGACCGGTGAACCCTTCCGAAATGCTGTCGGACATCGATTCAGACGCGTTGAATCCGAACGCCAAGAGGACCGCTCCGACGACGAGCAAAACGATGCCGAGGACGCGTGAGGACATGAAAGTGGACTCCGTGCAGAGAGGATTAGGGGTTAGACGCGACGGAAGCGGATGTGAAACCGGGTGGAGAGCTCAAGTGGGATCTGCGTCCGTCGCGTGAGAGTGGGTTGTCGAGTGGCGTGTTGCTCGACTCAGCGCATGCCGCTGGACGCGCTGTGAGTCTTCTTCGCCGCGTCGTCGGGCACGCTGGTATCGTTAGTCACGGTGATGCTCTCACCCTTGTTGCGCTCGAAGACCTCTTTGGCGCGCTTCGTCATCTCGGCGTCGGCGACGCCGACGGAGATCAGCACGTGGCCGCTCTTGAGCTTGCCCTCGAACTGCTTGGCTTCGAACTCGGGCACGCCCATACCGACGAGCGCACCGGTGATGCCGCCGACGGTCGCGCCGATAGCCCCGCCACTCAAAGCGGCCAGGATGGGGCCCGCAGCCATGAACGGTCCGACGCCGGGGATCGCGAGAGCTCCGATGCCGACCAACCAACCGACGGTGGCGCCAACCGCACCGCCCGCACCCGCACCGGCCAGTGCGCCTTCGGGAGCCTTCGTGCCTTGCGCAACCGCGAAGTCGCGCGTGCCCGAGCGATCGGGGAAGAGGACCGAGATGTCGTCGTTCAGGAACCCCGCAGCGCGGAGATCCCCGACGGTGGCTTCAGCTCGAAAAGCATCGGGAACGAGACAGAGGATGGACTTGGTCATGACGATGGACTCGCGTGGATGTCAGGAGGTAGGTGTGGAAGGGGAGGGATCAGTTCTTTTCAGTTTCGATCTGGTTGTCCACGGCGCGCGTCGCGGCGCAACTGCGCGCGTGGGCCTCGATCGATTCCCGCTCGAGCGTGCTCGGCACCTTGCCGCGCAAAAGCACGTCACCGTTTCGCGTGAGCACTTGGACGTTCTTGGCCGCGACGGACAGCGAGTCGTCCGCCACCAGCGCTTTGCGAATCGCGGCCAGGTGGTCCAGATCGGACTTTTCGTTGGACTGACTCGTCGCGGTGCGATTCGAGTCCGAGTTCACGGTTCCGGTAGCGGTGCCGCTCGACGCGTGAACCGAACCGGGCTCGGTACGGCTGCACGCGGTCGCGAGGAGGAGAGCGACGCCGAGCAGACTGGATTGGATGATCATGTGGGTCCCTTGGATGCGCAGCGCGTCTCGACTTCGAGACAACCCTGCGGACAAGGAACAGGAGGCAACGTCCGTGCCGTAGGGCCTTGGGCTCTCACCGCGGTTCCATGGATATGGAACTCGGCAATAACTACAAAAAGCATCTGCACCCGGCCGTGCGTTCGATGCCTCCTCATGCAGGAACGCGCGGCGTGCTGGCACGCCGCGCGTTCCTCGATGATTCGAGACGAGATCAGAAGCCGAACAGCAGGCCGGCCTCGAGCACGTGCTGTTGTGTCTCCAGGTCGAAGCTCGTCTCGCCGTTACTTTCGTCGATTTCCGCGTCGTCGATGTTCAGGAATCGGTAGCCGACGTGGAGGGAAAGCCTCTCCGTGAAGCTCCAGGCCAGGCCGGCTCGGCCTTGCCACGCGAGGAAAGGCCCATCCTCGTCTTCGAAGTCGTTCAGGTCATCGCTAACCGTCCCGACGTCGAGCCAAGCTAGGCCGATTCCGGCCCCGGCATAGATCGAGAGACGATCCGCGAAGCGATAGTCGAGCATGCCGTTGAGCAGCCCCCCGGCTACCGTCACCTCCCTGATGACGGCGCCATCGTCGGTGTCAGCGTCCTGGTCGGTCCAGACTCCGTCGAGTTCGACGGCGAACCCGAGGCCGTTTTCCGACGCTCCGAAACGATGGCCGAGACCGAGCGAGAGCAGATAGCCCTCGTCGAAGTCGATCTCTTCGCCGGGACCGTCCGACTTCGAAGTCGTCGTGATACCGCCCGTGGCGCGGATGTAGAAACCGGCCGTTTGGTGTGAGTTGTGATCGTAGTGCTGTTCCGCGATCACCCGCGGATCGATGACGGCCTCCGGGGCGAGGAGCACCGGGGGTGAGAGCCATGCCGGAGCGGTGTCCGACTCGGTCGAAGTCGTCGAGGCGAAGAGGCTCGCTACGATGAGGGGCAGGATGGTCATGATTCTGGTTTGCTCGTTCGAGTTCTCCGCAATCGCGACCGCAGAAAAGCGGACAGGCGTCGATGGGCGAGAGTGCTAGGTCGAGGCAAGCTTCATGCCGCGAGATCGTGGGGCGCGCCTCCACAACATGCGAACGCGCGGCTCTTCGGCCGCGCGCATCGACGAGGGCGGGAGAGTCCATACGACTCTCCTCGTGGGGTATCAGGATCTACCGTTGGTGGCTGCCGCAGGGACGTCGTCGGGCAGCTCTTCTGGCTGCTTCTCCTGCTTCGGCGATCGCAAGCCGACCATGCGCAAGAGGTCCGGCAAGAATCGCACTCCGATCGCCGCGATGGCGGCCGGCAACGAAGATGCAGGGCCTGCAGCGCCCGAGGCGCGGCGCTTGCGCGCGAGAACTCCCATGGCGAGCGCTGCTGCAGCGCCCGCCGCCATGACAGGATGCTGGCGCGCGAATGCGCTGGCCGCGTCACCTGCGCATTCCGGAATTCGCTTCGCAGATGCCCAGGCCGCCTGGCGTTCTCTCCGAGCCAGACGGCGAAGTTCGTCTTGCTCGTAACTCATGCTGTCTTCTCCGTGCGGGACTCGAGTCCGCGGCGCGTGCATGCCAACACGGAACGATGGACGTACCGCCGCACAGCGTGCGCGATCAACACCACGGATGCCCCAAGGAAAACAGCGACCACGATGTCGCTCCACCAAGCATCCTGCGTCCACAGCGTCAGGCCTCGCCGGGCACTCCCGACCACGAGGAACGCTGCGAGGATCGTCAGCGCAATTCCCGTTGCCCCGAGACCAATGAAGGTCATCAGCCGAAAGGCGCCTTCGAACATCGACAGTCCCAACGACTGACGCTCGACGTAAAAACTGCGCTTGAGCGCGGTCCACGTCGCAACCGCCTCCGTGCGCAACCGGCCCGTGGCCTCGCGGAACGGGTCGGCTGCCGGAGTCGGTTGCCCCATACGGAGCGCGTCCGCCGAGAGATCGTCGATGGTTTTCATGAGGAGGGCCGCGCTCGGAGTGGAGTTGTCGTGGTCTCAGAGAACCGCAAGTCCGCTCATTCTCGGCTGCGCAGGCTGTACCCGATCAAGGCGCCGATCCCGGCCGCGATGAGCACGGTCTTGAAGGGATTCTCGGCCACATAACCTTCGAAGCCTTCACGTGCTTCGCCCATGCGCTCACGCCCCTTCTCGAGGGCTTCTTGACCGCGTTCGCGGACCTTGTCGACCGCCTCGCTGCCGCGTTCCTTGACGGTCTTGATGGCATCGCCCGCGCCCGCGAGAGCCATGCTGCCGAGTTCGCGCACGTCTTCGGCGACTTTGCTGGTCTGTTCGCCGAGCGTGGTGGCGCGGCCCCCCGTGTGGGAGCGGCTCGTGGACTCGAGGTTCTGCATCGCTTCGTTGGTGGTGGCCATGTTCGGCTCCTTAGAGTGGTGTGTGCTACGCCCGCGTCGGCTCTCGAGAGCGCGACCGCTGATCGAATTGCTGGAGCAAGCGCCGTTCCATGCGGGCGCACGCTGCTGTCGGCGATCGGGGCAGCCCGGACCGCGCGCTTTGTAGAATCGGGAGTCGACGAAGGGGTGCAACCCTTCGGCTGCCCTTCCTCCATGCCCGGTGGGCACAGGCCGGCAATCGGCTCGGCGCCATCTCTCGGAGCTGTCCTGGATCAGCAACCCTGCGCCGATCAGGAACCCTGGAGACTGACCCAGTTGGCTATCCGTCGGCTTTCCGCAGGGTTCCGGGGCCCAGCGACGCCGCCAAAACCACGGCCCAGAGGGTCGCCGCTGGCTGGGGGACGCGGACGGGCAGCCAACTGGGTCATTCTCGGAACCCTGTCTGGATCAGGAACGCTGTCTGGATCAGGAACCCTGTCTGGATCAGGAACCCTGTCTGGGTCAGGAACGCTGCCTGGACCAGGAACGCTGCCTGGTTCAGGAACCCTGCGCGGGAAGCTTACGCGGCGTGGCGAACCGCGACGATTTCCAGAAGGGATCGCACGCGTAGTACGTGGAGAGTTCGGTCATCCACGACGTGCTGGACATGCGCTTCCAATCCTTGCTGTCGTACTCGGGTGCACTAGCAAAGCGCGCCGCCTCGATGGAAGTCACCGCTTCGAGCATGTCGTTGCGGTCGTACCCGAACGAGAGCTGCGAGAAGGGCAAGGCGAGGTCCTTGTCACCGGCTTCCTTCGACATGTCGACGACGGCGTAGGCGACGCAACCGTTCTGCGGAGCGAGGATGACCTCCTCGACCGCGCCGATTTCCTTGCCCTCCTTGTCTTTGAGGAGAACGCCGTCCATTTGGCTCAGCCAAGCGAAGCTCGGCGTACCCTTGCCCGCATACGCCCAGGCGTCGTCTTTGCCGAACGTCGATTCGATGCGACGGTCGAGCTCGGCGTCGTACCTCTGGCCGCTCCTCGCTTTGGGGGCGGCCTTGACCTGCGCCTCGGTCAGATTCGTGCGCGCGTGGCACTTCTCGACGTCCTTTTCGTCGGCGGAGATTTGGATGAAGCTCCACGGAACGATGCGCTGCTCTTCACCGACGCCGAGGAATCCACCGACTTCGATGACCGCGTACCTGATCTCGCCAGAACGCGGATCGACGAGCAGATCGCCGATCTCGCCTAGGTTCTTGTCGGAATCGTTGCGAACCGCAGTGCCGAGCACTTTGCTCGAGTTGCTGAGGAAGTGTGGGTGCGTACCCGCTTGCTGCGAGGTGGGCGCCGCGCTCTGTGCGAAGGTCGAGCCTCCGAGCGCGACCAAGGAGGCGGCGAGAAGCGGAGTATGGATCTTCATGTCGGTTCGTGTGTCTGGTGCGAGAGGGCGTGGCGAGTGGATGGCGCTGCGTGGGCCCATTCCTCCTGCCGGGATCAGGCCGTTGCATGTCCTGGCCCGACCAGTCCTGGCCCGACCAATGGCCAGCGCAAGCTGTGTGCCGCCCGGACCCAGGCCTAGCCTCCGAGCACCCTGCCCGGCTTCACGGCGATTTCTGCAGAACTCCTTCCTCTCTGGCCTCGGGCTTGCATGCGGCGCAGTTCCCGATGGTCGGTAGCCACCGCGCCGCCCGCTCGTTCGTTACCCTGGAACGGTTTCAGATCCCGCTCGATGACGACCGCCAAACATCAACTCAGCGTTCTCGTCGTCGACGACGACGCGGACTTTCGTGACAGCCTCCAGAGACTTCTCACTCGCGAGAAGTGCGAAGTAGCGAGCGTCGGGGATCTCGCCAGTGCCCGCGCCGCGCTCACCACTCGCCGCTTCGACGCGGTTTTCGTGGATCAGCAGCTGCCCGACGGCAACGGGTGCGATCTGCTCCAGGACCCGTGTCGCCCCATGACCACTGAGGTCGTGGTCGTGACCGGGCATGCCTCGGTGAAGTCGGCCGTGGACGCCGTTCGGCGCGGTGCGGCGGACTACCTGACGAAGCCGACCGAGCCCGACCTCGTGCAGGCCACGCTCGCCCGGCTCACGCGTGTGCGCGGGCTGCGACTCGAAGTCGACAGCTTGCGCGAGACGCTGCGCGACCGCGGCCGTCTTGGACCGATCGTCGGTCGATCGCGCGCGATGCAACCGGTCTTCGACATGATCCAGCGAGTCGCGCCGACGAACGCCGGGATCCTGATCCAGGGCGAGAGTGGCACGGGGAAGGAAGTGGTCGCGCAAGCGCTGCACGAACTCAGCCATCGCAAGGATGCGCCGCTCGTTGCCGTGAACTGCGGGGCGATCCCGGAACACTTGATCGAGAGCGAGTTGTTCGGTCACGAAAAGGGCAGTTTCACCGGCGCAGACCGCCAACATCGCGGGTTCTTCGAACGCGCCGACGGCGGCACGCTCTTCCTCGACGAGATCACGGAGATGCCGGCGCAACTCCAAGTGAAGCTCCTCCGAGTCCTCGAGTCCGGTCGCGTGCAACGCGTCGGCGGAACGGCTCCGATCCAGACCGACGTGCGCGTGCTGGCCGCGACGAACCGAGAGCCCGAGGAAGCCATTCGAACGGGCAAGTTGCGCGAGGATTTGTTCTTCCGTTTGGCTGTGTTCCCGATCCGATTGCCGCCGCTGCGCGAACGCGAGGGCGATATCGCTTTGCTGGCGCAGCACTTCCTCGATGGCCACAACCGCGCCAACGGGACGGACAAGCGTTGGAAGCCCGAGGCTCTAGCCTCGCTGGAGCAGAAGGAATGGCGCGGCAACGCGCGCGAGCTGCGCAACGCCGTGCAGCGCGCCTACATCCTGTGCGACGACGACCTGCGTGCCGAAGACGCCTTCGCGGGTGTCGAGCGCGCTCCGGCCGCCGCGGCGCCGGGAGGCGGCATCGCCATCACGGTGGGTTCCTCCATTGCGGATCTCGAGCGCCTCCTGATCCGGGCGACGCTCGAGCAGGTCGACGGCGACAAGGCGGCGGCTGCGAAGACCCTCGGGATCAGCGTGAAGACGCTCTACAACCGCCTGAACGTGTACGAGGCCGCCGGTCACTGACGCGTCCGCACGTTCCTGCAAATTGTGGAATCGGCAGGAATGGGCGGCGCGCACCGCTCCTCCGGACCTCCGACCCCCGCGGAAATCGGGATGAGGCCGATCGTGCACGCGACGGGGATGCTGGCACGCCGTGTGCCTCCACCAGTTCAGTCGCGGCTCACATGGCTGCGCGCCTCCACCAAACCCCTTCCACTACGGAGACCACCATGCTGCGCTGGGCCCTCATTTTTCTCGTCGTCGCACTGATCGCCGGAGTCCTGGGTTTCGGCGGTATCGCCGGAACTGCATCGGGCATCGCCTCGATCCTCTTCTGGGTTTTCGTCGTACTCTTCTTGGTCTCGCTCGTCGTCAGCCTCGTCAGCGGCAAGAAGCCCATGGTTCCATGACCGACCCGTCACGGATGGGGTAAGCAGCCCACCCCCGCGCGGGGTGAGACTCTTCCGGTTCCGCTCGAATGACCGCGTCGGTGCCTCGCAGGCCAACGAACGATCAGCTTCCTGGACGTCGCTCGAACAACCAGATAGACAGCTTGAAAGGTCTCGTGCCTTCGATCGTCGACATGCAGTCAAGCCCTGATCCGTCCCACGCGGTCGACTTGCCGCTCGCGCGGTTCTTGGAGCGCATCCGGAGCTCGTTTTCACACGATCTTCGAACTCCCCTCGGTGCCATAGTGAATTACGCAGCCGTACTCGAGGCCACCCCCGGCTCGGACGGGGCGGAGGTGCGGGATCTCGGTCGACGCATCCGCAAGAACGCGCAACGCGCCTCGCGGATGATCCAATTGCTTGCGAGTGCGACCGGCTTGGCCAGTCGTCCTTGGCAAGTGATCTCCACGGACGTGGTGATCCTCGCGCAGTCGATCATGAAGGACATAGGCGGTCGCGGCCACGTCCGCCTCGCGTCGAACACGCCGAACGCAATCGTGGACGTGGACGCGGAAATCTTGGGGTTCGCTTGGCGTGCGTACACGAGTTTCGAGCAGGACAACTGCGCCGCCTCGGTGGACGAAGCCGAGCTCGAATTCCACACGGAGCCGACCCATCTTCAGGTCGAGCTCAGATGCCTCGGACCCGCAGCCAGCCAGCGCGTGCTGGCCCCGCGCGAACCCACCATCGAGCTACCGTCCTTCCTACGTCACAACGGCGGGCCCAACCGCGTCGAGAGCGCGATGGGATTGAAGCTCGCGCAGGACTTGGTGATCAGTCTCGGCGGTGACTTGCAGGTGTGGGGCAAGCCCGGCGTCCGTTCGGGCCTCAGCTTGCGGTTCCCGGTCGCGGCCTGATCCCCGTAGGCCAGACTGCTTCCATCGAAGCCGAAACCTCGCTCGGCCCCGCCCATCGCACGGCGACGGGAACGCCAGTTGCACGACCCTCGCTGTCACGGTGATGCGTGGTCGGCGCGCTGGCGCTTCGACGGGTTGCTCGTGGCTCGAGCTCGGGTCCTCGAACCGCGCGTGGAACGGCTCCTTTCCACGGGATTCGCCTGCCACTTCAGTCGACGCGCGACGAGGACTCGGTCCCCCGTCCGCCTCGCGCGGCGGGGGACCACCTACCCACCTGAACGCTAGATCGAGACGGAGGCGCAACGATGGAAACGACACTGACCGATGAGGGCACGGCCCGGATGCCGCAGGTCGACCGGTTGAGTGCGCACGAGGGCGGATCGCTGCCGATCTGGACGCCGTCGGAGCAAACCCAGAAGTTCCCGGCGCTCGACCGCGACGAGGAAACCGACGTGGTGGTGATTGGAGCGGGCCTCGTGGGTCTCATGACCGCTCACCTGTGCAAGCAGGTGGGCCTGCGTGTGATCGTTCTGGAAGCCGATCGCGTCGGGTGTGGCGAATCGCATCGCTCGACGGCGCAGGTCACCGCCCAGATCGACGCGGGTTGGCAGAAAATCGTGGGGGATCTCGGGCCGGACCTCGCCCGCTCGCTGTGGACGGGGGCGATGCTCGGGATTCACACCCTGGAATCGCTGGCCAGCTCGTTGCGCGTCGACTGCGGCTGGCAGCGAGTCTCCGGATGGCGGTTCACGGAGCACAACCGTGGCGTGAAGGACCTGCGCGACGAAGCCCTGTCCGCGGCTTCAGCGGGAATCCCCCTCGAATTCGTGGAGTCGGGCGTCCCGCTCCCGTGGACCATCGCCGGCGCTTTGCGTTGTGACGAGCAAGCGCAACTCGTGCCCGGCCCGTTCCTCGACGCGCTCGCGCGTGATGTGGACGGACGCGGATCACACGTTCACGAGGGTACGCGCGTCCTCGAGATCCACGACGGCGACGAGCCGAGCGTCGTCACGGAGCGGAGCGTGGTCCATGCGCGGCACGTGGTCGTCGCGACGCACGCGCCGTTCAACAATCGACTCCTGCTGCAGACGAAGATCGCGCACTACCGCTCGTACGTCGTCGCGCTGAGCTCGCCGACCGAGTTGCCCGACGGCCTCTACTGGGACGATGCGGTTCCGTACCACTACATCCGCTCGGTGAATCAAGCCGGTCGGCGCTTCGTGCTCGTGGGCGGCGAGGACCATCGGACGGGACAGGATGACGACACGTCGCTGCGTCACGCGGCCCTCGAGGACTGGGCACTCGAGCGCCTTCCCGGATCGACCATCGAGCGTCGCTGGTCGGGACAGGTGCTCGAGCCCGTCGACGGGTTGCCGTACGTCGGGCGCAACTCCTTCGAGCGCAATGTCTACGAGGCCACCGGATTCTCGGGCACGGGTTGGGCTTACGGCGCACTCGCCGCTCGGATCCTCGCGGATTCCATGCAGGGCATCGACCATCCGTTGGCCGCGACGCTGGCTGCAACTCGGATCGCTCCGCTGGCCGGCGCACGTCGATTCCTGCAGGAAAACGCTCTGTTCCCGTGGCACTTCTTCGGTGACCGACTCAGCCCTGAGTCGACCGAGATCGAGTCTCTCGAGCGCGGGCACGGTCGCCTCTTCATGTCGCGCGCGATGAAGAAGATCGCGGTCTATCGGGACGACATGGGCGAACTGCACGCACTCTCGCCGATCTGCCCGCACATGGGCTGCCTCGTCGACTTCAATCAGGCCGAAACCAGCTGGGACTGCCCTTGCCACGGCTCTCGTTTCGACGTGCACGGAAGCGTTCTGAACGGTCCCGCCACCCAGGGACTCGAACGCGTGGACGCTCCGTCGATGAAGATCGGATCCTCTTGAGTGCGATCCAAGACCGGGTGCAGAGCGCCGGCTCAGACCCCTGGGTGTTAGAGTTCGCCTCGGGAGAGGCCTCGGACGATGACAGTGCACCTCAGGCAAGGCCTCGGACGATGACAGTGCACCTCAGGCAAGGCCTCGGACGAAGACAGTGCGCCTCGGGCAAGCCCTCGGACGATGACCGTGCGCCTCGGGCAAGCCCTCGGACGATGACGTGCGCCTCGGGCAAGCCCTCGGACGATGACCGTGCGCCTCGGGCAAGCCCTCGGACGATGACCGTGCGCCTCGGGCAAGCCCTCGGACGATGACGTGCGCCTCGGGCAAGCCCTCGGACGATGACCGTGCGCCTCGGGCAAGCCCTCGGACGATGACGTGCGCCTCGGGCAAGCCCTCGGACGATGACCGTGCGCCTCGGGCAAGCCCTCGGACGATGACGAACTTCCCCCCGCTCGATAACGCTCTTCGCTTTCCATGCCACACATGAACGAACCGGGTTTGCTCGAGCTGTTCGACGTGCGGCGTTTGGTCGTGCACTCGCGATCTGGGCTCGACATCCCGATCCAGATCGGCTTCCTGCTGCTCGTACTCCTGATCGCGCTCAGCGCCTGGTTGAACTATCAGCACACGGCCCTCGTGTTCGAGAACGAGTCCTACCTAGCACACACGCATCGCGTCATCGGTGAGGAGCGCGGCATCCTCACGGAACTCGTCAGCGCGGAGTCCGGGGCCCGGGGCTACTTGCTGTCGGGAGATCCGGCTCACCTGGAGCCTTATGAGCTCTCACGGCGCTCGCTGCCCGATCGCCTGGCCGTTCTCCAGCAATTGACGCGCGACGACGCAGAGCAGAGTTCCTTCGCGCAAGTGCTCCAGATGCGCGTGGAAGCGCGCGTGAGGAGCCTCGACGGGATCGTGGCCGGGGGGCCCGCCGGCATCAGGGACGAGGCGGCGCGCAGCAAGTCCACGAATGACGCCAACCGCCTGATGGACGACGTGCGCGCCGTGGTCGCGCAATTCGAAGCGAGAGAGCAGGCACGGCTGCTCGATCGGGAATCGCGTGTGCGAGCGAGCTACCATACCGCGCGGACGACCGGTCTCGTGCTCGGCATCTCGGGGATCGTCCTCGTCGTCCTCGTCTACAACTTCGTGCGGCGTTTCGAGCGGTTGCGGCACCTCGCAGCGCGCGAAGTGGCGGATGCTCGCGAGCGCTTCCAAGTGACCCTGGGCAGCATCGGAGACGCCGTGCTCGTCGTGGACACAGAAGGGCGACTGGCTTTCTGCAACGATCGATGTCGATCCCTGATGCGCATCGGTCCCGAATCCATAGGTCGCCAAGTCGACGAGCTCGCCACCTGGATCGCGGAATCAGGCGACGAACCGCGCGATTCCCTGTTCCGTCGCGCACTTGCCGAGCATGGCGTGCACCGCGCCGCCGGCGACACCGCGATTCAGCTGCCCGACGGCACTCGGATCCCCGTGGAGGCCAACGCCTCCACGATTCTGGGCCATGAGGGGGCGGTGCAGGGCGCCGTCCTCGTGCTCCGCGATGTCAGCGAGCGTCGAGATCGAGAACGTGAGTTGGCGCGCAGCATCGAACGTTTCCGTTCGCTCGTGGCGGCGACCGCGCAGGTCGTGTGGACGACCGACGCGTCCGGACACGTGCGTGAGGACTCGCCGAGCTGGCGCAAGCTGACGGGGCAGTCGTACGAGCAGTTTCAGGGGATGGGAGGAGTAGACGTTCTTCACCCCGACGATCGCGCGCGCGCGGTCCTGGCCTGGACGACCGCCGTCGCCGAGAGGAGCCGGTACGAGATCGAATATCGCCTGCGGACGGCCGACGGCACCTATCGCTGGAGCATGGCGCGTGCAGTGCCGGTCCTCGACACGGATGGCAGCGTGCGCGAGTGGGTCGGCATGATCCGCGATATCCACGAGCGGAAGGTGTCGGAATCCGCGCAAGAAACTGAGCACCGGCGCAAAGACGATTTCATTGCTCTCCTCGCGCACGAGATCCGCAATCCGCTCGCTCCGCTTCGCAACGGACTGGAGTTGCTCAAGGCCGGAGTGCCTTCAGCCATGCCACCTGCGCTCGAGATGATGGACCGTCAGATCCGTCACATGGTGCGGTTGATCGACGACCTGCTCGACGTGAGTCGGATCAGCCAAGGCAAGTTCGAGTTGAGACTGGAGCAGATCGACCTCCGCGACGTGCTGCGTCAATCGGTCGATGCAGTTCGGCCAGCCATCGAGAAGAAGAAACAAATCTTGACCGTGTCGTTGCCGACGGCACCGATGTGGGTGAAGGGCGATCCCGAGCGCCTCACGCAAGTGATCGGGAACTTGCTCAACAACGCGATGAAGTACAGCGGAGAGGCCGCGGCGATCTGGCTCACGGCCGAGCGCGAGGGATCGCGCCTCCTCGTCAGCATTCGTGATACCGGTCAAGGGATCCCGACCGACCTGCGGCCTCGGATCTGGGACCTCTTCCGGCAGGGCGAGGGTCGTGTCGAACGCGTCGAGGGTGGGCTCGGCATCGGTCTCACGCTCGTGAAGCAGCTCGTCGAAATGCACGAGGGGACCGTTGAGGTCCAGAGCGAAGGCGTCGGCACCGGCAGCGAATTCACGTTGCGGCTGCCCGCCGCCGTCCGGCAGTCCGATCACACGCCGGAACGCGGGTCGGTGCGCGTCAACGCCGCATCTCGCGCCCTGCGCATCCTCGTCATCGACGACAACGAGGACGCCGCGGAGAGCTTGTCGATGCTGCTGCGCATCAGCGGTCACTTCGTGCGCACGGCGTTCGGTGGCGACGATGGGGTCGTCGAATGCCAACGCTTCAGTCCGGAGCTCCTTCTCTGCGACATTCGCATGCCGGACGTGAGCGGGTACGAGGTCGCACGTCGTCTCAGAACCTTGCCGGGTGAGCGACCGTTCCTCGTGGCATTGACAGGATTCGGGGCGGATTCCGACCGCGCCGCATCGCTGCGCGCTGGTTTCGACCGACACCTCGTGAAGCCCGTCGATCCCGAGGAACTCAGCACGCTCATCCACGAAGTTGCGCTCGGGTTCCCTCAGTCCTCCGAGACCCCCTGATCTCGATCGAGTCCGGCACGGGGATCGCACTCGATCGGCTCGGCCTCGCGCCTTTGGCGCAGGCGCCTCGCACACCAAAGGAGTTGGGCATCATGGATTGGCATCGTGCTCGGAGCGCGAAATCGCTCCGATCGACACTTGGCGCGGGTCCGCTTTTCGTTGCGGGAGCATTCGTCTGCGCGTGCGGCAACTCGGACTCCGGCGGGTCCGTGGCCCCTCCGTCCGGACAGCAGCCGACGATGGCGCTCGACGCGAGTTGGACGTACGGCGACTCCTTGTGTGGAGCGGCTTCAGCCGACGCTGCGTACTACATCGCGGCCGAGGGCGCCTCCCTCGCCGTGTTGGACGGTCTGGCACTCGCTTCAGGAACCACGCTCGTCCTGTCTCGCGGTCCGATCGCGGCGGCACCCTACTCGCTCGTCTGTGATCTGCCCTATGTCTTCGTCGCAGGCGGAACGGACGGCCTGTGGCGCGTGACGATCGGCGGCGACGACGGAGTGGGAACGGTCGCGGGCGCCTGGCCGGAGGAAGTGCGCATTCTCGATGCGGGGGACGCGCCCTGCCTGGACGTGGAGCTCCTCGCGAATCACGCGGAAGGACCGCTCGTCGCGGCGGTGATCTCCGCCCGTCCGGGATTCGGGACTTCCGAGCTCATCGTCGTCGATCGCGATCCGCCGCATGCACTGCGCGCGCGTGTGCCGTTGATCCCGGATTCGAATGGGCCGAGCGGGAAGGCCTTCGCTGTGGCCGCGGATCCCAGCGATTCGGCTTCGGTCTATGTCGCGATGGGCTCGGCCGGGATCTGGCGCGTCGACTTGAGCGACCTCGCTCACCCGATCGTCTTCGTGGGTCCAATTTTCGATGCTCCCGCGGAGATGTTGGACAACGAACCCGCCTGCGCGCGCGACGTCGCCTGTGTGCGAGCGGGGGACAAGACGCTGCTTTTCGCAGCCATCGAAGTCGGCGGTCTCGCGGAGATCGAGGTGACGGATGCGAATCCGTTCGGCCGAGGGATGGCGACGTCGCGAGCTCTACTCCAATGCTCGACGGGCTGCGCGCTCACCGGTGTGCCATACGGGTTCCGCGTCTCGGCCGTCGGACGAAGTGACGGCAGCGTGATCGTGGTGTTGGCGACGAACTCTGTTTCCGCGGACAAGTTGGAAGGTGGGCCGTTCTCGTGTCTGGGACGCTGGAGCTTTGATCTCGGGCTCGATGGGCCACCGATCGAGCCTGCAGGATGTGGGCCGCAGATGATCCTCCTGCGCGGCCAAACGACCAGCGCAAGAACGGGGGTCGCACCCATCGTCAGCGTCGTGGCGAATGCCTGCCGCGCTGCGAACACGCGTTCCATCGACGTAGTCGCGCGCGGCGATGGTCTCGTACTCTTCGAGCAACGGTTCGACGGTGCGAGGGCCGTCATGCTCCAGGACTCGCCGTGGACGGAAGCCGCAGTCGATATCGGCTCCGCCGCCGCGCCGTACACGGGAATTGGACTCGCCAGCGTGGACGGAATCGCGAGCACCCTCGACTCGGGATTTCTTTACCTCGGCCTCGACGGCATATCTTTGCGGCCGGCCGGCCTGCCGCGTTTCGATGTCGCGCGCGGAGCGATCGAGATCGTGAGCGATACCGCGGAGCTCTGCTCGACAGGAGAAGCACAGTTCTGCAACTCGCCCGAGAAGGCCGTCGTGCCGCCGAGCCCCTGGACGAACAGCATCGCTGGGGGCGCGCGTTGGTTCGATGCCGGAGACCCGGGCCGGGAGTGGTTCGCAGCCGGAGAATCGCGCGTTTCGGGCCAATGCGCGGTCGATCCGTGCTCGTGGACGGACGATTGGTGCGCCGATCCTTGGCTCGAGGAAGGGGATGCTCCGCTGGCGGACGATCGGCCCCCGGGATGGGAGATCGTGCGCCTCGACACGAGCGCCGCGTCCATAGGCGGCGCCGCGATGGACATGCGCTACTGGTCGATCGCTTCGCCTCCGGATTCGTTCGGCCGCAAGGGACGCAATTACCTGAGCTCCGCGATCGACGAGGCGGACCCGCGACTCCTGCATCTCTTCCGCGGGTCCATCCGCGACGGATACCTCGTGTGCTCCGCGGAGGAGGTGGTCGATCTCGCCCTCGGCTCGTGCGGCCAAACGCGCGGCCGAGGCCAGCGGATCGAGCCTTCGTGGATGCACGTCCTGACCACGCACTTCGAGCTCGAGCCCGCAGCGGATCAGGTCTTGGCGCTGACGTTCCGCGCTGAGCCTTTTTCGCTCGACGTCGGCGGCACACGACGCGCGTACATCGCCATCGCCGCCGGCTGGATCGTGCCATCACCGAACGTGTCGTGGAGCCCGCATGCGAATCGCGCGTCCGTCGTCGTGTACGACGTCACCGATGTCGACGCGCAGCACCCGCCGCTGCTCGCTCGCATCGCGCTCGGTCCGCGAGTGCCGTTCGGGAACGCGATCGCCGTTCGCGTCGCCGAAGTTCGTGGGCGTACATGGATGTTCGCCGGCGACCTCGGCGGGGCGGTTCACGCGTTCGACGTATCCGCAGGAATCCTGGTCGATGCGGCGCCGGAGGATCCGACGGATCCGGAGACGGCGCTCGAGCCCGCAGCCTCGTGGTACGGACCGCCCGAACCTTACGACGGCGAGCGTGCGAACGTCACCGACTTGGAGCTCGACTTCGACACGGATCCTGCACGGCCCGTGATCGTGCTCGCGAATGCGCGTCGTGGCCTCGCGGTCCTCGATATCGTCGCGACGGGTAGTTCGATCGCGCTGATCGAGTCCGACGAGTCGCCGATCGATACGCCCGGCGTCGCGTCCGGCGTGATACCGATTCGGAAGGACGGCCGGACATGGTTCGCGGTCGGAGATTCCCGCTGCGGGGTGCGCGTCTACGGACGAGTGCCGTGAGCGTTCAGTCGGGCTTCACGAACTGCTTCGCGTCGTAGCCCCAGTTGCGATCGAACCAACCGGCGGCGAGCACACCGCCGTCGCCCGAGCTCAGGATCGCGCTGGAAAAAACGGCGTAATCGGGATATCCGACGCCCGAGACGAAGGGAGCGAGCGTGTAACCGAGCCGAGTTCCGCGCGGGCCAGTGTCGGCGAACGCGCCGACCAATCCGACCCCATCGTCGGCGCGCGGCAGGACGAACACGGCGCCGAGGTCGTCGCCCTTCCAGGTCTTCGCTCCCAGACGGAGAGTCCCGCGTCGCGCGTCGACGGGCCCATCCGCGCGACACAGCTTCGCCCAAGCCGCGTTCGTGTCGCGATTCCCGTAGAGGATCACGTTGCGGCCGTTGAAGCCTTCGGCGACGAACTGCACGTCGGACACGAGACGCGGCGTCGCGTTCGCGCGATACCACCACGTCAAGTGGTCGTGGCGCGCGCGCTCGAAGAGTTCTCGATCCTCGTTCACGTCACCGCTCGTGCCGAAGACGAGCACGAAACGTCGGTCGAACGCGCGCTTGAATGGACCGCACGCGTCCGGCGACTTGCCGGCCACGGGTCCGGCGACGCGGCCCCAACCCTCGGCCGTCAGTTCCCAGTTCTCGTTCGCGGGCCAGCGCGTTCCGGTCGAACGACCGTCGATCGTGACGAAGAGGAAATGGGTCCGGCTGGGCGCGATCTTCAGCACACGCACGTTGTCCGTCTCGATCTGGATCGTGCGACCGTCCTCGCCGCGCTTCGCAGTCACCCGGAACGGACGTCCGTAGACGAGCGGTTGCCGGACCTCGACGAATCGGTGTCGTGCGTCGACGCCGGGGTCCGCGGAGATCCAGTCGAACTCGTACTCGTCCCCCTCCGTCTTCGCATCGAACAGCGCGAGGATTCCCGGATGATCGACACAGTCGGCGCCGGCCGACAGCTCGCCGTCCCACCAGTGACCGGCGCCTTCCTGGAAGTGAAACTTCGGCTTCCCGCCGAGCTTCTCGAGGAGCGCGATCATGTCGCGAGCTTCCGATGGAGGCACGTTGTCGTCGGCGGTGCCGTGCAGGACGAACGTCGGCAGCGGTACGAGGTTCGCCGCCAAATCCTCGGTCTTCGAAGCGAAATCGGCGCCGAGCCACAGCTCCTTCAGCGCGCCTTCGGGCCGACCGCCGTAGCTGTCGAAGCTGGCCCAGCCCGCGCTCGGGCCGACGCCATCGAACGCCTCGGGATCGTTGGCCGCGAGGCTCCACGTGCCGTGACCACCCATCGAGTGTCCGGTGAGCACGATCCGCGATCGCTTCCGCGCCTCGTCGGGATCGTGGGGCAGGCCCGCGTCGACGCGGGCCATCCCGAAGCTCTGAACGACGCGAGACCTCATCCCGGCGAGGTGGTGATCGAGAGCTTCGTACGCGTCGAGCCGACCCCAATCCTGCCAGTCGAAACCGAACGGACGTCGGTTCGTCGGACACACGACCGAAATGTCGTGCTTGGCGGAGTACGAACGCGCTTGGTTCAACGCATCCACGCCGGCACCGTGGAGGGAGAGCAAGATCCAGAACGCCGCGAGCGGTCGTTCGTTCTGGAACGGGAGGAGAGCGTACGTCTGCAGCGAGCCGTCGATCGCCGACGTGAAGCCGACTCGGCGTGCCTCACCCTTCGCGCGCACGGGGATCTCGATGCGCTCCTCGACGGAGAAATCCTTCACCTTCAGCGCGACGCGGACGGTCGATGTCGTTTGTGCGGTGCGGTCGAACCCGTCGGTGGCGATCGGGACCGAGAAGCGCCACGCCGCGCCCGGCTCGATCGTCATGGCATCGCTGTAGGTCTCCGCGGTCGTCGGCGCGATGCCCATGACGCCCTCGGCTGTGATCTCGCGCGCGACATCACTCGCGTTCCACACGAGGACTCCGAGTGAGGGGATGCCGTTGTACTCACCACGCACGAGGTCGGGCACCACGTGATCCCACGATCCGGCGACCACCGGACCCGCGATGTCGACGAGGTCCAATCGGAACGAGCCGCGCACGCCGCTCACGTAGACGTGATTCGCGCCCTTCGCGAGCTGCACGGGCACGCCGCCGAATCCGTACGCGTAGAGATCACCAGGAAATCCAGCACCGTTCACGAAGAGCCGTCCGGCGCCGGTGAGCTTCGCCATCACGACGCGACGCTCCGTGGATTCGACCTGTGCGTACGCCCAACCGATCTCGCCGCCCAAGGATCCGTCTTCGCCGGCCGATTGCGCGATCCAGGCCTTCTCCTCTCCGCGCTCACCCGTCAGGGTCTCGCCGACCTTCGGCGGAGCCAGGTCGGAGGTGAGCACATGACGCTCGAACACGGCGTTCGGCGCGAAGGGTCGCCGCCCACCGCGATCGACAGGCGGGATGACGAGCCAGTCGCGCACGACCACGGATCCGGGAAGGACGGCGAGGATCGACGTGACGAGTGCGAGCATCACTTGCGGTTCAGCACCGCCGCGACGCGATCCTTCATCTCCGTCGAGGCCCAGAGCGGCACCTCGATCTCGCGGAATCGGCGCAAGTCCTCGGCCGTCACCGTGGTGACTCCCGCGCGCAGGGCCTGTTTCGTGGCGACGTAACTCGCACGCGGATACGACGCGAGCGTGTGCAGGCGTTTCGATGCCGCTGCCGGAGCATCGGCGGAGACTTCGTCGACGAGGCCCAGCGCGAGTGCAGCCTCCGGCGCATGGAGTCCGGCGCCGAGAACGATCTTGTCGAGCGTGTGCGACGGAAGTCGCCGCTTCACGATGTTCAGCGTGACCGGCGGCATGGTCGCGCCGATCGCGACCTCGTTGATGCCGATGCGCGCCTTCGGCTCGTCCGTCGCGATGCGCCAATCGCAGCACAGCATGAGGATGCATCCGCCCGCGATCGCGTGGCCGTTCACGAGCGCCACCGTCGGCGCCGGGTGGAGGAAGAGGCGCCCATACAGCGCATCGAGTGCGCGCAACATGGTCTCCATCGCGGCGCGATCCGCGGCGTGGACCTCTTTCAGGTTCAGGCCCGCGGAGAACGCGTCCCCCGTGCCGGTCAAGAGGATCGGCGCGTCGCCAGCGCGGCGGAGTTCCTCGTCGAGCCAGCCGATCAGGTCGGTCCCGAGCGCGTTCTTGCCCGGATGCTGCATGCGAATTTCGTGCATGGTCTTCCTCGATCCGTCCTTTCGTGCGACGAGGAGACCTGATCCACCACGAGGTGTCCAGGTGTGCGGCCTCGCGGCGCACAACTCTGTGCCTCAGGGGGCGAACCGAGTCGCATGCCGCACCGCCTTGTTCGGGGCGCCACTCACCCGGTTGCGCCCGAGGTCTCGCGCGGAGATCCTCCTCGGGATGGCATCCGCGCATTCGTTCGCGAGCGACAACAACGCTCCGGTCCATCCCGCGATCCTGGAGGCGCTGTCGAGCGCGAACTCGGGTCATGTCCGCGCGTACGGCGACGACGCGTGGACGCGACAGATGGAGGAGCGCTTCCGCGAGCATTTTGGCCCCGCCGCACGCGCATTCGCCGTCTTCGGCGGGACCAGTGCGAACGTGCTCGGGCTCTCGGCACTCTTGCGCCCGCACGAAGCCGTGATCTGTGCCGAACATGCGCACGTGTCCGTCGACGAGTGCGGCGCTCCGGAGCGCTTCCTCGGTTCGAAGCTCCTGCTCGTGCGGACCGCGGACGGGAAACTGCGTCCTGACGACGTGACTGGGCGACTGAAGGGCCTGCGCGACCAACACCACGTCCAACCGAAGGTCGTCGCGATCACGCAGTCGACCGAGGTCGGCACGGTCTACACGCCGGCCGAGATCGTGGCGCTCGCGGCTATCGCGCGCTCGAACGGGCTTTACCTGCACATGGACGGTGCGCGCATCGCGAACGCGGCCGCGTCGCTCGGCGTGCCGCTCGCCGCGATCACGACCGACGTCGGTGTGGACGTCGTGTCGTTCGGGGGGACGAAGAACGGCGCGATGGGCGCCGAAGCCGTCGTCTTCCTAGGACCTGGGCTCGGGGACGACTTCCGCTTCACGCGCAAGCAGGGGATGCAGCTCGCGTCGAAGATGCGCTTCGTCGCGGTGCAGCTCGCGCAGCTGCTCACGAACGATCTGTGGCGCGAGAACGCGGTCCACGCGAACCGCATGGCGCGGCGTCTCGCGGACGCGGTGCGCGGTATCCCAGGGGTCGAGCTCGCGCACCCGGTACAAGCGAACGGCGTCTTCGCGCGGATCCCGCACGCCGCGGTCGAACCGCTGCAGCAGCACTCGTACTTCTACGTCTGGGACGAGGACGGGCCGGTCGTGCGCTGGATGTGCTCGTTCGACACGCGCGAGTCCGACGTGGACGCGTTGGCGGAAGCTCTCCGCGCACTCGTGTCCCGTCCCGCGAGTCTCGTTCGCGAGACCTGAGGAACGCGGAACTCGTTCAGCGCTCTTCGAGCCCGAGCGTCGCGCGGTAGACGGAGCTCGTCGAGCCGCCGAAATCGTGCGGTGTCTCGCCCGTCGCGCGCCACACGAGATCGGCCGCGTCGCCGTCCGTGAGAACGGGCAAATACCAACGCCCATCGGCCCCTTGCGGCGCGTTCGGATCGTGCGGCGTGGGCACGGCGCCCGGCTGGCGCAAGATAACGACCGGCCCCTTGCCCGTCAGCGGATTGGGCACGACGCCGAAGGCCGAGACGACGAGCGACTCGCCGTGCAGACCAAGCAAACCACCGACGATCGTCTTGCCCGCGATCGCATGGAGCGCTTGCTGGGCCGCGGCGGAGGGATAGGGACCGGAGTAACCAGGCGTGGCCTCGACGGTGCACGCCGATTGGAAGCACGAGACCAGGGAACAGGCCAGGAAGATGGCCACGAGTCGGGGGATCACTCGCATGGGAGACATAACCCGCGAGGATCGACCAGGTGACTGAAGACCTAACGCATCCTGCTGCAAAGCTTGCGCAAGTCCGAAAGTCGTAGAGATCGCGACTTCGCGCCTCGCGATTGCGCGCGATGAATGCGCCGCTGAACTCGGTGGAGCGCGGAGCTGCGGCCACGAGTCGTCGCTCGCTCGCGTGTCAGAGCCCGCGTGAAGAATTCACGGGATCAGGCCGCAAATGGTGTCCGAGAGCGTGAAGGCTCATTCCTTCCCACGTTCTCAGAAGCCGTGAAGAATTCACGGCCTCTCGCGCTGCGGAGCGGCGCCACTAGAGTCTGAGAGCCCGTACGATCGATTTCTTCGCGGGCTCTCAGAGCGCCGGCGGAGTCGTCGGTGCGTTGAATGCGGCCTTCACGTCCTTGTCGAACAGGACGATCAGCGACCAAATACCGATGGGGATTCCGATGACGCAGCAGCAGGTGCAGGGGAACATCACGATCACGCTGCTCGCGGCGGCGAGTCCCCAGCTGCGGAGCTGCTTCATCCGCAGGCCGCCGAAGATGACGAGGACGGAGAGGGCCAAGGCGACCACGTTCCAGGCGATGCCCGCCTTGGAACTCAGATCCGCGATCGTGTCGATCGTCCCTTGGTCGAGGCCCGCCTGCTCCAAACCTTGGCGAACCTGATCCGGATCGGTCGGCGAGAAGAAGCCGTAGATGCTCGCGAGCGCGGCGAGGACGCCGAGGACGATGAGCGCGATCGCGGGCGCTTGAACCTTCTTTTCCATGTGCGTGGCGGGAACGGCTTGGACGGCGAGCGCGGGACCGACGCCCGCGAGGTTCGAGAGGCTACCGTCCGCCTCCGCCCGGCGCGCGGCCGAAGATCCGCTCGCGCGTGATCTCGTCGCGGCCGACGCGGATCACGTGGTCGCGCAGGCCGGCTATCGGTGCGCCGCCCAGCACTTGTTTCGCCGCTTCGACGACGGCCTTCGCATTCGGATCCTTGGCCTGTGTCGCTGCGATTTCGAGAACACGGGTCCAGGCCGCGTCACGCGACATCCCGACGGCGAGCGCCGCCGCTTCGCGCTCCAGGTCGTCGCCGGATTCGAGTGCGGTGCGCAAGAACGCCTTGACGTCCGCGTCGTTCGCGCTCCAGGCCATTGCCAGCACCGCGTTCTGCCGCACGAGCGTCTGTTTGTCCTTCTTCGCCCGCTGGATCAGCACCGCGCGGACTTTCGCATCCGCGGCGCCGCAAGCGCCGAGCGCGCGGACCAGGTCCTTCTGGTGACCCGGCTCCTTCTCCTGAGCGAGAGCTTTGGTGAGCGCGGGTACGGCCTCGCGGGCGCCTAGTTGTTCGAGCGCAACCGTCGCTTCGCGCCGCAGGTCCTCGTCAGAATCATCGAGGAATTCGGCCACGACCGCCCAGTACGGTGGTGGCGAGAACGTGCCCATCGCGCGGAGCAGGAGCTTCTGTCGCGCTCCTCCGCCGCCGCCTCGTCCACCCAAACCTCCACCACCTTTTCCTCCGCCTCCGCCGAGCCCGCCACCCAGACCACCGCCGAATCCGCCGCTCTTCAGCTCGCGCTCGATGAACTCGATCGCGTCGGGTTCGTCGCTCAGGATCAGACGGCGCAGTTCGGTCATGCGCTCGGCGGTCTGCAGGCCTTTCTCGAGGCGCTTGATGATGGCTTCGACTTCCTTTTTCGTCGGCGGGACGAGCGAACCGCCCGCCTCGTCGCCGGAGGGATCGTAGGTCGCACCGAGGACGAGTCGTTGCGGGCTGCGCGCCGAAGTCGGCATCGCCGGCGCCGTCGTGGGATCGGTTTTGGCGAGGGCCGTGACGAAGCACCACGCGAGCTCGTCGGCCGTGATCTCGTAGGGCACGGAGAGCAGGACCTGGCCATCGCTGCCGAGGAAAACGTGTTGCGGCGCCAGCACGAGCCCCTGCGCGTCGGACTTCAGCACGTCCTTGCGCGCCGCGCTGTCGACGCGTCGATGGTCCTGACAGCGAAGGCCGGGAAAACGCGGACAATCCTTGTCCATCGTCGCGTGCTCGGCGGCGCTGGCGATGAGGTTCAGAGTGCGGGCGGAAAGTTCGACGACCGCCTTGTCGCGGTAGACCTTCTGGGCCATGCGATCGTTCGCACGCTCGCCGTCCATGTTCACGGCCAGGAAGACGACCTTCTTCTCGGCCGCGGCGCGCTCGAGCGTCTTCTCGAACCCCGAGGTCCAGGCGATGCCGCCGGCGAGCGTGCAGGGGCTGAGCAGGGCGAGTAGGGCGGCAGCGCGAAGAGTTCGGATCATGGAGTTTCTCGATGAGGAGAATGACTCAGAACCGCGCACAGGTCATCAGGTCGCGGCCAAAGCTGCACGGAATCATGCGCTTCAGGCCGACTTCGGGTCGCCGACTCGGTGTAGCGGATCGCCGCAGCGCATAGGATCGTGCAGAGAACCATGATCCTCGAGCAGTACTACTTGGCTTGTCTCGCGCACGCGTCGTACCTCGTCGCCGACGAGGCGAGCGGCACCGCGGCGATCGTCGACCCGCGGCGCGACGTCGACATCTACGTCGAAGACGCAGCGCGACGCGGGCTCACGATAAGGCACGTGATCCTGACGCACTTCCACGCGGACTTCGTGTCGGGGCACATCGAGCTCGCACGGCGCACCGGGGCGTCGATCCATCTCGGCGCGCGCGCCAGGCCCGAGTACGCGTTCGAACCGCTCGGCGATGGCGACGAGATCAGCCTCGGGACCGTCGTGTTGCGCGCGCTGGAGACGCCCGGCCACACGCCCGAAGCGATCTCGATCCTCGTCTTCGACCTCGTGGCCGATGCGAAGAATCCGCAAGCGGTCCTGACGGGCGATACGCTCTTCCTCGGCGACGTCGGACGTCCGGACTTGATGGCCTCCAAGGGGATCAGCGCTCCGGCGCTCGCCGGGATGCTCTACGAATCGTTGCACACGAAGCTCTTGCCGCTCGGTGACGACGTGATCGTCTATCCGGCGCACGGCGCGGGCTCCTCGTGCGGGAAGAACATCTCGAACGAGCGCAGCGGTCGGCTCGGCGAGCAGAAGAAGCTGAATTGGGCGCTGCAACCGATGACGAAGGAGAAGTTCGTCGAGATCGCGACCTTCGAATTGCCGAACCCGCCGGCGTACTTTCCGCACGCGGCTGCGGCGAACAAGAAGCACAGGCCCGTGCTCGACGACGTCCTAGCGAGTGAACTCGTGGCGTTGGTTCCCGCGACCGTTTTCACTGCGGTTGCGAAGGGCGCGCTGCTCCTCGACGTGCGCGAACCCGATGACTTCGCACGCGGTCACATCGCGGGTGCGTTGAACATCGGACTGTCGGGCAAGTTCGCGCACTGGTGCGGGACCATTCTCGATCGTGAGCGCCCTGTGATCCTCGTCGCGCCACTGGGCTCGGAGCGCGAGGCCGCCCTGCGCCTGGGTCGAATCGGCCTGGAAAACATGCGCGGATTCGCGGCGGGTGGGTTCGCTGCGCTCGCTGCGGAACGACCGGATTCGGTGCGTCGATTCCAGCGCCGCACGGCAGCGGAGCTGGCCACGCAAATGTCCGGCCCCGACGCGCCACTCGTCCTCGACGTGCGCCAAACCGGCGAGCGTGCCGCGAAACGCATCGCGAAGAGTGCCTTCGTGCCGCTCGACGAACTCGCGCAGCGCGTCGGTGAAGTCCCGAAGACCCGCCGCATCGTGATCCACTGCGCCGGCGGCTACCGCAGCTCGATCGCCGCGAGTCTCCTGCTCGCCGCCGGATGTGAGCGAGTCGAAGATCTGATCGGCGGCATCGGCGCGTGGGAGAGTGCGCAGCAGCCGGTCGAGTCGTGAGCCGGTCTGCCGGCTCGAGTACGCACCCGACCACCTCCGCACGACTCTTCCGCTCGTTCGCTATCCTGACGCTCGTGCTCTACGCGGGATACCTCGTGAGCACGTTCTCCGACTCGTCGCAGAACTTCCAACCGCACCCCCTCGTCGGCGGAATCCTGGCCGCTTCGTCGATTCTCTTGGCGTGGCTGGCCAAGCTCGCGTGGGGCTTCCACACGTCACGACTCGTGCGCGTCGTGCTCGTGCTCGCACTCGTCTACCAGGCGCTGTTCGGCGTCGTGATGCTCGTGAGCCGCACCCGCACGGAAGTCACCTCGAACGACGACCTCGTGATGCTCCTGTGGCCGCACGTCGTGCACGTCATCAACTCGTTCGAGTAGGGGAAGCGGGTTCGCAGGCGGCGTCCAGGGACCAGCGGGTCTCACCGAGCGCTGGTCCGCGCACCACCGCACCCATCGCCCGGGCCTACGTCCACATTCCCAGCACGAGCCGTCGTGTGCAGAGCGCCGCGACGAACGCGATGGCGAAGCTCAGGAGCGTGCCCACGAGGACGTACTCCGTCCGCTTGCGGTCCGTCCCGTCCCGCAGGTCGCCGAAGCGGAAGCCGCTCTTCGCCGCCAGCAAGAACCCAACCGCCTCGATCGCGCCGATCAGGACGAACACGAGGACGAGGAGTCGTTCGATGATCCCGATCCACATCCCGGCGCCGGGAAGGTTGTCGGTCCGGTCCCCGAGTTCCGCGTCCCAGCGACCGGTGAACGTTTGCACGAAGAACCCGACAGGTCGTCGATCCCGAGCACTGTGAGAGTGATCGCCCACCGCGGGGCGGACGACGCGGGCGTGCTCCAGCTCCCCGCGCTGCTGCCCGAGCTCAGAGTGTTCACGACGAGGACGAGAACCGCGACGTGCAGGGCTTGATCGATCAGGAACCATGTCGCGCTCCGCCCGCGCGGATCCGCGTGCGACTTCACGGGATCGATGGCGATGTGAACTCCCGCGAGGCAGAGCGCTTCTCGCCATCGCGTGAGTTCACCGAGAGCGCTCCATACCAGGAGCCCGTGAACGATCCCGTGGACGTACAGCTACACGGAATGGGCGTGCTGCGCGCGACGATCTGCGATCCAACCGGCCGGCTGGAGGTAGAAGTCGCCGAGCACGTGCGCCAGCAGGAGTTGGAGGAGGAGGACGACTTCCATGCGTCACGCCGGCGCGATGGCCAGCGCTCTCGCATAGAGATCCAGGAGCTCGTGTACGCTGTCGAACCGCGCTGCACTTAGCCTCTGAGAGATTGCCGGCTGGCTCACCCCTTGGCGTTCGGCCATGTCGGCTGGGGTTCGATCCGTTTCCGTCAGCGCGAGGAAGGCGGACTCGGCGACCGGGACGCTCCACGCGCTCACGATGGCATCACGGAGCTGCACCGTGATCTGCACTTGCGGATGGACGCGCGGACCCTCGACGCGCAGCCGGCGAGTTTCTTTGGGGCGCGCCATCTCATCGAGTGCACGACCTGACAGCCGATAGGCTTCGCCGTCGGACTCGACTCGCGCGACCGTGTGCTGCACCGCGCCGATCCCGATCGCGACACGGGCGTCGAGAGCGCCGCTGCGTCGGCGGCCCTCGACGCGAACCGAGCGCAGCACGATGAGTTCTCGCCACTTCGCCGCAGGCGGCAATCCGGCGTCGTGCGGGCTCTGCTTCGGTTCTCGCGGTCGTCCGCGCCGCCCGGCAGGGGTGAGCCGGAGCTCGCACTCGTAGTCACAGTGACGAGCCTGGGCCCAACGTCGAGCTCATGCCGGGGTCGGCCGTAACTCGGACAGGAGCCTGATGATGGCTGCGTATTCGACCGGCTTGACCAGGTGGCCGTCGAACCCGGCCTCTTTGGACTTACGGCGGTCGTCATCCTGTCCCCGTCCGGTCAGGGCAATCACCACCATGCCCTTGCCCCACGGCTGTTGTCGTATCTCGCGGCAGGCGCCATAACCGTTCAACTTTGGCAGGCCAATGTCGAGGAGCACCAAGTCGGGCTGGAACGTCGCTGCCGCCGCGACCGCTTCCATGCCGTCGAAGGCGACGTGCGTCTCGTGACCGGTCAGCTGCAACAACATCGCTAGCGACGTGGCCGAGTCCCGGTTGTCATCGACCACGAGGATGCGGCGGGCGAGCATGGCCGTCGGTTCGCTGACGGTCGGCTCTGGCGGCGACGTTTGCCGAGGTTCATCCATGATCGCCAGACGCAGCACGAATTCACTGCCCTTACCGATACCGGCACTGTGGGCTTCCACAGTACCGCCGTGCATCTCCACGAGGGTTTTCACTAGCGTCAGGCCGATGCCCAATCCGCTGGCCGAACGCTCCAGCGAAGTATCGACCTGCACGAACATATCGAAGATGCGGGGAAGCTGGTCAGTCGTGATTCCGACGCCGTTGTCTCGCACCCGGATTACCACTTCCTTGCCGTCACACTCTACACTGAGCCCAATCTGGCCTCCCCTGTCGGTGAACTTGCAGGCATTGTTGAGGAGGTTTCCCAGCACCTGGGCCAGGCGGGTCGCGTCGGCGTTCAGGAATAGCGGTTGTGCCGGCAGCGTGACGGTCAGTGTATGATTCAGGATCTTGCACTGCGGTCGCATGACTTCAACAGTGTGGAGGACCGCGGCTTGCAGTTCGATTCGCGCCCTGCGGAGCTCGATCTTGCCCCGGCTGACGCGGCTCACATCGAGCAGGTCGTCCACCAGCCGCACCATCTGTTCGACCTGACGCTCCATCATTGCGTGCGCCGATTGGGCGGCCTCGTCCTTCGGTCGCTGACGCTCCCGGCTCTCCGTGAGCCGCATGACATGCAGGGCGTTGCGCATTGGGGCGAGCGGGTTGCGAAGTTCGTGGGCCAGCATCGCCAGGAACTCGTTCTTGCGGCGGTCGGCTTCCTGCAACGACTGTTCGTAGCGCTTGCGTTCGGTGACATCGCGCGCAGCGGCAAACACCCCCTGCAGCTTCCGGCCGCGGTCGTGGAAGGTCGTCGCGTTGTAGGACACCACGGTTTCCTTGCCGTCCCTGGCGCGCGCCGTCAGTTCGTAGTCGGTGAGTTTGCTTTCGCCCAGCACCCTCTTGATCCCAGCCTCTGCTCGCTCCGGGTCGGTGAAGTAATCCTTGAACGGAGCGCCGATCAGCTCGTCGCGCGTGCATCCGGTGAGCGCCTCCATTTGCTTGTTCACGTCGGTGATGATGCCGCGGGGGTCGGTGGCGATCAGCGCGTCGATGTTCGATTCAATCAGCGAGCGCGTGTAGAACTGTTGATCGCGCACGCGCTGATCGAGCAGCATTCGCTCGATTTCCACCTGCTTACGCGCTGTGTTGTCGGTACCGATCAGCAAATAACCGATGATCCCGCCAAGTGCGTCGCGAAGCGCCGTGACGGAGACCACCGCGGGGAACCGGCTCCCATCCTGGCGGATGTAAGTCAGCTCGTAGATGTCCTCGATCCCGCGCGAGGCCTTGAACACCAAGGCCTCAAAGCCTGGCGTGATCGAGGTTCCAAGCTCGACGCTGAGGGCCTTGGCGCGCGCTATCAGTTCCTGCGGATCGGAGATATCGGCCGGCGTGATCGTGTTCATCACTTCGGCGGCCGTGTAGCCCAGCATGCGCTCGGCTCCGACGTTGAAGATTTGAATGACGCCCTGCGCGTCGGTGGCGATGCTCGAGAAGTTGGCGCTGTTGAAAATCGCGCGCTGCAAAGCCCCGGCCTGAAGCAACGCCTCTTCTGCTTGCTTCCGCGCGGTATTATCGGTACCGATCAACAGATAGCCGATGATGGCATTGCGATCGTCCCGCAACGCCGTGACCGACACGACAGCGGGAAAACGGCTGCCGTCCTTGCGGATGTAGGTCAGTTCGTAGATGTCCTCGATCCCGCGCGCGGCCTTGAACACCAATGCTTCGAAACCTGGCGTAATCGGGGTGCCAAGTTCGACGCTGAGCGCTTTGGCACGGGCGACCACTTCCTGCGGATCGGAGATATCGGCCGGCGTGATCTTGTTCATCACTTCGGCGGCGGTGTAGCCCAGCATGCGCTCGGCCCCGACGTTGAAGATTTGAATGACGCCCTGCGCGTCGGTGGCGATGCTAGAGAAGTTGGCGCTGTTGAAAATCGCGCGCTGCAAAGCTCCGGCCTGAAGCAACGCCTCTTCTGCTTGCTTCCGCGCGGTATTATCGGTACCGATCAACAGATAGCCGATGATGGCAGTGCGATCGTCCCGCAACGCCGTGACCGACACGACAGCGGGAAAACGGCTGCCGTCCTTGCGGATGTAGGTCAGTTCGTAGATGTCCTCGATCCCGCGCGCGGCCTTGAACACCAATGCTTCGAAACCTGGCGTAATCGGGGTGCCAAGTTCGACGCTGAGCGCTTTGGCACGGGCGACCACTTCCTGCGGATCGGAGATATCGGCCGGCGTGATCTTGTTCATCACTTCGGC
>Ga0163146_10000353_pt1 | contig 64852 bp, 44 predicted proteins | sample OliLakLV19MP7G1_FD_148648 | JGI IMG/M metagenome (GOLD analysis project Ga0163146, IMG submission 148648) | Freshwater microbial mat bacterial communities from Lake Vanda, McMurdo Dry Valleys, Antarctica - Oligotrophic Lake LV.19.MP7.G1 | ecosystem: Environmental > Aquatic > Freshwater > Lake >... | reverse complement strand
GAGGAGGGGGGGATGGTACGAGACGCTCGGCAAACTGCCTGATTTCAGCCCGAAAAAAAAAGCGGGAGCATGAGGCGCGGCCCCATGCTCCCGCAAAGAATCCCAGCAGTCAGACCCGAGCTGTGACCGGGCCATCTGATCGCGGTGCTCAGACGTGAGTCCGTGCAACCCCTTCGCGATCGACACGCGAGTGAACGCGTGCCCTGCTAGGCGGCGCGGCGGCCGAGCTTGTCCCCACGAGCTCGATGCCACGCATCTCCTCCTTCGGACGTCGAACGACTTTGTCCCCACGAAGTCGCTGACGCCACTCCACATCCGTGCGTGCGACGGGGTCCCCGTCCCATCGCACACACGGCGCGTGAGCGGCCGAAACCGCCCACGTGCTCTCTGCCAAGACTGCCGTCACCGGCCACCCTGCCTTGCACTCATTCGTCGTGACACTGTGCGTCATTACGTTGTAGGGGCGAGCGCCGTCTCTCTCACCCGCACACGATTGCTCGCACGGCCCTGACTCGAGCGCACGCTCTCTCGCGCGGCGTTCGATCCGTGTCGCTCTCTCCACTCGTTCCGTGTGTCGCATCTCTTCGGCGCTCGCATGGATGCACGGAACGCCTGCGGGGAAGAGGGTCCGCTCCGCCGCGAGCGCGAACGCCCGAGGACGGAGCGGGGCGAAGAGGAGAAAGCGAGGCTTGCTCCGACTCCGACCACCAACCCGAGGCGGATCCGTGGATCCGTCTGCCCCTCGGATGACGTCCGGAATCGGATCGACGACTTCGGTAGCTCGGCTTACCCAGAGGGTCCCGTGGCTTTGCGGCCCAGCCTTGCGACTGGTGTGCCCTTATCGTGTCATCGTTCGAGGCGAGAGAGGATACCTTCGAAATTGCATTCAGGCCAATTCCGCATGCGATTTATTGGCGTAAGTACGGCGTTTCTCGGCGGTCGGAAACAATTGCCTAGTTAGAAACCTAAGCTGTCAACGCAGTTGGAAGTCGTCTGTGAGCACCAACTGTGCGGAAGGTTTTTCCGCTTCGGGTGAGGCGATGGTCGTGAGCAGGACGTGCATCGCTTGGGGGAACGCGCGCGAGAACATGTTCGCGTTGCCCGGCTCGTTCTCGAACGTGGCGACGACTTCGCCGTTGTACGAACGGATGTCCGACACGGCGTCGTCCTTGAACGCGCGATCGTTCATCTCGAAGGACGGCTTGAGATGGAGCACGCATCGCCCGCGCCAGAAAGGAAACCCTCTGGATTTCAGCGACCGCACAGTGCCGATCTCCATGCCGCCGACGTGACGGCCGGTGAGGTAGTAGATCAAGGCACCCTTGGCGTGACAGGCGAGGACGAATTCAGCGGCACCCGGGACGGGCGTGTCGTGTGACAGATAGTCGTCGGTGAAGAAGCGCTCGAACCAAAAACCCTTCAATCGCTCGAGCAAGCGCGCATCCTCGACGCCGAAGCGCTGAAGGTCTTGGTAGACGTTCCAGCCCATGTCCTCGAGGCCGATGCGCTTGCCGATGTCGGACAAGTGCGGATGAGCGCCGCGGTGCTCTTCGATGAACTCCTGCAAGATCGCGAGATTGCGCGGCGCCGTGGAGAAGAGCGTCGAGTCGAGGTCGAAGACGCAGATCGGCAAGCGCCCCTTTTTCGCCGTGGCTTCGACGCTCGTGAGGATGCCGCGCAGTGCTTGGGAGCCCATGCGCATGAGCCTAACGCAGATCGCGAAGAGCGGGAAATCACAGGCGCGAGCAGCGCTCCGCGTGCGGATGGTATGGTCTCGCCCGACGCATGTACGCCTCCCTGCCCTCCTGGTTGCGCGAGCTGCTCCCGATCGCGCTGCTCCTCGTCGCGGTTTCGTTCGTCCTGGCGCGCTTGCCGCGCGTCGAACTCGGGCACTCTCCCGCGTACTTGAGGCGACGCCGACTCAATTGGCTGCCGCTCGGTCTGACGTACGCGTTCCTCTACATGGGGCGCTACAACCTGACGGTCGCGAAGAACGCCCTCGGCAACGAGATGTCGAAGCAGGACTTCGCCGACATCTTCTTCTGGGGCACGCTGATCTACGGGTTCTCGTTCGTGATCAACGGTCCGCTCACGGATCGGCTCGGCGGTCGCGCGACGATCATGATTTCAGCGGTCGGTTCGGCGATCGCGAACATCGCGATGGGTCTCGTGCTCGTGTTCCGCGACGCGCTCCCGGCGGCGGGAGCGACGCTGGCCGGTTCCAATGAGCAAGCCAGCGAGGGCACGTCGCTCGTCGCGTGGTTCAGCGTTCTCTACAGCGTGAACATGTACTTCCAGAGCTTCGGCGCTGTCTCGATCGTCAAGGTCAACGCGCACTGGTTCCACGTGCGCGAGCGCGGCACGTTCGGCGGCATCTTCGGCATCCTGATTTCGCTCGGGATCTATTTCGCTTACGACTGGGGCCGCACCATCGTCGACACGGCGCCGAACTGGGGCCCGTCGATTTCCGAGAGCACGCCGCCGATCGCCTGGGTGTTCTACGTACCGGCCGCGATCCTGCTCGTGTTCGCTGTGATCGATTGGTTCCTCGTGTACGACAATCCGAGCGACGTCGGACATCCGGACCTGGACACGGGTGACGCTAGTTCGGGCGACATGGGCGGACGCTTGCCCGTTTTCGAAGTCGCGAAGCGCATGTTCAGCAATCCCGTGATCCTGACGATCGCGTTCATCGAGTTCTGCAGCGGTTATCTGCGCCAAGCGATCATGCAGTGGTACACGATCTTCGCGAAGCAGACGGGCCAGAGCGATCTGTTCGTACCGCACAACTGGGGCTTGATGCTCTGTGTCGCCGGCATCATCGGCGGCGTGTTCGCCGGCGTCATTTCCGATCGAGTGTTCGGTTCGCGCCGTGGTCCGGTTTCGTTCGTGCTCTACGGGTTCATGCTCATCGGCTCACTGGTCATGATCGCGATGCTCGAAGGACCGGCGCTAGGTTGGCTGATGGTGTTCATGTCGATGTGCATCATCGGCGTGCACGGCATGTTGTCGGGAACGGCGAGCATGGATTTCGGCGGCAAGAAGAACGCCGGAGTCGCGGTGGGGATCATCGATGGGTTCGTGTACTTGGGGACTGCTGCGCAAGCGCTGATCCTCGGACGCGTGCTGCCGAACGACACCGACAAAGATGCAGCCGGCCAACTGCTCGCAGCGGATCCGGCGCAATGGCACTACTGGCCTATCGTGATGATTCCGGCCGCCGTCGTCGGGATGTTGCTCGCGCTGCGCATGTGGAATGCGCTGCCGAAGTCGAAGAGCTCTGGGCACTGAGCCCCTCGCCCCATCCAGAAGGCGCGCTGCGCTACAACGAGCGCACCGCCCGATGTACCGCCAGCACACCTTCCAAAATGGCTGGGAAATCGGCCAGTTTGACCATGTTCGGGCCATCGCTCGGTGCGCGATCGGGATCAGGATGCACTTCGAAGAAGAGGCCGTCGACGTGGCCGGTCGCGACGGCGGCACGCGCCAGTCCGGGGACTTTCTTGCGGTCGCCGCCGGTCTTTTCGCCGAGCGCGCCGGGTTCTTGCACCGAGTGCGTCGCATCGAACACGACACATTTGCCGGTCGCGGCCAAATGCTCGAACCCGGTCATGTCGACGACGAGGCGACCGTAGCCGAACGTCGTGCCGCGCTCGCACACCATCACATTCGGATTGCCGGACGCGTCGAACTTGGCGACCACGTTCTTCATGTCCCACGGCGCGAGGAACTGGCCCTTTTTCACGTTGACTGCTTTGCCGGTCGCAGCCGCGGCGAGCAGCAAGTCGGTTTGGCGGCAGAGGAACGCTGGAATCTGCAGGACGTCGACGATCTCTGCGGCAGGAGCGCACTGTTCGTGAGCGTGTACATCCGTCAGCACGGGAATCTTCAAGCGGTCGCGCACGTCGGCTAACCACTCTAATCCGTCTAGGCCCGGACCACGGGTCGCGCTGATGCTGGTGCGATTGGCTTTGTCGAAGCTCGATTTGAAGATCAGCTTCACGCCGCGCGGCGCACAGATTTCGACCAAGCGTTCGGCGACCGAGAGCGCCAGCTCGCGCGTTTCGAGCACGCACGGACCGGCGATCAGGAACAGTTCGCCGCCGCCGAACGTGCGGCCGCCAATTTGGACGGTGGGATGGATTTTCGTCATCGCTACGAGGGTACCAGGAGGCGGAACGGTTCCGAACCGACCACGAGCTCGAACGGGGTCACTCCGCGCAAATCGCCGTCGACTTGGAACGGGACGGGCGTCTCGGAGCGTACGAACACGCGTTTTCCGCGGTGCAAACCGGCTCTTTTCGACGGGAAGCGGCCGAAGGTGCCGTGCACCGCGTGACGCATCAGGCCCAAGCGCGACCCGGCCTCGAAGGTGTAGACCTCGAACAGACCATCGTCGAAGACGCGGTCGCGACTGAGCACGTCGTAACCGCCGTAATGCACGATGTTCGAAACGAGCACGAGCGCGAACTCGCCCGCGACAGGTGCGCCGTCGATCTCGACGGTCAAGCGGGGATTGCGCCACGACGCGAACGCGCGCATCGCAGCCAGCGTCCAATCGAGCTTGGTGATCGGACCCTTGCGGCGTTTTTCGAGTTCGTGGACGACGTCGGCGTCGAAACCGATTCCGCACACGAGGAACGACAAATGCGTTTCGTTCACGCGCGCCAAGTCGATGGCTTGCGTCTTTCGATCGCGCAGCATCGACACGAAACCGTTCACGTCGTGCGGCAATTTCAGATCGAGCGACAGCACGTTCGCCGTGCCCATCGGCAACACGCCGACGTCGATGTCGCGACGCGGCAGACCCGACAGGACTTCGGACAGAGTTCCATCACCGCCGACCGCGACCACGACGTCGACTTCGCGCCCGATCGCCGCTGCGCGCTCGCGACCGTCGCCACGCGCTCGCGTCAGATGCAGTTCGGCCGCGAAACCGGCCTGTTTCAGAGCCTTTTCGAGCTCACGCGCCGTTCGTTCGCCGCGACCGCGACCTGCGATCGGATTTGCGATCACCAGCACGTGTTGCTTGTTCGAGCCCGGACTCATCGCGCGCTAACGTAGCGACCTCATGTCCAATCCGCGAAAATGGCTCGTCTTCGGCGGCGGTGGATTCCTCGGCGTGCACGTCGTGCGCGAGGCGCTCGCGGCTGGATTCGAAGTCGGCGTCGCAGGACGCGCTCCCCCGGCGGTCGGAGTCGACGCGCGCTCGATCACGTTTCGAAACTGCGACGCGCTCGTCGAAGGCGATGCAGAGCGTGCGATCGACGCATTCGCGCCCGATCACGTCGTCATCTGTGCGGCGTTGTCGACGATCGCCGAATGTGAGCGGTACCCGAAGTTGGCGCACGTCTTGAACGTCGAGTTCCCGAGGCGAATCGCAGAGCGATCTCGCGAATGCGGCGCTCATGTCGTCTTCGTCTCGACCGATCTCGTGTTCGGCGGGCGCGCGCCCACCGCGGAACGCTTCACCGAACTCGACGAACCGGCGCCGTTGTCGGAGTACGGGCGCTCGAAATGCGCGGGCGAAAGCTCCGTTCTGGCCGCAAACGAGCACGCGCTGATCGCGCGACTGCCGCTCTTGTTCGGCGACTCGTTCGGACGCGCTCTCGGAGCGTCGGATTCACTCATCACCGCGCTGCGTCGCGGTGGCATACAGTCACTCTTCGACGACGAGTGGCGCACACCGCTCGACGTACGCGAGGCGGCGCGCGCGCTCGTTTCCGTTGGAAAAAAAGCCCGAACGGGCCTGCGACATCTCGCCGGACCCGAGCGCTTGTCACGTGCGGAACTGGGTGAGCGCGTATGGATCGCCGCCGGATATTCGCTCGAAGAGTTCCGCTCGCTCGTGCACATCACGACTCGCGCCGCCGCCGGACATTCTTCTCGACCGGCCGACGTTTCGCTCGCGAGCGTGCACGATCGCGATGCGACCTTGACCTGACCGCGCGCCATGGTTGAAGTGGCCGCCCAAGTTCGCGAAACACGCATGCCGCGTGTGCGCGACTCGAGCGCAACTCATGGAACTTTCGACACGCTACACGCCTGCTGAATTCGAAGCCGGCATCTACACGGAGTGGCTCGCCACTGGCGGCTTCTCGCCCAAGGTCGCGCCGCCCGCGGAGAAGACCTACACGATCATGATTCCACCGCCGAACGTCACGGGCGTTCTGCACATGGGTCACGCGTTGAACGGCACGATCCAAGACATCGTCATCCGTCACCGCCGCATGAACGGTTTCACTGCGCTGTGGGTGCCGGGCACCGATCACGCAGGCATCGCGACGCAAGCGGTCGTCGAGAAGCAGCTGTTCGAGAAAGAGAAGAAGACGCGCAACGACCTCGGTCGCGACGCGTTCCTCGCGCGCGTCTGGGAATGGAAGGAGCAGCACGGCAGCTACATCCTCGAGCAATTCCGCCGCCTCGGCAGCTCGTGCGATTGGTCGCGCACGCGCTTCACGATGGAGCCGATGATGACGGCCGCGGTGCGCGAGTCGTTCGTGCGCCTGTGGGAAAAGGGCCTGATCTACCGCGGTCCGCGCATGGTGAATTGGGACTTCAAGCTCGGTACCGCGGTCAGCGACGACGAGATCGAGAACGAGTCGCGCAAGGACAAGCTCTACGAACTGCGCTACCCGGTGAAGGACAGTCCGGGCGAGTTCATCACGGTTGCCACGACGCGCCCTGAGACCATGCTCGGTGACACCGGCGTGGCGGTGAATCCCAAGGACGAGCGCTACGGTCACCTGGTCGGCAAGAGTCTGCTCCTGCCGCTCGTGCGTGAGCGCCGCGACGGTTACCACTTCGACGACCTCGTGAATCCGATCGCGGTGTCGGCCGAGATCCCGGTGATCGCGGACGAGTCGGTGGAGCTCGGCTTCGGAACGGGCGCCGTGAAGGTGACTCCTGGTCACGATCCGGCCGACTACGAGCGCGGCAAGCGGCACGGGCTCCTGATCGTGAGTCTGTACGAGAAGGACGGACGTCTGAATGCGAACGCCGGTGAGTTCGCTGGCATTGCGCGCGAGAAGGCGCGCGAGGCGATCTGCAAGCGGCTCGACGAGCTCGGGCTCCTCGGCAAGGTCGAGGACTATGTGCACAACGTCCCCATCTCGGATCGCAGCAAGAGCGTGATCGAACCGATCGTCAGCGAACAGTGGTTCGTGAAGATGGAGCCGCTCGCGAAGCCCGCTATCGCGGCAGTCAAGAATGGCAGCTTGAAGTTCAGGCCTGAGCGCTGGACGAAGGTCTACCTCGATTGGCTAGAAAACGTGCACGACTGGTGCATCAGCCGTCAGTTGTGGTGGGGGCATCAAATTCCGGTCTGGTACGACGAGGACAACGTGCCTGTCGCGTCGCGCACCGATCTCGCGATCGGATCGATGCACCCCGTCACGAAGAAGCCGATCGTGCGCCAGGATCCAGACGTGCTCGACACGTGGGCGAGTTCATGGCTGTGGCCGTTCGCGACGCTCGGTTGGCCGGAAAAGACGCCTGATTTGGCGCGTTTTTATCCGACGCAGTTCCTGTCGACCGCGCGCGAGATCATCTACCTCTGGGTGGCGCGGATGGTGATGGCCGGATACGAGTTCATGGACCATCTGCCGATGGAGCAGCGCATTCCGTTCACGACGTGCAACGTGCACGCGACGGTGCTCGACGGCAAAGGTCGACGCATGTCGAAGTCGGCCGGCAACGGTATCGATCCGATCGAGATGATCGACAAGTACGGAGCGGACGCGGTGCGTTACTCCCTCATCCTGCTCACCAAAGAAGGGCAGGACGTGAAGCTGTCGCCGGATCGGTTCGATCAGGGCTATCGCTTCAGTAACAAGGTGTGGAATGCAGCGCGTTTCGTGCTCCTCAACATGAGTGGAGCGCAGATCGTCGATCCGACTTCGAAAGAGGGTCGAGCACAGACTCGCCTCGAGGATCGTTGGATCCTGTCGCGGCTCGCACGCGTTCGTACGGAAGTCTCCGCCAAGTTGGACGCGTACTTGTTCAACGACGCAGCGACAGCGCTGTACCAATTCGTGTGGAACGACTTCTGCGATTGGTACGTCGAGATCGTCAAGGGCCGCATGAGCTCGAAGGAGGATCCGTCGGGACCCGTGGCGCGCGGCACGTTGGCGCGCGTCCTCTCCGATTCGCTCGCGCTCTTGCATCCGTTCACCCCTTACGTGACCGAAGTCTTGTGGAAGAGCTTGAACGAGACACTCTCGCGCAAGCTGCCGATGCTCATGAATCACGTTTGGCCCGACGGTGCCGGGCTCGAAATCGACGCGCGGGCTGAGTCCGAGATGCAGAGCATCCAAGATTTGGTGCACGCCGTGCGTCAAGTGCGCAACTTGACGAGTGCCGGCGAGCGTCAACCGCTGGTCGCGAAGATCGCGGCGCCGGTGAAGGCCGAGCGGGATGTCCTGCTCGCGCATGCGGCTACGGTGAAGGCGCTGGCGGCTCTCGAAACGTGCGAAATTGCCGAGAAAACTGCCCGTCCGAAGAATTCGGCGGTTGCTGTCGCAGGTGGAATCGAAGTGTTCGTCACGTTGGCGGAGAACGTCGATCTAGGCAAGTTGAAGGACGTGCTCGCGCGGCGAGCGGACAAAGTGCGTCAAGGAATCGCAGGCATCGACGCGAAGCTCGGCAATGCGGCGTTCGTCGAACGTGCGGATCCTGAAGTGGTCGAAGGGGAGAAAGTGCGTCGAGCGGAACTCGTAGTGGAGCTGCAGTTGCTCGAGCGCAATCTTTCGGACGCTTGAGCGGATGGGTCGATGGCGTGGAGTTGTCGGTGTGGCTGGTCGGTGTGGCTGGTCAGTGTGGCTGGTCAGTCGAGAACTCGAAGTGCGTGGACGCGCGAGGCGGAAGAGCGGGGCGAGGGCGCAGGGGAGCACAGGACTACACAAGCGTGCTCCGCATCGCTGACCCCGTGCGCGTGAGTGGCGGAATACCGCCATTCACGCGCACGGGGTTCTGTCAAGAGAAGATAAGGGGCGTGGCGGCCAAGTGTGCTGAGTCAGTCGGACTGGTAGGGGATGTTTCGGCGAGTTCGATGCGACGGAGGGGGTTCTGTGTCGGAGTGGAAACGTCGGTTCCGGTCGCGGATGCTGAACGAGCTTGCGGCGTTGCATGACTTTAGCAGCCCGTGAAAGAGTCGACTTGCTCCGCGAAGCAGGTCTTTGCGCTCCTGCGTCGAGCTCGTTGGGGCGTGTTCAATGGTTAGGGGGTAGGGAGGCCATTGCCGCTGTGAGTGCTCCTGAGGAGCGCTCAGCACGAAGGCATCGGCTCCTGACGCGGAAACACTTGCCGTCGTTCCGTCGGCCTCCTTGCATCGCTTCGGCACGTTGCGTTCAGAGGCCGGAGTTTTTCAAAGGACTGCTAGGCGTTATCGAATCGTCCGTTGCGTTGCTTGTTGCGTCCGTGTCTGTCGGTTCGGAGGTGCCGTTTACGGTCTCCGATTCAACCACTTCGCCACCGCCGCACGCCGCTCGTCGAGCGACGCAGCACCGTCGTACTCGAGTTCGAGCCCGTAACGTTCGGTAAGCGCTACTTGCGCTGTCGCTCGCGCCCCCTCGTCGTCAGAGAGCAGTCCCGACACGAGATCGTTCTCCGCTCGCGCGTCACCCAACTTGAAGCGCGTCGCTGCCGCCTGCGCGAGCAACACGTCCGGTGCTCCCGCGCTCGCGGGCAACTGTCCCGCCTTGTGCAGCGACCGCAGCCGCGAGTGGTAACGCTGCACCGCCGGCAACGCCGTCTTGTCGCCGATCTTGCCCAACGCTTCGTTCGCCCACGCTGCGACTCCGACGACCGGATCGCGCAACACAGTTATCAAGGCTGGCACTGCGTCCGGATGACGCAAGTCGCCGAGCACCGAGCACACGAGCGAACGCTTCTGATAGAAACCTGCCGGGAATTTCAGGCCGATCATCGTCAGGCCAGGCACGGCTTCAGGCCCGATGTCCATCAAGCGCTCGCGCATCTTCGCGTCGTCGCCGGCTGGCACCGAACCGTCCGAGCCGCCGAAGTTCTCGGCGATACGCTTCACTTCTGCGCGAATTTTCGGATCGACCTTCAGCGGATGGCGGAGCGCGTGCTCGTCACCTTCCTTCGCCCACCAGACTTGGAATTGCGCGATCGCGGCCAATCGTTCGTCACGCGGCGCGAGCGCTTCGTAGCAGAAGTGCTTGCCCGTCACGCCGAAGAGCGTCTCGAAGAAGCTCTCACGCACGAGGTCGTCCGTTTCGTCGAGCCCTGCGATCAGCACGGGAATTCCCGACGGATCGTGCAATTTCGCCAGCACCTCGGCCAGGTCGCGGCGCGTTTCGGCCCACGCGAATCGATTGAGCGCGACTTTCAGATCCGGCACGGCTTCTTTCGCACCCAACTGTGCCAGTGAACGAGCCGCCGCGCGCACGACGTCGGGATCGCGGTCTTCGAGCACGAGTTTCCGCAGGTTCGGAACGGCCGCCGCGAGCTTGCGCTCACCGATCGCAAGGGCTGCGTGACTGCGATCGAGCGCATTCGGACGACCCAAGTTCGCGATCAATTGCGACCCGACCGCATCAGCCGGAACACCGAGTCGCACGAGCATCTCGCACGCGTGCAGACGGACGTAGAGCTCGTTCGAATCGAGTGCCGCGACCACCGACGGAATCGCCGGCTCGCCGATCGCCTCAATCACGGCCATCGCCTGATTCCAAGTCTTGTTGTCCCAAGAACCCATCGCTGCCACGAGCGCAGGCAGTGCCGGAACACCGATCGCCGTCAGTTTCTTGCGCGCTTCGACATTCGCCTGCGGAACAGGGAACTGGAACAGCGCGATCAAGTCGTCGATGTCTTTCGCGCTCGAGCCGGACGGCACGGTGACTTCGACTTTGCCGATCGCTAGATGCGCATAGTCGACGAGATTCGCGGGACTGGCCTTCTCGGGCGAGATGTTCTCGGGCGTGACGACCGCGACTTCGGGCTCGGATTCGACTGGTTTCGTGCTGGGTGTGAGCTTCGCGAATGGGATCGTCTTGCCTTCGAGTTGACGCGCGAGATCAGGGTGATTGTCCTCGATCGGGTAGTAGAGCTTGTAGTGGAGTTCGCACTCGACCAGGCCGTCCGCGACTGCGATCGGAACTCGGTGCGTGCGCTTTTCACCGCTCGGAATCTGCGTGTTGACGGGCAACGTCAGACCGTACGGTCGCTTGTACGGATCGCGGAAAGTCATGCGCGAGCGCGCGATCACTTTCCCTGTCGCGTCCTTGACGGTCACGACGGATTCGACGGAGCGCTGCTTCAACTCCGTCGGAAAGTTGTGGCCCGCACCCTTGTTCTCGATCACGACGACGACTTCGTTGCCTTCTAGACGCGCGTCCCAAGAGTAGGCCTTGCGCAAGTGCGCCTCGTTGCGTCCGCCGGGGAACGCGTGACTGTGCACGGCCTTCACAGGACCACCGACGGCGATCGGGCGCTCGACGACGCTCATGTGGCAGTCGATGCAGGTGTTCCCGGCCGCCATTCCACGCGGAGCTTGCTCCCATTGGTAAGGCGTTCCGTGATTGCGATGGCACGAGGCGCACGCCTCGACGGTACCGACGCGCGGATCGAACGCGGACCTGCACTCTGCACCGCCGGTGAAGCGACTGTAGTCCGCACCTTCCTTCCAGTGGCACGTCATGCAGGTGTTGCCCGCTTCGAGATCGTGATGACGACGAATCGGATTCTGTCCGATGCCGCTCTCGAAGATCGGACGCGGCGTGTGACAGATGATGCAATCGGCCTGTGAAAAGCGGCCAGTCGCGAGCCGTACTTCTTCGTCCGTGAACGCTCGGCCGTGCGTGTTCTGCTCGTGCTCGGCATAGGCGTCCGGGTGGCAGCTCGCGCAGTAACTGCTCTTCATCACTTCTTGCTCGTGTCGGCTCGACCCGAGCCCGACGTCGCTGGGTGAGGGCGCGCGAGCCGATTCGACCGACGCGACTTCGCTGCGCGCCTCGTGGATCGGCGTCGTGACACGGCACGCTTCGAGCAAACCGATGGAGATGCACAGCGTGGAAAGAGCGAGCGGGAGTGCGGTTTGGAATCTCATGAGCGTCGTGGAGTGAAAGGGGTCAGCGCGGATCGAAGTTCAGTGAGTGCGGAAAAGGCGGTCACGCCGCGTCGAGACAACTAGCGCCGCCACATTGGTGCGCGCTCAAGCGGTGTCGTCTTCAAATCGAGTGCGAGTGCGAAGCCCTTGTTCGTGGTCTTGCAGGGCAGCGTGAGTTCGAGGTGGATCGCGCGAGCACTGCTCTCTTCGAGCGCGGTCGATGCGATGCGGCTCTCGCGTTCGGGGCCGTACGCCACGCTCGTGCGCAGTGCCAGGATCGGCGTGCCGCGCAAGTCGCTGACGATCACGTGATCGAACGCGACGTCCAAGTGCAAGGTCTCTTCGAGCGGCGCTTTGCCGAACTGCGCGACGGAAGTTGCACGCGGCTCGCCGAGTTTGCGCACGCCGCGCGCACGGTACGCGAGAACGTAGGAACCCGGATCCAGGGGCGGATCGTAGAGCGGCACATTCGTGGACAAGAATCCGAGCGGCACCGGCTCTTCCAAACTGCGCTTCTCGAATGCGCCTGCATCTGCGGCAGCGATGCGCGCGCTCGGAGCGAAAAGAACGTATCGATAGTCTTCCACGATCGCGTAGTGCTCGGGTCCGTCCGTAGCGCTCGTCGTACTCCAACCGTCTACGCACAACGTTGCTTCCAGGTCGAAATCGACAGCGGCACCGTCGACGCGCGGTCGCAAGTGCACGTCGAAATCGTCCTCGAGAACGTAGCGCGCCATATCGACGCCAGCGCGGAGGTGGCTCGCGCAACGAAAGCCGAGCGCACCCGTCGACTGCGTCACGACGCTGCCGCGACGCACCGTCGCGCGACACATCAAGCGCGGCGCTTGGAACGAACCGCCGACGACGACGCGTTGATCGGGATCCCAATCGGCGATCGCATTGATCGGTCGACGTTCGCGTCCGTAGCCGACTTCGAAGACGCGCAAGTCGTAGCCGGGATACTTCACGAACGGACTGGACGTCCACTCCCACACGTTGCCGACGAGGTCGAAAACGCCTTGTTTACTGCGCCCCGCAGGCAAACTGCCGACGGCGCGCGCTCCGCCCTTCTTCTTCGCGCTGCCCGTGACGGCGTACTTTTCGTCGTCCCAATCATTGCCCCACGGAAAAACTCGATTCGTGTCGCCCTTGATCGCGCGTTGGAATTCGAACTCGCTCGGCAAGCGCATACCGGCCCAACGCGAATACGCGCGCGCAGCTGCATAGTCGACGAACACGACGGGCGAGCGCGCGTCTTCCGGCGGAATCTCCCAGTCGATCCGGGCCGCGTTCTGCGTCCACCACACGCGGCGATCGAAGGTGCGCGTCGCGCTCGGTGCATCACCGACGAGCAGCTCATTCGCTCGAGCGTCGGCGAATTCAGCGGCGGCCTTCGCCAGCGCCTTCTCGCACCAACTCTCGAGCGGCAGCGCATGCGTCGCGTGCACGAAACGACCGTACTGCTCCTGCGTGACCTCGGTCACCATCATCCAACACGAATCGACGACGACTTCCTGGCGCGGCGTTTCGGCGATCAAAGCACCCGCGAAATTGACGTTCTCGCTTTCCTCTGCCATCAAGCGCTCGACGTCTTTGACCTCGATGCCGATGCGCGTGCGACCGCCGGGGACGAGCACAGTCGACGGTGGGGCGATCGGATTCTGCGCCGCGAGGAGCGCGAGGAGAGCGTGGATCGAATTCACGGGGGCCCGACAGGATAGTCGCGCAGGCGTCGATCGTGACAGATTCACGCCGACGATCCGACGATTCGTGTGCCGGTTCGGCCGGGCCCAGCGCCTGCCCTACTGACTCGGCTCGCGCACGTGCGGCACTCAGTTCGGCGAGAGGCCCGACGACGCTGACATGCGCTCATGCTCGGCTTTTTCGCGGTCCGCTGCCGGATCTTTCATCCACCGATCGCCGTGGCGCTCGAGCAGCACGAGGAAGCGATCGAGCACGTCGGGATCGAAAGCTCGCCCGCGCTGTTCCGCGAAGAATTCGAGCACCTTGTCGAGCGGCCAGACGTCCTTGTACGAGCGCTTCGTCGACAGACTGTCGAAGACTTCGACGACGCCGAGGATGCGACCCGAGAGCGAGATGTCCGTACCCTTCTTCTTGTACGGATAACCGGTGCCGTCCCACTTCTCGTGATGCTCGGCGACCACGTCGCGCACTTCGCGCAGGTGTTCGTGATGGCCGAGCTTGCGCGCGCCGAGCACCGGATGCTTCTGCACTTCCTTGTACTCCGCGTCCGTCAGCGGGCCGTTCTTCGTCAGAAAACCCAGATCGTCGAGGTAGATCTTGCCGTAGTCGTGCGCGATCGCAGCGAGCTCGAGTCGTTCGCGTCGAGCCGTGTCGAGGCCCAGTTCCTCGCTGAGAAAGCGACAGTATTTGCGCGTGCGAGCGCCGTGACCGGCCGTGTACGGATCGACGCGTTCGATCGTGTGCGCCACCATCGACGAGAGAATTTCGACGAGATCGCCGAACTCGAGGCTCGACGATTCGATCTCGCGCTCCTTCAGTGCGCGGTGCAAGAAAGCGGCGAGAGTGCGCGGATCGACCGGCTTTTGCAGGTAGTCCATCGCTCCCAATTTGATCGCGGACACCGCACCTTCGATGAGCGGATGGCCCGTCATCAGGATCACGATCGCATCGGGTTGTTTCGCGCGCGCGGCCTTCAGGACTGCGGCACCTTCCGAGAAGCCGTCGAAGATCACGTCGGTGACGACCGCGTTGAAGCGGCGCGTTTCGAGCAGCTCGATCGCTTCGCGCGGCGTGAGTGCCGGCGTGATCTCGAGCCCCGAGCGCGACAAGGCCGCGTGCATGAGGTCGAGCGTCTTTTTGTCGTCGTCGACGAGTAGGACCTGCGGGCTGGCGTGATTCATCGGCGCGGGCTTCGGTTCTAGTGTTTCGCGGGACACCGATGGGTGTACGCGATGTGCGAGCGCCGTGGAACCGCTGCGTTCGAAGAGCGCTCCGGCGCGTCCAGCTTGTTACAGTGGTCGAGATGGAGAGAGCCTTCGAAACACGGAAATTCACGGTGTCCGACGCTGCGCGCGGCACACGCCTGGACCACGTGGTTCAAGGCCTCGTGACCGGGATTTCGCGCAACCGCCTGCAGACGTGGATCCGTGAGGGGCACGTGCGCTGGCAGGGCGCGGTCGTCACGAAGCCCGGCCTGATCCTGCTCGACGGGGGCGCACTCGAAATCGACGTCGAGACGCGGCCCGAGACGCCCGTGTCGCGCAGCACAGGCGACATCACCGTGTTGCACGAAGACGACGACATCGTCGTGATCGACAAGCCGGCCGGAATGTTGACGCACAAGAATTCGGAGTACGGCGAGCTCGGTGCTGCGGACCTGGTGGTCGCGCGCTTCGGCACGATGGGTGATCTGGGCGATCCGTTGCGCCCGGGTGTGGCGCACCGAATCGATCGCGAAACGAGCGGTGTGCTCGTGTTCGGACGCACGGACGCGGCGTTGCGTGCGCTCAAGGATCAGTTTCGCGCGCGCTCCATCGCGAAGACGTACACCGCGATCGTCCACGGTGCGCCGCGCTTCGACAGCGATTGGATCGAGAGTTGGCTCGGCCGTTCGGAACGCGTGCGTGATCGCATCGGCACGTTGCCCGAGGGCGAGGGGCGGTTCGCGTCGACCTACTACGAAACGCGCGAGCGATTCGAGGGGTTCGCGTTGCTCGCCGCGTTCCCGAAGACCGGGCGCACGCACCAGATTCGTGTGCACATGAGTGCGGCGGGTTTGCCGCTCGTCGGTGACGATCTGTACAAGCCGCGCGGTCGTGTGCTCTCGAAGCTGCCGAGTGGTGCCCCGTTGCCGACGCGGCATGCTTTGCATGCGGCGAAGCTCGAGTTCGATCATCCGACGAGTGGGGAACGTGTGACGTTCGAAGCGCCGCTTCCGCCGGACATGCTCGCGATGATCGAGTGGTTGCGGGCGAACGCGCCGGACGTCGGCTGATTCAGAGCCGCGCGCGTAATCGTCGCCTCCGCGGTCTCGTCACGATCATCGAACGTCGATCGAGAACGGCCACGTGCGATCGCACGACATGCAGCTATGCGTCGAACTGCAGCGTCACCTTGCGTTCGGCTTGACCGCTCAAGCTGACGGGTTTCTCGATGACTTTGCCGGCTTCGTTCACCGCCCTCACGCGGTATTTTCCGGCAGGAAGCGGGCCAATGCGTTGCTCGTCGCGGTTCGTCGATCCACTGCTGAACCGCTTTTGCATCTCGGCGAACCCCATCATTCCCGACACGTCGCGACCCGCAGCATCGAGCACGACGAGCGAGACATCGACGGGTTCATCTTTGTCGTTCACGACCTTGACGACGAGGACCGTTCCGCCCGCGAGTGTCACGCTGACCTTCTTGGACGTACCCGCTTCGACCTCGACGACACCGCTGTCGGAACTCGCGCGATCTCCGTCGCGCGCAGTGAACGTGTAGCGACCCGCTGACAACCCCGAGTAGTTCGCAGTTCCGTCCGGACCCGTCACGAGCATGGACAGCGCGTCGACCACGTGTCCTTCCGCGTCGCGCGCGAAGACGCTCGCACCCGACACAGGTCGATCATCCGCACCGACGACGGTCACGGCCACGACACCCGGTTTTTCGAGTCGGAAATCGACATCCTTGATCCACTGACCGTCCTTCACGACCAGGTGGTTTTTCGTTGCACGTCCGAACGTCTTCTCTTCGCCGAGTGCACCGCCGAACGCGGAACCGCCTGCGACGACGGTGTACGTACCGGGCTTGATCGCCTTCAGATCGAAGCGTCCCTGAGCGTCCGTCGACTTCATGACGAACTGACCCGTGAAGAGCGAACCTGTTTCGACGCCGCTCTCGCTCTGCAGACCGATCGCGACGGCCGCGGCTGGCGCTCCGTCAGGACCGAGGACGCGACCGCTGATGCGCGCGTTGGGCATCGTGATGTCGATCGTGACGTCCTTCGCAGCCGGAACGATGCGCTTGAACTCGACGCTCGACTGCTCGCCCATTTGGCCGCTGAAGCTCTGAACGGTGACCGAGTATTTCCCGGGCCCGTCGAGCTCGACAGAGTAGCTGCCGTCCTTCGCCACCGATGCCGTCTTCATGCCCGCGAGCAAGTCCTTCGACACGCCCGCGAACACGACCATCGCGCCGGCGAACGGTTCGCCGCCATGCGTCACGCGTCCGTGGACCTGCACCGGATCCGCGGGAGGAGCACCGAGCACGACGTGCGTCTCCTGACCGTCGACGATCTCCGCACTCGCCATCTTGATCTGCGACATGATCGCGGCCGGGTCGAGGCTTCCACTGTCCTCGTCCGCGCCCCGCGCTTTCGTGCTGATCGCGATGATTTGGTACGCGCCAGGCTCCAAGTGCTCGATCGCGAATCTGCCGTTTCCATCGGTCAAACCAGCGGACTGATCGGCGCTGACCGTCAGCGTCGCCTGGATCAGCATCGACGTCGCGGGACGGCCGCCGTCGAACACTTCGCCCGTCAATCGTCCACCGACGCGCAGGGTGAGTACGACGCCGCCACGTTCTTCGCCGGCCCCGACATCGACCGGCGTCTCGAGGCTTTTCGCATGATCTTTCGCGCTCGCGAACAGCTTGATGGCGCCGCCTCTCAATCCTTTCAGCGTGAAGCGGCCGTCGGCATCGGCCTTCGTGCGCGGAACCTTGGACGAACTCACCTGTCTCATCCAGCCGGGTTCGCCTGTCGCGAATTCGACATCCGCGCCAGGGACGGGTCGGCCGTTGTGGTCGATCACCAGTCCGCTGACCCGCGCCTCTTTTTCGAGTGTGATAACGATCTCCTGCGCGTCAGAGGCGAGCGGCAGAGTCAGTGCATACGGCTGTGAATTCGCGTATCCCGCTTGCGACGCCGACAGCTCCCAATCGCCGGCCTGCGAGAGCTGCACCAGGAACGCGCCGTTCTCGTCCGAGATCCGCTTGTCGATGTGCTCTTGGCCGAATTCCTTGAGCAACGTCTTGCCGACGCTCTGCGCCGCGATCCAATACTCCTTCATCGGGTTGCCCGCCGCATCGACGATACGGCCACGCACACCGCTCGCCGCGGCGAGTACGAGAGCCAAGCCCTTCGTGTTCGGCTTCACGTCGTCTTTCCGCGCACGCAGTTTCTCTTCCTCGTCTGCGAGCTTCGGATCGCCGAGCGCCATCTCGGCCTTCACCGTGAACGGCCCCGCGCCCAATCCGCGCACGACGAAGCTGCCGTCCGCTGCGGATCGTGTGTTGCCGCCGCTTCCTCGGGCGGCGTTGAGCGAGTTCATCCCGAACATCTGACCCTTGTCGAACTCGACGCTGACGCGGACGTCCGTCGCAGGCTTGCCGTCGGGCAGCGTGACCGTCCCTTCGATCGAGTTGCCGGATCCGAGCGTGATGACGAGACCGTCGATCACAGCGCCGTCGCCGACCTGGACCGTCAGCGGATCACCGGCGATCAGCCCATCTTTCTGTGCTGAGAGCTTCAATTTGCCGACTGCGACAGCCGGCAGTTCGAAGGTGCCGTCCACCGCGCTCTTCTTCTCCCGCACAGCCTTGTCGTCGAATCCGAACCAACGACCCGGACGCAAGGCGCGCACCTCGGCGTCCGTGACGGCGGCTCCGTCAGGACCGACGACGCGGCCGCGCAATGTGCCGCCACGTACGAGCTGCAGGTCGGCGCGGGTCGTTCGCGCTGGCTGAAGTTCGCCGACCGAGTTCGTCGCGGGCGGATAGGTGTCGAGCGCAACTTCGATTTCGAGCGGGTACTTCGTCGGCAACCCCTTGAACGAGAACAGGCCGTCCTTCGCAGTGGTCTTCCGTTCGAGTCCTGCGCCTCGCCGCGCTGCCAACGCCTCGATGCTCATCCCGAGTTCGATTTCGAGATCGTCGGTGACCGGCTCCATTCCAGTTGGCGGCAGAACGCGTCCTTCGATGCACGCTCCACAAACGGTCGCAATCGTGACGAGCACCGGCGAGCGCACGTCGATGGCCACAGGATTCTCCGAGAACAAGTAGCGGCCGCGCACGTGGACGGACAGCAATGTCGAATCCGCCGGAACACTGACCTGGAACGTGCCGTCGGGAAGGATGCGCGAGCGGCCGTAGACGTGATCTCGCGAGGACTTGTCGCCTTTGTCGAGCCAGTCGGACAGCCATTCCGAGGTGCGGCCGACCGGAGTGACGAACACTTCCGCTTCGTCGTCGGTGCACACGCCATCCGAGGCGATGCGACCGCTGATTTCCACTGCACTGCTCGCTGCAGCCGCGGTCGGAGCCGCATCACTGCGCTCGACCCGTGCGGTGTCGGTGACTTCGAGCGCGCTCGAAGGCGTCGTCGACGTGTCCAGCCGTGGCGCCGTCAAGCCTTCGGCTTCTGCGAACGCGCGCTCACGCTCGGCGAGCGTTTGGTGCGACTTCGATTCGCGCGACCACATCAACATTCCGAGGACGAGAGCGAGTGCCAGCATCACGCCGGCGAGAACCAATGTTTTCATCGTGACGCCGCGGCGGGGGATGGGGGAGAAGCGAAAATCCCGCCGCGACGCACGCAATCGTACTCAGCCGCCCGTCATCGATTCGATTCGAAGATCATGTACGTCGTGAAGTCCTGTGTAAGTGCGCTCTGGCTCGGTACACACCCGATCAACGACTGAACGAGAGCGTCATCTTGCGCTCGGCCTGCCCCGTCAACGTCACGGACTTCTCCACCGTCTTGCCGTCGGTCGCGACTGCTTTGACTTTGTATTTGCCCGGTGCGAGAGGCCCGACCTTCTGCTCGTTGCCGCCCGGTCCGCCGCGCGACATGCGATCCATCAAGTCCTGCGTGCTCATCAAGCCGGCCACGTCGCGACCGGATTCGTCGGTGACGCTGACTCGCGCACGCAACGGTTGATCGTCCGCATCGACGGTCGTCACGGTCAGCAACGTGCCTTGAGACAGCGTGATTTTCACGCTGGATGAACCGGCTGAGCGCACGTCGATCTTGCCGCTCTCGACGGACGAGAGGGCGTCCTTGCGTGCGCTGAACGTGTGTACGCCGGGCGAAAGTCCGCTGTAGCGCGCCTTGCCGTTCGCATCGGTGCGCACACTCGACAGGCGATCGACCGCGCGACCGGATTCGTCGCGCGCGAACACCGACGCACCCAAGACGGGGGCGCCGCGATCGTCGACCACTTCGACGTCGACACCGGCCGCGTTCTCGAGACGCACGTCCAAATCTTTGCGCCATTCACTTTCGGCGAGCTGGATGTCGGGCATGACCTTGCGACCGTATTTGGCCTCGCCGCCGAAGCCTCCGCCCGGCCCGCGGAATCCGCCCATCTGGGATCCACCGACGCTCAGCGAATACGTTCCGGCGCGCAGCGTGTTCACGTCGAAGTTGCCCTCGTCGTCGGTCGTGATCTCGTTGAAGCCGCCGCCCATCATCGATCCGCCGACGCCCATCGAAGCCGGCACGAGCGTGACGCGCACGTTCTTCGCCGCATCGCCTTCGGGCGTGCGCACGCGACCCGAGATGCGCGCCGTCGGCAGCGCGAGATCGACGACGTCTTCGGCGCCGGCCTTCACCGTCTCGACGAATTCGAGCATCGAAGCGCGGCCTCCGCCTTGTTGCACGGTGACCGAGTAATCGCCGGGCTTGTCGAGTTGGATCGAGTAGGCACCGTCGGCGCCCGAGGTCGCCGTCTTCATGCCCGGGCCGAACGAATCGCCTTGGCCCATGAACGTGACGCGCACGCCGCCGACACCGGCGCCGCCTTGCGTGACTTTGCCCTTCACGAGCACGGGTGCTTCCGGCGGAGCGCCGAGCACGACGCGCGTTTCCTGTGCCTCGACGACGTCCGCGTTGACGCTCTTCATGCGCGAGAACATCGCGCCCATGCCGCCGTCACCGCCGCCTCCTCCACCGCCGCGCGTGTTCTGACCGAGCGACTCCAAGTCGTTCGCCGAGGGCATCGCCGTCACGCGCCATGAGCCGGGCGCCAGGTGATCCATGCGGAATCTGCCGGCGGAATCGGTGCGTGCCGACGCCGAGGTGAAGCTCTTCATGTCCATCGCCGTGACGTTGCGGCCGGCAGTCGGGCGTCCGTCCTCGAACGATTCGCCGACGATGGATCCGCCTTCATGCATGACGAGCGCGGCGTCGGTGATCGTCTGACCGGCGACGAGATCGAGGCCCAATTCGTCGCTTTTCGCCCACGAATTCGCTTCTGCGACGAGCACGAGGCGGCCCGCTTTCAAGTCCGAGAGCGTGAAGCGACCGTCGGCGTCGGTGCGTGCTTTGACCGCGTCGTCGCTCATGCCCGGCATGCGTCCACCGAACATGCCGGCATTGGTCGAGACCGGCGCGACGGTTGCGTTCGCGACGGGAGTGCCGAGCGGCGACCGCACGATCCCTTGCACGATCGCACCGCGCGCGAGCGTGATCGCGAGCGGCGTCGCGTCGGCTTTCACGGGCACTTCGACGTCGAGCGATTCGCTCGTCACGAAGCCGTCGGCGCTGACGGTGAGCTTGTAGGTGCCTTCGCGTTGGAAAGTGAACGTGAACTCGCCGCGTTCGTTCGCGACGTCCTGCGCAAGGCGTTGTCCGCCACCGAACGCGAAGTTCATTCCGCCGCCAGCACCTCCGCCGCCGCGTCGACCGCCGCCACCGGCGTCGCTGTTGTTGGACGCTTGCACGCGGAATTTCGCGACCGGTTTGCCGTCGGCGAGTGCCGTCACGACGCCGCGCACGACGAGCGGTGCTTCGAGCGTGAGCGACGCATCGGTCGTTCCGCTCTTGACGCCTGTCGCTCTCGCGCGCCATGCAGATCGGCGGCGTCCGTCGACATCGCGCTCGTCGATCTTGGCCGCGTCTTCGGCTTTCAACATCTCGGCCGCGAGCGTGTAGTTGCCGGCCGCGAGCCCTTTGACGACGAAACGACCGTCCTTGTCGGCGATGAACTGCGGATCCTCCCCGCGCCGCGTTTGCAGGCGGAATTGTCCGCCACCGCCGCCGCCCTGGCCGCGGTCGCTGCTCGCGCTGATCGCGGCGCCCGCTGCGGGAGTGCCGTCTTTCCAACGCACGACGCCCGCGATCGTCTCGCCTGCGCCGAGTTTGAAATCGATGCCTGCGGAACGCGCTTTTTCGACGACCTCGACCTTTTGCGCTTCGGATGCGGGCAGTTCCTTCGAGCGCGCGCTCACCGATACGCTGCCTGCCGTGACTGCCGCGAGCTCGTACTTCCCGTCGGAATCACTCGTCGTCTTGCGCACGACGCGGTCGGTGAATCCGAACGGCCCGCGACTGCGACTGGCTTCGACGACGGCCCCTGTGATCGGCTTGGCGTCCGCGTCGAGCACGAGCCCGCTCACCATTCCGCCGCTCGTGAGTCGCAACGCCACGCTCGTCGCACTGCCGCGCGCGATCTCGGGCACTTCGACCGAGGAGTCCGCGAATGCGGCGGACGCGAGATCGAGCGTGTACGACTGATCGGGGTCGAGCGCCCACAACTCGAAACGGCCGTCTTTCACGCTCGCACGGCGCTCGTTGCGCCGCATGGCCGACGCCATTCGACCCGGACCGCCGCTGAAATTGGTGAGCGACATCGAGAGCTGCGCTACCTCTCCGTCCAGCACGCTAGCGACGGTTTCGCCGGCCGGCAGCGCGATCTGCGCCGCGATCCAGCCACCGCACTCGGCTTGCAATGCGACGCGCGAACCGGCGGGACGAACTTCGATCGTGATCGACTCGCGCAGGAACCACGCACGACCTGCTGCGATCAAGTGAGCTTTCACGGCGTCTTTGGGCAAGCTGAGTCGAAAGCGTCCGTTCGCATCGAGCTTCGTGCGCGCGATGACGAATTTCGGATCGACGTCGTTGGCGCCGGTCGCATCGGCGCGACGCGGCCCGATCTGCGTCATCAACGTGTCGAGATCAGCAGGGCGCGCAAGTGCGAACACTTCGACATCCGAGTCGAGCGCGCAATCGAGCGGCGCGCGCACTTCGCCCTCGACGAGCGCGCCGTCGAGCGCGCTTGCTGCTGTCGCCGAGTTCACCGTCGCGCGTTCCGGTTTCACACCGCTCGTGTCCGGCGCTGTCAGCGAATCGTTGCGCGAATCGAGCTCTGTTGCACCGGGATTCGTCGATGCAGTCGCCTGCGTCGAGCTCGAATTCGGAGCAGGGGCGCGGCGCACCTGGAACCACAACAAAGTTGCGAGCAGACCAAGGGCGACGACGACGAGGACGGGCAGCAGGATGCGCTTCATCTGAAACTCACGCGGGGGTGGAGGCGACGGTCGAGCGGGGCTTCGAGCCGGGGCGGCGAAGCGACTGCTGAACCGAGCAGGTCCGAACGGGTCACGCACAGCTTGTCACATCTAGCGCGCTGAAAAGTCGTGCTTTTAGCCGTGCTCGAGCGATTGCGACGCGCGCCCCGGTCTCCGTACAATGCTCGAACCCTCAGCTGAGCGTCGAGCGCTCCGCACATGACCCATCGACGGAGTGAATCGGACGCGGCATCGAAGCCTGAAATCGAAAGCGGAGCTGCGGCACCGCAGGCTGGCGATGCAGGACTTCGCCGGTGGATTCAGGGGCCGTACACCGCGTCGAAAAAGCGCGCAGCCGAGCGTCGCGAGCCTTTCCAGACGACGTCGGGACTCCCGATCGAACCGCTGTACGGTCCCTCGGAACTGGGTCTCCCAGGTGAGTATCCGTACTTGCGCGGCGTGCGACCGAGCATGTATCGCTCGCAGTTCTGGACGATGCGCCAGTACGCGGGTTTCTCGAGCGCGCGCGAGACGAATCGGCGTTTCAAAGTGTTGCTCGCCAGCGGACAAACGGGTCTGTCGACGGCGTTCGATCTGCCGACGCAGATCGGTTACGACTCGGATCATCCGCTCGCCAAATTCGAAGTCGGGCGCGTAGGCGTCCCGATCAATTCTCTGCGCGACGTCGAGCATCTGTTCGCCGGCATTCCGCTCGGCGAAGTGTCGACGTCGATGACGATCAACGCGACGGCCACCGTCTTGCTGGCGCTCTACTGCGTCGCCGCCAAGAAGCAGGGCGTCGAGCGTTCGAAGCTGCGTGGCACTGTGCAGAACGACATCTTGAAGGAGTACGCGGCGCGCGGGAATTATCGCTTTCCCACGCAGCCGTCGATGCGCCTGACGACGGACCTGATGGATTTTTGCGCGCGCGAAGTGCCGCAGTGGAACACGATCTCGATCAGCGGCTATCACATTCGCGAAGCCGGTTCGAACGCGGTGCAGGAGATGGCGTTCACGCTCGGCAACGGTCGCGCGTACGTGCGTGCGGCGCTCGCGGCCGGCCTTGCGATCGACGAATTCGCACCGCGCTTGTCGTTCTTCTTCAACGCGCACAACAACCTGTTCGAGGAAGTGGCGAAGTTCCGCGCCGCGCGACGGATGTGGTCGCGGATCATGCGCGAGGAATTCGGTGCCAAGGACGAAAAGTCGTGGATGCTGCGCTTCCACACGCAGACGGCCGGCTCGATGCTCACGAGCCAGCAACCCGAGAACAACGTGGTGCGCGTGACGTTGCAGGCGCTCGCGGCCGTGCTCGGAGGCACACAGTCGCTGCACACGAACGGGCTAGACGAAGCGCTGTCGTTGCCGACCGAGAAGAGCGCGCGCATCGCTTTGCGCACGCAACAGATCATCGCCAACGAGTCGGGCGTGTGCGACACGGTCGACCCTCTGGGGGGGGCGCCGTTCATCGAGTCGCTGACTGACGACCTCGAAGCGCGCGCACTCGCACTGATGGCCGAAGTCGATCGCCGCGGTGGAATGGTGGCCGCGATCGAGGCCGGTTTCGTGCAGCGCGAGATCCAAAAAAGCGCGATGGCGTGGTTGCGCGCCGTCGAATCGAACAAAGAGACGATCGTGGGCGTGAACAGCTATGTCATCGAAGAAAAGCCGCCGGAGTTGTTCCGCGCGAGCGACGAGAGCAAGCGGCAAGTGCTGGCCGATCTGGATGATGTGCGCAGAGAACGCGATCCCGTCGCCGTCGAAGCGAGCTTGCGCGAACTCGATCGCGCTGCCGCCGGAACCGACAACGTGATGCCGCACATGATCGCCGCCGTCGAGAGGTACGTGACGCTCGGCGAGATCTGCGGCCTCCTCGAAAAGCGCTTCGGCAAGTACAAGCCGCCCGAGGTTTTGTGATGAGTTCGCACGCACCGGCCGCCCTGCACGGCATCGTCCAAGGTCTGCATCACGTCGCGATCGCGGTGAAGAATCTCGACGAGGCTCGACTCGCATATGAAGGTGCGCTCGGGCTTTCAGCGAGCGAACCGGAGTACGTACCCGATCAGAAAGTGCGTGTGCTCGTGCTCTACGCAGGCACGCAGCGCATCGAATTGGTCGAACCGGCCAGCCCCGATTCACCGATCACGAAGTTTCTCGAAACGCGCGGTCCCGGCATCCACCACGTCGCTTGGAAGGTCGCGAATTGCGCTGCCGCCATCGCCCAAGCGAAAGCGAAAGGCCTGCGCATGATCGACGAAGCGCCACGCCCGGGTTCGCATCACACGACGATTGCGTTCCTGCATCCGAAGTCCACGGGCGGCGTGCTCATGGAGCTCGTGCAAGACCCACCGAACGCCGCTCACTGAGGTGCACGATGTCGCAACCGCAACCGAACTGTCCCAGCTGCCGCGAACGCATGGAAGCCGGCTTCGTCCTCGACACCGGGCACGGCGGTTCGCGCAAGGAGGCGAAGTGGATCGAGGGTCAGCCCGAAAAGTCCTTTTGGGTGGGCATCAAGATCGAGGGGAAGAAACAGTTCCCGATCCAGGCTTTCCGTTGTCCGCGCTGCGGAATGCTCGTCAACTACGCTTTGAGCACGTGATCTCGACATGACCAAGACCAAGATCTCCGAAACCAAACCGATGACGAACGCTCCTGAGGAAACGCCGATCGAGCGCTTGCACCGCATGCGCGAACTCGCGCTGCAGGGCGGCGGCGCAGATCGCATCGCCGCGCAACACAAGAAAGGCAAGTTGACCGCGCGCGAGCGCATCGACTTCCTCGTCGACGAAGGCTCGTTCGTCGAACTCGATCGCTACGTCACGCACCGTTGCACCGACTTCGGAATGAGCGAGCAACAGTATCTGGGCGACGGCGTCGTCACCGGCCACGCCCTCATCGACGGTCGGCCGATGTACGTTTTCGCGCAGGATTTCACGGTGTTCGGTGGATCGCTGTCCGAAACGCACGCCGAGAAGATCTGCAAGATCATGGATCAAGCGCTGAAGGTCGGCGTGCCCGTCCTCGGTCTCAACGATTCCGGCGGCGCACGCATCCAAGAGGGCGTGTCGTCGATGGGCGGCTACGCCGAAATTTTCTGGCGCAACACGCGCGCCTCGGGAGTCATCCCGCAAATCAGCGCGATCATGGGACCGTGCGCGGGCGGAGCGGTTTACTCGCCAGCGATCACCGACTTCATCTGCATGGTCGACACGACGTCGTACATGCACATCACCGGCCCCGACGTCGTCAAATCGGTGACGCACGAAGTCGTGACGAGTGAAGATCTAGGCGGCAGTTCGGTGCACGCGTCGCGTTCCGGTGTCGCGCATTTCACGAGCCCCGACGACAAGAGCTTGATGCAGCTTTTGCGCAAGCTGATGTCGTACTTGCCGCTGAACAACGCGGAAGACCCGCCGTTCCGCGCGACGGACGATCCGAGCGATCGCATGGACCTCGAGCTCGACTCGATCGTACCGCTCGACACACAAAAGCCGTACGACATGAAGCGCATCGTCGAGCGCGTGGTCGACGTCTCTTCGTGGTTCGAAGTGCAATCCGAGTTCGCGCAGAACTTGATCATCGGTTTCGCGCGCCTCGGAGGTCGCGTCGTCGGCATCGTCGCGAATCAGCCGGCCGTGCTCGCCGGATGCTTGGACATCGACGCGTCGACGAAGGGCGCGCGCTTCATCCGCTTCTGCGACGCCTTCAACATTCCGATCGTGACGTTCGAAGACGTGCCGGGTTTCTTGCCCGGAACCGCGCAGGAGTACGGCGGCATCATCCGCCACGGCGCGAAGATGCTGTACGCGTACTGCGAAGCATCGGTGCCGAAGTTGACCGTCATCACGCGCAAAGCCTACGGCGGCGCGTACGACGTCATGGGCAGCAAGCACGTGCGCGCCGACGTGAATTTGGCGTGGCCGACGGCGCTCGTCGCGGTGATGGGGGCAGCGGGTGCCGCGAAGATCATCCACAAACGCGAGATCGAATCAGCCGCGGATCCGAAAGCGATGGAAGCGCAGAAAACGGCCGAGTACGAGCACACGTTCAACAATCCCTACAAGGCGGCCGCGCGCGGTTTCATCGACGACGTGATCGAAGCGAGTCGCACGCGTCCGATGCTGATTCGCTCGCTCGAGCTGCTGAAGACGAAGCACGAGGATCGGCCGGTCAGGAAGCACGGGAACATTCCGCTGTAAGGGCCGCGGGCAACGGCCGGCGAGTGCGCTTCACTCCAGACCTCGACGACCTGGAAGATTCGACTCAGCGGCTTAGAACCGCACCGCGAACAGCATCCGATCGCTCTCTCGACACGCTCTTGGATCAGGGATCCACGACCCGCGCGACCCTCAGCCCGACATCCTCTTTGCCCTGATCGGGGAAAACCAGCGAGCGAGCCGAGAGCCGCAGGCTCAACTCGTCACTGGTCCAACCTCCTCCGCGTGTCGATCGCCGTTCCAGTCGGCTAGATCGATCCAAGCCGTCCCCCGGTCGCAGGTCGATGGCGTCCTTGCTGTCTGCATAAGGATCCGCGCACATCTCGAGCACATTGCCCATGATGCAATGGAGACCAAAGTCGTTCGGCACGAAGCTGTCGACGGGCCGGTGAATGCGCGAGCCGTCGTTCACGATCGGGCGCTGGGGCTTGATGTTCTTTCCGCGAGCGTACGAAGCATCCGCGAAACTCACCTGGTGCTGTACGTCCGCGAAATCCGCGGACCGACCGAAGCGTTCGTTCGTCCCCGCACGAGCCGCCCACTCCCACTGCAACTCCGTCGGAAGTACGCACCCGATTCGGCCGATGATGCGCAGGGCCTCGTGCCACGAGACGTTCTCGACAGGATTGCAGCGCGTCACCCGCGGCGACTCGATGATGTCGTAACCGGGATAGTTGCGGCTCGGCATCTCGCCCGTGAGATGGAGCCACTGTCCTTGAGTCATCTCGTACTTCGAGATGAAGAATGGATCGAGGCGTTCACTCCTCATGCGTTCGGTCGCACGCGCGTCGGGATCGAAACGCACCTGCTGTGGGTCCGTGGTCTGGGCTCCAGCCGTGGCCAATCCTCCCGGCAAGAGCACCAACACGATCCCTGTGTCGTGCTCGAGCCCGTAGCGTCCGCTCTCAGTCGCCCTCGGACGTGCACCCGTGAGCATCATCCAAAATTCCCAGAGTCCCGAGCGCGGATCTCGACGCAACGGGACTAGGCCGACCTGCGGCGTGAGGATCATGCTGGCGTACAGCGGGCACTGCTCTGGATTGCGAATCGATGCAAGCGCTTCGTTCCATTCCCGCGCGTGCGCAGCGATCGACTGCTCACGAACTCCCTCACACTGCTCCAGGCGCGCGTCGATGACCCTCACCTGCGCTTCGAGCCGCGCTCGATTCATGACCAACGCCTCCAGGGTCGCGCGCTTCTCCTCTTCATCGGGCGCGGTGAAACGGACAACGGTGGTGCTTTGCCTACGCGCTCTGCACGCATTCGCTTGCGCGGTCCACCATTCGAGCTCCCGCGGCAAGACACGCAATCCCGATTCGAACGTCTCTTCCCACTCGCTTTGAAGTGAAGTGAGCGTCGTCACATCGTCGGGACAGAGGGCTTCACCCGCGGGTGGTACCTTCAGCACAGCTGGCGACTTGGCGTCGATGTATTGCTCAGCGAGCAACTGTTCCATCATCGCCGCGCGCGTCTCTGCGGTCGAAATGGATTCCTCGACACGCAGGTCGTCGGTGCCTCGGATCTCGCTGGCGCGCCCAGCCGACAGCCCGAATCGTTCAAGCCCTCTCAGTTCCGCCGCGCGATCTGAACTTTGGTCGAGGAATGCCCGAACTTCCTGAGCCCATGCGCGGAGCTTCTGCGTCGAATTCGGATGGATCGGCCACAGTCCATCCAGTTGATCGACCAGTGCGGATGCTCGGTGCGCATCTGCTCGCAGGCCAAGGTCATTCGCGCGCACGCGTTCACGCCAAGCACCGAAAAATCCAGCGCTCGCGATCACGACCATCAGCGAAGACAAGAGCACAGCGGCGGTTCGATTGCGCGAGATCCACTTGCGGAGTTCGGTCAACGGTCCTGACCGGTACGCGCGCACGACCCGCACCTCGAGGTACGCGCGCAAGTCGTCCGCGAGTTCGTTCATGGTCGCGTAACGCTTCGCGACGTCGCGTTGCATCGCCTTCTCGCAGATCGCGACGAGCTCAGGCGCGATCGTGCGTCGAAACTCGGTGACGCGCGGCGGCGGCCCGGCGAGCACTCGAACCCACACAGCGCGATTGTTCTTGTTGCCCTCAGTGCTCGTGGAATACGGCGGGACACCCGCGAGCGTCTGGTAGAGGATCGCGCCGACGCTGTAGACGTCGCTCGCGGCCGTGACGAGTTTGCCGTCGCCGCTCGCTTGCTCGGGGGACATGTACGCCGGTGTTCCGAGCACGCGGCCGTCCTCCGTGAGGAAAGCCGACTCATCACCGGAGTCCAGCGCGCCACGGCGTGCGGACCGCAGTCCCTCGCTCTCCGTCTCGCCTGATCTCACGTGGAGGTCCGGTCGATCGACGAGGCGTGCCAGCCCCCAGTCCATGACGTACACCTCGCCGTGACTGCCGACCATCACGTTCATCGGCTTCAGATCGCGGTGGAGCACGCCTCGCTCGTGCGCGTATCCCATCGCCTCGCACACGCGCAGGATGACGTTGAGCACGCGCGTCGCGGACCATCCCTCGGCGCCGCGCTCGGCCAGAGGGATCACCTCTTGAAGCGTCCGTCCTCGCACGAGCTTCATCGTGAAGAAGATGCGGCCCTCGGGATTCAGGCCGATGTCGTGCACGGGCACGATCCCAGGGTGATCGAGTTGGCTCGCGACCTGCGCTTCCTCGAGGAAGCGCGCATGTAATTGCAGGCGCTCCGAACTCGAGGAGGGATCGAGCAGCGCCGCGTCGTCTTCACGCAGCACCTTCATCGCCAACTCGCGGTGCATGTCGACATCGTGCACACGCAGCACGCGTCCCATCCCGCCACGGCCGATCTCGGTCAGGACCTGATAGCGCGTGAACGCGTGACGGCGCTCGAGCAATCGTGCGATCAGTTCGTCGAACTCGAGTCTAGGTATCGCCGGAACGACGGTTCCGTCTTGCCAAACTCGCTCGACTTTCCCGTTGTTCGTCTGCACGTCGGACACTTGGCGCAGCGCTCGCCGCGGATCAACTCGAGAGCGAGAGATCGGCGGCCGCTACACGAATCTCAGGAATGGTAGCCGGTTCGGCGTGGCGTGGCGTCACCGCGGGTGTCACCGGGACGCCGTTGGATTGCAGTGCCTGGAGAATGGTCTGCAGGTCGGTCGTCGGATGGTTCGCGCGCAGCAGGGCGACCGCGCTCGCCACGAACGGAACGGCGAACGAAGTGCCGGTCAGGGTCATGGGTGGCAAACCGTTGGGCTGGACTTGGATTCCATGACCCGGTGCACACAGATCGAGTTGACCGCTCCAACACGACGTGCCCGCAACCGCCGGCGAGTCCGCGTAAGTTGCACCAACCGTGATCGCGCTCCCGAAACACGCGGGAAAAACCACGCCAGGTACGTAGCTGCCCTTGTTACCAGCCGGCAGGACGACCACCACTCCGCGAGCGTTGAGATTGACCAATGCCGCCGTCATCGCCGCGCCGGTGACCGGCCAACACACGCAATCGGTGTCGGAGAAGCACTCGTTGTTCCCTAGGCTCATCGAGACCACCGCGAGGCGATCGCCGAACTGGGCCTTCCACTTCACGTCGATGTCGACGAGTGCTGCCGTGACGTTGGTGCTCCAGACCTTGCCGTCGGCTTCGTCGCAGCGCAGGGCCAGAATGCTGCACCACGGTTCGCTCTCCGCGATGACGTAAGCCACCCTCGTCCCGTGATTGAGCGTGTTGCCGAGCGCAAACGTGGGTTCCTCGTTCGCGCTGTTCGGGTACCCGCGCGCGTACGCCTTGCGACCCACGATCCGGCCTTCGAGCTCCGCTACCGCGACTTCTGCGCCGAGTACGGTGACGCTCTCGGTAACGCGGTCATCGAGCACGGCGACGACCGGACCCTTTCCTGAATGAACGACATCCGGCCAGCCGATGCGTACGAGCACTTGATCCAGGGTCGTCGGTGCTCGCGCGGGAGAACGAAGGGCCTGTGGACTGAACGTGCGATCCTCTTCGACGCGCACCCTGAAGGTCCTCTCGCCGTCCGGCGTGACCGGAACAGTCGTGATCCATTGTGTGAGTTGCAGCACATCAACGGCCTCGAGGTCCAACGAAAGGAACGGGATGGTGGGGTAGCGCCGAGCGGAGCGTTGGGACAACGGAACGACTTTGCTCAAGAACGTCGACTGAGCTTTTGCGATCGCTTGTCTTCGCTGCGCTCTCTCGGCGGGGTCGTCGGGAGCCGTGAGAGCTTCACCGGGTTTCCCGACGACGCCGTCGAGTTGGACGATCACGCGCATGCTGGGCTGGCCCGCGCTCGCGAACTGGACTTCGAACTTGCTGAGTTCGCTGCGTTCATCCCAACTTGCGTGCACGACTGCGGGCCGCCTGAGCAAGTACCACCACGCGAATCCGAGGAGGCACACAGTCAGGATCACGAGCCCGATTCGAATAGAGCGCTTGGACATCGGCGACTCCTGGGCGGGCGACTATTGCTCGGCCAATGTGAACTCGTAGGTGATGCCGTACGCCTCGGCATGCACGCGGACGCAGCGTTTCGCCGGGTCCGTCGGGTGCCGAACGTCGAACCATGTCGGTTCCACTGGCAGGCCGAGGCGATCGAACTCGCCGTCCACCTCCATGTCGTCGAACGTGTACTTCTCATTGAGCGCATTCACCAACTCGAGATCGACCTTCATCTTGACGTCGTCGTACTTGAAGACGATCGAGTTCGGGCCGCCCGCCTTGACGAGCACTCCGGGGTCCCCGGCTGCATTGCCGATCATCAGCGCATCGGTGTTCCGGTGCCACAGGTCGTACTGGAACGCGAAATAGACGTTGTCTTTCCAGAAGACCTGAGCCTCCTCGTGATGCGTGTCGTCGTAGCGAAGATCGATGTCGCAGCCGTTGAGTCCGATTTGGCCCATCGTCCTGTCCAAAGCCGGTTTGGCGAGTGCAGGCTCGACACGCGGTGAGGAAGCACTCCGAACCATTCGCGGAGCGAGGACCGCACAGGCGATGACGGAGAGTGAACCGAGGGCGAGGACAGATTTGGTCAACATCGAAGACTCCTCGAGAGAAGGGGTTGGGGACGTGCTATCTCGGAACCCTCGCGCGAGCGGCGCGCGGCCTTACGCGATTTGTCCGAAACAGTTGTCGCGCGGGAAGGCGGTGGACAACGCGAGCGAAGCGGGGGGCGCGACGGACAATCGGAGAGTCTGTATCTCGGTGTCGGAAAGCGCAAGTCGGCCTCGAAACGCCCCTTGCGGCTCTTTCCAGTGGCCCGATCGCCCCGCGGACGTTGTGATACTCACCCCCTATGTTCAAACGCATTTTGATCGCCAATCGCGGTGAGATCGCCCTCCGGGTGATCCGCACTGCGCGGGAAATGAACATCGAAACCGTCGCGGTCTTTTCCGATTGGGACGCGCGCGCTTTGCACACGCGCATGGCGCATGTCGCCGTTCCTTTGCACGGCAACGTGCCGAGCGAGAGCTATTTGGTCGCCGAAAAAGTGATCGCGGCAGCCAAGGCTACCGGCGCGGAAGCGATTCACCCCGGCTACGGATTCTTGTCGGAGAACGCCCAATTCGCACGCGCGGTCCGCGACGCCGGGCTCGTGTGGATCGGTCCGCCGCCCGAAGCCATCGAGGCGATGGGCGACAAAATCAAGTCGCGTAGAGCGATGAAGAAAGCCGGCGTTCCGGTCGTGCCCGGCTTGACCGATCCGGTCGACGACGCGGCGGCGGCGCGCAAAGCTGCGGTTGGCATCGGCTATCCGATCGCGCTCAAAGCCGCAGCGGGCGGCGGCGGCAAAGGCATCCGCATCGTGCACAACGAGAGCGAGATGGAGAGCGCATTTCGCACGGCGTCGGGCGAAGCGAAGAGTTCTTTCGGCGACGGACGCATCTATCTCGAGCGCTACCTCGATCATCCGCGCCACATCGAAGTGCAGTTGATGTTCGATCACCACGGGAACGGCGTGCACTACGGTGTGCGCGAGTGCTCGATCCAGCGTCGACACCAAAAGCTCCTCGAGGAATGTCCGTCGGTCGTGATCGACGATGCGACGCGCGAGAAGATGGGTGCGGTCGCGATCCAAGCGGGCGCAGCGGTCGGCTACCAAAACGCTGGAACCGTCGAGTTTTTGTGGTCGAAGGGTGAGTTCTACTTCCTCGAGATGAACACGCGACTGCAGGTGGAACATCCCGTGACCGAGATGGTGACCGGCACCGATCTCGTGCGCGAACAACTGCGTGTCGCCAGTGGTGAGAAGCTCGGTTACGACCAGTCGGCGATCCGTTGGAACGGTTGGGCGATCGAAGTGCGCATCAACGCGGAGGATCCCGCGAACAAGTTTTTGCCCTCGACCGGCACGATCCACAACTTGCGCATGCCCGGCGGACCGTTCGTGCGCCTCGACCTCGGCATGTACCGCGGCATGGAAGTCGGCGTGAACTACGACCCGATGCTCGGCAAGTTGATCGTGTGGGGCAAAACTCGCGCAGAGGCGATCGCGCGCATGATCCGCGCTTGTCAGGAGATGAACGTCGGCGGCGTGCGCACGAGCGTGCCGGCGGCGCTGTCGGTGCTCGAAGACGCGCGGTTCCAAAAAGGCGACTTCGACACGCATTTCCTCGAGAGTTTGAAGCTCGACGGCGAGCATCCGGGGCGCGACGAATTGGTCGCGGCAGCGGCGGCGATTTTCAGGCACCACAAGGCACGCAGGAAAGCGCTTTCGCCGGCAGCCAGTGATCGCACCGGTTGGGCGGATCGTGCGCGGCGCTCGCTGTCGACTCATGCGACGCGCGCGGCGCAGCGGGACGGAGGTGACGCATGAAGTACTTCGTCACGGTCAACGGCCGCGCGCACGAATGCGAATTGAGCGAGCGCGCCAATCAACTCGTGCTCACGGTCGACGGCAAGAGCTTCGACGCCACGTATCAAGAGGTCGATTCACTCGGTCAGGTCGTGATCAATCACGGCGGCAAGAGTTACGGCCTGTCGATCGAAGGCACTGAAAACGACGTCGGCATCACGCTCGCCGGACATTTCTACGACGTGAAGCTCGAGGACGAACGCGAACGCGCGGCTCATGCTGCGGAACGCGCGAGCGGGCGAGTCGGCGGTGCTGTGAACAGCGTCATGCCAGGCATCGTCGTCGAGCTCTTGGTGAAGAAAGGCGACTCGGTCGAGAAGGGCGCGCCGCTCTTGATCTTGTCCGCGATGAAAATGCAGAACGAGATCGGTGCGCCGATCGCAGGTGTCGTGAAGGACATCCACGTCGTCGCTGGTCAAGCGGTGGCGGCGGGAACGAAGCTCTTGACTCTGACCCCGCTCGACGCTTCGAAGTGATCGTACTGTGCCAGGGACAACCACGACGGTTCGCGCTGGCCGCTGATCGTGTGTGTACCGAGCCAGAGCAATTTGTCCCCGATGCGCTGCTACCAACGTGCGTCGCGCACGTTGGTAGCAGCGCATCGGGGACAAATTGCTCTGGCTCGGTACACACACGATCAGCGGCCAGCGCGAACCGTCGTGGTTGTCCCTGGCACAGTACGATCACTTCGAAGCGTCGAGCTGCGCGAGCGTGTCTGTCAAGCGTTTGAGGCCGTCGTCGTCTTTCAGCCGCGTGGCGAGCTCGATCGCACGTACGAGCGACGCCTTCGCACGCGGTATGCGCTTCAACGCCTGACACTCGTCGGCCATCAGCACGACGACCTCGTACTCATCCGCGACGAGGCCCAAGTCGTGGTAGAGCACGCGCGCGAACGCAGCTGATTCGAGTGCTTTTTCGTGGTTGCCGAGCTCCTTCTGGGCCAGTGCGATCGCTTGGCAACCCATCGCAGAACCCCACCAGTCGCCGAGCGGACCGGTGAGTTGCAGACACTCTGTCCCTGCCGCCAAAGCCGCCGGAGCGTCCTTCGCTTCGAGCGCTTTCATCGCCTTCCCGAACGCAGCTTGACCCGAACGAAAGCGCTTGCGCTCGTCGTCGTTCCAACCGATGAACGACGCCGCGTAGTCGCGAAAGATCGGATGTCCGGTCGCTTCGAACGCGACTTCGGCGCCCCACACAGCGCGGGCCTCCATCTCCGCGATCTTCTTCAGATCGGGCTCCTTCGATTTCTCGCGCACCGTCAGACTGCCTTCGAGATCGGCGTCGATCGTGCCGAGCACGGAGTTCGGATGGGCGCGCCACAGAGCGACACATGCGGCTCGATCCTGCTTGGCCGCGCATTCGACGAACTCTTTGCGGACCTCCTTCGCGTCAGCGGGTTGAGCGATCGCAGTCGTGAGGGCGAGCAGAATGGGCGCCAAAATCATGGGGTTTCGTCCGTTCGAGGGAGAGGTTTGGTTCGCGCGCAACACGATATCGGGCATACTGCGCGGCGACCATGGAACTTGCGCAACGCGTGCTCGATTGGGTGGCGATTCCGTCCGTGACGGGGGACGAAGGCGACTACGGCGATGCGCTCGCGCGCTACTGCAACTCGATCGGTCTCGCTGTGGAACGCCAAGCGTTGTCGCCTGGCCGCTTCAACGTGCTCGCCCGCGGAGCTCGACCGCGCGTCGTCGTGTGCACGCACATCGACACGGTGCCCGGCGTCGTTCCCGTGCGCGCCACTCGCGAAGCGATCCACGGTCGCGGCGCGTGCGATGCGAAAGGTCCCGCGGCAGCGTTGCTCGCGGCGGTCGAGAAGCTGCTCTCGGAGGGCGAAGATCGCGTCGCGTGCCTCTTCACGGTCGGCGAAGAGACGGACAGCGCCGGTGCGACGCTCGCGAACGCGCGACTCGCCGATCCGTGGGAGCCGCGGTTCGTCCTCGTCGGCGAGCCGACCGACAATCGCTTCGTTCGCGCCGGCAAAGGCATCTACAAGGCACGACTCGTCGCGAGCGGTGTCGCCGGGCACAGCTCGCAGAGTGTCGGCCCGTCGGCGATCCACGAACTCGTGACGTGCGCTCATCACTTGCTCAGCGAGAGTTGGGGCGAACACGCGGTGCTCGGACCGGGCACGCTCAACATCGGAACGATGCGCGGTGGAGCAGCCGCGAACGTCGTCGCAGAACACGCCGAGTGCGAGGTGCTCGTGCGCGCTGTCGATTCGATAGAGCGCATCGAAGCGCGCGTCGAGCGCTGTCTCACGCCGCACGTGCGCGTCGAAAAACTGCACAAGGGCTACGGTCCGATCGAGTTCGAAGTGCCGCCCGGTCACGAGGGGATCGCGGTCGCTTTCGGCACCGACGTGCCGTACATGCCGCGCTTCGGGCGGCCGCTCTTGTACGGGCCCGGGTCGATCCTCGACGCGCACACCGATCACGAAAAGGTGGAGCTGCGCTCGTTGGAACGCGCGGTCCACGACTACGAAACGACGTTGCGCGATCTGCTCCGGCGCTGCGAGGCATGAGCGATCGAACGTGCGTGAGGCCGCTGTACGCTGGATGTCGAACCATGAAGACTGAACTCGAAGGTGTGGCACTGCTCGATGCGCTCGAAGCCGGAATCGTGCGCGTCGCCGAGCGTACGACCGACGGACGTTGGGTCGTGAACGCGTGGGTGAAGGAGGCGATCCTGCGCATTTTTCGCGAGAGCCCCGTGATCGCCGCTCACGTCGAAGGTCCTTGCCACGCGTCGAGCGGCGAGTCGGCGTTCCGCGACAAAGCGCTGCTGACCGTACGCCGTTTTCGTTCCGAGGACGCCGTGCGTGTCGTGCCCGGAGGCTCGACCGTCCGTCGCGGCGCACACGTCGCGAAGAACGTCGTGTGCATGCCACCGATGTACGTGAACATCGGCGCGTGGATCGGTGAAGGCACGATGATCGACAGTCACGCGTTGGTCGGTTCGTGCGCCCAGATCGGAGCGCGCTGTCACATCTCCGCCGCAGCACAGATCGGCGGCGTGCTCGAGCCGGCGAACGCGCGACCCGTGATCGTCGAGGACGATGCGTTCATCGGCGGAAATTGCGGCGTGTACGAAGGCGTGTTGATTCGCTCGCGCGCCGTGCTCGCGTCGGGTGTGATCCTCGCGTCGGGCACCGTCGTCTACGACTTGGTGAACGAGCGCGAGCTGCGCGGAAGTCGAGAAAACCCGCTCGAAATCCCGACCGGCGCCGTCGTCGTACCCGGAGCGCGACCCGCGCAAGGCGCGTGGGCAGAGGCGCGCGGACTGTCGGCGCAGTGCGCATTGATCGTGAAGTACCGCGACGAAAAAACCGATCGCGCGACGGCGCTCGAGCAGGCGTTGCGCTGACGGACGCCGTGCTCCAAAGAGGAACGACGGTTCACTTGCGCGACGACGAGCCGCGGCGTGAGCGTTCGGTCGTGAGCGGTTTCCACAAGGCCTGAAGCTTTGTGGCTCTGTGTGCGAAGTCGGCCAACGTGTAGCCGTCCAGCACGGTCAAAAACGCGCGCTGCGCTTCGGCTAGCGCACTCTTGAGTCCGCACGCCGGTGCGATGGGGCAAGTGTTGGTCGCCGGGTCGAAGCACTCGACCAAGGTCATGTTCGGCTCGGTGCGCCGCACGAGCTCGCCCAAGTTGATCGCGCTCGGCTCGCGCTTGAGTCGCAGTCCACCGTTGCGTCCGCGTGTGGCTTCGACCAAGTTCAACTGCACGAGTTTCTGAGCCACTTTCATCAAGTGGTGACTCGAAATGCCGTACGCGCGCGCGATCTCGGAGACCGCCACGGTGCGCCCCGGATGGGCCGCGACGAAGAGCAAGACGCGCAGCGAGTAGTCCGTGAAGAGTGTCAACTGCATCGATGCAACTCGTTGGCTGGAGTGTAGCTCGCCCGCCGGCGTGCGCGCCAAGGATCGCCGCTGTCCAGTCACTCAGATTTCTCCTGGCGTGAATCCAGCTCAATCAGGTATTCTAAATACTTGATTGAGCTGGTGGCGCTGAACTCTCGTCGCCCGAACCGCAGAAATCTCGTGCAATATCAGGAATCCTCGATGAAAACAGACATCAGTGCCCCCCAAGGATCCACGCTCTACCAGCGCCTCGGCGGCGCCGCGGCGATGGAAAAGGCCGTGGACCGCTTCTACCGCCGCATGCTGAAAGACCCGCGCGTGGCGCGTTTCTTCGAAGGCGTGGACATGCAGCAGCAGGCCGCGAAACAACGTGGCTTCCTCACGATGGTCACCGGTGGACCTCATGCGTACACAGGCAAAGACATGCGTGACGGTCACGCGCACTTGCTCGCGAAGGGGCTCGACGATTCGCATGTGGATGTCGTGATCGAGCATCTCGGTGCGATCCTCTTGGAGCTCGGCGCCAGCCCTGCGGACATCACGCAGGTCGCTGAGCTCGCGAACTCCGTGCGCGACGACGTTCTCTCACGGCCGAAGCGAGCGAGCGGTTGATGAGCGTTGAGGATGCGAAAGGAACGTCGATCGTCGTGGACGATCGACGGATCGTCGTGCGCACGGGCGAGAGCGTTCTCGATGCGTGCGAGCGCTCGGGAGTCGAGATCCAAAGTTCGTGTAGAGCCGGACTGTGTCACCTGTGCCGCGTGCGTGCGATCGCAGGTGTGCCCCCGCCCGAATCACAGATCGGACTCGATCACGCGGACGCCGCCGAGGGCTGGTTTCTCGCGTGTCGAGCGCGACCGTCCGGCGCACTGAGTGTCACGCTCGACGGTGCAGCAGGTGCACGCGCACGAGTGCGACTCGTCGAACGCGTGTGGCTCGCGAAGTCCGTGATTCGCGCACGATTCGAATGGTTGGATACGTTTCCGCACCGCGCCGGCCAGTTCGTCGAACTCGTCCGCAGCGATGGTCTGTCGCGCAGCTATTCGATCGCGGGTGTGCCGGCGCTCGATCCGTATCTGGATCTGCACGTGCGTATCTTCGAGAAGGGTGCGATGAGCGCGTGGCTGGCACACGAGGCCGAGATCACGACTGAGCTGGAAGTCCGCGGGCCGGGCGGCAAGTGCGTCTACGCGCCGGCTTCGCTCGATCAACCGTTGCTCCTAGCCGCCACGGGTACGGGCCTGGCGCCGCTCATCGGGGTCGCGCGCGAGGCGCTCGCGGCGGGACACCGTGGGCGCATCGTCCTCTTCCACGGCGGGCTCGACGAAAATGCGCTCTACCTCCAGGACGTGTTGCGGAATCTGGCGGCAACACATGCCCATTTCATCTACCAACCGGGTGTGTTGCGCGGTCCTGCCGCAGCCGGAGTCGAGATCGGACCCTTGGCCGAAGTCATCGACCGCCGCTTCCCCGATCTCGAAGGTTGGCGTGTGCACTTGTGTGGTGCGCCCGAGTTGGTCGAGTTGCTGCGACGACAGTGCTACCTCTCGGGCGCCGCACTGCGCGACATCGTTGCCGATCCGTTCGTCGCGCGAGTGCAACCGACCATGCGTTGATCGATCCACTGTCTCGCGTGCGTTCGGCGCACGGTGCGTGGTCGGACTGTCGGCGCAGTGCGCATTGATCGTGAAGTACCGCGACGAAAAAACCGATCGCGCGACGGCGTTCGAGCAGGCGTTGCGATAGTCGACGGCGCATTCCCGCCGAGCAGATCGCTGACTTCGCGCTCGGCGCAATTACGGATCGAGGGAAGCTGTCAACGAGGACACCGCGCTCACGCGGTTGCCATTGGCAAGAGATCGCAGAGCACGTGTCGACCGTCGGCGACTCGGCGCTATCTTGACCGGATGCTCCGCCTGCTTCCTCGCGTCCATCTCGCACTCGTGCGCTTCGACGTCGCCGTCCGCGACTACGGATCCAGAAGCGCTCGGGTCGATGACGCGCGCGAATCACTCGCGGGATTTTGCCCGCGAACGCTGCGGGTTCGCTGATCACCGGCATGGTTCCTTTGTCCCCGCGAGATTCACGCGAAGCGGCCACCGGATTCCCGGACTGGCTGCGCGTGTTCTGGCCGAGCCCCGTGAAAGCCGGATGACGCGAGCGCGTGCGCGCCGTGTTCGGTGGGGCGCTGGGAATCATGGTCGCAGGCTGGCTGTGCGAATCGACGGTCGGTCCTGCGTCCGCGAGCGCACGGCCGTGGTTGGTGGCGCCGATCGGTGCGAGCGCGGCGCTGGTGTTCGGCGCGCCTTCGAATCCGATGGCGCAACCCTGGGCGGTCGTCGGCGGCAACACGCTGTCGGCGCTCGTGGGCGTGTGTTGCGTGCGGGTCTTCGGCTCGAACGCCGAATCCGCGGCGATCGCCGTCGGAGCCGCGATCGGAGTGATGTTCCTGCTGCGGTGCTTGCATCCATCGGGAGGCGCATCGGCGTTGTCGGTCACGCTTCCCGGAGTGAGCGACCCGGGCTGCGCGCTCTATCCCGTGCTCGTCAATTCGCTGCTGCTCGTGGTCGTCGCCATCGCCTACAACCGCGTCACTCGGCACGAATATCCGCACCAGCATCAGCCTGCGACGGCCGGTCCGCGTGCTGCCGACAGCGCGACGATCGATGCGGACTTGGACGCCGTGCTCGCGCGGCACAGCCACGTCTTCGACATCGGTCGCAATGAATCGAAAGCGCTGCTCGAGGACGCGCAACTGCGTTCCTATCAACGCAAGCTGGCCGACATTCGCTGCAGCGACATCATGTCGCAGCAGCCGATCGTCGTGACGCACAGGACGCTCATCGCGGACGCTTGGTCGTTGTTCGGCAAACACCGCATCAAGGCCCTGCCCGTGATCGACGACGCACAGCGCGTCGTGGGCATCGTCACGCCGGCGGATTTCATCCGCCACGATGCCTATCAGCCCTCGACGCGGGCGCGCGGCGAGATCGGCGAGATCATGACCCGCATGGTGCTGTCGGTCGGCGTCGATCGACACCTGGTGGACTTGATCCCGAAGTTCGGCGGCAGCGGACATCACCCACTGCCCATCGTCGACGCGGAGGGGCGACTCGTGGGAGTCGTGACGCAAGCGGACGTGGTCGCTGCTCTGGGTCGAGCCGGAGTTACTGCTTCGGCGCCTCTGGAGACGTGACGGGTCTGCTCGAAAGGCGTGTTTCGCTCGGCCTTGAGCCCCATCTTCGGCGTGATGCCGGAGGCCGAGCCTCGCGACATGCGCACCCGGCTCGCGCGACGTTTCGCGGACCGCGAACGTCCGATCGAGGCAATGTCTGCCGAATCAAGATTGAGCCCCCGGCCACGATCCAGTGTGGACTCGAAGCTCGTCGCGTCACCCGCGAACGAGCACGGATAGGATGACGACGTGAAACTCTTGATCGCCGCAGCCGGTTGCGCCGCCCTCGGCATCACGCGCTACCTGCTCGGCCGGGACGAGCGTCATGCACCCGTGACGGTGCCAACGCCGGATGTGCCACTGCCAGCCGATCAGCCGCCGCCGCAATTCGCTGGCGAGTCGACGGATCGTGCTTTCGCTCCCGTCATCAGCGAGACGGCGACGTCGAAGGACGAGACAACCGTTCACGGTCGCGTCGTCAGCCTGACGGGGGAACTCGTGAAGCGCGGCGAAGTCGTCGCGTCACCCTTTCGACTGGAACCCGCCAACGGGGCCTCCGCCTCCACTGAGGTGACGACGACAGTGTCGGCAGAAGGCACCTTCGACATCGAGTTGACGCATCCGGCCGAGCTCACCTACAGCGACGGTGAGCACGAGCAGACTCTCGTCAGCGCCCTGGTTCACGAACTCACGCCCGCTGTCGTCGAACGCGAAATCGTCGTGGCGGCGAGCACGAAGATCACCGGCGTCGTCGTTCTCGAGAACGGAGCAGGTTTGCCGGGAGTCTTCGTTCGCCAGCGATTCCCCGCCGAATGGATCGTGCAGGTGGCCGGTCCAAAACCGCGCAATCGAAGTTGGCGCCTGACTCGCTGGGTCGAGACCAAACATGACGGGAGCTTTGCGTTGCCTGTCGTGCTCGTTCCCGGTTCCGTGCTCGAAGTGGTCGACGAAGAGCGCGTTCTGACGACGGCCTCGATTCTGTCTGTACAAAAGCCGGACGTGCGACTCGTATGCGTTCGCGAACGCATCAGCGGATACGTCGTCGACGAATCAGGTGCACCGACTCGCGGAACTCACCTGGTCGTCGCTTCGTCGGCTGGCGAGATCGCTCGTCTGCCGATGCGATTGGATACGACTCGTTTGAACCGGGTCGTGTGGCGCTGAGAGCCGCGACTACGGCGCCCAAGTCACCTGCACGCCGTTCGTCAGATTGAACGTCGAGCTCGAGCAGAACCCGGGATCGCCGTCGCGATACCACTCTTGATACGTGCGCACGTCGCCGATCGCATTCAGTCCGCCGCTCCCGATCGGATTGGGCGTCAGGCCACCCGGATAGCTGGCCGTATTGGCGACTGCGAAGACGACCCCGAGTCGGATGATCGAACCACCTGCGCACAACAGGCCGTCACCGAAAAACACTCCATTGCCGCCGATGAGCTGCGAGGTGCCTTGGAAGAAAAGTCCCGGACCCGTCGGCACATTCGTGCTGGTCAGCGTGAACGTGTCGGCGCTGATGCTCGCACTTCCGCTGCTTCCCAAGCGTCCGCCCAAGGCCGTCACCGAACTCGCACACCCATTGCCGGCTGCACCGTTGTTCGCGCACGGGCACGCGATCCCCGTCCCGTCACCGAAGCAGAACGGCGTCGGACCACCAGGTGCGGGCGTGAACACGAGTTGGAAAGCGTTGACCGAGCCGCTCGAGGCGAGGCCTTCGACTTGCAGCGAAAACGTTCCGGTCGTGACCGTCACGCGATGGAGGGCGTAAGTCACGTTCTGGATGTGCGCACCGCCGCCCCATGAACCGCCGACGAGCACTGCAGGATCGATCGAGCTCGGCACGGTCACGCGCGTGCGCGCCGTGCCGCTGTCCGGAGCCCAAGCGTACGTGTACAGCGCGTAGTCTCCGTTCTGGAGACCGCTGAAGGTCCAGCTCTGCGAAGTGCCGCCCGGAAAGCTCTGGATGTCGACCATCAGGTTGTAGTCGTCACCGGTGAGCAGGCTCGGGAAGTAGTTGTACCAGCCCGGATTCGTGCTGCTCGTCGTGGCGGTAGTTGGAGCGCCGGTCAGGTCCACGAGCGACGTGGAGTAAGGATGGATCGACGCGTTCCACACGCCTGACTGGCTCGCAGCACCGGCGTGGGTGCTCGCCGGGACGGGGTAGCAGCAGCCGAAGTTTTCGCCGACGTCGATGTTGATCGACTGAGCGGCGGCGGGAGTGCAAAGGAGAGCGAGCAGGATGAGCGTACGCATGCGGACGAAGATACAGGCACCCCGCCGGGTTGGGGGGGGAACGGAGCCCCAAAAACTCCGGGGAATCCGCACGGATGAGTGCACGCGAAGTGCGGCGGCATCCCGTCTGTTGCCTGCGCCGGCGAATTCACCGGCGCGTCAGTACTGCTTCGGAATCCCGTTGATGATCGTCAGCGCTTCTTCGCAGTTGAAGCCGACCAATTGCGCGTACTCACGGATCGACGGGAAGCGCGGCTTGTTGAATTCCTCGGCCAATTTCACGCCTTCGGCCCGCGTGATGTGACCTTCGCGAATGCGGTTCGAGATCATCACTTCGTCTTCCGACCAACCGCAGATCGTCGAGTAGATGTAATTGTAAAACGCAGCCGAGCCGTCGCCGATGCGCCACGTGCTTTTCGTGTCGGTCGCGACTTCCCAATCGTATTCGCGGCGGATCGTGCCGACGATTTCCTCTTCGACCCAAGGCAGGTAGTGGAAGAGATAGAGGAAGTCGTCCTTGACCACGAACGTGCACCAGAACGCATAAAACGTGTCCCAGATGCTCTCGTTGATGTAGCGCGGGTTCTTGATGTAGTTCCACGCGTAGTAAGAGAGCAACGCGACTTCGTTCCGGAACGACAAACCGGTCAAGGTCATGCCGTGGTCGTCTTCGTCGATTCCGCACAAGCCCGTTTTGTAGGGCGTGTCTTCGATCATGTTGCCCGTCGAGAAGATGACGAGCTTGATGCCGGTCTCTTTGCGCAGTTGCCGCGCGTGACTGTAGAACTCTTTGTCGCCGGCCGTGAACAGCGTGACCATGCCGAGTTCGGGCTTCTTCAGCCACGCTTCGACGTTCTTCCTGATGAAGCGGCGCTTCTGTTGGATGTTCGCCGATCTCAGAATGTGCTCGACGCCGAGTTTGCCGCAGATGCGCGCCTGATTGCGTCGCGCGAGGTCCGTGACCATGCCCCAGTCGTAAGTGAACGCGACCGGGTTCATTTTCAACTCGGTCTTGACGTAGTGCAGGCCGTAGCTCGAATCGCGCCCGCCGGAGAAGGCCACGATCACATCGGGTTTGCCGGACTTGCTGCGATAAGGCTCGACCAGTTCCTCGAGCGCGCGTCGACCTTTCGGCTGAATGCGCTTCCAACGCCGGCAATAACTGCACACGCCAGCTGAGTCGAACTTCATGAACGGGTAGGTCTCGGGAAGCAGGCACTTCACACAGCGCTTCAGATCATGCGGTGATTTCGTGTGCAAGACGATCGGCGCCAACTTCGAGCGCTCGTGGACGACGACGCGATCGTCCTTTTCGGATCCCTTGGGGACGCAGGCGAATTCCTGTCGCGCGAGGTCGCGCAAGTTCACGACGAGAGCGCGGCCGGCCGGCAATTGCTCGATGCGCAACGGACCCGTCGTGCGCGCGAGATCGAGCTGATCCACGAGGCTCGCGAGGATGAATCGTTCGGACGCGAACGCGAAGAACGTCCCACGCTCGTTCACGACGTAGTGCAAGGACCCCGTATTCGTCGCGAGCAACAAGTCGTCGAGCTTGTCGAACACGAACGCGATCGACGCGGCGCCCTTGATCTCGCGATAAGCCTGCTGAGTCGCCCACGCGAGGTCGCTCTTCTCGTCGAAGTGCTTGCGCAGGATGTTGACGAGCACTTCGGTGTCGACGTCGCTCTTCTTCGTGGCAGCCGGGAAGCGCGACCACAGTTCGGCATCGTTGACGATGATTCCGTTGTGGATTCCGACCGTGCCGTTGGCGATGACCGGCTGATTGTTGTCTTCGTTCGATTGAAAGCCGTTCGTGACGAGTCGCGTGTGACCCGTCATGGCCAGAACGATCGGTGATGCGCCTGCGCGGTTCTTGTCGTACTGCGTCTGTGCGCGTTCCATCAAACCATGGAAGGCTTCGGATCCGAGGAAGCGCTGCACGCTGCCGGCCTGCTTCAAGACGTCGATCGTCTCGCCGTTCACGACGGTGAGCCCGGCCGCTTCGCTGCCGCGCGTCTGCGAGCACGCATAGAGCTTTTTCATCACCTCTATGGCGAATGTGGACGAAACTGCGGCGTCCCTACCGAAAACGACCCCGAAGATTCCACACATGGACGACTAACGCGCCTTCCCTAGAATGTTTTCGCTGCGACGCAGCGGCGGCGACAGCGGCTCGCGCGGAACGGCCGCGATATCGAGAACGATCGCCTGCAACAACAATTGAACGCCCAAAATGATGGGCATCGCGGCCAACATGACTTCGCCGGCGGTAGCAAAGTCGTCGCGATTCGCGAGCGTCACGTACTCGTAGATACCGAACCACAGGCCGAAGGCGAGGAGCGGCAGGCCCGTGAGCACGAACACCGAAACAGCCGAAAAATCGTGCACGAAGTAGCGCCAGAAGAGGCGCCGGAAGAAACCGACCAAGAGCTTCGGCGGAAACTCGAACATCACGCGATGGACCTTGAGCGAGCTGTGTTCTCCCGCGTACTTCGCATTCATCGGCACGTCGAGAACGACTGCGCGCTGGATGCCGAGCTCGATCAAGAAGCCGCTCTCGAAGAAGTAGCGTTTCGGCAAGCGCGCGATCGAGAGACGCTCGAGCACTTTCGTGCGCACCGCGACGTACCCGTTCGCCGGATCGAAGATGTTCCAATAGCCCGAAGCCAATTTGACGAGGAACGTCAGTCCCGCATTGCCGACCATGCGCACGAAGGGCATCTGACTGAGCGCAGAGAGACTCCAATAGCGATTGCATTTCGCCACGTCGGCACGACCCTCGATCAACGGTTGAACGAGGCTCTGCAAATAGGCCGGATCCATCTGATCGTCACCGTCCATCTTGACGACGACGTCCAGACCCAACTCGAGCGCCTTCGCGAATCCAGTTTGAACCGCACCGCCGACGCCTTGATTCACGCTGTGTCGCAACAAGATCACGCGCGGATCGGCGAGCGCTTGGACGCGTTGCGCGCCATCGTCTGGGCTGGCGTCGTCGACGACGAGAATCGATTCGACCCACGGCGGAATTCCACGGATGACTTTTTCGATCTGCGGCGCGACGCGGAAGCAGGGGATCACGACGCCGATGCGCGCGCCGCACGTTTCGATCGTGCGCGCGAACGATTCGGGCCCGGCTTGCGCCATCGCGCGCTCGGGGCGCGGGACCGGACGGGGCAGGAGGTCGGGATCTTGATTCATGAGGTCGGACGCACTCACGCCGAACCTTCGATCATCGACGCCATGCGCGCGAAAGGTTGAGCATTGATCCTGCGCAACGTCACGCGGTCACCGTGAATGCGACACGGCTGTCGGGTGCCATCCAAGGCTGCGCCGGCAAGCCGAAAAGCGACAGAATCGTCGGTGCGATGTCGGTCACCCGGATGACGTCTTCGCTCGCGACCACGCGCTTCGTCTTCGCGTATGCCAGCAGCCAGCCCGAGTCCTTGTGATGCGCGGTCGATTGATCGTTCGTCGGATGCTCGTGGATGTGATGCGCGAAATCGGCGCGGAAACCGGGCACGGCGCGATGGCGGATCGTGAACGTCTCGCCGTCCTGCGCGCGCATCGGCATGTTCAACTCGCAGAACACTTGGTTTCCACGGCGTTGCACCGTGAAGAGCGGCTCGGTGTCGTGCACGTAGAGACTGCCGAGCTTCACCTCCGCATCCTTCGCCGCCGATTCGTTAGCGAGATTGACGGTCACGTCGGGATTCATCTGGTGCAGCACTTCGTAATCGCGCAATCCGACGGCCTCGAAGAGCTCGCGCTCGTGGACGAGGCGCACGACGGGATTGTGGATGTCTTTCACCGGATCGAACGGGCGCAGGCCGAGCGCCGTGCCGACGAGCAGGACTGTGTCGTCGTCGATGCGTGCCAGCACTTCTCCCAAGAAGTCGTCGGCGTAGACGAACGCCTTTTCGATCCACGAGGCGAAGCGCTCTTCGTACTTCTCGCGGTCCGAGACGGCCTTGAAGAAGCGCTTGTCCGTCGCTGAAAGCTCAGCCAAGTAGCGCTTGGGTTCCGCTGCACGCCAGTAGCGATGCTGCATGTACGCGATGTGATTCATGTGCACCGACGCGTAGCTGGGCTCGAAGCGCTCGTACAAACCGAAGAATGCGTCGCGCGTCAGGTAGCTGTGCAACATAGCGCGCTCCGGCACGGCTGACGGACCGCGCAGCACTTCGGAAGGCACTTGGCTGAGCACCTTCAGCATCGTGCTCGTGCGCACACCGCTCTGGGCTGTCTTCAAGAGCAACTTGACCGCGGTCGCAGCTTTCAAGCTGAAGCTCTCGGAGTAGTTGCGCGCGCTGAAGACGCAGAATTCCTGCAGCGCACGCGCCTCTTTCGGAAAGCAATCGGCCGTGTTGGCGAGCGACTCGGGCACGTAGTACGCACCGGCGCCGTTCGTGCGCGGCGGATAGCTCATCAAGCTGCCCAAGACGCCGGTCGAAATGCCGTGGCGATCGAGCACGTCCCACACGCATTTACCCTGGATCGCGCTCGTGTCCTGACCAAAGCCGACGATGCCGTGATCGCGAGGCAGCATTCCCGTGTACACCGACGGCCAGATGATCCACGGACTGATCGCGCGCCACGCCTTGTCTTCGGCTGCGTCCCAACCGGGAATGCGCGTGCGCATCAGTGCGCCGCCCTCGATCATGCGCTTGAAGTTCGGGAGCAAGCCCCGCGCGATGAACGCTTCGAGGAAGTGCTTCTCGGCTTCGTTGAGCTCGAAGAACAGCACTTTGAGCGCGGGCTTCGCCAATGTCTTGATCATGCGGAGGACGCGTGGAACCGATCGAGCGGAAAAAGTATAGACGGCACGTCCGGACGCGACAACCGGGCCCGAAACGGCGCGCGTATGCGGCCGTTTGCGTCACGAGATGTCGGCTGAATTCCCGCGCGCCATGAATTGTCCTCGCCCCAACTCGATCGCGCGCCGGACCGGGCTCGCGCTCCTCGTGGTGATCGTGCTGGGAGCCTTCCTGCGGCTACACGGAATCGGTTTCCTTCTCCCAGAGCAGACCGAACCCGACGGCGTCGTCTACAGCGCCCAAGTCAAGGATTTCCAGGACGATCGGATCGACGAAGAGACGCGCATCCTCTACGCGTTCTATCCGCATCTCGTCGCGCGTCTCGCGGTCGGCATCGCGCCGCGACCCGAATTCGCGACGCCGGCTGCTTCGTTGGCCGAGCACGTCGAGCGCGCATCCGAACCGCGCAAGCGCATTCGCATCATGGTTGCGCTGTTGTCTTTGCTCGCGATCCCGGCCGTGTGGATGCTCGCGCGACGGTTCATGGCTCCCGCGTTCGCCGTCGGAGCGGCCGCGTTCATGGCCTCGAGTTTCTTCACGATCTGGTTCGCGCAACAAGCACGGCCTCACGCTGCGTCGACAGCATTCGCTGCCTTGGCCGTCGTTGCAGCTGTGCACTTGCGCGCGTTCGGCGGTTGGAAGGCGTACTTGTGCGCGGGCCTCACGGCTGGGCTGGCGGTGTGCAGTCTGCAGAGCGGGCTCGCCGTTCTACCGGCGATCGCGACAGCCGTGCTCTTCCGTTGGCGAGCGCGTGAGGAAAGTGCGTCGAGGGTTGCGCTCGGCTCTTTGCTGATCGTCGCAATCGTCGCCCTGCTCGTCGTGATCTTCTATCCGTTCGTCTTCACGTCGGGTCAACCGGGCGAGATCGCGCAGCAGAATTCGATGCTGAATCTGTCGGGGCATCTCGTCGACTTGAAGCTGTTCAACGGCGGAGGTTTCGCCACGATCGCGCGCAACGCGTGGCAGTACGACCCAGTGATCTGCGCGCTGGCCGTGCTCGGCATCCTGATCGGCATCGGTGAGCTGTGGTCGCGGCGCAAGTCTCTTTCGCGAGCGTCACGAGACGAACTTCTCGTCGTGCTCGCGTTCGTAGTGCCGTACGCAATCGTGATCGGTTTGTACGAGCGCACGTACCAGCGTTTCGTGTTGCCGTTGACGCCGTTCGAATGCGTCATGGCGGGTTACGCACTCTGCCGAATCGTGAGTTTCGCGGCCGGAATCAGCTGTTTCACGCATCGAATCGCCGTCGCCGCAGCTGCGCTCGTGCTGGCTTTCCAAGTGTTCGGAGCATGGCGCCTGGTCGACGCGCGCGCAGAGCCCAGCACGATCGACGAGAGCGCGCGTTGGATCGAGAGCCATGTGCCGCGCGATGCGCGGATCTCGCTCATGACGCTGATGGAGTTGCCGCTGCAGTACACCGAGCCGGCGTTCGAAGCGAGTCGCCCGGCGCAGTTCGACGTGAGCTTCCTGTGGTTCCGCTACCTAGCGCGTTTGGGGCCTGCGGCATTCGATGGTGCGTGCTGGAACATCTTCGCGATGCAACTCACCACGCCGACTTTCCTCGAAGAGGCGCGCACGGATCCGAACGCGTTCCTTAAGAAGCAGGACGCCGACTACGCGGTCGTGATCGCGGATCCGCGTCGTCCCGTGTTCCGAGGTTTGCGCGCCGCTGCGATGAACTTCGGCACGCGCGTCGCTCGCTTCTCGCCGGATGCGGTCGACGAGGGAGAGAACCTCGGCTTCGCGTACCAAGACGACGATGCCGAATACACGACGCCGTGGTTCGTGCGCGGATTGAATGCGCGTTGCGTCGGTCCCGTGGTCGAGATCTACAAGTTGCGCTGAGAAGCTCGCTCAGATCGATGCCCCGACGCGCCGCTTCACGAACCACTTCAGCATGAAGACCGACGTCGCCATCGAGATCGCCGTCGCAATCGCAGCACCCTCGATTCCGATGCGCGGGATCAGGATGAAATTGCCGATCACGTTGACGATGACGGTCGACGTCATCAGCAACGTGTGCCACGTCGGTTGATTCGCCATCAACAACATCTGACCGAACGGGATGTACCCCGATGCGACGACGATGCCGGCCATCAACCAGCCGAAAGGCGCCCAACTAGCAGCGAAATCGGGCTTGTCGGTGAGGATCGAAACTGCGGTCGGATAGAGCGCGACGGCGACTACGGCCACGCTCGCCATGCCGATGTACGTCCACTTCCGTCCCTTGCACACCGTCGCGCGCAGCGTCGTGAAATCGCGCACCGCGAGCAGCCGCGCGAGCACCGGGTTGTAGTTGTTCTGGAGCACGACGAGCAGTTGGTAAACGCCCTCCGCGATCATCGCCGCGAACGTGTAGATGCCGACGGACTTGTCGGACATGAACATGCCGATCATCCAGATGTCGACCTTGGCGTTGAGCTCGAGCAGTACGCCGGAGAAGACGCTCTTCGCGCCGTACACGATGTGTTCTCTGACCCATCCGCCGAAACCGCTCGCGATGCGCCAATCGATCAGGCGACCGACTTCGAAGGCCAGCACGCCGAACAAGAACGCTTCGGATGCGCTGAAGACGTAGGCGAGCTGGGCACTGGGCATCGCGAGCTTCATCGCGACGAGCAATGCGACGAGGATTCCCAAGTAGCGAATCGAAGTGAAAATGGCGAAGGCGCGCATGCGGCGCGCGCCGTTCACGATCGACATCAGGACTTTGTTGATCGCGAAGAAGAACAATCCGGGCGCGGACCAGGCGATGGCTTCGGCGACGGCAGGACTGTCGAGCATCGCCGCGAGCGGATGCCGCGCGAGCCAGTAGACGAGTGTGACGACGGCAGCGAGCACGACCGTCGGCGCCAAGCTCGACCACGCGACGACGCTCAAACGCCCACGATCGCCGGGCTTTTCAGCGATCGCGCGCAGGGCGGACAAGTTGATTCCGCCGACAGCCGCTTGCGAAAAAAGTGTGTACGCGGCGAGCGTTTGATTGAAAACGCCGAGCGTCGCTTCGTCCCAATGCAGTCCGATCAGGACGTTGAGCGCGACGCCCGACACACCGAGCACCACGAGGCTCGCGAAGTTCCACACCACGTCCGAGCGGAACTTCGCGCTGCCGTCGGCGTCGTGCGCGGTGCTCATGTCGCGTGGAACTTGGCGTCGTCGCGAGCGAGTCGCGCGAGCAAAGTGCACGACGCGAATCGTTCCGGTCCACCGATGCGCGCGGCGACATCGGGTTCGCGCGCGATCGCCTCGAGATTCTGGACGATCGCTCGCGCACCGATCGTGTCGGCCCACGCGAGCAAGCCGCCGCGGAACGGTGCGAAGCCCATGCCGAAGACGGTCGCGAGGTCGAGCTCTCTCGCCGACGCGACCACGTGTTCTTCGAGTGCGCGCGCAGCTTCGGCGAGCATCGCGAGGACGACGCGTTGGGCGATTTCGGCATCCGACAGATCGCGGATGCGCACGGAGTTCGCGGGCACGAAACGGTGCAGATCTCCGGCCAATATCGGCTTCACCTTGCGATCGTCCGAGTGCTCGTAGAAGCCCCGTTTGGCCTTCTTTCCAAGCCTTTGTTCGGCCACGAGGCCATCCAGCACGGTGCTCGGCGTCATGCGTGCGCCGTAAGCTTCGTGGAGCGAACGCGCCGCGTGTCCGGCGATGTCGAAGCCGACTTCGTCGAGCAACGCTAGCGGCCCCATCGGCATGCCGAAGTTGCGCAAACTCCGATCGATGCGCGCCGGATCGATGCCGCCCGCGAAGAGTCGCAAGCTCTCGTCGAGGTACGGTCCGAGCAGGCGATTGACGAGGAAACCGGCGCAGTCCTTGGTGACGACGGGCGTTTTGCCGAGTGCGAGCGCGAACGCAGCACAGCGCGCGACGACCTCGGGGCTCGTGCGAGTGCCGCGCACGATTTCGACGAGCGGCATGCGCTTCACGGGATTGAAGAAGTGCAAACCGACGACGCGTTCAGGATGCGGAATGTCCGACGCGATCGCGTCGACCGAGAGCGACGACGTGTTCGTGGCGAGGATCGCGTCGCTCTTCATCTGACGGGCGAGCTCTTGGAAGACCTTGCGCTTCACGTCGAGACGCTCGGCGACGGCTTCGACGACGAGTTCGACATTCGCAAAGCCCACGAGCGAGTCCGTGACGTCGAGTCGATCGAGCGCTCGATCGGCCGCGTTCTTCTGCAACTTGCGCTTCTTCAGCCGCGATTCGACGTCCGCACGATGCTCGATCAACGCCGTGTCGAGTGCCGCCGGCACGATGTCGAAGAGCCGCGTCCACGCGCCGCGATCGGCTGACGAGCTGGCGATCGCGCGGCCCATCACACCCGCGCCGAGCACGCCGACGCGCGTCGGAACGGCAGCATTTCGGCCGTTTGTCAGCATTTTCAGCTTCTTGGCGGATTCCGACAGCTCGAAGATGCGAATCAAGTTCTTCGAAATCGGCCCGGTCGCGAGCTCCTGCACTGCCTCGCGTTCGGCCTTGAAGCTGGCGCTCGTGCTCGATCGATTCGCGCGCGCCGCGATGTCGATGGCCATGAGCGGCGCGGGATAGTGACCGTGCGTGCGCGACAGCACTTGCTTCTTCGCGGCCGAAGCGATGAACGCGACTGCCAGAGGATTCATGTCGACGAAGAACTTCGCGGCGCCACGCGAGCGTCGCTCGATTCGTGTCCGCCGCATCGCAATGTCGCTCGCGATGCGCAACAAGTCTTCGGGCGCGCACAGGCGGTCGACGAGTCCGGCGCGCAGTGCTTCGCGCGGTGTGTACAACTTGCCCGACAAGATCGCCTCGAGCGCCTTCGCGAGCCCGATGCGCCGCGGCAGTCGCGTGGTTCCGCCCCAACCCGGCAGGATGCCGAGCATGGTCTCGGGTAGGCCGATGCGCGTGGCGTCGTTGTCGCACAGGATGGCGAACGAACACGCGAGAGCCAGTTCACACGCTCCGCCCGGCGCCGCTCCTCCGATCGCGGCGACACTGGTGAAATTCGCTCGCGTCGTACTCAGGGCGTCGATGCGCTCGAACAAGTTCTGGCCGATCGCGACGACGCGTCCGACCGTTGCGCGATCCGTGAGAGCGGCGATCGCGTCGATGTCGGCGCCGGCTGCGAACGTCTTGGTGTCGCGACCCGTGACGACGAGGCCCGTGATGCCGGCGTCCTTCTCGACGACGTCGAGCGCGAGGTCCAAGTCGCGCAACAGCGGCATGTCGAACACCGGCAGCGTCCGATGCGGTGGGTCCAAAACGAGCCGAATCAGGCCCTTTTCAGGCCTTTCGATGCGCACGCACACTCCGGCCGGCGGTGCGTCCTTCGGAGTGGGCAGTCCCGCGATGTCGATCACGAGGCGCGCTCCAACAACACGGCGCCGCCTTGTCCGCCGCCGATGCAGAGTGTCGCGAGCGTCAACTCGCGATCCGACGCCTGCAGTTCGTGCGCCGCCGTGAGGACGATGCGCGCGCCGGTGCAACCAACCGGGTGGCCGATCGCGATGGCGCCGCCGTTCCTGTTCACGCGGGACATGTCGAGCGTGCCGAGTTTCGCTGATCGTCCCAACTTCTCCTGCGCAAACGTGTCGCTGTCGAACGCCTTCGCGCAGGCCAGCACTTGAGCCGCGAACGCTTCGTTGATCTCGATCGAACCGACGTCAGCGATCGTTGCGCCACCCTCGTCGAGCGCTTTCGCCGTCGCGAACACAGGCCCGAGTCCCATGCGCGCCGGATCCAAACCCGCGTAGCTCCACGAACGAATCTTGGCGAGCGGTGTCAGCCCGAGTTCGCGCGCCCTGTCCGCCGACGCGACGATCATCGCGCACGCGCCGTCGGTGATCCCGCACGAGTTGCCGACGGTCACGCGCCCGTCGGGCTTCTCGAAGTACGGCTTCAACTTCGCGAGCGACTCCATCGACTGGTTGTCGCGCACGGCGTCGTCGTGAGCCAGCGCGTGCTGCCCTTCGCGGGCTCCGATCGGCAAAAAAGGCACGATTTCCCTTTTCAAAATGCCGGCTTCGCGCGCCGCTTTGGCTCGCGCATGACTCTCGAGCGCGAACCGATCCGCGTCTTCGCGCGAGACGTTCCATTCGCGTGCAAGCAATTCGGCCGTCTTGCCCATGATCATTCCGCTGATCGGATCGGTGAGCCCTTCCATGAGCGCGATGCGCGGCGCCATCATGCTCGGCCTGAAGCTCGCCAGCGTCGCGACGCGTTGTCCGAGCGATCTTGCGCTCGACAGCTTTGCGAAGAAGCGCGTGAGTCGGTCGCCCATGATGAGCGGAAAACGGCTCATCATCTCGACGCCGAGCACGAGATACATGTCGCCGCGGCCGGCTTCGATGCACGTCGCAGCCTCGGTGATCGCCTCCATGCCGCTCGCGCAGTTGCGCGCGACGGTGCGTCCAGGGACTCGTTCCGGAATCCCTGCGCGCAAGCCGATGACGCGTCCGACGTTCGCTTGATCGTGAGGCGGGCCCGCGCAACCGACGATCACTTCGTCGACGTCTTCGACGTCGATGTTGCAGCGGGCGATGGTCTCGCGCGCGATCGCCGCCCCGATATGTCCCGCGTCCTCGCGAGCGAAAACTCCGCCTGCGCGAGCCAGCGGCGTGCGCCATCCGCCGACGATGACGACTTGTCGGCGCGAGTCACGCGAGTGGATGGCGGTCATGAGTGCGCTGGAACCTACGCCTTCGCGCGCAGCCATGGAACGATCGATCGAGCCTTGCCGCCGCGTGGGAAGGGAAGTATCGGCCGATCATGGGGCCAGTCTGTTGCGCCGCGCCCATCCTCTTGCCCGCGACGAACCCGTTCACCCGTTCCTCGGTCGTCGAGCTGATGATCGACACGAGATGGCCGCAACCGTTCGTGCGGATCGAGCGGCGAAACGCGATCCGAAGCGCTGTCCGTGCTGGAGTGTATGTCCGAGGGGCGGAATGCAAACTTGTGAGTTTCCTGAGGTGGCACTTCAGAAAACTCAAACTCGGATCGGGCACTGGAACGGCCCGACTCGCTGCCGATCACTTCGGCCGCTGATCCAAGAAGCGCTTTTCCTTCATCTCGGTTTCCATCCCGAGGAAGTCGAGCATCTCGCGATTCGTGTGCACTTCGACCGCGTTCGGCGCGACTTCCAAACCGTCGGCGATGTCGCGCGCGCACTTCGTCTTGAAGCCGCTCGCATCGGTGCCCGAACGCAACGACACGCGCACGAAGAACTGATCCAACTCGTGCGGATCGTCGTTCTTTTTCTTCAGGACGACTTGCCATTCCTCGACGTCGTGCATCGACGACAACAGTGAGCCCATCGCCGACAGGTCGACGAGCGTGCCTTTGATCTTCGTCAGCTCGAGCGCTTTCTGATCGCTGGCACGACGCAGTTCCGAACTGATGCGCGGCACCGTGCGCTTGCACCACGGGCACGGTTCCCAGGTCATGCCGCCGACGGCGCAGTCGCCGGTTCGATAGCGCATGATCATCGTGCCGTGGCCGGCGATCGGCGTGTACACGAGCTCGCCGGTCTCGCCTTCCCTCACCGGCTCGAGCGTCTTCGGATCGATGACCTCGAACACGGAGAGGTCCGGATACACGTGATAACCCGGTGATTCTTCGTGTTTCGCGGGGCACTCCGAGAACGCCATGCGCGCCTCGGTGAAGCCGTACGTGCCCGAAATGATCACATCGTTCGAACCGAGCGCACTCAGCGCCTCGGCCATCTTCAGTTTCAGTCCGGGCGTCACCTTTTCGGCGCCGAGCACGATGCGTCTCACGTTCGGCAATCGAATTCCGCTCGCGACGGCTTCGCGCAGCAGGTGGTAGACGAAGCCCGGCGTCCCGAGGATCACCGTCGTACCCATCTTCTCGAGCAAGCGCAGGTTGCCCGCGGTTCCCATCACCTTGCCGCCGCCCGTCGACATCATGAAACGCCCGGTTTGGAACCCTGCGAACGCCGATTGCCAGAACGCGAGGTGCGGCGCGAACGGAAATGTGTTCACGATGCGCGCGTCCGTCTCGTGCACGCCGTGCACGTCGAACATGCGCCCGCCGACTTTGGCGAGGATCTCGAGATCGTGCGGCGTGAACGCGTACACGATCGGATCTGACGAGCGCCCGGTCGTGAACGTCGCGAAATTCGGTGTGTAGTCGCGACGCAGTTTTTCGCGCGCGTCCTTGCCGCCCGCGACGAGCGGCAGTTTGCGCGACAGCGGCCAATGCGCCTTGATCAACTCGGGCGTCGGAATGAGCACGAAATCGCGCTTCGTTTGCTCGTTGCTCTGTGCTGCGAGGATGTCGGCCTTCGTCGTGAACGGCAGACGCCGCAAGTCAGCGACCGTGCGGATGTCCTCAGGTCGGACTCCCGTCGCATCGAATGCGCGCCGGTAGTACGCGCTGAACGGGTAGACCTCCTGCCGCACGTGCCGACGCAGAAGCTCGTCCTGCATCGCGACGAGATCGCTCTTGTGCGCGCGCGCGATCGACAGCCACTTGTCTTTGCCGTTCAAGCGAGCATTTCCGTGTTGGTTCTCATCGACAGCTAGGCTGCAAGGATTCAGTCGCGCGCTCAAGCGTCCGCGTTCGTCTTGTGGGCTCAACCCACCAGCGCACGTCTTTCCCGACGACGGTCACCCTCTCGAAACCGGGACTGAGGGATCTAGGAACCGTCGTCGTTGTCATGGATTTTGCCGCAGTGGTCGATCTTTCCATGCGACCACCCGCACTCATGAAGGACCTCTTCCAAACGAACTACAGCCTGCGCCACCCGGGCCAACATTCGGTGCACCGCCCGCGCACGGTCCTCGTTTTGGGCGGCGGCGGAATGCGCGGCATGGCGCACCTCGGCGTTCTTCGCGCGATCCGCACGCTCGGCATCGAAGTCGACGCCATCGTCGGCACGAGCATCGGTTCTCTGATCGGCGCGATGGCCGCCGGCGGGTACCCGACCGAGAAGATCGAGTCGCTCGTCACCACGGTTCAGAAGGAGGATTACTTCCGCCTGAACTTCGTGAAGTTTCTGCTCAAAGGTCCGCAAGCGCGCAGCATGTACCGTGGCGACACGTTCAAAGCGTCCCTGCGGAGAGTGCTGCCCGACATGACGTTCGCCGACATGAAGGTGCCGTTCTACTGCAACGCCGTGCGCCTCGAGACGGGCGGCACCGTGTTTTGGGGGACGCCGGGGATGGACGAAATCTCTCTCGTCGACGCGGTGTACAGCTCATGCGCGCTGCCCGGCATCTTCGAGCCGTACGAGCGCGACGGCTACAACTACATGGACGGCGGCATGGTCGATTCCGTGCCGCTGCGTTTCGCGAAGACGCTCAATCCCGACTTGATCATCGCCGTGGATCTGTCGGTGAAGGGCACGTTCAAGTCGCCCGACTACAAGAATCGCCTGCTGTCGACGCTCTACCGCACGTTCGAGATCGTCGAGGAAGTGTTGGTCGAGCAGATGCTGCACATGCACGTCGACTATCGCGTCGCGCTCATCCAACCGAAGACGGCCGAGACATCGCGTTTCGATTTCAAACGCTTGCACGAAGTCGTCAAAGCCGGTGAAGAAGAGGCGATCAAAGTGCTCACGTCGCACGCCGCCACGCGCGACCTCGTCAAGCCTGTTCTCGTCGACGGATTGGCATGTCCGGTGACGCCGCGTGACTACGTTTCGGTGCGTATCGACCCCGAGAAATGCATCGGCTGCGGTATGTGCGAAACCGTGTGCGAAACCGACGCCTTCTGGGCGCGGGGCGAGCGCGCGTCCGTCCGCAAATTGTCGAACTACGAGTGCACGCGCGACCACGCCTGCGCGCGCAACTGCCCGACGAACGCCATTTCGCTCGGGAACCTCTGACGACGACCACTGACAACGCGAGCCGGCTGAATTAGGCTTGGGCGCATGTCGAAGAGTGAATGGTCCATCGGAGCGTTGGCGCTCATCCTGTGTGCATCGTTCGGTGATCCGGCTGCGACCCCGAAACTGGTGAAGGGCGTCGTCTTGAACGCAGCCGACCGCACGCCGCTCCCCGAGTACACGCTCGTGATCGAGTCGACGGCCGATCCGATTTCGAGCACGCCCAGCAGCTACAAGTTGCAGATGGAGCGACCGACCACCGACTCCGCCGGACGCTTCTCGAGCGCGATGCCATTTCCGAATCGAATTTTGGCGATCACGGCGATCGACTGGGATTCGACCGACTTCATCGCACGCCGCGGGGGTGTGCCGCTTGCAGCCGAGGCGACTCCTCGAGGACCGAGCGGTTCGAGCGGTTCGGCGACCGACGACGGTCGCTTCCAGGCTCGCATACCGTTCCGAGGCGAACCGCTCGAGATCTTGATGCCGTGCGGCCCGACCTTCGACCTCGTTTTCAAGCCGTTCGAGATCAGAACCGACGGACCCGCGCTCGGTGCTTCGGTCGTGCGCTTGATCGCCGTCACGGATGGGGAAGTCGACGAAGGCGTCGCGATGACGACGCGCGTGCGCACGCTCGATCCGACGCGCGGTTGGGCGCGTTTCGCCGCGCTGCCTGGGAGTCTGTTCGCGAAGCCGCACCGCGCGCGCTTGGAAGTCGTCGCCGCCGACGGTCGCTGGAAAGCGAGCGCCGACGTCACCGAACAGCTCGAAAAGGGCACGCGTGGGGTCGAACTCGAATGGAAGGCGTGCTCACGTTGGACCGGCACCTTGCGCGGCATTCGCACCACTTCTCTCGCGGCCAACTGGATCAGTGCCGAGCGCATGTCGGACGACGGTCGCGTGTTGGAGCGCCGCCGCATCCAGGTCGAGCTCGACGGCAACTTTCGATTTCTCGGCCTCGAACCAGGCCTGTGGCGCGTCACAACGCGACCCCTGCGCACGAAGCCGTTCGTCAGCGAAGCGCGCACCCTCGACTTCGAGGGTCAAGTCGCCGAACCCATCGACTTGATACGCAACGAAACCAAACTAGCGCTGCGCGGTAGCGTTCGCGGCGGCGCTCATTCGAATGACGTGGCAGCGCCGCCCGCGGGTCGACTCGTCCTGCGCCGCGCGAACGAAGAGCTCCCGTTCAGCGAGATCTGGCTCTCTTGGATCGTCGTCGACGAACGCTACGTCTCGACCTTCGAATTCACGGAACTGCCCCAGGGTGAATTCGACGTCGACCTGGTGACGCCGTACGGGGCTCTCGACGGAAACTACGAGAAATCCAGTCTGCGCGCACGTTCGGGCGGCGGCGCGATCGAGTTCGTGCGGCGTTGATCGTGCGCGCGCAACGTCGCGACAGCGCGTGGCGCGAACGCTAACCTCTCCGCACCGTGAGCGAGCAACACGACGAATTCGAACCCCTGACACCGTCCGGCATCGGCGAAGCTGCACGCGCGCTGCGTCAAGGTGAGCGAGTCCTCGAATCCGAAATCGAATGGCGGCCGCGCGGAGTCGGTGCCGTCCTCGATCTGGGTTTCGATCTCCTGCGTTCGCGCTTCGCATCGTGTTTCGTGCTGGCGACGGTGGTCTGGCTGCCGTGGCGGTGCTTGATGGTCGCGCTCGCACCGAACATCGAGGAGATGTCGCTCGACCCCGATCGCATTCTCGCGTCGCTCGCAGGTGCGTGGACGGGCAACATCTTGGCGTGGGTTGCGCAGTCGATCGTCACGGCGTTCATCGCGCGTCTACTGTTCGACGCTGCGAGCGGTCGCGACGCCGGCGTTCTCGTCACCATGCTCGCAGTCGTGCGGCGCTTGCCGGGATTGCTCGTGCTCGGAATGTTGAGCGTCGTCTTGTTGGTGGCCTCGCTGCTCGCGTGCTTCTTCCCGATCCTGGGTATGTCGTGGGCGATCACGCCCATGATGAGCGCGTACGTCATCGAGGACATCGGCATCGGCCGAGCCGTTCAGCGCAGCTTCAAGCTCTCGTTCGAAGATCTCTTCAGCTTCCCGAGTTTCTACGCGTTCTGGCGTTGGGCCGGTATCTTCGCGGTGTCCGGACTTTTCATGATGCCGCTGTCGGGGCTCGTCGGCGTGATGGAAGTGCCGGGCGCCCGCGCATGGGTTCTCGAGAATTGGGAGTGGTCGGATTCGACGTTGACCCTCGTGTCGATCGTCGTCGGATCGGTCCTCTTGGGTGCGGCGACGGCCGTGCAAGCGAGCATCCAAACCGCCTACTATTTGGACTTGCGCGTGCGGCGCGACGGCGTCGATCTGTACTCCTGGTTGGCACGGTTGCGCGGTGAGGATGCGCGCGCGGCCGAGCGGAGCGTAGTCCCGTGATTCAAGTCGGCGCGGCTCCGCTTCCTGTCGAGCACGTGCGCTCCAGCATCGACGAAATCCTCTCGCGCAGCGAGTTCAGCGGGCGTCGAGGTGCGTTCGGTCAGTGGCTCGACGACACGCTCGACAAGATCCTGAGCGCGATCGGCGACCTGTTCGGCATCGCACCCGGCGCGGCCGGCGGCGCGATCGTCGTGATCGCGTACGTCGCACTCGGGGCAGCGCTCGCTTGGATCGTGTGGCGCATCGTGCGCGCGCGGATCGCCACGCAGAACAGTGCCCCTGATGCGCCGGCTCCCAATTCGATCGAAGCACGCCGAGCTCGAGTGGCCGACCTGCGCCGTGCTGCGGGAGCTGCGCGCGCGACAGGGAATCACGTGCTCGCACTGCGACTCTACTTCACGGCGCTCGTCGTCGGACTCGGCGAGAGGGGCGACCTCGAGTACCGCGACGCCTGGACGAATCGCGAACTGTTGGAGCGCGGTGAACCGAGCGAAAAGATCGAGCGCACGCTGTCACCGCTCGTGCGCGATCTGGACGCGAAGAGTTTCGGCGGAGTCGTCGCGATCGATGCAGACGTGGCTCAGATGTCGCGCGTGGTCGACGATCTGCTCGGAGCCGAGCGAGCATGACTTCGAAGCGCAGCGAAGGGATTCTGGGGCTGGTGCTGCTCGGTGCGATCGTGCTTCTCTCGATTTTGCTGTCGTTCCTCCCCGGCGGCGCACCCAGTGACGGCGAGGGTTCGGTGAGTTCGGTCGAGCCGCGCGGTCGTCGCGCGCTCTACCTGCTCCTGCGCGAATCAGGTTTCGATGCGCGCGCATTCGTCGATGCCCCGCGCGATCTGCCGCGCGACCACAGTCTCTTGTGGTTGCCGCGAGCTCCGACGGCGTCGATGCCGCGCGGGAACAACGGTGTGACGCGCGGCGGTGATCCCGATCGCGTCGGCCTGCATCGCCTCGATTTCTACAAGACCTTCGTCGAAGCGGGAGGGACGATCGTGCTGGCGGCGGGGGAGGATACGCGCGCCTTCCTCGTCGACGCGCTCGGGATCGCCGAGGCCGAGGAACTGGCGATCGACGCTGATTTCGACTCCGAAATCGAGTTCGTGCGCACGACGAACGGTGAGGAATGGGCGTTCGAAGGCTCCTCGAAAGTGCTGCGCGCGTTCGATCCGAACAGCGCCGTGCGCACGCTCTGGACCCTCGCGAGCCCCGAGTCCAAGCATCCGTTCGCCGTCGAGTTCCCTTCGGGTCTAGGCGGCGTCGTCGTGCTCGCGAGCGACGCATTCGTCGAGAATCGACACATCGGCGAGCACGAACACGCGCTCGCCGCCGTGCGACTCGTCGAAGAACTCGCACACGGCAGGCCGATCTTGTTCAGCGAGTACGAAGCCGGCCGCTGGGATCCGCCCTCGACGCTGTCCTTGCTTTTCTCTCCGACCTTGCTGCTCGCGAGTCTGCACGCGCTCGCCTTGCTCGGACTGTTCGTGTGGATGCAGGGCTTCACGCGCGCGTTCCCGCGCGACCCCGAACCACTCGCGTTGTTCTCGCCTTACTTGCGTGCGCGTTCGTTGTCCGATGTGTTCAGACGAGCTCGGCGATTGCAGAGCTTGAGCGCGATGCTTCAGAGCGGAGCGTTGGCACGCTTCAGAACCGTCGCACGTGTTCACGCGCGGCGCGTCGTCCTCGACGAATCGGGTGGCTCTGCCCTGCCGCGTATCACGAGAGAAGACGTCGTGAGCTTCGCGCGCGAGGCCGGCCTGGTGGACCTCGAGCCCGAGTTGCTGCAAGCGCTCGAGCCGAAAAAAACCGCGAACGTCGCCCAGTTGGACGAACTGGACGCTCGACTTCGCGACCTGGAACAAGAGATAGAACGCAGGACGAACGGCCGCGCCGCCGCGCCCAAACGAGCAGGAGAGTCATGACGGAAATGCAAGATTCAGGGCCGAAAACCGCCGTCGTCGCACTCAAAGAGCGCGTCACCGAGGCCGTCAAGCCGACGATCGTGGGCATGGAAAAGGAGATCGACGCGTGTCTCGCCGCGATCGTTGCCGGAGGGCACGTGCTGCTCGAAGGTCCGCCCGGCGTCGCGAAGACGATGCTCGTGCGTTCGCTCGCTCGCGCCATTGGCGGCACGTTCCGTCGTGTGCAATTCACGCCCGATCTCATGCCCGCCGACGTCACCGGCACGAGCGTGTTTCATCCGGCGCGTGGCGTGTTCGAGTTTCAACCCGGACCCGTGTTCGCGAACGTGCTCTTGTGCGACGAGATCAATCGCGCACCGGCGAAAACGCAGTCGGCCTTGCTCGAGGCGATGCAGGAATCGTCGGTGACCGTCGACGGTCAGCGCCACGCATTGCCCGATCCGTTCTGCGTGTTCGCGACGATGAACCCGATCGAACACGAGGGCACGTATCCGTTGCCCGAAGCGCAGCTCGACCGTTTTTTGCTCAAAGTTCTCGTTGGTTATCCGAGTCCCGAGCGCGAAGCCGAACTGATCACGCGCGCACACTCTCGTCCGCTCAACGCTTCGCCGGAATCGCTCGGCGTCGTGACGGTTGCGACCATGGCCGATGTCCAAACAGCTCGCGAGCTGGCGCGAGCTGTCACCGTTCGCGCAGACATCCCGCCTTACATCGTGCGCTTGCTGCGCGCGACGCGGCAGAATCGTGCGCTCGTGATGGGCGCGTCACCGCGTGCCGGCGTGATGTTGCTCAGCACTGCGAAGGCACGTGCGGCACTCGACGGACGCGATTACGTGACGCCGGACGACGTGAAGGCCGTGTTCCTGCCTTCGCTGCGCCATCGCGTGCTGCTCGATCCGGCTGAAGAAATCGAAGGCACGTCCAGCGACGACGTTTTGCGGCGCATTCTCGACACGGAAGAGGTGCCCCGCTGATCCCGACGAAGCGCACGCTTTTCGCCGTCGGGATCCTGTTTTCGATCTCGCTCGTCGCTTCGTTCTCAGGCTCGCTGCGTCTCGCGACGTTCGCGCTGGACGTGGCGTTTCTCGTCGTCGTCGTCGTCGATTGGATGCGCACTCCGCGACCGAGCGCGCTCGACCTGCGCATGCGACTTCCGCGGCGCGTCGGACTCGGGATTCCATTCACACGTGTTTTGCGCGTCGATGTCGACGCATGTCCAGCCACTGCCGGTCTCGCGATCGAAATCGACGAGCAATTCTCATCTGCGTTGAGTGTCGTCGAGCGTGCCTTCGACCCCGATGGCGAACTTGGGGCAGAACGCCTCGTGCGCACCGCTCCGCCTGCTTTCGACGACCCGAGCGGCGGTCCCGACGCAGCCTGTCTGCCGATTCGAGGCGTCATCTACTTCCCGCGCGTCTACGTATCGCGACTGCGCGGTGTGCACGGCGTGGGTTCGGTGCGCATCCGACTCACGAGTCCGTTTGGCCTCGTACAGCGGTCGGAACTCGTGCCGAGCGGACGGACGATCCAAGTCGAGCCCGCGCTCGCCACCTTGAAAAACAGCCTGAAAATGGCGGCGAGCGAGCGGTGGCGCGATCTCGGCGTGCGCACGACTCGCCGTCGCGGCGGCATGACCGAGTTCGAATCCCTGCGCGATCACGTGATCGGCGACGACGTGCGCCTGGTCGATTGGAAAGCATTCGCGAAGCGCGGCCGTCCGATCGTGCGTCAGTTCCAAGAAGAGCGCGGGCAAGAGCTCATCCTGCTCGTCGACTGCGGCCGGCGCATGGCGGCGACCACGGCCGAAGCCCTGCCGCGCGCGAGCGGTTCGCGCGTCGGCGTTTCGGCCGGCGCGACCAAACTCGACCATGCGCTCGACGCAGCACTCGAGATGGCGGCCGTCGCGTTGCAAGAAGGCGATCGCGTCGGATTGATGGCGTTCGATCGCGAACCGCGCGTGTGGATCCCTCCCGCCCGCGGCCGCACTCAGTTCGGCATCCTGAGGAAGCGAGTTTTCGCACTCGAAGCGCGCGCCGACGAATCAGATCTGGCGCGCGCGCTGCGCGACTTGTCGACGCGTCACCGACGGCGCGCGCTCGTCCTCGTCCTTTCCGACGTGGCCGATCCGATGTCCGTCGAACGCCAGCGCGACGCCGTACGCGCCGGCTCGCGCCGCCACCGCATCGTGTTCGCGAGTCTCGACGATCCCATGCTGCGCGCCGTCGCCGATGGTCGCGTCCCGCCCCATGGCGCTTTG
>Ga0163146_10000350_pt1 | contig 65044 bp, 61 predicted proteins | sample OliLakLV19MP7G1_FD_148648 | JGI IMG/M metagenome (GOLD analysis project Ga0163146, IMG submission 148648) | Freshwater microbial mat bacterial communities from Lake Vanda, McMurdo Dry Valleys, Antarctica - Oligotrophic Lake LV.19.MP7.G1 | ecosystem: Environmental > Aquatic > Freshwater > Lake >... | reverse complement strand
CTTTACGTTCGATGATTTGTTCATTGGTTGATCCTCTTGAATTGGGTTCTGGTGTTGCAACCGAAACCATACCAGGCTAGTCCTGGAGGGGATCACCAAACTTTTCAACTAAACTCGGGACAAGGCCGTCAACCCGGGCGACGAGGTGATTATCTTCGAACCGTTCTACGAAAATTACCATCCCAACCTGATGATTGCCGGAGCCAAACCCCGTTACGTTCAGCTCAAAGCGCCGGACTGGACCTTCGATCCGGAGGAGCTCAAACGTGCGTTCAACAAACGCACACGAGCGATTCTGATCAACACTCCGCACAATCCGACTGGCCGCGTGTTCAACAAGCGAGAGCTGCAAACGATCGCCGAGCTTTGTCAGAAGTGGGGCGTGGTCGCCATTACTGACGAGATCTACGAATACATGGTGTACGACGGTGCCAAGCACATCAGCATCGCGACTATCGATGGCATGAAGGATCGGACGATCACGATCTCCGGACTCTCGAAGACCTTTGGAATCACAGGCTGGCGCCTCGGCTACGCCGTGGCACCACCCAAGTACAGTGCCGCATTGCGTCGCGTGCACGACTACCTGACGTTGGCTGCACCTTCACCACTGCAGATTGCAGCGATTACGGCACTGAAGCTTCCCGATGCTTTCTACGCCGATATGCGTGCAAACTATCAGGCGCAACGAGACTTGCTTGCAGGAGTGGTGCGAAAGTCCGGCTTCAATTTCCGCATGCCTGAAGGGACTTACTACCTCTTCACCGATGCATCAAAGCTGGGATTCGATTGCGACCGAGAGATCTGGGAGCACCTGCTCAGTGATTTCAAGCTCGCTACCATTGCGGGCTACTGCTTCTTCCGCCCCGGAGTAAAGACCAACTTCATTCGGTTTTGTTACGCGAAATCGCACGGAACGATTTTGGCCGCCCAAGAAAAGCTGGAGCAGTTTCGGCAAAGCCGAGAACAGTAACAACTGTCAGCTTCGTGCTCGACTGATGAACCAAATTCGCGTTCTTGCTGCACCGCATGTGGTGCAGCAAGAACACCATTACTTGCTGCAAAGGGACATCCGATAATCCAAACACACGGACGTCTACTCACAGTCTGCCCTACGCATCGACAGGCAGTTTTAATCGCCATGGTGCGACCTGCATTGTCAGCCTTCTCTTTTGCTCTGGAGACCAGAAAAATGTCAGCCGGACTTCAAGCCCCTCCAACCAATAAAAATGTTTCGCAATCGCTGCCGGCGACGGACAAGCTCTGCGGAACACGAACAGAATCGTCGGACCCGCCTCGTCTGCAATCCCCTCCAGGATCTGCCTCGGACTGGCTGGCTGCATACGCAGAACACTGCCTGTATGAAAGTCGACTGTTCCAGTAACAGTATGGACTCATCTGGATTTTTTTGATGGCGGTTGGACATCGACCGCAAACAGCGCCTCGCCTCAACGGGCAAAGCAAAAAGTTTTTGAATCTAGTGCAGCAAAGTGAGCGGGCTAACACCCGCTCCTGCTGCCTTCTCAATTTTCACCCGTACGAGGTCAAAACCATGAAGACAATTAATAACAACGTAGACGCCTATTGTCTTGTGGTCGTCGATATGCAGCCGCTTTTCACGAAGCAAAGACAAACTGTGGCCAATGTGGAACGTGAAGTGATCGCCGCGAGAGTTTCCAACTGTCCGGTCTTCTTCCTTGAACTCGAATACGATGAATTGGAGCCGCACATTCCTTACGGCGACACCTACAAGTGTTTGCTCGATGCCGTGGAAGGCTATGAAGACGCACACATTTGCCGCCGCATCGGCAGGCGATTGCCCGCTGACCAGGTGAAGCTGAGCTGGACTCGACCGAAAGTACCTGGTCAGGATGGCTCTGCCGGAGTCACGAGGGTCTGCAAGAAACATGGTTATGCCATGAATCGCTTCCGCGTTTGCGGTGTGCAGGCGGATCTGTGCGTATTGTCCTCGGTAAAAGGCCTTTTGAGGCGGACTGAGGGCAAGGTGGAAGTGGTGGAGGACGCAACCAACACCATAGCCTGCATGCAAAGATTCTGGCGCGCCAAGTTTCCGGAAGGAAAGCGGCTCAAGCTCGTTTGATCACCGATTGAAGTCGAACCGGAGTGGGGAGCGCCCCACTCCGGTAGCGGCTTGTCTTTTCATGTTTTCGCCCTTCTTTTCGCCTTTTGGGCTCTCCTGTTCTATGCCTCCTTATAGTAAAAAAATCGTGATGCAGCTGTAGGTAAATTGTCACTGCTGGAGGTTCGCAAACCAGGCGTAAAGGCGCATCAGGCGCCCTGGTATTTGCGCAGTCGAGGAGGGCGTCTCGTGAGCCGCCCAGGTATTTGCTATTTGCGGTGGGCGGTTCAGGAGCCAGCCCTCTTACGGGGGTTCTTGAGGCCTGCTGTTCTATGAATACGCGCGGCAATCTGTTCCAAGAGGCGAGACGAACTGGTTTACATTATTCGATCATTGGCAGCCGGGACATCTTTTTTACGGAGTCCAGTAACAGCTGCGCCGTCAGATTTAAGCGGTTCTTTCCGGCTGCTAACCAGTTTTGGTTGCAAAGAAGAACATATGACTCTTATGGTGAGATATGAAATTCGCTTCAGATTCCAACCCAAGAAGTCCAGCAAAAAACCAAGAACAGCGCCACCACATTCGATACCAACCAGGAGCAATTGCTTCAAGTGGTCGCGTAGTTTTTCACGAGAGTGTCGAACAACGCCCCTCCTAGCAAACCACGCATCCAAACCACTTTTCCACAGAAACAAGTTATGAGCATTTTCGAAGTACTCGTGTTGATCTTCGTTGCCTGGCTGGTCATTGACTCTTTTGACCACAAAACGAAACTCAACTTGATCGCCCAACGGTTGACAGACATCCACGACCTTATGAAGGCGAATGCGCCGAAGCAAGTCGAGGACAAGGAAGAGGACGTACCTCTCGACGAGCTTTACCGGCGGTTTCGCATCGATTTGGAAGTCGGTCAGCGTAACAAAAGATAGCTGGTGGCTGCATCCTCGTGAGATTCAGTTGTTAAAAAATCCGTGTGCAATGCACAACCAGACTGTGCGAGCCGCCGCAGCTTGGTTCGAAAAATCCCGTGGCTCGGAGCAAGAGAGATATGACGACCATTTTGATTGTGATTACGATTGTTCTTTCAGCTCTTGCCGGCAACTACTGGGCTAGCCAGACTAGAATTTCCGGGCTCGGCTTCTGGATGATTTTGACTCCCATCCTGATGTGCGGAGTGGTCGGAATGATAGCGTTCCAGGCTGTCGGCACATCGGGCCTCGACGGATTGCTTAGCGGAGCAATCGGCGCAGGCTCCGGCTTATATTTTGACCGCAACGTGCGCTAAGTTCGTCGCGAAATCCGGCATCGGAACCGTTGCGAATTCTGTTGAGCAAGCTGGTAATAGCGATATCCTGCTCGACCAGGTCCACCAGAACAATTTCGTGTTTGTCCGGTATCGCCGGTCAATATAGTTTTCTATCCACTACCCTTCGGAGAATTGCTTATGATCGACCGCACCGCGCGAATGCGCGGTATCCTCGGGTCCGCCGGCATGATGCCGCGCGCCCGACGCATCTGCAAGAACCAGGCCCGCCGCCGCTCTCGAGTGGCTGCGCGCATGGAGGTTTTGCAGTACGACCACAGTGTCGAAATGGACTTCGGGAAACAGGACTGTTCGACCTGGACAGTGCTCAATCCGATGAGCGGGAAGTACCACACTCGCATCTACCTCATCGAGGCAGATGAGGAGCTGGCTATCCGCGTGTACGCCGCCCGCAACGGCGGTCGCCATCCGGAGAAAGTGAGCTGCGACTGCGGTTGCGGAGCCGATTACTTCGTATCGGCGCTTGAGGGCTCTTTGAGCGAGGTGACCGCAATGGTGCGTAACTGCCCATCGCGTGGTGAGCGCTTCGTCGAAGGACGCAAGCTCGATGCCCCGGGAAACTGGGACTACCACACGCTCGAGCAATTCCTCTGCCGCACCGACGTGACGCTCATTCGGAGCGAGGACATCGCGAAAGAAGAGGCCACTTTCCCGATGCCGACGGCTACCTATCCGTCGATGTATTCGGAAGACGAGCAAACCACGGCGTGGCTGCTCGATATCGAGATGTAGCACGTGTGTGCGTCTTGCAAACGGCCACAAAGATTCAACCATTCATTCCTTCATTCATTCCGGTTGAGTCTTTGTGGCCCTGTCGAGCAAGCTGTGGCACCGTCAGCGTTCCGCGGTGACGGCAGCCGGCCTCAACTACATCGTCACTCTGCCAAAGCTGCACAGCCTCTGTCTCCCTAGCGTGGGCGACGAGTGCGTGCCCGACCTCTGGAAGGCGATAAGTCTTCGGATGCTCATCATCACCGATGGAACGGTCAGTGACAAAGGCGCCGCAACTTTAAATAAAAACCTCTCCGTCGACCACCTCTACCTCGGTCGCTAGAACACTTGGGATGCGCACCACCGGCGGTGCCGAGCACCTCCCGCCGATTACATTGACCTCGACGGGACAAAGTCAACCGATTGCGCATCCATTATTTGTCAGTTCAATTCGCTAACAGAAAGCTATGAGCGAAACCATGATTGCTAAATTTGCACGGCGTTTGATTGAGAACACCGTCCGGACGAATTTCTCCTTCGTTTTGGCGAATGCCCTGGAGAACTTCCAGGTGATCGGATTCAACTCCATCCTGCTCCACCGATCGGACGATCTGGTGCTGCGGTTGTATGTCTGCGAACCAGGCAAATCAAACCTGGATAAAAGCCTGGATCAAGACGACAACACGCTCCTGATTCACAACCACCGTTTCTACTTTCAGTGCCAAACGCTTTTTGGCTGGATGGCCAATCTGACGTACAGCGAGTCTCAAGAGAGGACTGAGGCTGGGCGATGGTTTAAATACGGCTACAAATCCGCCATCACCAGCAACGACGGCATGATGCGCTTGTCCCTCGAAGACTCCGTCAATCTGTCGCTGGACAGCGTGGAGTACATTGAAGAGGGCGACTCCTACGAACTCCAGCCGGAACAATTGCACAAGATTCTCGTGCCGAGCGATAGGCTTGTCGTGATGCTCTTCTGGGAGCACGCCAAGGTACAGATTGATCAAAAGCTGTACAGTCGTTGTGTAATGCCGCTATGCTCCCCGACCAGGGACACCAATTTGCAATTTGCCGAACCGGAGCTGCGCCGGGTTTTGAGTGTAGTTACTGCGGCGCTCAAAGAAAGGGAATAATCCCACAGGTCACATCAAGGGATACGTTTCGGTATCACGGGCAGTGTCGCCTGCGGAACGAAATGAGCGACCAGCCTAGCCGAAAAGCCGAGTCTGACAGGCATGTTTGTTCGCCTCTATCAAGAACCGTCCACTTTCTGCCTCGCGTGACAGCGCGAGTGCGTTTTACTTCATCTACTCTCAGGAAACAACGTTATGACTTCTCCGAAACTAAATCACAAGCAAATTGATGTACGCCAATTGCTTAAAACTCACAAGCCTGCTGGCGAGATCATTGGTGCCTATTGCTCGCGCCCAGAGGCATGTACCGTAGGCTCGGTCGATAACGGCGTGCTCTCAGTATTCGTAGATGATGGCTGGTCGGATGACCACGACTGGCTCTATTGCGAAACGAGAGCAGTTGATGAGTTTGGGCAGATCTTCATCCACGGGACTGAACAGTCAAAGTTAAACCCATCAAAATGGCATCGACTGTGGAACGCTCGCGACTACTCCACGACAGTCTTGGAAATTAACGTATTCCGCCGCATCAATGTAATCGATATTAAAGAGCTGGGGCTACGCAGGTTCTGGGGTTCACGCAGGAGCCTCATGAAGCTGGTTGAGCGCAACGGCAATCTGGAACTGACGCTTGAAGCCGCAATCAATCCCGAAGTCGATTGGGTAATCGCCAAGGGTCACGACGAACAACTCCATGTCGTCGTTGGCACCATGCCCGAAGGTTTGCAAGCGTCAGCCGTTGAAGACACACGAACTAGCTTCAATTTCTGGGCTCGAATTACCTTTTAGTCGCAATGGCAACTAGAGATTTCGAGCATGATTTGACGGTGCCTCTAACACCGCGATAGTGGTGCAAAGGCAATGTTCGGCTGGACAACACTCCTGTGTGTCCAGCCTGTAGCGCGGTTTTATGGGCTTGCCCAACCGTTCATTTCGTTCATTCATTCCGGTTGAGTCTTTGTGCCCATGTCGAGCAGACTGGCCCCGTCAGCGCTTAAATCAAAACATGTTAGCATCCAAAAATATCAATGCACGTCCGTTCCACTAATCATTGAGAACCAAATCAGATACCGCCTACGGTGTGGAAACTACGTGTTTTGATATTTACGAGACCTCGCCCTGTTCCGCCATAAAGACCTGTCGCGAAAGCGATCATAGGCTTATTAGTACAACAGCAAGCTGTAAAAGAGTCTGTTGATTCAGACTCTCCACCAAGACTATGGTGGCAGTATCACTTTTCTTTTCTGATTCTCAAGGACGATTCCCAACCAATAGCAGCACTCCTCGACTAGACAACATTGATTGCATTGCGTCTCAACGTCCAGGGAGCTGCTTTCTATCATCAGGCTGTTGGCATAACTCCGCCAACGGTCTGTTCTGCGCAATCCGGCAAGCCGGTTTTCATAAATGACCATCGTGTTCGAAACGTTTTTTTGTGAATTCACGTGAGACAAACAATGACCAACCAATTACAGAACGGAGCCTGGCAAGAACTTTCGGGTCCTGGATACGTCCTTCAGCTGACGCAGTTTTCCAACAAGGGACCCGTTGTTGTTGTCAAAAATCCGTCCGACCAAGAAATTGGTCGTGCTCAGTTCAAGCTCGACGGTCAAAAATGGTGCTTCGAAACAGAACCGGCATCATCGGCACTTGACGCAATCCTCCAGGGTGGCGAAGAAAGCGCGAACGCGTTAACCAAGTTGACGGCGATTATCAATTCGCAAGAAGCAATGTTGGAATTGTTCGAACACACGGTAAGTCATCCCGGACTCGGTGACGACGTCAAACCGAACCTCTTGCAGTTTGCGAATTACCTCGACCGGTTGCGACAAGGTTTTGACTATGCCGTCCGTAGTTTCGGTACGCACTGCCTACCGAAGAATCTCAAATTTGCCCAGGACGGGGGCTTCGGGGACAGCCGGTATAACGTGGAGAACGACGAATCCTGGTTCAGCCTGCTTCAACTCGGTGCATACAGTTCAGCATTCGGTGGTGAACGGTCTTTGTGTCCAGACCCAGTCATTCCTGCAAGCTACGGAATCAGTCCTGAGCACCGCACCACGCTTCAAGCAATCAAGGCAATTCGACAGGAGGCAAAACATCCAATTGACATGTGGGATGTCTGCAACCGAGCGATCAGGACTCTTCGCATCGACCTCCAAATCCTACCGTAGTTGCGCTAAGACGCCGCCGGTTTGTCCTGCTCTAGCGGAGAGCGCTTGCTGGAAAGCAAGGCGTGGGTTCGATCCCCACAGGACAATTTGTGTTTTGTATCAGGTTCAACAACAGTTTTACGGAGCAAGAGCTATGAGTTTCATGACTAGCAATCCAACAAAAGCACATCTCGATCACTGCGTATTTTTCATGGATCGACAGTCCAAGGCTATCCGGCAAGGACAGTTCCTCGTCTACCAAGGCACCATGGCGCACTACTATGGGTGTCCCGTCTACGGCGGCATAACGGAGATAATTCCGCCAGAACGGATTGTTTTTCCTGGTGTGGACGAAATCACGCTGAAGTCCGATGAGGATGATGAAGACCGCATCGTGGTACACCAGATCGAGGATGCTCCGGCACACTTCAGAACGGCCGGGTTGGCACGGTACAAGGAGCGCGGATTCGATTACGACACCCTCTCGCCAGGGGATCCTGACAGTGAACGCCCCGTCTATCCGGATGACTACGAATGCGATGATGCGCCGTAGTTCGTCGCCCCCTAACTGAGAGTTCCGACCCCTCTCAGACTTACCTGGTCGCCGGCTTCGCTGGCGGCCAAATCCATCAAAGAGGCACCACGCTTCTTTGATTTCGTTGTTTCGCAGACGGGTTGTGGAACTGTTAGTTTCCACAACTCAAATTAGCCGACTAAGAGAACGACTGCCTTCCCAGAAGTAGCGCTTCCGCGCGAACCGAAGCCAGGCGTTCGTTTTCGACTGTCGGCTGATTAACAATCTATCCAATCAAAATTCAAGGAAAACACATGAACGAAAACACAGTAGTAAGCAGTGCAGATCAAAACGCAAGCAGCGGAGCTGTCCGCAATTTGACAAACGCCGAACAGCGTTGGGCTGCAGCTCACGAGCTGATGACCAGCAGCAAATCGGTTTCGGTCGAAGTGGTTGGCGTCGCCACCAACCGAGACGGACGTCCCTGCGGACTGAACACCCGCCTCTGCGGCTTGCGCGCCTTTCTGCCGGGCTCTCAGCTGCCTCGCGGCACCCGCTGCGAAGACCTCACGGGTCAGAGCATCGAAGTGAAAGTGCTGGAGTGCGACCGAGCGGAACGTGGTGGAAAGCTGGTCGTGAGCCACACTGCTCACCTGAACGAAGGCAAGAAGCAGTTCGTCAGCTCGCTGTATGTCGGTATGGAAGTCACAGGCACGGTCACCAACTTTGTCGAAGGGCTTGGTTACTTCGTCAACATCGGTCCGGTCGACGCACTTCTGCATCGGCACCAGACACCAATGGAAGGCGGAACTCCAAAACACTTCAACGATGGTGACAGCGTCACAGCCAAAGTGAGCTCGGTCGACATCGCATCAGGAAAAGTCGGTTTGACGATGCGGGCTCCTCGTCCGGAACATCGTGATTCCGATACCGCGCCGCACTCCGCGGGCAAGCAACGCCCCCAGCGTTCTTGGACCGCCCAATCCACGACCGCAGTCGCCGGTCCCAAAGCTGCAGTCGCTCCGAAAGCCGCAGTCGTCGCTCCGAAGACCGCAGCCGATCACCGAACGCGCCGACCGACCAAGGGTGCAGCGAAGAAAAAGGACTCTGTCCCCACTCAACAGTTCGGTAGCTTTCAGGAGCTTCTAGACTCGATGTCCGCTCGGACAACCGCCGCCGACTCCAGCTCGGCAAACAGCTAACCATGCCTTCGGGCAGCGGACGGACAATTCGATTTCAGAAGCACCGATCGCGGCTAAGTTGTTTGAAGAATCTCCAGAGACGCCCACTTCAAGGCGTTTCTGCGTGATTCTTCTTTTCGCGGACTAGCCACTATATCGCGAAGTAAGTCCGAAAGAAAACAGAAAACGAAAGAATTAAGCCAATTGGGGGGGGCGAATCCTGGGTAGGATTCGCCCCCGCGTTAGCGATTACCACAAGCACCGTAAAGCTTCGTCCTTCAGGGCGGAGAGAACGTCAAACCGCGCTACAAAGCACGCAGTGCGATTAAACAGAGCAGCTCAGCGGTTACTGCGGAGCGGAGGTATCGCCGGGCTTGGCGTCGGACGTGGGGGCAGCCGGATTGGCGGCGGCGTCAGGCGCGGCGGTCTTGGTCGGTTGGGCGTCGGAGGTGAGGGCGGCGCAGGAGGTCGGAGCAGGGAGGGCGGCGGGTTCGGTCGGGGTGACGTCGATCACCGTGCCGTCGATCACCTTGCCGTTGCCAGCGAGGCGAGCCTTCTCTTCGGCGTCCGCTTCTTTCTTGGCTTGGTCGGAGACGCGCTGGAACAGTTCCGCGAGCACCTTGTCGGCGGCTTCGGCAACGGCATTCCAGTCGCCTTTGGCGTGAGCGGCCTTGGCGTTGGTGAGTGCCGTTTCGACCCGTTCGGTAAGGGCGGGCAGTTCGGGGTCAGGCTCCTGTCCGGGCTTGTCGGCCTTCTGGCGCAGTTCCTTCAATGCCGCTTCCAGCATGCTGACCTTGACCCAGGAGATACCGCGACGAGCCTTGGAGCGAATCCACAGGGCGGCGCAGACGAAGAGCAGAGCGATTACACCGAGAACGATGAGGATGGTCATGATTTTAGAGTCTCTTTCAGAAGTTTGGCGGTCGCGAAATTGCGACCACCGGTGTAGAACAATTGGCGGGAAACGCCTCATGTTCTACGAAGGAACATCGGGCAGGCGCCTTATGTCCCAGGTTTAGAACGTTCGACCAGGGTGGCGTTACGTCCTAATTTCAATTGCAGGTTGCAAAACCCGCGAATGATGTGGATGGTTGCGAAACCGCCTGTTCAATTGGCGGGCAGATTGTCGGGTCGTTTACGCGGAACGATCTGGTGGAATGCAGCGACCGGTGACAGCCAGGGAACTGGCCTTGTGACGAGTAACTGCTGCCGTTGGGCTTCGGATTGACGATCCCGTTCGGCATCTTCCTGAGCCATTGCGACCTGCTCCTGGAGAGCGTTGAGCGTAGCGGGGTCGGCGTTGAGATCCTCTGCGATTGCGAGTTGAAAACTGAGTCCCTCGGCGCGGTGTGCGGACTTGCCCGCATCAGGGGCAGTGTCTGAGAGACTGACGTCCTTGAAGACAGAACGGAGAAGCCAGACTCCCAGCGCTGAAACGGCTCCTACGGGGAATCCGTACAGTGCCAGAATTGTTAGTGTTTCCATGATTTGTTCGTGCTCGATCCGATTCCAGAGTTCACGCCCTGAATCACCCAAAGCTCACGGTGAGCTCCAGAACTGGTGAATCGCTAGTGGTTGTTGATGGTTGCGGAATACTTCAGGGCTTCAAAGAACGAGTGCGATGTATACACGGAGTCTAGGAACTACAGTTCCGACGTTTCCAGAGTTCTAGAGGGCGTTGTTACAATGCGCGCATCTAATTGATTTTCATACTGACATCGAAATCGGCGCGGCTGCGCTAAGTGGCGCTGCGAGCCGTTGTGAAACGTTGTTGTCAGGCGCTTGCGTGAGCGAGTGTGTTTGGTATTGAAGACCTAAACGAGTTGTGTGAAATCAGCGCTTGGAAAGGATGGTGAGGAGATGCCAAAAGACGCGTTTGGATGTCAGGCGCTCGCGCTAACTCTGGACTTTTGAGTTGACGATAGCTCAGCCAGCATGCCGAGAATTGAGTTTGAATCGACATTAGAAGCTGCACTTTCGTTTCAGTACCTGTATCGGGAGAAACACTGATCCTGCATTTTTTTTTGTTCTGCGTAGTAAGGTAGTAGACCAGATCCCGATACACGAAGACGGAGAAGCGGTGAGCTTCTTGGTCCATCGACATGTACCCCGGGCGCTCCATTTAGGCAGCGGCACTGAGTTGTGGTTTTGGTTGCTACCACCTGAGCTTTGAAACGAGGTTCTGGTTCGTCAGTGTTCATCAGCGTTTCCGTCGATCGAACAAAACCTGCTTCAACGTCGCCGGGTCGTCGGTGATGATGCCGTCGACTTCGAGGTCGAGACACTTGCGCATTACATCAGGATCATTGATCGTCCAGACGAGGACGCAGACGCCCTGTTTATGAGCCTGGCGAACGAAGGCTGGAGTCGGTAGTTTCAGTTGAAACTTCCGCATGGGCACTTCGAACGTCAGACCTCGTGATGCGAACAACCGCCCCAGCCGTGCTTTGGAAAGCCCGACGAAGAGCGCGATCTCGCGTGAGGTGTGACCTGTTTTGATGCGCGAATCGAGTCGACGCAGAGTAACCGCGGCGCTATGACGCACGTTGATAACGACGACCAGCACTCGATCGTAGGCGTTATGCCTGGCGATAGATTCTGCTAGCTTTAGCGCTGCCGACCGGCTGGAATCTTTTAGTTCGACCAGAAAAACCTGATCGGGAAACCTGGCGAGAACCTCATCGAGAGTAGGAATCACCACTCCTTGCTGGCGGTAAGGATATGAATTTCCACCGTCGCAAGAGAAGTGATAACCAGCGTCGAGGCGCTTCAGTTCAGGCAGGGTGAGTGAAGAGAGCAAGCCTGCGCCGTTGGTGGTGCGCTCGACTGTCTTGTCGTGCATGACGACGAGATGCCCGTCTTTACTCAATTGCACATCGAGTTCGATGGCGTCGACCATGCCCGAGAGGTGGGCCAGATCGAAAGCAGCGATCGTGTTTTCGGGAGCCTGGCGAGCGGCACCGCGATGTGCGATCACAAACGGTCGGGAGCCAGGAATGAGAGTTCCGGGCTTGATTAGTTTTAGTACCATGGGTGCCACCAGTTTTGATCTGAAAAAAGGCAGAAAAAGTACAAAATGACGAGGGAGAGCACGAGTTATCGTGCCCTCCCTACGTCACAAAACGCTTAGAGCTGCGTTTCTCGCAAAACATAGACTCGTCGAGTCTTACTTCTGCGGCTTGTCCCAATCTTCATCCGGCTCTGCGTCGCAAGGCGGGCAGTCGCTGGGGATGTAGCAGACGTCGGACGTCGGCTGAATCAATCGAGCCAGACCACCCAACAGCACGCCACCGATGAAGCCACCGATGTGAGCCCAGTAAGCCACGCCGCCGCCCGAGAGGTCGCCGCCGGACTGGATGATGGGGAGGAACTGCATGATGAACCAGGCCAGAAGGAACCAGTAAGCCCGGATCCGAACGATGAACATCGGCAGGACGAATCCTGTGATGTCAGCCTTCGGCCAGAGCAACAGGTAACCACCGAGCACGCCGGCAATAGCACCGGAAGCGCCAAGCATGGGGATAGAGGTGGTCGGGTCGCTGGCGATCTGTGCGAAAGCCGCGGCCAGTCCGCCAAGCAGGTAGAAGCCAATGTACTTGGCCCAACCGAGGCGAGCCTCGACTGCCTTGCCGAACGTGAACAGGAAGATCATGTTGCCGGCCAGGTGCATCAGTCCGCCATGCAAGAAGGCGTGGCTGAAGAGCGAGATGATCGCCCACTTGATCTGGTACGGTTCGCCGCTAGAGAACGCGGACATGATGCTGGAGGGGACCAACATCCACTTCAACATGGCATCGCCGGAACCGGAGCTCAGCTGGATGGTTTCCCAGATGAAAGCCCCACAGTTCAACGCGATAAGAATAACCGTCACCAGTGGGAAGGTGAGGCAACGTAAGTTGTCTTTGAGGGGAAACATAGTTTCGACTCCATTTGTTTCACTTCTCCTGGAAGGAGAGGTAATGTGCACGCAGCTATTGCCGCGAGGTTATGAGAAAGAAAAGCAGCAGCACAGGTGGGCTACGGCTCGGTCGCAATTGCGACGCTTTATTGTTTGAGTCGCTCAAATTCGCCGATTTCCAGTTGTGTAAATCGTGAGTTGAAGCTGACATTCGCAGTTCGAGTGTTCGGCCGTTGGTCGGTGGAACAGCGAAGGAACTGGAAGGTGTGCTTCAACCCATGTTGATGAAAACAACAGGAAGGTCGGAATTGCTGAGCGGCTCGGAACGACTTCTAGGGGTTTGGTTGAAAGCCTTGGAAAACAAAAGTATTAGTGACTACTCAGAGTATTTACTAGATACGTGTGAATACAACCGTATATCCAGTTATCAAGTGAACTTGAGATATTGCAGAGTTGCATGATGTTGACAAGTCGGGCGAAACGCCATAACTCAGGTTGATTTCAAGTGGTGATTGACCCGCGCTAGTACTGAAGAGGAAGTGTGCGCTTCTTAACTTGACCGAAGGTTTCCATGAATTGAGATATGACATGGTCAATTGCTAGGTTCTTGGAGCTATTTACTTTTACCTTTTGTTGCTCCGGATTTATCTAACCAACCGCCCCAACTCCCTTGCCTACTTCTTTGATGTACCACCTGAAATACAGGTGTTAGTAAATGCGGCCCGTTGAAATTCGTCCCGTCTTTTGTGAACCGCTCGAGTAGCCGGTTTACAAACAGGACGGATGGGCGCGTGCGATTCAAACTTTGGACTCTCGTTCCAATCAGCTTGCAAAAGCCTGATGGTGAGCGGGAGTTCATTCGTGCGCGCTGAAAAGACGGAACGCCTCTAGCTATCTCGTTTCCAAACGAAAGATGGAGATACATATGAACAGACGCGAACAGAAGCAGCTTGCACGCACGGGTAAGCCCGTGATCAAGCTCCATTTCCTTGGTGCCGCCGGTGGTGTCACGGGGTCACTCAATCTCGTGGAGGTTTTCGCCCGAGAGAAGGTCACCCGTTTCATCCTCGATGTTGGTTTGCACGTCGACAACGAACGAGCGGACCACCAGAATCGGCTGCCCAAGGGCATGACGATGAAGGACATCGACTTTGTCGTCATCAGCCACGCGCACCTCGATCACTCGGGATTGCTGCCGAAGATGATGCTTGATGGGTTTACGGGTCCGGCGTATTGCACGCCTGCCACTCGTGACCTGATGGAAATTCTTCTTCCCGATTCCGGGCACATCCAGGAAGAGAAGGTCGAACGGCTCAATCGCCGCAACGAGCGCAAGGCCGCCGAGACCGCTTCTGGCAAGACCACCGACACTTCGACCGGCAAGGGCGGTCGCAATGGTGGCAAGTACGGCAAGCGCAATGGCGTCAAAGGTGGTGGCGCGAAGTCGCTGACCGCTCCGGCCACGGAATCACGCAAGCCGCTGTACACCGAAGAAGATGGTCGCGAGAGCATGAAGCTTGTGCGCACCATCGACTACAGTGTTCGCACCAAGCTGGCTGACGACATCTACGTCACCTTCACGGACGCCGGGCATTTGCTCGGTTCTGCTGTTGTGTTGATGGAGATGGGTGCCGGCGCCAACAAGAAGTCGCTGTGCTTCACCGGCAACGTCGGTCGCGGCACCATGCCCGTCCTCAAGAGCCTCGAGGCGATCAAGGGCGCCGACTACGTGATCACGGAATCGACTTACGGCAACCGCCTCCACGTCGTCCGCGACCGTCACGCTCGGCTTGCCGACATCGTTAACAAGGCTTACGAGCGCGCCAAGTCCGGCAGCAAGTCGAACGGTTCGGGTGTGATCCTGATCCCGGCTTTCGCCGTCGGTCGTGCTCAGATCGTCCTCGACGACCTGCGGCAGCTGATCGCCGACGGTGCCATCCCCAACCTCAGGGTTTACCTTGACGGTCGGATGAGCATCAAGGCGACCGAAGTGCACCGCAAGCACGCCGAATTGCTCAACGCTGAAACCGCTGCCGTGATCGCCGCCGGCAAAGACCCGTTCTCCACGCCGCGCTTCGAGCTGGCACGTGAATGGCCCGATTCCGCCCGCCTCCAGGAAGCTCAGTCCGAGCCCATCCTCGTGGTCGGCTCCAGCGGTATGGCCAACGGTGGTCGTATCGTCAGCCACCTGACCAAGCGTCTTCCGCACAAGGAGAACACGGTCGTGTTCGTCGGCTACCAGGGCACTGGCACGCTCGGCAATGCGCTCGTGCGTTTCGCTGAAGGCAACCCCTTCGTCGAACGCACCGGCCCGGTCGACCCGACCGCTGCGCCGAAGACCGTCAACGTTCAGGGCAAGCCTCTGAAGGTGCGAGCGACGGTCGAGTTCATGTCGGATTACTCCGGTCACGCCGACTACATGGACATCATCAACTGGCTCGGGAAGTTTACCCAGAAGCCCAAGATGGTGTTCATGGTGCACGGTGACGAGGATGCGCTCGAGGGTATGCGCGACCAGGTCGCCACCCGCCTGCGCTGGAACGCCACTGTTCCGAAGGCGCGGGAGGTTTTCGAACTTTCCTGAACTGGAGGAGAACAACAATGGTCTGGACCTACGCACAGCCACAGCGATTCATCGATGATCGCAAAGTGGTGCGCACGATTAAGTCGATCGGCGAAAGCCGGCTTGCGGAACTGAAGTCAGAGAAACGATTCATTGAGCCGGTTTCGACCGTGCTCGATGAGTTGGTTCACCTGGCTCCGGCCGCTAATCTCGTGAAGCTCGAGTGCGCGCAGACCCCCGAAGGCGTGCGCGAAGCGATCTTCCAACCGGCCGCTCTCGAGCTTCTCAAGGCGAAGTGCCGCAACCGTTACTGGTTGTGGTACCTGGTCTCGCGGCTCGACACGTCGACCTTCCCTATCAATCCGCTCGCTATCGCTCGTGCTCACGCACGGGCGAAAGCGGCGCTGCACGACAATCGATATGGCTTCGCCTTCATCGAACCGATCAGTTTGATCTGGGAACTAAAAGCGTTGCCCCCGGGTTTCCTCTTCGAAATGTGGGACTCCGGGCGCGTCTTAGCTGATCCTCGCAACGATGCCAACGGCTACGGCGTCATGCTCAACCCGTTGCTGATCGACGACTAAGCGCTAACCGCAACGTTTTTGCCGGAGTCATGTGTTCAGAAATTTCTGAACCTTGGCTCCGGTTTTTTTAAACCCGCGTATACTATACAGCTGCGTAAGCACCGCGTGTAGTGGCAATAAGAATGGACAAAAATGGAGCGGATGCATGACGCCGTTAGGCTAACTCATGCACCCGCCCAGCGAAACCCTCTTGTCGAGGAAGGTGACCTTTGTGCTATGGAAGTTCAACCGCTAACGGTTGAAACTATTTCGCCGGTGTTCGGCGCTGGCAAAATTCCCTTGTCGAGGAAGGCATTCTTGCCGCCTGGAACTTCAACCGTTAGCGGTTGAAAATATTCCCGAACCTCTTATCCCGCGGGCGTCACTTGCGCGGGCGGGGCGATTTCGGGATGGTCGGATCGTCGATCGGATCGAGCTCGTCGATACGCTTCAAGTCGAACGGGTCGGAGAGATTATCGCCCTGCTCCGTTTTCTCGAGGCTGCCGTTGCGGTAGTAGTCGACCGACTCGACTTGCTTGCTCAAAATCTTGATGCGACGTTCGCCGGTGGCCGTTGCCTCGCGAACTTCGGTGATCGTGTAGCCGGCGAAGCCGGGCACCCAGATCTGTTCGTACAACTCGACGCCTCTTTTGTCGAACACCTTGACGTTCATCTGACCGGATTTAGCGATCGTTCGGGAAACGCGGAGCTTGCCGTCGGGACCGAAGTATTCTGAGCGACGCGAGTCAGTGTCCGTGATGCGACGGGTCCAAATCGTCTTGCCGTCAGGTCGGTACTCCTCGTTAGTCACCGTGCCTTTGCTGGTCGTGAGGATGGACTTCAGTCCTTTGCCGTCGTCGGAGAACAATGTCGTCTTCAGGTCGCCGCTCTGCAATTCAACGACACCGTGGATGGTGCCATTGTTGTTGTATTCGACGACGCGAAGGTCGTTGTTGGTGTACTTGGTGGTGGAGCGTACGAGGCGAGCGCCGTGGAATTCCTTCAGGCAAGAAACCTCACCTTTGAGGGTGTCGACCGGGCCGTTCTCGACGCGAAACTTTTCGCCGGTGATCGGCAGTTCTGTCGGTGCCGGAGAGCTCCCTGCGGGCGCGCTCGGCTTCGAATTCTTCTCGTCTGCGGACTTGTCCGTAGGGTTCGATTCACCTCCGTCTTCGACCGGCTGCGCCGGCGAGACGGTCGAACTGCCATCCCTGGTGGTCTGGTCGACCGGGTTCGATTTGGGCTCCTGCGCCCGGACGCTGGCAACGCCGACGAGGGCAAACGCCGCGAAAACGGTCAGCATCTTCAGGTTCATCGCCATAATGGCTTGGTCCTTTTCTTATCTTCAAGTTGTTTAGTCGCGTTTTAGTGCGCACAATCTCCGAGTTTCACCATTACCGGAAACCTGCAAACAACGAAGCCACATCTCACCGATCGCCTGAAAGGAGCGGTTAAGTGAATGTTCAGCAGTCGGTGTTTGCGTTTTGGAGTTCGGAGATCGAAAAAAAATAAGTAATGGTTGCCAGACCCTAAACAAGTTCAGGACTCAAAACCACGATTGTTTCCTAAAAGATTTTTTGTGTGGACAGGATGCGATGCTGATGTTCAGAAATATCCAAACTTTACTGGACGGGCTGGTTTCGACCATAGCGTAACACCTGTAAGCCTGAAGGTCGGGTGAGGTGCATGGGAATATCCCCATTGTTGACGCAATATCCCATGAATATGATGGGAATCCACACTGCTGATTTCAATTCATTCAAATGATTGACGATTCTATAAGTAAAAAAATAGCTTCCATGTCTGATTTCCCAGACGCCGCACCCGCTCCCAAGGACGATTCAGTCTGGGATGCAGTATCGCGAGAAGCATATGTAGTCGGCGGTGGATTGCTCGATGGCTTTAAAGGAAACATGAACTCTCAATCGTTGATTGAGCGCACGCCGGACTTCGTAATCTCGGCTGGCATTGGCGCAGGGCTCGCGATAGCGCAAGGCAAGGCAGGCATAATCAAGTTGGGAGCCCAGATCACGGGGCTCTCGTTTGCTGTTGGTTTCGCGAAAGATTTGACCAGTCCGGAACGTATTGATGGATTGTCTACCGCCATCGGCAACACCTGGCGCTCGCCGGATCAGCTCGATCACAATCGTGCGCAAGTCAAACGCCACGGCGGCGACTTTGTTTTCGACACCACTATTATGATGGCTGGCGGCATGATCGGCGCCTCGAGTGTGAAAATTAGCCTCTCGGAAACCGCTTCCCAACTCAAGTCTATGGTCGGAAACAGTTTAGAATCTTCAAAACGAGCTTTCTCTCCAACCGAAATGGCGGCGAGCTTGCTCAAGTCCAGAGCCCAAGTTCAATCCGGATCGATGGGCGCAGTCGAAACCAAGATGGGCGCGTCAGGCAAGAATCATAGCGGTTCCAGCAGCGCTGAATTAATTAGCGGCAAGGCAGCTGCCACCGAGGGTGGTAGCACATCGTTCGCCTCCGGGCCACGCGACGGTCACCAGCCATCACTCAGTACTGTTCCTGAAGGAATCATCCATCCTAATTCCGCATCGCGACGCCTTGCTGAAAACGCAGATCAAACACCGCTTGCCGATCTTCACAAGAAAGAAACGATCGGCTGGGAATTGGAAAACGGAAAAACCGTTACCTGGGAAGCCAGCAAAGAAGGTGTGGGCGTCAGGCTTCTGGCTCAGAAGTGGGTCGACGCTTTCATGGAAGGGCGTTTTACCGACGCCCTGAAAGTGGCCGTCGAAGCGCCTGTCATGGAGAAAGTCAATCTCAATCCAACCACTCGTCCGCACACAGTTACCGTCACGGCCGCCGAACTCAAACAGCCGGAAATTTTGCAGCTCAGAATGGGAACGCTTTCGAATTACGCCGAGTTCAAATGGCAGCAAACCATGCGAGAAGGTCAGATTGAAGCAACGAAACTGGAAGTCGTAATTCCAAAACCGATCGTCGAATTGAAAGACGGCACCACAGTTCCGTTCGTCGATTTTGTTCGCCACCAGGCCGGCAACTATACGGTCGCGCTCCCGGAAAAATCTGTCGCCGGGAAAGATCTGTCACCCGCGCAAGTAGCCGAGATTCGCGCCCTGCGCAGCAGTCCGGAAGGTCAACGTTTAATGGCGGAGACAGCCATCTTCGGATTCGAAGAAACAATCGTGCACGCCAATCAACACATCACGCAAGGTGGGCGGATTTCATCGCCGACTTTCGCTGAGTACGCCGCCGAATTCGCATCACAAAGCCCGAGCATTCGCGGACATAGATTGGCTTTCCTCAACGCTCTCGACCAGAAGCATCCAGCCCGCGAAACCATCTTCGAGCAGGAAGTTCCAGTCCTCGCGTACGATGCCGGTATGCCACTGTCAGTGGTGCGCCATCACTTCTTCTTCGGCGATCGCCATGTCGCCAGACGCACGCCGGTAATGGAGTTCCTGCGCAATCGCGAATTGCGCGGCACTTCGGAATAAGTCGGGTTTAGATTTCAGGCGATTGAACCGGCACATGTTCAAATCGGACGAAGTCGTTCTTATTACCACAGGCGCGATCATAGCGATGTCGATCGTCATCGCTAGCTGTTGCGCCATGGCAAGGTTATGCGTTGTCAGTTGGTCTGAATGCCTAAGCCGTGATGCCGGGCGCGTAACAGCCGCCGTTCGCGCTTGCGGCTCCCCTTTTCTTGCAACCCGGCGTATCATCCCGTTTAGGAACTCTCTTCGAAGGGCTTCTTAAAGATGAGAGCAGGATTGTCTATATGGATAAAGAAACGAAGGATTCGGCGCCCTTATTTTTCGGAGTGATGCTGAACCGTTCATCGTTGGCCGACGCTGAAGCTCGGAGCAAGCCGGTTCTCCTTCCTTATCGCGTCACCTGGGGCTTGCCGTTGCGCAAGTGGTACGGCGATTCCGAAAGCGCCAAGCATCGCGTGTTCGCTTTGTTGGCGGTCGGTTATGTGCTCTACCTCTTCACCCTGATTTCCAATAATTTATACTTCCCTTTCGCCGTGCTCAGCCTTCTCATTGCCTCTGCTCTGCTGTTCTATGTGGCATTGGTTCTGCCCACCGACAAAATGTATCTGGATCGACTTTCGTTCATCATCCCGGATTCCAGTCTCTTTTCGCCTGGCAGCAAGGTTTTGTGGTCGCGTATTGAAGAGGTGTCTATAGTTGATACCGCGGAGAGTGGTGCCAAAAGCCGATTCGCGCTGCGACTGAGTGAGTCGTCGGGCGAGCCGCACGATTTGCGTTTAAGCGCGATGGATAAGGAAACGCTACGGACGCTGGCTCGGTACATTCAAACCTACGCGCCACACGCTCGCGGTCTGGTTCAACTCCAGGAGCTGGAGCGCTTTTACGATTACGAAACCGGAAAGCTCGAAGGCGTCTCATATACCCAACTCTGGGAAAGCGGCTCCGCGCTGCGCTTTGGTTTAACTTCGTTCACACCACTGCTGCCAGGCACGATGTTGCAAGACGCGTTCAAAATCGAAAAACAGATTGCCGCAGGCGGTTTCTCGGCGGTTTATCTGGCCTGCGATCAAGATGGCAATCGCTTCGTGATCAAAGAATCCGTCGTACCATTCAACCTTGACGATGAGCTGAAGAATAAGGCGCAGGAACAGTTTCAGAGAGAAGCAAAACTGCTGGCTAAGCTCAATCATCCTCAGATCGCGCAGGTCTTCGATCACTTTCAAGAGAGTGGTCGCAGCTATCTTCGAATGCAGTACATTGAAGGACGAAACTTGAGAGATTTGATCGGAAGCGGTCAATCAGTTTCCGAAGCGATAGCCATACAATGGCTCCAGGAGCTGGCCGCCATACTGGCATATCTGCACGAACTGTCACCGCCGGTAGTGCATCGCGATCTTTCGCCCGACAACATTTTGGTGACTGCCGATTCCCATTTAGTGCTCATCGACTTCGGTGCCGCCAACGAATTCATCGGTGCTGCGACTGGAACCCTGGTCGGCAAGCACGCCTAGATGGCGCCCGAACAAATACGCGCCAGTGCGGAGCCGAGAAGCGATCTCTACTCTCTTGGTGCATGCGGATATTTTTGCGTCACCGGTCGCGATCCGGAACATATTCGTAAGTCGTCTCCAAAAGCGCATGGCGCCAAAGTCTCCGACTGGTTCGATCAGCTGATCCAGCGCCTCACCAATCTCGATCGCGATGAACGTTTTAACTCCGCAAGTGAGTGTTTGCAATTTATCAAAAAACCAATTCTTATCGAGCAAGTAAAGGCGGACGTCGCCAATGGCTGAACGACTGCCGATCACCAGTCGCGAAGTTCTAATTCGTTATGGACGGTTATCCCCAAACGCGCGCGATCGGGTTCTCGATCAGTTTTATTTGTTGGTGCCGGACTGCGCATCATTACAGCAATACGTGCTGACGCAGATGTTGACTTTTGGTCTGTCGTTCGTTGCTTGCGGCACCGCAATATGGGCGCTCTACGTCAGTATCGCTCAGGTCTTTCATCTGGGAACGGTGAGCCTGTCCGGCTTCTCGGCGTCAATCATCCTCTCCTTTGAATTTTTGGTTTTCGCATACATCATGCGCCGTCGTGTCAAGTACCGCCGGCGGTATCAAGAGAAATTCTTGCAACCTACTGAGATTGGCGTCGGTCCGCAGTGTATCAATGTTCATCATCGGATTATTCACGGCGGTTGCGTTCTCAAATCGATCAAATGGAACGAAGTCTCGAGCGTGGAATTATTAGAACCAACCGGTGCCGTAGACGAGCGGGGCAACGTAATCGGCAGCATTCTGCAAATCCGAGATCACAATGATCAGAAGATCGAACTGCAACTTGATTACATCCAAACAATTGAAGAGCGGCAGATACTGCGTGATTTCATGCTGCGATATATCGAACAAGTCGATGTCCGTCCGGTTTTAACAAACCTCCTTCGCATCGGGAAGCGCGACGATATCCCGTTTACGAAACTATGGTGTCAGGCTCTGCAAGACAATCGACCACGCCTTCGCACCGCACCACTCGTACAAGATGCGCTCCTGCAAGAAGGACGCTTCACGATAGTCGAGTGCATCGGCGGTGGCGGTCAGGGAACTGTCTACGCCGCTCAAATGCGCGACTTGGACGGCATTCACAACATCGTTCTGAAAGAATATATTCTTCCTGATTTCGAACATACCTCGGAACACAAAGCCGCCTGCGAACAGTTCGAAAAAGAAATTCGTCTGCTTGGACTGGTCGATCATGATGGCGTAATCAAGCTGATCGACGCCTTTGTCGAAGACCATCGCGCATATCTTGTTTTAAATCACGTCAACGGACACTCGCTCAGAGATCAAATCGACAACCAAGGCCCGATATCGCAAACCGACGTAATCGACCTTGCCGTGCAGATGTGCGAGATTTTGCAGTTTTTGCATTCGATGAAACCGAGCATTATGCACCTCGATTTTTCACCAGAAAATTTGCTTTTGTCTTTGGATAAACGAATTGTTCTGATCGATTTCAACATCTCTGTTGAAGAGAACGCGTTGAGAACCCGCACAGTGATGGGGAAACAGCGATACATGGCGCCGGAGCAATACAGAGGCACTCCGTCAACCAGAAGCGATGTTTATTCATTGGGTGCGACATTGTTCTATTTGCTAACCGGCAGAGAACCAGAGCCCATCACGGTCGCACGCGTCTTGAAATTTGTCGATGGCATCGATCCGAATTTGGATGCGTTGATCGCGAGGTGCACCGCGCTTGAAGAAACCGAACGCTATCAGTCTGCTGATGAGGTTCTTCACGAACTGAAGAAGTTGAGCAACATAGTGGAGGCTCAAGAGAATTTCAAAGGAACTCAAAGTGAGGTCAACGAAACTTTAGACGAGATCCACGAAACTTCAGGTGAGGTCAAAGAAACTCTAGACGCGATCCACGAAACGCCAGGTGAGGTCAAAGAAGCTTTGTCGGATAGCGTCAGCAGGACCGGTGTTTAACGATGGATCAAATCAAAAAACTAGATCCGACCGCAGACATCAGTTTGCCAAAGCTCTATGAAAACTATCGCAGTCCAGCCGAGATCGTCCTGCCGTACGCTATTCCGGGACGTAGCAAAAATTTTCTGGTGACATATTCAGAAAGCAGATTTAAAAAATCACTCTGGAATATGGACTTCCCGTGGCTTCTCGTGATGGGCGTTTCCGTGCTCGGAGCAGCCGCTGCCGGTTTATTTGTGTTTTTCATTTCGATACTAGTCGTCGCCACAACTGGGTCTTCGCTAGCACTCGGGCTGATGGTTTTTGGTTCCTTTCCAATTATTTTTGCATTATTGAGTCCATTGGCTTATCCGATCTCTGTGTACCTCAACATGCGCAAAGGTTGGGGCAGCGATTGGGCGCGCACACTTTTAGGACCGACGCACATCGGTTTAACTGACTCAGGATTCAAGCTCTACGTCCGCGGCTACTTCTTCTACAACTTTCCAAACCTGGCAATTTGGCCTGAGGTTTTCCAGCTCGATTTAGTCACGGACAAACGCTACAACACGGTCGCACTTCACTTCGTTTATCAAACCGGTTTTGGCCGAGCGCCTATAGATCTGCCTCTTAGTGGCTTCGCGTCCGCTGAGGATTTACTTTTCGTCCTCACGAGTTTCACAGATCATGTGGAACCAGCCAATCAGAGCCCGTTTATGAAAGAGATGGCGGCGGTACAATTCGCACCGATTATCGAGGCTTTTGAAGAAGGAAGTCTCGCAACACTAGAACAGAAGCTCTTGTTGGAACAGTCGCTTGAGTTGTTAGAGTGAACATCCGTGTTTCTGGTATAGGCAACAGAGGTTGAAGTCTCTCTGGTATAGCAACAGATGTTGACTCAAACTAATGGTGTCGTTCAAGAACGGAAACTACAACGCAAGCCGAGATACACCAACGATCGAAGGTGCGGGATCAAGTGCATCGTGCATCACCGAACGAAAGTTGCCGGGACTCAAGAGAATGATCAGTCGGGAACGAAAGGCGCCGTTTAGAAGTTATCTCGCGTTTGTTAGCGCCTGTCCCAGAGCCACTCTTCTATAGGTGGTTGTGAAACCCGCATCCGATGCATACCCGAGAACTTTGTTGATATCTTTTTCGATTACTGCGCCTGCCATTTGTGTGACTTCGTCTTCCCATGGAACGTCGAAGTCGTTGGCGCCCCAGGTTAGGGCTTTGATCCCGTTTTCGTTTTGAGTGAGAACCGAGGCGCGCAGCATCTTGATGTTGTCGAGGAAAATTCGGCAGAGTGCGATGTGTCGCAAGTATTCTTCGCTTGAGATTTCGTAGCCGCCAAGCTCGTTGTTGTACGGTTTATAAGTCCAGCATAAGAAACTGAACAAACCGCCGTTGGTTTCGTCCTGGAAATTGCGAACCGCTTCGAGGTGGTCGAGCCGCTCTTCAAGCGGTTCGTCGAAACCGATTACCATTGTTGCGGTTGTGTTTAAACCGGCGGCGATGATATCGCGTTGGGTATCGAAGTATTCTTTGACTGTGAATTTGTGAGGACTGTGGCGCAATCTGAATGGATCGGAAAGAATTTCGGCACCACCCCCGGTGATCCATCGCACGCCTGCTTCTTTCAAAATTCGCAGTGTTTCAGGCACTGGGAGTTTGCAAAGTCGAGCGACGTAAAGTAGTTCCACGACTGTCATTGCGTAGAATTCGATTGAGTCGCCGTAACGTTGTCTAATGGAACCGAATAGATCGATGTAATAGTCGATTTTTAGTTTTGGATTAAACCCACCATTGAACGCAAACAAGTCGCCGCCCATCTCTACGAGTTCGTCGATTTTTTCGAAAACCCATTCTTTGGAGCGAACATACCCGTCTTCCGCGTTTGGCAGTCTGTAAAAAGAGCAGTAGTCGCAGAGTGCGACGCAGATGTTCGTGTAATTGATAATTCGCATCAGCAAATACGTTGCTGTTTTTGGTTCGTGAAAGCGATCGCGCACGATGTTGGCGAGGCGGATCAGATCTTCGTCGGCTGCGTTTTGCCAGAGCCAGGCGGCGTCGTCGCGGCTGATTCTCTCGCCGTTTTCGACCTTGCTGTTGATGTCGCTAATGCTGGTGGACACTGAGCAAACCTGCTGGGGAACCGAATGCAGCACCATTATAGCCACAGGATTCCAGCCGATTTTCCGTTTCCACACATCAGTTAATAAACCAATACACGATGCAACGTTGTCGCTCGCGAAGCGGAGTTATCTTGATAACCGGGCTTGAGTATGAACCTGTGGGAAGTGACCGGAGCGTCCCTGGGGTCCGGCCTTATAGATTTTGGCTAAACACTTAACAGGCTTTGACTTTAGTTCTTGAATCAAGAAACCTGTGCATGTTATGGCTATAAAGCTTCTTTTTATCCCTCACATCCTATAAGTCTCGCGAAACGCACCCGGTTACTCCACGCCCTATACTTGTAACTCACGTCTCGCGTTTCGCGAATCAGGGCAGACCACCAAACCGTCAGCCCACCAGTCTTTGACACGAAAGGACCAATTACCATGGAAAAAACAACTCCTAGAGTTTTTAACGGGATTCCTGTCCCAGTCGGAGAGAAGATCACCTTCAAGGACGGCAAGCCAGTCACGCCGAGTCGTCCGATCATCCCCTTCATCGAAGGCGATGGTATCGGAACGGACATCTGGCCTGCCGCTCGCAAAATTCTCGAAGCTGCAATCCGGGGCGCCTACGGCGACACTCGCTCGATTGCCTGGCTCGAGATTCTCGCTGGTGACAAAGCCAGAGCGTATTCCGGCACCACAGAAGGTCTTCCCCAGGACACGCTCGACGCCATCACCGAATTCGGTGTCGCGATCAAGGGCCCACTCGGTACGCCAACCGGCGGCGGTGCGCGCAGCTTGAACGTGACCATGCGTCAGAAGTTCGACCTGTATCAGTGTGTTCGTCCGGTGCGTTACTTCAAGGGTGTGCCATCAGTGGTGGTGGCGCCTGAGAAGCTCAACGTCGTGATTTTCCGTGAGAACACGGAAGACGTCTATGCCGGCATCGAATACAAGGCTGAGACCGAACGCGCTCGCGAACTGATCGCCACCCTCGACAAGTGGGGCGCAGGTCCGATTCGCGACGACACCGGCATCGGCATCAAGATCATCTCGCGCTTCGGCTCCAAGCGTCTGGCCCGCCGTGCCATCCAGTACGCCATCGACCACGGTCGCAAGGTGGTGACGCTCGTCCACAAGGGCAACATCCAGAAGTTCACCGAAGGTGCCTTCTGCGCCTGGGGTTATGAAGTCGGCAAGGAAGAGTTCCGCGACTTCATCGTCACCGAGGAAGAGCTGTGGAGCACCCACGGCGGCAAGATGCCCGAGGGCAAAATCTTGCTCAACGACCGCATCGCCGACGCCATGTTCTTCGAGGTTCTGACGAAGCCGAGCGAGTTCTCGGTGATCGCCACGACCAATTTGAACGGCGACTATCTGTCCGACGCTTGCGCCGCGCAGGTCGGTGGTCTGGGCATCGCTCCGGGAGCCAACATCGGCGACCAGTGCGCCCTCTTCGAAGCCACTCACGGCACCGCGCCGCGCATGGCTGGTAAGAACCAGGCTAACCCGAGTTCGCTGCTCCTGTCGGGCGTTCTGATGCTCGAGTATCTGGGCTGGAAGGATGCGGCTGACCGCATCGTCTCCGCGCTCGAGAAGACGATCGCCTCCAGGTCGGTCACGGTCGACCTGCACATGTTGATGGAAGGCTCGACGCTCTGCTCCACGAGCGAGTTCGCCGACGCCGTCATCGCCAACATGCCGGAACCCGCAAAGGTGGAAGTCGCCGCGACCGCTTCGGTTGCTGACTCCGCCACGGCAACGCCGGAAGCGCCTGTCGCTTCTGTTGCTGGGAAGGCCGTTGCGACGCCGGAAGCGCCCATCGCTTCTGCGGTTGCGTCGGCTGCGGAACCGGTCGCTAGCGTTGCTCCGACTGTCGCCCCGGAAGTTGCAGTGACACCCGCTCCTGAAGCGGCTTCGGCTGAAACTCCGGCGGCTGCAGCCGCTTCGCCGACTGCCACCGATGGTGGTGCCTCGAAGACCGACGCGAAGTAATCAACTCGACCGTCCGTCGACGAACGACAAGTTTCGTTTGCTGACGGACCGACTTCAATAAAGACACCACAGCTGGTGCGGACTCGTTTCGCACCAGCTGTTCGTCTTTCCACTACAACTAAGACCCGGCGGAACTGTTCGCAGTTTCGCCGAGTCACTTTTCGTCCTTGAAAGGAGGATAAGATGCAATCCGCATTAACAGACCGACGACTACTTGTCCTCGACCTGGACGAGACGTTGGTTCACACGGTGGAAGCTCCGCTTGCCGGTCGCGTTGCCGACTTTCGAGTTGGTGAATTCCACGTCTACAAGCGCCCTCACGTCGACGCGTTTCTGACGCGTATGGGCGCTGTTTTTAATCTCGCCATCTGGTCAAAGGGTGGCACAGGTTACGTCGAGCCGACCATCCGGTTGCTGTTCGCTCCGCATGCCCAGCCGTTGTTCGTGTGGAGTTTTCCACGCTGCACGCGGCGCTATGACCAAGACGAGCGAGAGGCGTATCACATCAAGGACTTGAAGAAGGTCCGTCAGCAAGGCTTCCCGAGTGAGCACACGCTAATCGTCGACGACGATGCGCGGAATGCCGAACGCAACTTCGGACAAGCAGTCACCATCAAGGCCTTCACCGGCGAGCTTGATGACTGCGAGTTGCTCCACCTGGCGACTTATCTCGAGTCGCTCGTCACTGTTCCGAATTTCAGAACGGTCGAAAAGCGATACTGGCGTAACCAGTTCGTCGCTTAATTCGAGACGCGCTACAAATCTGGCGAGATGTTGAAAAGCCCGCGTCATGCGAACCTTCAGCATCTCGCCGTTTTGCAGCTTCATCAAAATTGTTGCTGCCGAAGCATGCAACCCACTTCGTCAAGGAATGTATGAAAGACCTGAAACCTTCTAATGCTGTGCTTCCCATGGTAATCAGAAGGAAACCAAATTTTCTCCCAACCGTTTTTGTCTCGGCTGAATTCGACAACGTGTTCATTCCACGCGTTGCTCGGTGTTTCGAAACTCTCATTACGACCGCGCATCACGCTGGCGACGAGTCTTGGCACGTTTTGATGGCCACGCTGGACCAGCATGGACTGTGCGAATTGACGGTGCCTAACGAGATGGTTCTTGGACTGCTGGAATTTCAGATCACTGGTCGCGACGGACAAACCACCACTCGCACCTACGAAAGCACGGAGCCGTACTCGTATGGTTTCGACAAAATGCGCATCGAGATCGACCGTGCGTCAGTCGAAAGCGACGTTCGTCTGCGCGAGGCTTCGTCGATTCTCGCCTTCCTGTTTTGCTGGATGCTCTTCAGCACGCCGATGCAGGCACAAGACTTCGCTCTTGTGAGATTGGATTCGGCATCTTTGTCCGACTATCTCCGCAGCCACCACCGCGGTGAAGTTTCGCCCGCTGCGTTGTCGACGTTCATACTGGCGCGCACCATCGATGACCTGATCGCAAATTCTCCTGCGTTCGCGGAATTCGATCGAGTCAGCGAAAGGATCGCCGCCTGTTCGAGTGACAAAACATAAAACAGCGCTGAACAATTTTGAACCAGCGGTCTAGAGCAATCGCGCCAGACCGCTTTTTGAGTCCATCCTGCGGACTCAATTTTTTGGCGTTTGTTCTATGTGGCTTTATAGTATAAATTATTCACGATTCACAGCATTTTTCTAAATCGGCGTCATGTCCATCTATTATTGGCTCTTGACGATTTTATATACAATGGATAGAATGTACATATTATACGATTTATCTATTTTGCATAGTTTGAACTAAATAACTTTCAGAGCACAAACTAGTAATTAATTACATTGAGCAATTGAGGCATCAGGCTATGAAGACAGTTACCGCGACCGAATTGAAGACCAAAACTGGTGAAACGCTCGATGCTGCTCAAAAGGAACCTATCACCATCGAGAAAAATGGTCGTCCGATTGTCGTCATTGTGCCGCAAGCCGATTATGAGCGGCTGACGAAGCTTGAAAACGACTACTGGTTAGCTCGGGTAGAAGCATCCGAAAGCAGCGGATACATTGGAACGGAGGACACAACCGCCTTCTTCAAAGAGATGCTAAAAGGCAATGCTGAAACCTAACTTGAGTAATGATGCAATGCGCTTTCTCAAAAGGCGTGATGGCAAGCAGTTTTTGCAAATTTTCCAGGCTATAACTGGCCTGTGCGATCAACCTCGACCTACCGACTCGATTTCGATGGGAAATGGCACTCACTACAGAAAAGACGTAGGCGAGTTTCGGGTTATTTATCGATTCGACGATACGATCATGTGGATAACGGTTGTTGGAAACCGCAATGACAGCGCCGCATATGAAGAGTTCGACCGCAAGAAATAGAATCTCAATGTCGACGGTTTTACTTCGTCCGCAAGTAGCCGATTGCCGCGTTCAATTGTCCGTCATTCTGAGTGTAATAGTTCGAGGGCTCCGGATTTTTCACGACCAGATTCGGTTGAATTCCAATTCTTGTTGCGTGTCCATCGCCTGGCCAAAAGCCGGATGGCGTGTAGTATCTGAACGTTGTGACTTTCGTCGCGCCGCCGGACATGAGGTCAGGTATAACGCTCTGACCAACTCCCTTTCCGTAAGTAGGTGTGCCTACAACATAGGCGCCATCAGTGTCTTTAAGTGCACCTGCCAAAATCTCAGCAGCGGACGCGGTGCCCTGATCGACAAGAACAACAACAGGTTTGTTTACTCTGTCTTCATGACGAGGCATGTAGGGCTTGGGTTTGGCGTTGTTCTGTGCGGCGGTAATCAAATCTTTGCTCAACGCATAAGTCTGCATTGAGTATTCGGGTTTGGACGGGTCCGACGGCACGCGGCTCTTGATAGACAAAACCTCGCCTTCTTTTATAAACAACGATGCCGACGTAAATGCCTGATCGAGCAAACCGCCCCCGTTGTGTCGCAAATCGATAATGTAACCTTGCGCTTTGGGATTGTCGAGAATGGCGCTCTCGATTTGCGCCGACGTTGATTCGTGCATGAAGGTCTTCACTCGGATGTGGGCAAATTTTCCATCGACCATTTTATGTTCGACATTGGAGACCTGCTCTTTGGTGCGCTTTAGCTGAACGTCGCTTTCCACGCCGTTTCGCAAGATGCGCACTTTGGCTGTGCTATTCTCCGCGCCGTCTAATGCATTCAATCCATCGCGCCAAGTTTTACCCGACATGCCCACGCCATCGACTGCAAGGATTTGGTCGCCTGGTTTTAGACCCTGTCCGCGGGCAGCTGTGCTGTCAAAATCCTGAACAATTAACGGCGGCCTGGCACCGGTCTTGTCGTCGAGCGCGGTCGGCATGACTAGCGTAACACCAGTGCCCACGACCTTTCCACGCACTGAGTCTTGAAAGCGACTGTAATCTTTTTCATTTAAAAAGGAGGTGTAAGGATCTTTGTCATCCTTGTTGAGCGCCTGTTTGGCGTACTTCCAGGGGTCATTTGATGCTTTGATTTCGCAGTTGTATTTGGTTTTGAGCTTCGCGATATCGCCAAGATCGGCTGGGTCAAAGATTCTTCGAGCAACGTCGTCGATGATGTTGTTGAATATTGATGACGATTCGCATTGTTGTCCTGCTGCTCCCGCGCCGTTAGCATTCGGCTTCTCAACAGGCGCAGCAGGCTTCGCGGGCACCAGCCGATCACCTTTATTTTCTGCCATGAGGTCAACGAGATTGGTGGACCAAATCGGAGAACTTGATGATGAGCCGCTGGTCTGCTCACCCGTGGATTCGAAAGACTGTTGTCCCATGCTTTATATTCACCAGTGTGCTCAACATCATTAGCTTATGAGAACCTCAATATCTTAACAATCAGGAAAATACGAAGTCCGAAAATACTGCTGGGCTGACCTCTTGATGTTCCGCCGCGTGCTTGGTTTCGTCGCCGGAGTGGAGTACGAAAGTCGTTGGTATCACATGATTTCAGCCACTGCAATCCGGCGCCGGACGAGATTCGTTGGTTCATTTTGGCCTTCCCATCCGACTATACTGTCGTCTGTAGATATTCAAAAGGCGCGAACCATGATCTCAGAATTCAAAGATTTCCTGTTCAAGACGAATGCGCTAGCGCTCGCTGTCGGAGTCATTATCGGTGCCACCACCGGTAAGGTCGTAACAGCAGTTGTTGATGATGTAATCATGCCACCAATCGCGCTAATCATGCCTCCTGGGGATTGGCGAACCGCCCAGATCGAATTGTCGCGTGCGAAAGATGCCGATGGAAAAGTAACGGTCAATGCGATCAAGTACGGTCACTTCGCTGGAGCAATGGTCGACTTCGTGACCATATCGTTTGTGGTGTTTTTGATCGGGAAGTCTTTGTTGCCCAAGCCGGAAACTCCGAAGACACAGGTTTGTGCGGAGTGTCTGGAGACAATTCCCCAAGAAGCGAAACGGTGCAAATTTTGCACTTCGGCAGTCAACTATGCATGATAGTGCCTCGGTTTTCAGTAGTAAGATTTTCCGGGAAGAGCTGCTTAAACAGCGGCTCTTCCCGGTTTTGCTTGACCATTAGATTCGACTCCGAGTTACGGTCAGAACTTATCGTCGTCGCCCAACGCAGAGTCAGTTGCCTCATGAACGCGGTGACTGATGTCCTTCAAGCGCGACAGTTGCTGCACGAGAAACGGCACGGTTGCCAGGCTGGAAACGAAATTCCACAGATACGCGATGATGGCGTATATGGTGCCGGCACCGGCATCGTCCAGGTTGACGGCGCGGTAGATAACCCACGCGGCAAGTCCGATCATCGCTGATTCGATCATGCCCCAGTTGGTTGCCTCCGCGTCCGACAAACGCACTTGCCAGATCGAGAGCAGGTTGTAATGTTTCTTGATCTGGGATGGATCCCCGCTTTCAAGAACGGCGACTTCACGTTCGCGTTGATCGTTTAGCTGAGTGTTCAAGTGCAACGTGCGCTTTGCGTAGTGGCGACTGAGTAGCGAAATCGGCATGACCAGGGCCAGACACGCTAGTCCAATTTGCACGTCGTAAAAGAACAGCATGATCACCGCGCCAACAAAACTGACCAGCGAAGTGATGATTAGCGGAATGTCGCGTTCGAAGAAGTCGACGATTTCGCGGGAGAGCGTTGCGCGCGCGACTATCTGAGTGGTTGCCACGCCGGCTCGATGTTGCGACAGCACCATCCGTGATGCCAGCTGCGCATAGATGTCGCAGAAAACGCGGGTGTCGTATCGTTGGCGTAAAACGCCCACAGCAAGGTGCAGCATCCAGGTGCCGAGAAACAATCCGAGTCCGAAGTATTCGTCCTTGAGCAGCCCATTGATTGCCATGCCGGTGGCAAATGGGTAGAGCAAGTTGAAAAAGTTCTCCAGAGTGGACAACAGATACGTTGCCGAGATTCGCCATCGATGTTCGGCAAAGAGCCGCTTGAGGCTAGCCATAAGCGTTTGGGGGGTATTCACGTCGGTCTCCATGAACGGCGCTCGGCTGCCTCTACAGCGGTGCGCAGTTCAAATTTGTGTGTTTGTGCCAATGCGATCGTTGCGCCAAGCAGCGACCACGCCAGGTGTTCGCGTCTGGTCGATATGCAACAGAACTCCTCGAAGTTTAGTTTTGTTGGCGTTTGGTTTGATGATTGTCGTCTGGGCGAAACGTCGAAGGTCGTGGTGGGAAGCGATTGTTGCTTTACCCTGTCACATCAACAGGTGTAAGTCACTGTTTGCTCGTCAAGAATAGGATCGTTCCGAAACCCTTATCAATGGGCAGATTCGCAATAACGGAATTGTGATGCTGTGGTTTCGATAATGTGAAATCTTTTTGACAAAGCGCATGGACAGGGCTGATGATTGGTGTCGATTGCGGCTGTGATATTACACTGTGCGAATGCACAGTTCCTTTCTCTAAGACGAAGCTGTATATGGTAGGTCCAGTCGACACTGGAATTATTCCGAAAGATGAAAAACGTTATGCCCTGTAGCACTGATCGAGAAGAGCTGCATGAACAGCGGCTCTTTGGTGTGTATTTGTATTACTAATACATCTAGTAATAAAATTTGGAAAAACAAGACTACCAGGCAAGAGGCGCTGAGGATGCGCTTCTTGCTTATCTGGTGTCTTGAGAATGATGGTGCCCGCATTTATGCTGGTTTCCGAACGGGCTTGGCTACTCGCTTCAGCAGCTTCTTGTAGTTGACGCGCGCTGTGTTGAGCTTTTGGCGAGGAACCTTTTGGAGTTTCTTTTTCTTCGTCACGCGGCACTTGCTCCAGGTCTTCATCAGCATCTTGCGATAACTGATTTTGGCGCGGCGGTTTGCCAGAAGCTGAGCAGCCAGCTTCTCGATCGTTGCCAGAGCCTGCTGCACGACCTCTTCTTCGCTGCCCAGCGCGAGCAACGTTTCGATCTCGATGTAGTGACCGGAGTAGTGGTCCAGTCCGCGCGCGTGATCGAGGGTGATGGTGACCACGATGCCGTTGAACTCGCCCTGGTAGTGCCAGCGCGTTTTGTTGTAGTACGGAATCGGCGCCTTGAGCCGGTTCATCATATCCAGGATGAACGACAGTGCGCGTTGCGGCGAAACGATCTTCTCGTCTTCGAACCGAACGTTGCGACCTTTGCGCCCCTTGATGGGATGGCTTTTGAAGCCCTTGATGCAGGTGACGCCGGTGTTCCCGTCGACTGCGACCTTAACGTTTTCGATCCGCATGCGGCGCGTCGTTTCGCCTTCCGATGGCATGACGAAGTCGGTGATGTGCGACTCTTTCTGAAATGCGAATCCGATGGTGGGCAGAAGTTGTTTCAGCACCTTGTACTCCGCTTTGCGGAGCCGGTAGCCTTTCTCCACCTCGAAGTGAGCGCCAGTTGCGGCGCACTCGGTCTTACGCTTGCTCATGGCATTCTCCTTTCAACTGAGTTTTCATGCGCTTTTGAGCGCGGTGAAGAAAAAGGTGGCTGCCCAGGAATCGAACCTGGCCGGGCTATCATCCGGTTCACACCATGTGACCACAGCCATAAAGTTTTGGTTTGCGTGCAAACCTGATAGACAAAACGAAAAAGGTGGCTGCCCAGGAATCGAACCTGGCCGGGCTATCATCCGGTCCACACCATGTGGCCACAGCCATAAAGAACCGGGGCAGAAAGACGGACGATGCCGACTTCCCGCCCCGGTTGGGGTAACTAACCGACTTCAGCTCAGGCCGCTTCGCGGGCGAGCTCGAGAGCTTCCCACTGCGCGACGACCTTCTTGACCTCGCGGCTGCCGAGCTGACGCTTGTTGCAGGCGTAGACCGCGCTGCCCCACTCGTGGCTGAGCTGGCTGCGCGCGCTGCTGCCGCCGTGCTTGAGGTCCTCGCGGAACACGACGTCGTAGATCACGGGGCGGAACTTCTTCCTCGCGGCGGCCGCGAAGATTTCGTAGTCCGCCTCGACGAACGGCGCCAGGCTGACGCGATACCAGATGCCGTTGATTTCGACGAACTTTTCGTTCGCGTCGATGGGCACCTGGTTGAACTTGGTCCGGTAGCCGCGGAAGCGATAGCGCTTCTCGAGCGGGATCGCCATCAGGATACCGGTGTCGGGGTGGACCCAGAGCCGGCGCCAGATGCAGTGACCGTCGCTGTCCTCGGGTTTGCCGTCGACGATGACGACGTTGGTGTGCACGGCGTAGCGGATGTAGTCGCGCACGTCGTATTGGGTCTTGGAGCGGAGATCGTTATGCGCGCAGATGTCGGAGAAGACATCGTTCCACAGCCGGCCGACCTGCTTGAGCAGGTAGCGGTCGATCGGGGTCGTCCAATCGTGGTTCTCCTTGAGGTTCCAGCCGCCGACGCGGGGCAGCATGGGCTCACGGCTGGGGAAGTTGTCGTAGTCGCCGGTGGGCGCCTTGATCTTGGCGTAACCACCGCCGCGAGCCGGGAGAACCTTGATCAGCTTGTGCATGTCTTTGCGCATAGGACAGTTGCCTCCGGGGGGAATCGAAAGTAGTGAAACGCGATTGCGATTGGTGTTGTTGCCGGTAGCCTCCAAGGTTTTGATTGGTTATGGTGAAACCGAGCGCGACACGGTGCCGCGCTCGATTGTGTGAGGGTGAACGAAACGCAGTCAGCCGCAGTGGTGAGGTCTTCGCGTGAGCGAAGTTTACCGATGCGAACTAACTAGTCCTTCGTGGTGGGACGGCGACGCCGCGGGGTGCGGGCGGCAGGCTTGGCGGCAGGAGTGGCGTCGTCGACGAACTTCTGCGGCTGGCCGGAGAGCAGACCCTGGATGTCGAGCTTGAAGCCGCCGAGCGTATCCTTGCTCCGCGTCCTGCCAGAGGCGCCGGCCTTCTTCAGCCGCACGAGCACGACCTTGTCCGGTTCGACGGCGAGCGCGATCTTGGTGTCGAGCTTGGCGTCGAGGTTGACCATCCCGGCGAGCGCGGTAGCCGCGTCGGTCGGGTTGTCGAACTCGAGGTTGACCAGGTCCATGATCTGCGTGTGTCCGCCGCCGGAGGTGAGGGGCTCGACTGCAGCGATGACTTCGAACTGCTGGCGGGCGAACAGGTAGGTGTGACCAGTGGCCGGGAAGGCCGCCAGCTTGTGCAGACTGCAGCTCACGAACTTGTTGTCGGGGAGTCGGAAGATAACGAGGGTGTTCATAGAACCTCCAGTTTGTTGTTGTGCGTTGCGAAACGTTTGCCTGACAGATTCTGCGTATCATCGAAAATCGACGAAGTAAGCAAAACCATTGCACCATCAGACACACGAGTTCTCAGCTTCAAAACGAAATCATCCAAACCAGCTCTGAGCGTAAAGATCCAAACCACGGGGTGGTATGGAAAAAGGTTGAGACGCTAGATCAGGTTTGGTTTTGGAGTGAATTCGTGTTTTGGAAGAGAAGTTAGGTGACGCCAAACCCTATCCCTGTTCTCAAGTGATAAGCAACAGCCTATGAACCTTTATGCTCGTTGTCAGATCAGCTTTTATCTTAAATCTGCCTCGCCGCACTACGCGAGCTAGCGAAGCTGCTATTGAGGCGACTCAAGGGTAGTAAATATTTTAGTCACGCCGGAAGACATTTTTTAGTGCGCCTGCACCAAGCAATGTCCGACTCAAGTTGGTGCCGCTCCGAAATTGACGGGTGTGTCGAACACTTTCATTACCACAAAGCCGATAGACGCAATTAAAATTACGAGAATTGGCATTACCGCACAGGTTACAAATTTTCGAGAGAGCACTTGATTTTTCATGAGTCTGTCTGTCCTTGTAAATCGAATCATAGCAACCCTAATTGTCATTTGCCTATTCGAACGGATCTAGGTGGCCGGCGCTCTGACAATTATTCCGTCACTTCTGTCAAGAACGAGGCTATGTCGGCAATGTGAACCAGAAAGTTGAACCTTTGCCCAATTCACTATTTATTCCTATCTCTCCTCCGTGTTGTTCGACAATTGCTTTTGCAATCGACAAACCTAGCCCTGTGCTACGAAATTCTGTTGAAATTGTATTGAGCTGTCCGAATTTTTGAAAAAGCTTGCCGATTTGATCACTGGCGATGCCAGGTCCGGTATCAATAATTTCAAATTTGACGCCCGCATCATCGGGCACCATTTGTAGTAAAACTTCGCCATTGGCCGGGGTAAATTTGATAGCGTTCGAAATCAGATTTGTCAAAACCTGTTGAAGACGATCGACGTCACACCTGATTGGGGCAGTGCAAGCGATCTCCGAACGTAATTTGATTTTCGCCGTACTGGCCATGCCCTGTAAGCCATTCAGAGCTCCTGAAACAACCTGCTCCGGTTTCGCTTCTGTGTACTCCAGAGGCCAATATCCTTTTTCGATTTTGTCTATATCTAGTAAATCATCAATCAGTCGCAGCAGACGGTTTGTTTCTGTTTCTGTGATGCGAAGCAGCTCAGCAGCATCCTCTGATGAACGCTCGACGATACCGCCATTCAGGAGCCCTATAGAGCCTAGGATAGATGTTAGTGGTGATCGCAATTCATGGGCAAGCAGCGAGTAAAAATCAAGAAGGTGCTGTTCTGCTATCTTGCGCTTGCTATCAACGGAGTAGAGTTGCCTCGCCGTCAGAAAAGTGATGGTCATTAGCAGGGCAGCACTCAGTGTGACGGATATAGCCGTTGCCACTTCGCCATCCAACAACTGTGCTCTAGTCACAAGGATTCGCAACCAACCAATCAGCCCCGGTACGATTACGCAGGCTGGCAGAATGAAGCGCGTCGTCCGACCCGCCGCGCCATCGTTGTTGAATATTTGAGCAAAACCTACCTGCGGAAAAATGCGCCACATTCCGAAGGCCAGGGAAATGAAAGACATGGCAGTTCCCAGCGCCATCGGGATAAAAATTGTGACTGTGAAAAAGGGAGCGATCCCATACAGATAGCCGAATGAAGCAACAAGTCCAACTGAAATTGGAACAACCGTCAACACCTGCGCTGCTGATCGTACCCGATCTGACTTGGAGCGCATCATAAGCGCAACTACGCAGAATATCACAAAGCATAGTGCCGTATTTGGTGCCATCTGATTTGGAGGTGATTCGTTCAGCAGCTTTTGAGCGAACAGTATTTTGTCCATGTTTAGCTGCGTGTGGAAGCAAACGTCGAATAGTTTTCCAACACTTCCGATCAGTACAAAAATAATTGCTGATAACCCGAGGCGGTCGGCCGTTGCGTTGGTTGAGTGAGAAATCAGTCGAGCAGTCTCAAGACCAAGAATTAAAAAGCCCACTGCTGTGGCTGGATTCATCGCTGTAGGACCACACAGTCTGGTGAGGAAATTGATGTCCCATTGCCAACCAACTAGTGCGGCTAATGCCAGAAGTAACGGAAAAACGGAGAAAACGAATTTCGTCAAGTTGCCCCCATGATATTCGTCGGGCGCGTCGAGCCTGGATCAGATCACAATGTCTTACACAGCCATTTTAGACCAGGTATCAGCACTTCGCTAGGTCACCAAAAACCGCCGGTCGTTCTTTGCTGTTGTTGAATGTCGAGAAGAAATCTCAGGCTCTGAAAAAATTAAGCACCTTTTGAAACTTAAGCATCTTAGCCCGTCGCGCCGGTGACAAGTGTTCCCGCATGAATGACTTTTATCCACTCGAAAGGCGGAAATATCAGCAATAACGGGGAATGCTGGAATGATAATGCCACTATCTTCGGTGTGCTCCGGAGATACGATATGAAGCTATAACCGGCACACAATCGAAGCTTTGGTAGTATGATCTAATGGTCCCGATCCTCAGTTCAGCGATGGAATATGACAAAATCCGATGGAGATAATCCAAAGTCAGGTTCGAGCGCAAGCGGCGATGCGGCAGCTTCCGCGTTCGACATAAACGTGCCCTCTGTCGAACAGGCAGAGCCGACCGTAGCTGGACAAAGGTCTGTGCGAGAGATAGAAGTCTGCGAACCATTAGCCGAGGAGCAGGTGGAAGAACTGCTTCTGCAGCTTTCTGACTCCACTCCCGGGCTGCATGCGCCGACTGAAACATACACTCATCCGGTCACCGGGCGCGAGGTCTATGTTCCTAAATCGCAAAAAGAGTTCGGTGCCGGTGCTGTACTTTCGACGATGGCATTGTTGATGTTTGTCGGTGGCGGTTTAGCGACACTAATGATGGTGGCGCGTGCGTTCAATATGCACGGCGATATTTTGGTGTCTTTCGTGATCGGATCGTGCGCCCTTATTCTCGGCATGGCCGGCGGGTTGTTGCTGCAAACCATGGGCGACAAATGGTGGCTGGGCTCAATCATCGGTGCGTGTTTCGGTGCTGTCGGCGGTATATTGATTTACGCGCAAACCAGCCATCATCCTTGGTGGCACTGATTTGAGCTTAAGTTGAAATCGATTTGACTTCGACATTGTCCGGGTCGCCTTTGAAGACCACAAAGGAGCTGTAACCCTGCTCTCCAAGCTGGTCGATCTGTTTCTTCATGTCCTTCTTTTTCGGAGTCAGGGAAACGGCAACCGATTCGGTGCGCAGTTTTTTAGAAGCTTTGAAAACGTCCTTGAGCTTGTCGCGCTGAGGATCGTAGATGAATGCTAGTTTTTGAAACTTGACTGGTGGTTTGAATTTCTTTTCTTCCAAAACAGAAATGATCCGTTCAAAACCAATCGAAAAGCCACATGCAGGCACTTCGCGTCCGATGAATTTTTCGATCATTTTGTCATAGCGTCCGCCGCCGGCGACGGAATAGGACAATCCGGGGACGCTGACTTCGAAGATGGGACCAGTGTAGTAGCCCATTCCGCGAACTAGAGTCGGATCGAATGCGATGTTGTATTTGCCTGCGCTGGCGCCGTCGATTGCTTCTATAAGTTGGTTCAGTTCATCGACTGCGTCAGGCGATGAGAAGGTCGGCAACATTTCGGCGATTTTTTTGAACTGGGCGATGCCACTGAGGGTGGTGTCGGCCAGTACCGGTTGAATTGGTTTAAATATCTCGAGAAGTTTATCCACTGCTGCGTCGGGATGCCCGTTGGAGCGCAGTTCGCTAGCGATGCCATCTAAACCGATTTTGTCCAGTTTGTCGACGGCGATGAACACACTGTCCAGTCGAGTGCTGTCGAAATTGCAGTGCAAAGCCAGTTCCGATAATATTCGTCGATCGTTGATTCGGATTACGAATTTTTCGAAGCCAAGGTTTAAAAGTGCCGATGCTGTCGCTTCCAGCAGATCGAGTTCCGCGAACACGCCTTTGACGCCCATGATATCGATGTCACACTGGGTGAACTGGCGGAAGCGTCCGGCTTGCGGGCTCTCGGCCCGCCAGACGGAACCTACTTGTATAGATTTGAATGGGTTTGGTATCGCCGCGTTGTTATTGGCATAAAATCTGGCAAGAGGAACAGTCAGGTCGAATCTCAATCCCAGATCGCTGAGAGAATCTTTGAATTCCGGTGTGCCACTATTGGCGGTGTCAGCCAGCGCCTTTTCCAGCTTCTCTCCCCGCTTCAAAATTTCGTAAATTAAGGCGAGATTTTCTCCGCCGTCGCCGCGTTTCAATAGCTCAATGCTCTCTACTGCCGGCGTTTCAATTCGCGTGAATCCGAACGTTTTGTACGTCTCTAGAATTACACCAGTTGCCCAATCACGAAGAGCGGTTTCTTCAGGGAGAAGATCGCGCATGCCGCGGGGTGGTTTTGCTCTTAACGGTGTGAATGTGGACATAGAATAGATCCTTGTGCGAGGTTGAAACCGGTTTGCTGTTCGCTAACGGTTTCGAAATACGTTCGGCATGGGCGTTTCGGCTGCCAACCAGACGTTCAGTTTAGCTCAATAGAACTGCTTTTTCTATCAGGTGAGCTAGTTGCGCTAGCCTTTGGCAACCTTTGTTTTCGCTAATGTATCTGGATAAGATCATGAGCTTATTACAGCTACGATCGACCAGGAATCAGTATTTGAATATTTTTTACAGAACTTGAACTGGTTTATTTTTAGCCAATACAGCGTAACTTTAGGTTGTAAGCAAGTACTTGGGAAGCCGAAAGTAAACGTACTATTTTCCTCCGCGAACTATGATGCCTCTGACTAACTAAACTTCTTTTCCATTCATGAACTAAACCAACGACTAACCGCACTCACGGCTGGTCGAAGTTCGCTCAGATGCCTCAAATTCGTGACCGGCTCAGCACACCGGACTTTCTTACGTGCTACTTTGTTGTGGAACTGCGCCTGGTGATCCAGACGCATTTGAAACACGAAAGGCGGTCGCCCCTGGCGATTTGCCTCTGACAAAATGGAGATTTCGATGGAATTTCTAACCGATCCGAACATGTGGGCTGGGTTTCTCACGCTCACAGTGCTCGAGATTGTTCTGGGCATTGATAACATCATCTTTATCAGCATCCTGGCAGGAAAACTGCCCGAGAATCAGCAAGCCAAGGCGCGTCGCCTCGGACTGCTTGGTGCGATGGTGACTCGGATCATGCTGTTGTTTTCGTTGTCGTGGGTAATGTCACTAACGCAGCCCTTCTTGACCCTACCGATTATCGATCATGCTCTTTCTGGGCGAGATTTGATTTTGGTTACAGGTGGTTTGTTCCTGCTCTGGAAGAGCGTCAAGGAAATTCACGAGAAGATTGAAGGCAACGAAGAAGAAGAGCTTCTGGCTCGACGTCAAGTCGGTTTTGCCGCTACGATCGGGCAGATCATGGTTCTCGATATCGTGTTCTCGCTCGACTCCGTCATCACTGCAGTTGGTCTCGTCGACCAGTTGCCCGTGATGATTGCTGCGGTCGTCATATCAGTGGCGATCATGATGGCTGCTGCCACGCCGGTGAGCAACTACGTGTCCAAGCATCCGACCATGAAGATGCTCGCCCTCTCGTTCCTGCTTCTTATCGGTGTCGTTCTCGTCGGCGAGGGTATTGGCCAGCACATCTCGAAGGGTTACATCTACTTCGCGATGGCCTTTGCATTTGGCGTCGAGATGCTCAATGCTCGCATCCGCGCCATCGAAGAGCGTCGAAAGAAAGACAAGTAGTCGTTTTCGGACGAACAGTCGCCGGCACCACATACGATGCAGATAGATGCGCTGTCCTGGTTGGGTTAAACCCGCCTGGCCACTGCATTGCCGTCTGTGGTGGTGCCGGCTGATTGGTCGAGTTCAACATTCACATCTCCGGGAGCGCTCGCTCCCCGAAAGGATTTCTGAAAAAATGGAATACCTCGTCGCTCTTGGTTGCGTTGTCGTTCTCACGATCTTCGCCAGCATGATTCTCAGCCGCTTGCACCCCGCCAGCTCGTCGATGGACTTCGAGTCAATCGATGCCTACACCGAGCACCTGACCAAGCGTGATCGCTTCGTGCGCGAAGAACAGATTCTGTTCGCCGGCTTCAACACCGCCCTCGGCGTCGCAATCGGCACCGGCTTCTCGGCCGCTGCCTTGCCCGCTCTTACGCTGGTAGTCGGCATCTCAGCGGCCTGGTCTGTCTACCGGCTGCTCAAGCGCCGCGACGACCAGATGCTGCTCTGGGACAAGGTCGACATGAAGTTCCTCGGCATCTCGCTTCTGGTGGGCATCGCCGTCGCCGTCGCCACCGCGCTTCTGATCGCACTGCCGGTCAGTGTGGCAAGCTTGCCTGTGTTTATCTACGCAGTCGCCTGGCTGCTGTTGTTTCCCCTGTAACAGCTGGACCTGCTTAAATAGCAGGACGGCTCAACCCGACGGCTCGCTGCCGTCAACCAAAAGGAGGCTAGCAATGAAATCAAACATTCTCAACGTGCTGGACCTCGAGCTGTCCTGCTATCCGAACGACTCATTCCCCGCCGGCGAGCGCAAAGAGATTATCGAATTCGGTCTCACCACCGTCGATCTCTCGAAGCTCACGATTGTGCAATCGTTCAGCTTCCCAATCATCCCGACCATGTCGACAATCAGCCCGTATTGCACGGAGCTGACTGGCTGGACGGAAGCGAAGCTGAAGCGTCAAGGAATGTCGTTTGCCGAAGCGCTCAGGCGCATCGAAGGCAAGCATGGCGGCAAGAACAGAACCGTGGTCACCGACTCTGATAAAGAGCTGGACGCGGTTCGGGATCAATGCCAGTTGATGGGACTGCCCTGCCCGTTCGGCAGCGGCTACTTCAACGTGTCCACAATGATTGCGGTTCTCACAGGAGAACTGCGCAATTTGAGCCTGCCCGAAAAACTCGCCCTCTTCAAGCTTGAATTCGAGGGTGCTCTCCACAGCGGCAAAGACGACTCGCGCAACATCGCGCGACTCTTCCTCGCGGTGGCGACGAAGGGCAGGATTGAGCTCGCTGGCAGCCTCTGAAACAGGTTGGCGGCGGAGTTATACTACCAAGTGCATCTGACGGCACGCTCGCGCGTTGCCCGTTCCAGCAGTCGATTGTTTGGAACTGGTCAGGTGCCTGTTTATTTAATTCAAAACGAAAGGACACGAATTCATGTCTCATCAAACCAAAACTCTCAATGAACCGGCCCACGAAGCCGGCGATTCAAACCGCGATGAGACGGCCACTGTGCTGCTTTTCGTGGGGCGTTGGCATGGTGTCACGCGCGATCAGGAGCAAGCGCTCAAGGATGTGCTCGCTGAAGCCGGTGGCGGGAAGCTCGTCTTTGTCATCACCGCATGCGAACAGTCGCGCACCAAGCGTCATCCGCTGACGCTGGAAGAACGCCGCGAAGTCGTCGAAGGGCTCGCTCTCAAGCTCGAGCGCCCCTACGAAATCCACGGCGTCTCCGACATCAGCGACTCGACCGTCTGGGTCGAACACATGAAGGCTGTCGTCAAAGACGAGAGCGCAGGCGCCACGATTCTCGATCCCGAGACCACTGTCCTGGTTTCCTCCAACCCGGACGTGCTTGGGCTGTTCGGCAAGCATGGCTTCAAGAGCCACATTCCGTCGCCCGATGGCACGATGCCTGCCGACCTGCACGCCGCCATTCGCACGGGCAGCGACTGGAAGGACATCGCCAGCGACGCCACCATCGCACTGTTCGAAAAATGCGATCTGGTCAAGGTGATTCACGACCTCTTCGAGGACGTGCTGCTCACCGACGACGGCGAACTCTCGCACGGTCGCGACTTCAAGGTCTACAGCGCCGGCATGGATGCCAGCCTGAGCGTCAAGATCGAGGACATCTGCACGCACATCCGCCCCGGTCGCATCGTCGACAAGGGCTGTGGCACTGGCTCGCTGCTGATTCACCTCTCGACGCTCTTCCCCGAGTCCGAGATTGTCGGCATGGACCTGTCCAGCGAATTGCTGCGCACGTCGGAAGGGCAGTTCTTCCCCAACCACAATGTCTCGATCGTGCGCGGTAACATCATCCACCAGCGCTTCCGCACTGGGACGGTGTCGACCATCATCCTCTCGTCGGTGATGCACGAAGTCTACTCCTACAACGGCTACGACCGAGAGCAGGTGCGCCTCGCGCTCGCCAACTCTCGCAAGGAACTGGAGCTGGGTGGACGCGTCATCATCCGCGACGGTATCAAGCCCAAGTTTCAAGGCAAGGTCTGGATGCGCTGCGACGAGGAGTCGGAAGCCCGATTCCGCAAGTTCGCTCGTGAGTTCAAGAACAAGTCGGACGCTCCCGGCGTCGAATTCGCGGAACGCAAAATCGGTGATGTGACCTGGTTCTACCTCGACATGCACGGCGCCAATGAGTTCCTCTCGAAGAAGGACTACCTGGCCAACTGGGACATGGAAGTCAACGAGGAGTTCGGCGTCTTCACGCTCGACGAGTGGCAGACGGAGTTTGAGAAGCAAGGCTATCGCATGCGCGAATGCCGCAGCTATCTCAATCCCTGGATTGCCGACAACCGCTACAGCAACCACGTTTGGCTGCACGCCGATGATGGTGGCAAACCTGGCGAGGTTCTGCCTTACCCGGACACCACTGCAATTATCGTCGCGGAAGCAGTCTGACGAGCGGCCGAGCTGTGCGTCTAAGTCGCATCTGAATCGATCGGAAACGACTGACCATAAGGTCGCGTATCAACATCCCTGGTGAGGCTCATGAAGAGCCTTGCCTGTCTCTTTAATCTTCAAAACGAAGGAGTATTCGATGAATAAACCAGCAACGCCTCGCAAGTCGTTGACGCTCGGAATGAGCGGCTTCGCCGGGCTGATTCACGCTCTCGGGCGTATCCCGCGCGACGTCAATCGCGCAATTCCGATGATCGAACGCGGTCAGCTGATCGCGGGCAGCGATGCTCTTACAAGCGCCCTCATCCAGGTGGAACTCGCTAAGGCTGCCATTCTCGGCAACCTGGCATTTGCCGCCATGAAGGAAGGTGACTTCGGCAAGTGCACCGGCTACGTCGACATCGCGCTCGAGTCCCTCACGGAACTCGGTCTCGAAGGAACCGAAATCGCCGTGATGCTCGCGCTCGTTCACGCCAACCTGCCTGCCGACAAGCCGGCGGAAGGCGCACCCGCAACCGATGCATCCGCAACTGCCCCTGCCGACGGCGCACCCTCGGCTGACGCTGCCGAAACGGCCCTCGCCGACGATGCACCCGCGGCTGACACTGCCGAAACGCCCCCCGCCGACGGCGACGCCACCGGCGGCTGATTTATCTCAATCGACAACAAACTCACCAGGTCGGTGCGTCTTTCCTGGCGAAGGGCGCACCGACTCATGTTGTCGTTGGATGAATCCACATAAGCCGAAGACTCCCGAGTCTTCTGGCTTTATGTGTTTTGCGGTTGCTATACTAGGATGTACAGTAAGCACCAGGTGTGGTGGCAAAGTCTGCGCTAATTCGAAGGCGATGTTTCATTGACGACCTGGAACTTCCGCCCGCCGACCTGGAGCTAAAGCGGCCGCCATCGTGGAACTGCAGCGGCCGTGTAACATAAGCAGCGCCGTCGGTTTGAACTTCCGGTGCCGCTGGTTTGAACATCGGGTGCCGCTGGTTTGAACTTCCGGTGCTGCTGGTATAGAACGTCCGGCGTTGCTGGTTTGGAACTTCAGCGCCGCCGGCTTGGAACATCAGTGTCACCGGCGTGTCAATGAACACAAGGCGGCGCCTCGTTTACAGAGGAGTTCGTGCGGGGGTATGAGATGTGAAACCGTTGCTTATTGAACGCCGAAATACGGTGGCTCGTTGCCTGGTTTCCACTTGATGTTGCAGCCGGTGCTCGGCTTCTGCTCTTCTGGAACTGGCTTCCCGGCTAGCGCCGCGTCAACTGCAGCTCTGAGGTCTTTGCCATCAATTGGTTCAGTATTTCCTCTGCGACTCTCATCGAACTGTCCACGATAGACTAGTTTTCGTTCTGAATCGAACAGGAAGAAATCAGGTGTGCATGCGGCGGTATAGCGCTTTGCGACATCTTGTGTTTCGTCAAACAACAATGGGAATTTAAAGTTCAAACGCTCTGCGTATTCCTTCAATTTTTCCGGCGAATCTTCTTGATAGTTTTCGGCGTCGTTGCTGGAGATGCCCACGATGCCTATGTCTTTGCTCTGGTAGTCGGCGGAGAATTGAGCGAGCGCGGTTTCAATATGCACAACATAAGGGCAGTGTTTGCACATGAACATCACAAGCATCAGTTTTTTGTCCGCGAATGTCGCGTTGGAAATTTCCTTTCCGCTCACAACATCTTTGAGCGCGAACTCGGGCGCTTTTGTGCCCAGCGAAAGCATCGTCGAATAAGTCAAAACCATCGAACACACCTCAAAATGAATGCGCTAATTTTACTCGATCTTTTGGCGCGAGTCTGAATCTTGGCTTGTTCAAAATTTCCAGAAAGACTGAGTAATTATGAATATCGCAACTCAGCGCTCGCGTGAGGTGAGCTAGGTGGCGATGACCTAAGCCCGTGATGTGGTTGCCGAAATCAATTGCCAGCGCCTGATTTCGATCACTTTCCGCTGGACCTGAACCTGCCTTTGCGCTAGCTCTCCTGCGCCTATGACTACATAGAAACTAATTTGAGTTATCACTTGGCATCTTGATAGTTTTAGTCCTCCTCTCCCTAACAACTTTTCAAAGAAGCCCATCAGCAAATAACTGACAAGATTCCCCAAGCTGCTAAACATCGGATCCTCCGCTGTTCGCATAACACCGGTTCCGCCGCTGTTTGAGAAGCTTCGTGTTTTGAGTTAGCCGGCTGAATCAGGTTTCAATGCAGTTTCGGGAGTTCCACACCAGCTCTGAACAATCGGAATTGTTCGAACACTATCGCGGCAAGACGGCATCCACTCTGGAACGTGTTGCAGCGATGGATTTACACCTAACAACGAAAGCCAAATTCTATGTGCCTGTTTATCATGTTCGTCATCGGATCGATTGCTGTCGCAGCCCGGAAGGTCTTCGGCAAGCATGCAATGAAAATCATCGGCGGCATTATCGCGCTGACGGTGATTGGCTATCTCGCGCACGTCATCTTCTAGGAATCGTGTCTGCGCTTTATTCGTTTTCAGCTAATCAGAGTTCTATCCGCTGGTTGGCGTGTTCTCGATTTTCGTCAAAACCGCAATGTGTCTAGGCTTGATAAACACTGTTTATCGGCTTAGCACTCGCTGGATGTTATACTAGGCGTTACAGTAAGCACCGCCTGTGGTGTTATTGACAAAGGGCTAAGGGTTCAAATGGTAATGATTGGGAGAAACATGCGAGTTTAAACGAGATATACACTTGAAGTGGACTATGCACAAACGGTGCTGGAACCTCAAGCCGTCGTTGACGCTAAGGTGCTGTAGACGTGCTCGTTTAATGATTGTTATTCGCTGCTATTGATGCTCTTGGTTCTATGGTGCTTTTGCGATTACCCGAGAGGTGCTTGATGTCTGGGTTCTAATAGTGAGCCTGACAAGTTCTCGTTGTTGCTGAGTTGCTGATGACTGAGTAAGTAAACTTAGGAATTGTTGACTTTGGAATTGCAAAATCATCTGGCAACTTAAACAGAGTCAGAATCGGTTCATTCGACGGTTTGAGTGATGGCAATGAGTTTTGGGGTCGTAAACGGAAAAGGAGGCATTGAGCCCGGCTAAAGAGCCGAGCCCAATGCTCCCGGTGCACTAAATACGGTGCGACTGTTTACGTCACTTCGGGCTGGTTACTGCTTGCTGTCGGTTGGGTTGAGGTTGCGATTCCCTTCTAGTCTTTGTCGTCCTCCATGTCGGGCATCGGGCACGAGCCATCGGCACGCAGGTCGCAGGGTGTCATGCATTCGGGGCAGTGCTCACCGATGAGGACAGCGGATGGGCGCTTGCAGGTTTTACAAATGCCGGAATCCCTGCCGCACAGACCGAGCGTACAGTGGACGACGGGCAGGCGATCGTTGTCGGCGTCGAGATTGTTTCGTTCCATACTTTCCTCTTTTTACTTCATCAGGTTTGATTCGCACACGGACGACATTTCCCAGCCCTCAAAAGAGTTGCAGAAAGAATCGAGAATGTGATGTGTGCTGGGATTTGTGCTTGGAAGATCCGGTGCGGGTGTGATGAAGTGCACCATCAAACTAACGGTGTTTCAGGGTGATAAACAAAGAACAGCTCTGTTTGCGGCAACAAATGTTTGTTTCTTGACATGGGGATCGCGCTAGGTTTGCGCTTCTTCATGGATCCGAGAACCTTGTGGTCAGAGTGTTTTGCCGCTGTCATCGCAGGTGTGCGTAAAACCTTTATGTTTCGTTGTCGCAAACTTGTCCGCACACGAGCTAGCTCAGCTTCGCAAGCCCGGCTTGTAAATAGATTCGGAGGTTGTCAGCGAACGCTTGGCGCAAGAGGCGAGATTCCCTAACGGTGGAGCCTCATGCCGCAGAACTTCATGTGTCCGGACCTCACGTGCCGTAATCGCAAACTTGTCCGAACTTCACACGTCAGGAACTTACACCTCTGAACCTCAGGTGCCAGAAAGTCTAACGTCCGAAACTCATCTCCGAACTTCATCGACCTTTGATAATCAATCTCAGTTCCATGATGCCCTTGCGAATTTCGTCTTCGTTGAGGTTTCCATATCCGAGAATGAACTCGCCTTGAACGGCGTTGCGCGTGTAGCTTGTCCGCGTGCTGGTGAGTACGATGCCGCGTTCTCCGGCTCTGCTGATAATCTGGTCATCGTCCAGATCGCATTTCAATCTGATTAATGTGCTCAATCCGGCGTAATCACCGTGGGTGGTGGCACATCCTTCCAGGTGATCTTCGATTGCCTCCAGAAGAGTCTTGCGGCGAAGCGCGTAAGTGGAGCGCATGCGTTTAACATGGCGTTCCAGCATGCCTGTGGAGATGAACTCGGCAAGCGCATCTTGGAGTTGTATGGAAAGTTGATCGGAGGCAAGCCAACGTGCCCGAGTATAGATTGGTATCAAGCGTGATGGCACCACCATGAACGCGATTGCCAGGGATGGATAGAAAACTTTAGTGAATGAACTCAAGTATATGACTCGTTCTTCCTTGTCCAGCGTTTTCATGGCTGGTATCGGACTCCCTCGAAAACGAAACTCGCTGTCGAAGTCGTCTTCGATGATTACGGCACCGCAGTCTGTCGCCCATTTTAAAAGTTCCAATCTGCGGGCAAGGGTCAAAACCGCTCCAGTAGGGAATTGATGCGAAGGTGTGACGTAAACTGATTTGATGTTGTGCTTGGGAAGTTTTGCTAAACGTTCTGTTCTCATTCCTCCTTGATCGACAGCAATGCTTCGAACTGAAACGCCGTAAGTTCGGAATATGTCTCGAACCGGTCTGTAGGAGGGGTTCTCGACGAGCAACTCAGTGCCTTCGGCGGAGTGCAAGCGTGCGACTATATCTATAGATTGTGAAAAGCCGCAGGTGATTACTATTTGTTCTGCCCGGCAATCTAAACCTCGAGTTCTGCGTAAACGCTCAGCAATTGTCTGTCTCAGAGGAAGGTGTCCGAGTGGGTCGGGCGCGTAGTCGACCAGGTTGACGTCGGCGCGGCGAAAGGTCTTGCCGACAATGCGTGACCACTCGACCAGCGGAAGCTCATCAAATGCGGGCTGCCAGTTGAAGAACTGAAAGCGTGCATGTTCAATTTGCGAGATTTCCAGATCGACTCCGCCGATTCTTCTTGCATATAAGGAAAGCGGTTCGGTTTCAGAATCAGGTTCTACGGTAGCCTCCGTGGGCTCCTCTGGTCTATCCGCTAAAAGTTCGCGTGGTAATTTTTTCTGCTCTGGTGTTTGGTCACCAGTGTTCCTCAGACTTTTGCTTGCCGCTCTGTCGTTCCCCCGTTTTGAAGATAGGCTGCTCGAGCCGCTCGACTCGGGGGTGTCGGTCGAGTTGGAAACCGATCTTAGTAATGATAAGGCGTTGCTTGGATCGGATACAAAGGTTCCGGAACCCGTTTGGCTACTCACGTAACCTTCGGCCAGCAGCTGATCGTAGGCGCTTACTACAGTTTTTCTTGACGCTCCGATTGTCTCCGCCAGTTTCCTGGAAGGCGGCAATCGCACTCCGGGCAGGAGCTTTCCGTTCAAAATCAGCTCCCTTAATTGAAGATAGACCTGTTTCTGCAACTGAGTCTCTGATTTGGGGTCCAAAATTAGTTCGAAAATTTCCAATTCCATTACAGGGTCCTTGTTTCGAGCTAATCAACAGCGTTTAAACGCCCTGCGGAAAACCAAATACGCGTCTTGTAACCATGGAAAACCGGCGCTATTCCAGACAGAGCTTTAGATATTGCGTTTTGGAGTTACAGATCTTGCAACAATACTTTGTTAATTGTGCCCATTCTGAGATACCAATAAACTACTGGGTTTCGGCTGTAAACATTATCATAGCCGCGTTTTGGGGTATTCTTCGTGAAAGGAGTCCAATTTTTCAAATTGGTATCCTCGATATCGCAATGAGTTAAATGTGGAGCGGCCCAATTGTCCAGCTTGACAATCCCGCCTATTCTGAACACACACGACCCCTTTGCCACTCCCCCATTAGAGGTGTACTCAGTGACTTATACTCCCACCCCCCCGCGCACTCAAGATGTAGTGTCGCTCGAAGGTTTCAAAACGTGCTTGGACAGCCAGTCTATGGCTGCTCATACACAAAGAGCATATGTTTCTCGCGTAAGAAAATTCCTTTCTTATGTAGCAGAACAAGGTGCCAATTCAAATCAGATGGACGGAACTGCCTGGCATGAACAGGTTTCCGGTTACATCAACTTTTTGAAAACCGTTGAAGAATCGAGTCAGAATACAGTTAATAACGTTATTACTGCTGTTGAAAAATATGTCGAGTTCCTGGGAGCCGACATGCCGAGAATGACTCGCGAATCGTGGCCGAAGTCCACGCCTAGACCGTTGAGCGATGATGAAGAGCGTCGTTTCGTTGAAGCGATTTATCGTCATCGTTCCGCAAAAGATCGCGCCATTGCATTTATTCTTTTGTATACCGGCATCAAAATCGGCGAGTGCGTTGGTCTAAACATGGATGATGTGCTGCTTGCCGCTGACACTGGTCGTGTCATGGTGAAAGGCAGTCGCGTTATTCCATTGAATGCTCCAACCAGAAGAGCACTCTATGAATGGCTGGCAGAGCGCCGTCGCAGATTCGGTGAGTCTGAAGATCAAGCGGTGTTTCTCAATCCGATGGGCAAAAGAATCTCGACCGTTGGTGTCGATTGCATCGTTCGCAAGATCGGACATCGCGCTCATTTGAACCTGTCGGCGCAGGTTTTGAGAGATACATGTCTGACAAATCTGGTTCGCAACGGAAACGATTTGATGCTCGTCGCTGCAATCGGCGGACACAGAACTCTGGAAACAACCAAACGCTACACTTCCAATCAAGGCACGCCGACTGTGTCTTCGGAAGTGATGGAAAGCTTGAGCAATAGAGTACCGACTTTTTCGGTGCACTAACGATTGGCGATGTGAACGTCAGGTGATGGGAGTCGCTTGATTTAATTGGGGCGCTCATAGCGAAACTGTCGAATGAGTAGTACTTGAAAGACCCGCGTAATAGCGGGTCTTTTTGTTATTTGGTGTGTGTTATTCGGACTGTACTTGGTGGCTGTTATTTGCAGCATGTGCCGTTCTGGGTGGTGGTGGTAGCCGCTACTGCGCTCGGGCTCGGCACCGCTACTGGTGGCTGGCGTGTGATTAAGACTGTCGGCGAGCGCTTGTCGTTGCGCCCGATCGACCCGGTGCACGGCTGCCACTATCTTCGCCGCGTCGGCTGCCGGTGTGCCGGTCAGCACGACGCACACGTTGACTTCGAGCGTGGTCGGCGGCACCTGCGGTCTCTATGGACCGGGGCACACCGACATGAGCACGATGAAGAAGATTGTCTACGCCTGGCTTCTGACGTTGCCGGTGACGGCGATTGTCTCCGGGCTGTTGTATTTGCTGCTCAAGAATCTGATCTAATCTTGACGCAGATGCCTTGCCGAGTCTGTTCATCAGTCGAGTTTCGAATGGCGAAACTCGTCCTTCTCTAATGAACCGCCGGCTTGGTGTTGTGAACGATAGAGCGCCAAGTACCCGCTGCGATTGGGTTAAGAGCCCAGTCGCAAGCGGGTGGTCGGCCATCGATTGGTCTAATTGAGAGACCAATTTTTTTTTTTTTTGAGTAGGAGTAGGAGTATGAGTATGACATGGCGTAGTATAGTGCGATGGAATTGAAACGAGCTGGAGCTAATTAAGGCTCCGTCTCGTTTCTAAGGATTGTTTGGAGAAGGTGCCGGCTGCGCGGGTCGGGTGTTGACCCGCGCAGTCCGGCGTTCTTCTTGTCGATCATGGTCCACCAACGGCTTTCTAAACCGTTGCCGGTACGTCGTCAGGTGTGGCGCAGTAGCCCTTGATGACGCCGAGAAGCAGGCTCTCGAATGCCTTTGTCATAGGGGCCGGAACGTCGGTCAGGCAGTGCCAGGCCATGTCGGCGGTCTGGGCGGCGAGCCGATACTCGCAGACCACTTCTTCGGCGTAGCTTTCGTTGGTTTCCTTGACCTTAATGTCGTACTCGCGGAAGATGCGCCGCATCTTGCGATCGGTGAACCAGCCTTTGATGTACGCGCCGATTAGCGCGATACCGAGGGCGGTGCTCATCGAAACGTAATGGACGTCCTTGCCGCGCGTTTCTTCGTCGGCGATGTGGATGCCGAAGACAGCCCGGACCAGGAAGAAAACGAAGCCGCCCAGCAAGAGGATTTTCCATCCGCCGGCAAGCAGTCCGCCGCGACGCGTGTCGCGAGTGATGCGGTCGAGCGCATCTTCCTTCTCTTCCACAGCACTGGCCAGCGCCGTCGCGCGGGAACCCTTGCGCCGCTCCACGCCCTGCCCAAAGCTGATGGCAGCCATGCGCAGAGTGGTGAGATAGATGCGTTCGGGACTGCCGGGCGAGAAGCTGTCGACCAGGTCTTCCAGCTCTTGCACCGCCTTCATTGCCGATCGGCGCGTTTCGGAAGTTTCCGGCAGCACCTGAATGACGTAAAGATTGTAGCCCCACTCAATCGCCATGTTCGGCGTAATGGCGATGATCCTGGAGTCCAGCTCTTCACTCAGGGTGATGCGAGGAGAAACAGTTGTCATCAAAAAATACTCCTTCCTGCGACGGCGAGCAGGCAGACCCGCTCGCCGTCGTTTTGGTGGACTCGCCGATTGCCAGTCGACGAGTCGTGAAATACTAGTGCGACGACTTCGGAAGCCGCATCTTTGTGGTTGAAACTAGATACTTCTCGATGGATTGAAGAACCTCATTCAGACGGTTCGGCACCGTAGGTGGTGCGAATTGTGCGTGCTGAACCGGCACCGGATGTGGTTAATTCTTTCCCGCTTCGACGGTCGGGGCGGGCGGTCCTTCTACTCGTTCGATCTGGGTATTGCCGAACGGCAAAACACTGGTCGCCGTGTTGAGGGCGCGCACCGTCTGGCACTGGTAAGCGCGCACGGTGGTGCGGTCGCCGGCTTTGACAAGCACGCAGTTGTGGGCGTCAACGATGGCGCCGTCTTCGGCCTTGAGGTTCTGCGCGCTGTGCACGATGAACTTGGCCGGACCGCTGACCTTCACGTTGGGCATGATCGCTCCTATGCTGGTAGCGGACGTGCCGTAGATGTTGACGATCCCATCGGCGTCGATGGTGATGTTGACGAGACCCTGATACTGAACCGTCCAGGTCTTCTCGTGGACGATCTTGACGTCGTAGGTGTCGTCCTGCATAAGCTTCTCGACCTGCCGTCCGGGCTTGGCCGCGCAACCGTTAAGGCAGAGCAGGCAGACACCGGCGAGGAGTGATGCGACGAAGCTGAGGCGAAGTTTCTTGAGCATGGAGACCTTTCTTTGAAGTTGACGAGTTGTTGAAACGCTCTTGCTGTCCGGTTTTAGAAGAGCGACGGAAACTCGGGAGGTTTGTTCTTGAACGGATCTCCGGGCGGTTCCGGGAGCGAAGGTTGGCTCTGGCGGCGCCGGGGCGCAGCCGGAAAAGCGGTCGAGCCCGAACCGATCGGTCCGCCAAAGTCGAGCGAGATCGGTAGTTGTGGACTGGTTGGTTCTGGTTTCTTCTGTTCTGAACTCATGGTTTCCTTTCAGAGTCGATGGTTTTTCATGGCTTCTCGACTGGGTCTGCCAGTTGAGCGCCCCGACCGACCCGGGTTCGACGTGAACCCGGGTCGTTTGAACTCAGCAATCGAAGCTGCTTGCCTACTTCGTCGCCAGCGGAGATGCCGGTGCCGGAAGCAGGCTCGCTTCGATCTCGACCATGACGGCGTTGGCCGCTTCGACTTCCTCGTCCAAGACGTCGTTGTTGGTCCAGAGCGCCTTTTCGCAGCGAGTCAGGAAGGCGGTGAGCTGGTCCTTGTTGGGCACCGTGCTGCGCTTCAATTCGCTGACCGTGAGGGTGTCGACGCCGAAGAACGAGCGCAGCGACGCGGCTGCCTTCGCGAAGGCGGGCTTGGAACGGTCACCGCCGGTGATGGCAGCCCAGGCGGACTGAACCGGCTCCCAACCGGCTGGGAATGGACCGCTGGCAGCTTCCGTTTTGGTCTTCGACTTCTTCTCGCGCTTGACGCGCGGCTTGCGGTTGCGAAGCAAACCACCGATGGCGAGCACCACTCCGAGCGCCCCGAGCACCACTAAGGCGCCGGTGACAGTCAGGTGATTGTCGGAGACAAAGGTGATGTCGGCCGACTCCTTCGGGTGTTCGCTTTTGCGACCGTCGTAAGTCTGCGAGGAGTACACCTCGATGGGCAGCAGGTCGAGTTTCTTCACGTCGTCACCGGGCTTGGTGCGATACGCGATTGTCGGTTTGACCTCGAGCTTGGGTTTGAGCACGAAGGTCTGGAGCGTCAGGTCGATGCGAACGAGGGTGTCCTCGCCGGATTTTTCCCGATACTCCTGTTGGCTGACGACCTGGAAGTCGCCGTTGATTACCGTTTGGTCAGTCAACAGTTCCATGCCGGGGGCGAGCTTGAAGTACAGCCCGACCGGCACGTGGTTGCCGGTGCGGTATCCGAAGTCGCGCTTGGCCACTTCGGTGTTGTACTTGGGCGCGCCCTGTTTGTCGGTGAGAAAGTCCGGCCATTCCCTGGACGTGCTCGTCTTGTACAGCGCCACGAGGGCGACGCACGCCACGAGTGCCAGGGTGGTTGCGGTCAGTGCAATCTTCTTGCGACTCATGCTTGGTTCCTTATGAATGAGTGTGGATACCGCTTTTGTGGCGGTTAGACTTCGCGTGCTGTACGGACGGAGCGCGCGCGCCGAGCCGTGAGTAGCGGTGTGACGCAGATCAGGATGAAGAACGCCAGGCAGGGGTAGAAGTAAATTTCCATCTCCCCGACCCGTTCCTTCGGGCTCATGTGCGAAACCAGGGGCTTGAATTTGAACTCCCCGGCAGCGGTCACGGGCACAAAGGTCGCATCGTCGCCGACCGCCGTGGTCAGCTGGTTTAGCGTGGCAACGTCAAGTGACGTCATGGCATTTTGACCATCGATTTTGTAGAACGGTTCAGTCGCCAATCGACGGTCTTCTTCTGCCAATTCTTCATTGGGGATGAGGGCCGGTCGCGGCCTCCCCAACCCGATCACGATTAGTGTGACGTTTCGGTTCTTCATGCCACCAACGATTTCCTCGAGCCGCGTTTCTTCGTCGGTGCCTCCGTCGGAGAGCAGGACGATCATCTTGCGGCGCGATTTATCGCTGTCGTGGTCGAAGTACTGAAACGCCAGCTCGAAGGCTTTGCCCATGGCGCTGCCCTGACCCGGTGCGCTCGAGATCTTGAGCTCTTGTTCTGCGAGCCAATTGACGGTCTCGAGTTCTTCGGTCAGGAAAACGACGGGCGTAGCCTTGCCGGCGTAAGCAATCACGCCGATCTGGTTGTGTTGCATGGAGGGCGAAATCTGCTCGCGCAGAATGTGGCGGGCGCAAGTCAGGCGACTTTGCCCGCTGCAATCGCGAGCGGCCATGCTGCGGCTGACGTCGAGAAGGACCACGACGTCGACCGTTCCGGCGTGAAACTCGACGTGCTTGCTCTGAATCGCCGGTCGCATCAGGGCGACGATACCGGCTGCCAGAGCCAGGCTCGCCAGAATGCCCCTGATAACAAAACGGCGCTTGCCGATCGGCACGCCATAGCGACTGGCGTTGTCTGCCGCTCCCCAGGCGACGATCATCTGCCTCTGCATCGCGTAAGCGAGCCAGGCGATGAGCGCGCCCACGAGGGCAAGTGGCAGGGCGAGCCCTGCTTGCTCCTGTAGGAAATGCATATGCCTGCTCCTTAGACTTTGGTTTTGTTGATGTTAGAAGCCTTGGGCTTGTCGCCCTTGTCCTTGCCACCACCGCCGCCCGAGCTCAGCAGTCGTTCGAGGTTGTAGATGGTGACCAGGTTGTTGGGGTCATACGTCAAGCTCAGCTGATACGCGTTGATTGCCTCTCCGTCTTTGCCGGAGTTGCACAGCGCGTTGCCGATCATCAGCTGCGTTTCGGACGCCCGCTTCTCGTAGCCGCGCTTGACCTGACCGTTTTTGTCCGACATGGCGCGATAGGCGTTGTTGAACGCCTTGACCGCCTCTTCATAGCGGTCTTGATGGTAGAGGCTGAGCGCGAAGTTGTACTTGGCCGTGACTCGATCGCCGACGACTGTGTCGGTGGCCAGTCCCTTTGTGTGGATGACGAAGACGACGGAGTTTTGAAACCAGTCGTCCTGTTGGATGAACTCCGGCTCGGGTGCGCCGTCCTTGTCCTCGAAGTTGTATTCGGTTTTGCCTTTGCCGGCGAGCTGATAGTCCGGCTTCAGCATCGGCACGTCGTAGTCGTGCAGGCGCACAAAACCAATAAGCAGCAGGGTCAGGCTGAAGAGGAGCAGCGTCAGCGGCTTCCAGTTGCGCCGGCTGTAGTTCAGCGTCAACACGCCGAAGTTGTAGCAAGCGCGCAGGCTGAACATGCAGCAGTGAAGCAGGAACCGCGGCGTGCCGCAGACGATGCGCAAAAGGAAACGCGGCGTGCCCCAGATCGTGCACCAGGCGAACTTCACGCAGTTGAGCGCGACGCCCGGCGTGGCCGACGCGGCACGCCTGACGTTGGCGATCGTGCAGGTCTTGCGCGTGTTGCGCAACGCCGCGCAGACCATGCCCCATGCCGACAGCACGAGGAACAGGAAGCCGTTTTTGCAGCTGCGAAGCACACCACAGATGGTGCGCTTGATGTTGGCGAACGTGCAGTTACGCCAGGTGTTTGAAACGCTGTGACTGAGGCGGGCGGCGGTGTTGATGCAGGTCGCCCTGATCGTTCGCGCCATGGTTAGAAAGAAACCGCTCATGGTAAAGTCCCTAAAGAAAGTGTTCTGAGCGTAAGTCCGGTCGCATCCAGTTTGGAGCGGCGCATTGGTAGCACCGCTTTGCCTGGCATACGACCAGGCGTTTAGCGACTCAGAATCACGGACTCTGAAAGAATAGCCAACACGTACAAAGCGATCGCCGCGGCGAGGAAGTAGTAAAACACCGGCTCCAGAGACTTGTCCTGGGTGACGGGGATGGCCGAGGATTCCAGTGCATTGATACGCTCAAAGCACTGGTCCAGGTCCGCCTGCGTCTCCGCGCGAAACACCTCTCCGCCATGGTCGCGGCAGAGGCGTTCGAGGCTGAGTTCTCCTTTGCCGATTTTCTCTCCCACGCCGATGACGTACATCTTCATCCGTGCTTTGCGGATGACGCCGGATAAGCGGGTCATCACATCAGGTTTGATCTCGTTCTCACCATCGGACAGAACGATCAGCACTCGTGTGCTCGACTTACCCTTGGCCGCAAAGTGATCGGCCGCCATGTCGATCGGCCCCGGCATTTCGTTGCCGAAGTTAGTGCCGATGCCCAGCTCCTGCGGTCCCTTGCCTCTGGGCAAGAAGCTGCCGTGCCTGGTAATCTGCTTGATGTCGCGGTCGAGCGGCCAGCGCAACTGCGGTTTGTAATCGAAGGCAATCAGCCCAATGTGGTCGCCGAGCGAAAGTTTCTGTCTGGCCTCGGCGAATGCAACCAGGGCGTCCTGGGCTGCGTCGATGCGACGCAGTTCCTTGACGGTGGAAGCTTCTTCGGGGTCGACCGGCGGTTTCTCATCCCTGGTGGCATCGTGATACCAGGCATCGCGCTTGGTCACTTTGCGCTCGCCCTTATAGGGCTCCGCCATCGAGCCTGACCAGTCCAGGGCGAGGATGATGTCGCGCCCTTGCACGGTCGCTCTGGTCGTCTCGTTGACCGGCACATGCGGTCGACTCAGTGCCACCGCGGTCAGTACCACTGCCAGCGTGTAGAACACCGTCGGCAGATGACCGACCAGTCGGCTGGCGGCGCTGGAGTGGTAGTGCCGCGAGGTCGATACCCTAATGCGCTCTTTGCGCCGGCTCAGGTAGATGACCGGCACCACCAGCAGTGCCAGGAACATGCAGTAGAGGTTCGCGTAAATCATGCCTGTTCTCCTTCGTTAAGATTCAGGCGATCGCGCCGGCTCGAGAGGATTCGAGTCAGCTGAGCACGCCGGGTCCGGTGGTCGTCTTCGGTGTGCAGCGAGGCGAACCGGCAGTTGAGCTTGGTGAGCTCTTCCATCGTTTCGTTCTCGTGCTGGCAGAACCGCGCGGTATGCCGCTCGCGACTGTTCTTGTTGGTCCACAATAAACTGGTGTGGCCGGACTGATCGATCACGGGGAAGTATCCCGGGATGGGCAGAAACGGCAGCAGTCTGGTCGCGGGCAATTCGCGCTCGCGCAGGTCCGAGATGGACATGAAAACGACTTCGTGACGGATGCCCAGGTAGAAGAGCTGTTCGAGCTCCTCGGCACTGAACTCGTGGTTGTTGTCGATCAGGATGAAGACCAAAGAGCGCGACTGCGGCAGGCGCTCCATCGCGCAAAGCAGTCCGCTTGCGCCTTCATCGAGGTAGGGGCTGTCCTGGTCCAGCACCGCCGCCGGTGCCAGGGCGAGCCCGTGGGATGCGCGCCTGCCGAAGAAGTGCTTGACGCCCCGTTCGTCGAAGGTGGCGAACAGAGCCGAGTCGTTGGTGCGCGTCGCCGACCGGATGATCGAGGAGGTCAGAACGCAAGCAAGCTCGCGCTTCGACAGCCCCACGCTCACCATGTCCATGCCCGCCGAGATGTCGGCAAGCACGCAGACACAGGCGTTTCGCTCTTCTTCGAGCAGAGTGACCATCAGCCTCTCCGGCCGACGAGCGTACATCTTCCAGTTGATGCGCGTGGGCTTGTCGCCGTCGCGGTAGTCCCGGAAGTCGCAGTAGTCGCGCCCGTTGCCACGGTAGGGGCTGCTGCGCACGCCCTCCTGGTACTGAGAGGAGAGCCAGGCGATCTGAATCGGGCAGTCCACGGTCAGGACGGCCAGTCGCATCAGCCGTTCGTTTATGGATTCCATGTTAGTTCCCTTCTGACGTCTGAGAAAAGAACGCACCGTGCATGGGTGCGCGTTAAAGGGACAGGCACGCTGCCTGTCCCTGCTCAGGTCAGAAGGGAAGACCCTCCCGACCTTAAGACTTGACGATCGGAACCAGGTCCACGATTTGCTGAATCACATCATCCGGCTTGACGTTGCGCAGCAGCTTCTCCTGAGTCAGGTAGAGCCGATGGCGCAGAACTGGCTTGGCCAGCGCTTTGACGTCGTCCGGCTTGACGTAATCCCGCCCGTGGAAGAAGGCGCGAGCCTGCGCCAGCAGCACGAGCCACTGGGCCGCGCGCACCGACACGCCAGCCAGGAAGTACTTGTCGAGCTCCTTGAGCACACCCGGACGGGTGGCGTAGCCGAGCTTGACGGCGTACTGCTTGACCTCGCGGGAGCAGTGCACCGTGCGCATCGCTTCCCGCATCTCCGGGATGTCCGAGAGTTGCAGGATGCCGCGGAGGCTGGCGTCGATGCCGTGCCGGCTGCTGGCCGAAGTGGTCTTGTCGACGACGTCGAGTTCTTCCGCTTCGTTCAAGCGGTCGTAGACGATCTCGGCCGCGAAGCGGTCGAGCTGCGCCGCCGGCAAGGGATACGTTCCTTCGAGGTCGATCGGGTTGCGCGTGGCCAGCACCATGAACACGTCATGCAGGTTGCGGACGCCGGTGGGCAAGCTGATCGCGTTTTCTTCCATCGCCTGCAAGAGCGCCGATTGCGTCTTCGGTGTCGTGCGGTTGATCTCGTCGGCGTGGAAGAAGTTGGTCTTCGGGTTGAGCGGCCCGAAGCGGTACTTGAACTTCGAGAGCTCCTTGACGAACACGTTGGCACCGAGCAAGTCGGCAGGCATGGTGTCCGAGACGAGCTGTTCGCGGTGATACTTGGCCGAGCCGTCGAAAATCCAGGCGATGCCCTTCATCGTCAGCGTCTTGGCGGTGCCGGGCTCACCGAGCGCCGACACATGGCCGCGGGCGAGAAGCGCGCAGCAGATGGTCTCGATCTGCGGTTCGCAGCCGATGACGATCTGGTTGAGCGCGGCCGCGAGCTTTTGAACCTTGTCTTGACTGATCTGGAAAGTACTCATGGTACGGTTCCTTGAAAAGACTACGCGCGCAAAGAGTTCCACTCGTCACCAAAACCGAATGTGAGCTACGCTCGCAATCGAGATCTGGTGCGTGGAAAACGAGCTTGCGAAGTCAACCCTGGGAAAGAACTGGTAAATGGTTTGAGTCTTGCTGGCTGAAAGCCAACGGGGTTGTTTCTGAGACGAGCATAAAAGCCTTGGTGGATGAGGTTATTGGCTCCTTTGTTTCTTTGAAATGAAAATCTAAACTAGAATTTGATTCTGAGCTTATGACCTGTGGATGCACAATGGCTCTCATTCACATTTTATTTACGCTAGAGAAAAAAACCAAAACGCTCAGATCGACAATATCAGTAGTGCCATATATGGTGCTAACCCGGACTGTCGCCAAACTTTGTTGCTGTGTGCATGGCGCACAAGAGAGTGTGCACCACCCGCAGTTGTCAATATCAATCAACGGACCTGCACCATGCTCCGAACGTTGCTTCGAACTGCAATATCGATGCCGCCATTGGAGAGAGTGCCGCGAGCATGTGCCGCGGATCTCCGAAATATTTTCAACCGCTAGCGCTTGAAGTTCCTAGAGACTAACGTACTCATTCGGCAAGCCCTTGCTACGGCCAGGGCAAGTCGCCGATTTCTACGCGGATTGAGTAGGCATCGCCCCAGAAGCGGTCGCTTGCCATGATGCTTCGCAGTGCGTTTTTGAAATCTTTTTGGGCGAGGGCGATTTCTGATGGGCTCCACCATCCGACGAAGACGCCGTGCTGAAACATGGGCTGGTAGCCTTCTCCGGGCGATGGGTGTTGAGCGAGGTCGGCCTCGCTGATTCGACCGGCGCCACCGCGAGTGGTGCCTTGGGCTGTGGCTGCTGCATCGAGTGCGTCGGCTGCGTGGTTGTATTGATGGTCGCCGTTGTTGACTCCGGATTGGCTCCATTCGCCGGGTGGTGCGATGTATTCGTCGGCGCCCCAGGCTTCCGGCAAGTAGCTGCCGTGGCCGGTGGTCAGCCCTGTGTCTCGGTCACCTTCGATTCCGGTATTGATCCGGTGAACGTGGTTGAAGCCGAAGTAAGGTGGGATGCCGTTGGCGCCTTCGTCGCCGTAGATGTGCTCTTTGTGAGAGCCTGCATTTAAAACAAAACTGTCCATGCTGGTTGGTGGCAAACCGTTGCGCATGCCGGTTGGACTATGGTTGCGATACGACATCGTGTTGGTGCTCGTGCCGTTCAAATTAGGACGTCCGCCGGTTGCGCCGCGGTAAACATACGCGAGACCATTGCGTGCTCCGCGCTGCGCGGAGTTGCCGTAGGCGACCGCGCGATTGGCATAGCCACCAAATTGGCGTTGCTGCGCGAAAACCGACTGACTTGTTGCCAGAATTCCTGCCAACATCAGAAGTATCATCAATCCGGTTTTAGTAACTACAGCCATCTTTCGTCCCTCGATTGCGCGCCATTCGTTCCAGTGCGCTCATCTTAGTCAGGGGTTCTGGCAGATATCGGTCAGAGTTTTGGCAAAGTTTTGGCAAACCAAGCAAGGGATTAATTCGTCTGGGCGAAATCCTGTTGTAGCAATCGATTCCAGCCGTCGTGGATTTTAACTGGACTATCGGTTTTGCACCTGACGCACCGGCTCAGAGTTCCCAGCGTCGGGTATAACATGCCGGGTGATATCATACGGGGCGATCAGAAACAGTAGGCGAATCGTCCAAATGCAGCTGACCCTGGCGAAAAAAGTTTTGATTTTAGTGGCGGTTCCGCTGGTCTTTGAACTTGGTGTGGTGTCGGGCGTGGCGTACCTGTTCCATCAGGCGGAACAAGAACGCGCGCGCGAGGTGCACTCGATTGCGGTGACGAAGAGCTTGAACAGGCTGTTGCGCTTATTGCTCGAGCGGTCGTTCACTCACACCTTAAAATCGGTCAGCGGCAGTGACGAGTTTGGCAAGGCCTTCAAGGGCGCGGCTGTCGACATGAAGGCTGAGATCAACGAGCTGCGCAAACTCTGCACAGACGATCCTGTTGAGATGGCTTCTCTCAATGAAATCGCCAGGATTGCCGACGAAGCCAACCTCAATCTGGTCGAGGCGCGGAACGCTCTTGAGGCCGAAGATCGCGTCGAAACAATGCGCAGTTGGATCAAAGTTCGAAAAGGTTTGAACAAACTGTATAAACTTTGCGATGAAACCATCGCCCATCAAGTTTGGCTGCAGGAGCGCGAAGCGGAGGGTCAAGCGCGAACACGAAAAGGCATTGAATCGCTTTTGTTTTTTGCCGCTGTATTCAATGTGGCTCTGGCTCTGGTTCTATCAATGCTCTTTAATCGCGACACTACTGACCGATTGAAACTGCTCATGCAGAATACGGTAAGGTTGGCGTCAAATGAACCTCTCGGACCGCAGTTGCGTGGTGGCGATGAGATGGCTGTGCTCGATCGTTTCTTTCGCGACATGGCGCAAGCGCTTGAAGAAGCTCGTCGCAAGGAGCGCGCCGTGGTGGACAATGTGCTTGATGTAATTTGTTCGATTGATGAAACCGGAAAATTCTCGGCTGTTAATCCAGCCAGCGAAGCGCTCTGGTCCTTCGCTCCGGACGAACTGATAGGTAAGAGAATTTCCAGCATTGTGCCCTCTGAGTTCGCTAATCAAGTGGCGGCAATTCTCGCCGGTATCAAGGAAAACCAGTCAGCGCACAGTTTTGAATGTCCGGTGCGCCGCCATGATGGTTCCACCGTCGAGATGTTATGGACAGTGCATTGGTCGAGTGAGGAACGAGAATTTTTCTGTGTCGCTCACGATATCAGCGAGCGCAAGAAGTTGGAACGTTTGAAGCGCGACTTCATCGCCATGGTCAGTCATGATTTGAAAACGCCGTTGACTTCGATTCAGATGGTGCATTCCCTTCTTGCCGCCAACGCGTTTGGCGAATTGAACGAAGAAGGGCATGAAAGCCTGGATATCGCTGACGAAAACGTTTCTCGTTTAATCAAACTTGTAAATGATTTGCTCGATGTTGAACGAATTGAATCAGGCGAATTGGATTTGAATAGAGTGCCTTGTCCAATCTCCTCCGTGGTAACTTCGGCTGTTCAAGGCGTTCTTGCTATAGCGGAAAAAGATGGCATCGCAATTAATACGAGTGTTTTAAAACCCGATCTGTCCGTTCAAATCGATCGCGATCGGATAACCCAAGTGCTCGTCAATTTGATTGGAAACGCGATCAAATTTTCTCAACCAGGGCAGACCATCGAAGTCGGCATCAAGCGGCTTGAAACAGAAGTTGTGATCGAAGTGAAAGATTCCGGTAGAGGAATTGCCGCCGATCAACTGGAACTTATTTTCGAACGTTTTAAACAGACCGACGCGATCGAGGATCGAAAGAAAGGTGGCACCGGGCTTGGCCTGGCGATTTGCAAGGCGATTGTGGAACGGCATCACGGTCGCATCGGTGTCGATTCAGAGGCTGGTAAGGGTAGTCTTTTTTGGTTTCGATTGCCGATTGAAAGTTGAGCGTCATGTGAATACACTGTTGGTGCGCGCTCATTGACGGGTTGATCGTGATGTGAATACTGAAGGTTGAGATGGCGAAGATTTTATTAGTTGAAGACGATCAATCGCTGGCGAAACTGGTGCGCAATTGGCTGTCGCTCGATCATCATGTTGTTGAAACGGTGGAAGACGGCGAAGAGGCGCTGCATCGGCTGAAAGTCAGCGAGTTCGATCTTGTGGTGCTGGATTGGAATTTGCCGAAACTGGAAGGCGTCGAGGTGCTGAAACAACATCGCCAGATGGGCGGCAAAACGCCGGTTCTCATGCTGACCGGTAAGGATCGGATCGCCGATAAAGAAGAAGGTTTCGACGCCGGTGCCGATGATTATTTGACCAAACCGTTTCACGGCAAGGAGCTCAGTATGCGGATCAAGGCGTTGCTTCGCAGACCGCCCTTGTTGGTCGAAGACGTGCTCAAGGTCGGCGATCTAGTTTTAGAACGAGAAAGTTTTACAGTGCGGCGCGGAGATGCAGACGTTCGGCTGCTTCCAAAAGAATTTGCGCTGTTGGAATTTTTGATGCGTCATCCCAATCAAGTATTTTCTGCTGAAGCGTTGCTTGAGCGTGTTTGGGTTTCGGAGTCGGAATCGACTGTGGAAGCGGTTACTACGTGTATCAAACGATTGCGGCGGAAACTGGAAGGCGCAGGCGGCGCTCCGGTGATTGCCACCGTCAATGGTGTCGGCTATAAGTTGGTGGCTGTTTAGGCAAAGGTCGAAACGCGGCGTTCAAGCGGGTGTGAGCCCGCTGGACGATGTTGGTCGAAACCGTTCTCGGCGTTCTGGGTCGCACATATTTCCCCTCAAACCCGGTTTATTCGTCTATATAGTAATCGGGGGGAGAATTCGATGAATTCTGCATTCCAAGCGGTTATGCAAAATTCATGAGCGTGATTTTTCAGATTAAACGGGCTGGCACAGCTCGATTTCGGCGA